>Ga0210408_10000167_pt1 | contig 100725 bp, 100 predicted proteins | sample IncBWH4MmetaG_FD_155471 | JGI IMG/M metagenome (GOLD analysis project Ga0210408, IMG submission 155471) | Forest soil microbial communities from Barre Woods Harvard Forest LTER site, Petersham, Massachusetts, United States - Inc-BW-H-4-M | ecosystem: Environmental > Terrestrial > Soil >...
TGCTCTCATCGCGGTCGCTCGCAAACTGCTCACCATCCTCAACGCCATGCTCAGGGACAAAAAACAGTGGCAGCACGCTTGACAAAGAACACAGTCGCTGAGGAGGCCGCTCGCCCGCGCGAGCGGCATCCTCAGGATGACGGCGAGTTTTATTTGATGGCCAACACCGCGATCAGCATCCTGTTCGACGGCGTGTCCTACGCCATGTTCCTGTTCATCGTGTCGGTCGGCCTCTCCGTCACCATGGGACTGATGGGCTTCGTCAACCTCGCGCACGGCGCCTTCGCCATGGCGGGCGGCTATCTGGTGGTGACGGCGACGCAGAGCTGGGGTCTGCCGTTCCCGCTGGCGCTTATCATCGCCGCAGTCACGATCGGCGCGATCAGCATCCTGTTCGAGCGTACGCTCTACGCCGGGCTCTACGGCGCGAGCGAACTCGACCAGGTGCTCATGACCATCGGGCTCACCTTCATGGTGATCGCCGCGATCACTTATTTCTACGGCCCGCTGCCCGAGCACGTGCGCGTGCCGGATTATCTCACCGGCGAAATCAACCTTGGCTTCCGCAGCTTTCCGACCTACCGGGTGTTCATTATTTTGATCGGCGTCGTGCTCATCGCCGTGCTGTACGGCTTCGAGCGTACCAGCCTGGGCGCCAAGATCCGCGCCGCGGTCGACAACGCCCGCATGGCGCAGTCGATCGGCATCGACGTCGCCCGCCTGTTCCGCATTTCGTTCGCGCTCGGCAGCGGCCTTGCCGCGCTCGGTGGCGGGCTCGCGATCCAGCTGTTCGGGCTGACCCCGAGCTTCGCCATTCTCTACCTCGTGTTCTTCCTGCTGGTGGTCGCGGTGGGCGGCTCCGGCACGTTGTGGGACACACTGATCGCCGCCCTCGTGCTCGGCATTTGCGATACCGCCGGCAAATATTTGTATGCCGACGCGGGCGGCTTCTTCATCTACGCGGTCGCCGTCGCGATCCTGCTCATCAAGCCGGCGGGGCTCTATGGCCGCGGATAGCCTCGCGCCGGCGGCCGACGCCGCGCTGCCGCAAGCCCGCGAGCGCGCCGCGCGATTTCTCGCCGCGCGCCACCGCCTGCGTCCGATCGAAGCGTTGCCGTGGCTGGTCGCGCTTGCGGCCTTTTTCATTTTTCCCGACCGCATGATGCTCGGCAGCCAGGCGCTGATCATGATCCTGTTCGCGCTCTCGCTCGACCTCATCCTCGGCTTTGCCGGCATCGTCACCCTCGGGCATGCGGCGTTCTTCGGCATCGGCGCTTATACGGCGGGCTTGCTGATAACCCGGCTGCAATGGACCGAGCCGGTCACGGGGCTGCTGTGCGCAGCCGCCTGCGCGGCGTTTGGCGGCGTGCTCTCGGGGTGGATTCTGCTGCGCTACCGCGGGCTTGCGCTGCTCGTGCTCGTGCTCACGCTCGCGACCACGATCGTGCTGCAGGAGGTGGGGAATCTCATTCCCGATTTCACCGGCGGCTACGACGGTATTCCCGGCGTGGTGCCTGCCTCGCTCCTCGGCACCTTCGAGTACGACCTCTACGGCCACACCTATTATCTCTACGCACTTGCAGTGTTGTTTCTACTGTTCTTCCTGGTGCGCCGCATCGTCTATTCGCCGTTCGGGTCAGCGCTCGCCGGCATCCGCGAGAATGTGGCACGCATGCACGCGCTCGGCTCGCCGGTGCATGGGCGGCTCGTCACCGCCTACGCGATCGTCGGTGTCGCCGGCGCGCTGTTCGCTCAGACCAACGGCTTCGTCACCCTCGGCGTGTTCGACTTCGAACGCTCCGCCGGAGTCATGGTGATGCTCATCCTCGGCGGCACCAGCTGGCTCTACGGCGCCTTCATCGGCGCGGTGCTCTACATGGTGCTGGAGAACCGGCTCTCGGCGGTGAGCCCGGAGTTCTGGCAATTCGGTTTGGGATTTGTTTTGGTCGCGGGGGTGCTGCTGATTCGCCGGCCGCGCTGGGATTGGATGGGGCTGTGGAGAAAGGTGAGGGCGCAATGATACGAACCCCAATCTGAGAATTGCTGGGCATCGAGCACCCCATCTGCTTGGGCGGGATGGGCTCGGGCACCTCGCCTGAACTCGTTTCCGCCGTATCCAACGCCGGCGGCCTCGGCGCCCTGGGTTGCCACGGCTTGCGCCCCGAGCAGGTCGAGGAGCGAACCGCAGGCATTCGCCGGCTAACCAACAAACCGTTCGGGCTCAACTTTCTTCTTTTTCATGCACGGGAAGACAGTTTCGCCGCCGCCCTCGAACAGCGGCCCGCGGTCATGCAGTTCGCTTGGGCGCGGCCGGACCAGGATTTGCGCGCGTATTTCGAGCGGTCGCGCCAGGCCGGCTGTATAGTCACCTAAACGTGCCGGAAGCGACCCGCGCGGCCAAGGCCGGCGCCGACATCCTCATTGCCCAGGGCACGGAGGGCGGCGGCCACGTCGGCTGGATGGCCAGCATGCCGCTCATCCCGATGGCGGTCGATGCGGTCGCGCCGATTCCGGTGCTGGCGGCAGGAGGATTTGCCGACGGACGCGGCCTCGTTGCCGCATTGGCGCTCGGCGCCGACGGCATCCTGTTGGGAACGCGTTTCCTCGCCACCGTCGAGTCGCCGCTGCATCCGAATTTCAAGCAAGCGATCGTCGACAGCGACGGCCACGACACCCAGCTTTCGGAAATTCCCGACATCGCCTCAGGCCTGGTTTAGCCCGGAGCGATGATACGGTCGCGACGCAATCGTTTCATCGAGCGATGGGCCGGCCGCGAATGGGCCTTGCGCCGGGACCAGGCCGCGGCGCTCGAAGGACTCAACGCGGCGCGCAAGTCGGGCGACATCGAGGAAGGCTCGCTGGCGATGGGGCAGGACGCTGGATTGATCAGCGACATCCCGCCGGCCGGCGAGATCGTCACCCGCATCGCCGCGGAGGCGCAGGAGATTCTGCGCAAGAAGCTGCCGGCGCTGGTTGCGGGGAATTAGGGCGCGGTGCGGGTGGACACTTTTCGGCATCATGCCCTAAATGGAAATGCAATTGGAGACTGGGCGATGTCCTGGAAGCTGGTCACGAGTGGTGGCAAGAAATATACGATCTCTATCTCCGGCAAGTCGCACACCGTTCGTCGGAACGACGCCTTCACCTGGAGCGGCGGTACCTTCCTCGGCACTACGCAATCATTGGCCGATGCTCTCGACATCATCAAGGCCGACAGCGGCGGCAGAGACACGAGCATTCGCGACGGCTGATTCAGCCTTAAGAATTGATTCTTAACTCGCGCTCGGAGCGCAATGCTCCGAACCTGCGCGAGTGAACTAGCCGTGGGTTCGGAGGGGTATGCATCTATGATGTGCGGTCAAGATCTCTCTGGGACCGCACCAGCGTCGCGCGTGGTGGGAGCGGCCCGACCTACCGAAATATCTCGAACGACCCGTCGTTGACTTAACTGCTCTTTCGTGGCGCGGGCTGCGCGCCGACGGAAGGGGCTTGGTGGGCGGCAGCGGCACGAGATGGGGTTGCTGTACTGGCGCGCCGCTCGCTTGCGGAGTACTTGGCTTTTGCCGTCCGTTCAATCTTTCGAGCTGCTTCGACACACGTTCAACACAGTCGTCACCCGCATCGCCTCCATGGGCACGACAGATGTCTCTTGCGTACGCCTCAAACCATTCTTGCACCTTCGCCACGTCGTGGAGTGCAAATTCTTTCAACCCCGTGCACTCGTTAGAGGTGGCGAACTCGACGAAGGTCTCGACCGCGTCCCTGATCCACCGCCCCGCGGAAGAGTCCAGACTCACCAAAGCAGCCTCTACAGCCAAGCTCCACCTGAGATGGCAGCTTCCCGGTCCGCGATCAAAAACATTCAATTGAAGAAGGTTCTTGTAAAATCCCAATAACTCTATTCGTTCGGCTAGATCTGCAAGCGGCTCAGGGACCGGCCGTGCAAGGGCCCACGCCGGCGTGCGCGTGGAGGCGACACTCGCTGCAAACGCAAACCACACCCTGCCCCATTCCTGGTCCCCTGGTCCTGGAAAGCGGTATGGCGCGCCGTCCCATTTTACCGTTAGGGGTCGTGCATTCGGCACTAACCTCGATATCGGTGTCAGCGTAACATAGCCATCGTACCGCTTTACGAGCACGACGACATGAGCTCCCGATTCCTTGCCGACATCGATGATTTCCGCGTTGTCATAGTCTCCGTCACGGGCGCGACGAGGCAATTGACTCGTTTCAAGAACCTGAATGCGTGTTTCTCCCTCATGCCGGGACGCTTCTCTTATTGAAACGTAAACTTGGTGTGACACCGTGGCCCCATCGTCATCAAACGCCATGACCACAGCAGCAAGAACCTTATTGTGATCGGCCTTGGCCACGAAAGGAAGGCCCCAGTGAACGCCCGGTCGGGCATGCCTCCGGTAAACGTCATATGCGGCGGACGACAAATATGAGACGATCAAAGCCGTATTGACAATCGCTAGAGCGAAGAGAGCATAAGCAAGCAGGACTTGATGCACTCCGGTATGCTCGGACAGCCGGTGCAACCATCTCGGTTTGGGCTTATCATCTGATACAGGAATTATTGGATTACTTGCAATTTTCTCAGTTTCGCCACATAATCCCCGAGCCTGTGCCTCTTTTAAAATTCTCTGAACCTTTTCACGAATTTCCAGCAGTGCATGCGTTTGATGCTCGCCGAGACTTGCCGAATCGTGCTCTTTCGATGCGGAGTGTCCGTTCCGGAGGACATCTGCGTCGGAAGGGTACGGCGGCGGGTCGGGCGGCACGTCACGCACGGGAATAATCCCCAGCTCAAAGGAACATGTGGTTAACGAATTGCGAACTGCAAGCACACTCAACTTTCAGATGATGAATCTATGAATTGTACCCGTCTTTTTTTCAGGTATTGGTACCCATGCCGCCAGCACGGCGGCTCCGCTCCGGAGTACTCCTAGTGTTCATCGACTTCGTTCTTCTTTGGTCGGCAGTTATTTCGGTCCTGAAATTGGCGTTAAAGGAGTATATTTCAACTGAAACGGGAGCGCTCCTCCTTATTGGCGTTCTCCTTTTCGTTGTGATTACTCGGTTGATGGGCTCGAATATCTTTCGCGAACGCTCGCGCGTACCGAAGTTCTTTTTATCTCTTGCCTTGTTTGCTCTGAGCGTAGCGGACGGCGACGTCCGGCTGGCGATCCAGGTCGCTATCTGGACGATGGCCCTGCCCATTTGCCTGTTTGGGATGTATATTTGTTTCCGCTCGGCTTTCGGTAGGATGTAGCATCGCGGTTCATGAACCTTGCTGCGCTAAGCCGCTGCGCGCTGAAGTCCTTTTACCGCATGGGGTTTTTCCTTGTTTTTGCCACAGATGGCGCGGGCTCTATGTTCTTCGGTCGGCCGAGGCGGGAGACGGGCTGAGTGTCGAGGACGGGCAGGTATTTATTCCGCGGTGCGCTCCTTGCGGCCGGAGGCTGGGCGGCATGGTCCTTCGTCAATTGGATCGCGGCCCCGAACACCGACGAGCCGATGGGGGCCTGCGCGCGCTCAGGACTGCCGTGTGCACTGTGCACGACGGTGGGGCGGAGCGATTGTTACGAGCGGCCGCTCGTGGGCTGCCCGGGGTCGGTGGTCGAGTACGTGAGCAGCTTTGCCCAGTACAAGGCCAAACTGGCGCAGCAGAAGACAGCAGTGGTCGCGTGGACGGGCTTCCGGAGGGAAATGGAGGCGACGCAGAACAAGAGTTCGATCGAGCTATGTCGTGCCAACCTCGAAGAAATGCGAAAGATCGAGGCGCAGATTCCCGTGAGCCAGGCTTGCCCCGGCGAAACCGACAAATCTCCGCGGCCCGACGCTGCGGGGAGCGGCGACGAGGTCGCCATGCTCTCGCGCTTTCGCAATTGCAGCGAGGCGAAGGCCAAGGAACTGGGGGCGGAAATCAAGCAGCGGACCTCGCTTCAGGTCGGAGAGGAGACCGGACAACTCCATTCCCTGCTGAAGGAAGTCACCCGGGTTACGACGGAATCGATCGAGCTGCTGACGGAGTTCCGCGAGCAGGCCAATGAGGCGAGGCAGGTGAAGTGTTGGCTGCGCGGCCGCATTCGCGATTGTGGCCGGTGAATGGCCGCCGATGGCGAACCAGCAAGCTCGTGTAGATTACGTGGTCCAAAAAGGAGTACGGAGATGGTGATATCGCGCTACACGCTCGCGACAGCCCGGATAGCGGTATCCGCAACGCTCCTTTTTGCGCATTCCACCGGCGCGCAGCAGCGGCAGGATCCAGGCGCCGCAACTTCCGCCGCCCCGTCTGCGGTCGACGCATGCAATCAGTTCAGGAACGCGTTGAATCCGCCGGCACAAGCCGGGCAGCAGGCCGCTCCCGACCGCGCCCAACAAAGCTTGGGTCGGATCGCGGAAGCCGGCCAGCAGGGAATTACTTGCGCGCAGGCACTCGCCAGGTACTTCGAAAGCCTGCGCAAGGGGGGCGCCAAAGGTACCTGGAGCGATATCGAGAAAGAGATGGACTTGGTCATCGATTCTTATCGCGCCCTGCTCGAGCGCATCGAAGGGACTGACGGCGCCTACGAGGAAGGTCAACGCGCGGTTACCGTGCTCAACGAGCAGATCAAGGACATAACCGCGCGGCGCGGCGAAACCCATGAGAACGTGATCAATGCGCGCCGAACACGCGACAAGATCGCCGCCAGCCTTGAGCAGACCAAGAATCTAAAGGCGGTTCTTGATAACGTCCTGGTCGAGATGCAGGGCCGCAAGTCGGAAATCGTCGAAGCGGAGGGCGTACAACGTTACTCGGCGGCGCAAAAGGCGCTCGAGGACATGAACGTGGGATTGGCAAAGGTGATCGACGGACTCGTCAAGGCGATCAGGAAATCGGGCAGTTGACCGGACCATTTTCGGATCGCGCGGGTGTTTCCGTCGGCCCTAAGTCTTCATCGACAGAGAGGGATTGCATCATGGTCAAATCAGCGAAAGCCTTCGCCATAGCCGCAATTCTGTTGCTCGGGCCGTCCATTTCGGCCGTTGGGCAGTCTCCTGCACCCGCGCAGCAACCAGCGGCCGACTACGAGCAGCGCGTCACCAAGGCCCTCGATGCTGCGAAGAAAAACGCCGATGCGCTCAACGAGCGATACAAAGAGTTAGTGGACGCGGTCAAGCGCGCGGCCGATCCCCAGCAGGCGCAAAGGGTGCTTGACGAATTGATCAGCAGCGCCACGAAAGCCCTGGAAGGATTCCGTGAAGACGGCGAGATGATGCAGGCGGTCGGCGGACTGCTTAATTTCATCGAAGAGCGCCGGAAGAATGCGGAACAAGAGGCGAAGACCGATCCCCAATGGGAGGCACGCGTCACGGCATGGAAGGCGCACGCCGAGAACATCCGGCAGTTGCGCGCGGCTCTGCTGCGCGAGGTGGATCGCTCGTCGATATTTCTCGGCAAGCTGGCGAAGGAAAAGAAGCTGATCAGCGACATGATCGCCGGCGAGGGGGTGGCGAAAGCCAAAGCCGAGATGGACAAGGCCCTGGCCGACCTGAAGGCGCTCGGCGACTCACTCGAGGCCGCCGTTACGGCGGCACAAAGTCGCGAAAGGACCCTCGGCTCGCCAGCATTTTGATGCCGCGAACGGACCCGGTGCCGCGTGTGCCGCTGCGCCCGCGCGGCTTCGAAGGCGCAAGGCACAAAGCTGTATCTCGCCGTCGCACATCGCGCGCTCTTCTGCCAGCGATCGCGCTAATATTCCTCTCGCTCATCGGCTCTGCGCCGGCGCAGCAAGCCGACGATTCCGCGCCGCCAGTGCACGACGCAATCGCACTTTGCACGACCTGGCGATTGGCGGAACACGCGATGCGGCTGGCGAGCGAAATCAAGGCGGTCGCGGTCGCGCGGAGCGAACAGGCGCAAAGGCTGGTCGCCGCCTGCAACGCAAATCCGGACTGCTCGCGCGAGGAGCGGGTCAACCGTGAGCAGGATTTGCGCGAGGCGAAGTATCAGCAAGCGCAGGCTGAAGCGCTTGGCGCGGGCATGGAAGAACGCAGTTCGAAACTGCGAACCGAGTTGGAGAAGCTACGCGGCGGGGGGCCGTGAAAGCGTGTAGCGAAAGCGGGCCCTGAACGCCGGGGTAGGCCGCGGACGCACAATCAGGCGCCGGCGGCGCTCCGACGGGGAGCGACGAACATTTCCACGACCCGATCGAACTCGTCATCCGGCCGCGCGCCCGAGCGCGGCTTGCGCGGAGCGGCCGGCGCATCCTCCGCGACACTGTCGAATTCGCCGCGTTGCCTGGCCTTCTGCATCAATTCCTCAAGCTCTTCGACATAGATCGAATGAAACAGATACCTGACACCGGTGCGGTCGACTTCTCTCATCACGAGTTGGCTTTCCTCGGGTTCTCCCGGAACATGGCGGTACTGCCCAAGCCTCACCACGCCGCTCATACGTGGGTCGTTAAGGAGAGATCTGTCGAGCCTGTTGTCGCGCAGCGCGTCGAGGGTTGCACGCACGTCTGCCGCGGGCAGCCGCCGCACCCGCCGTGCCACGTCGCGCAAGCCCGCCCGTTCGAGCGGACTCGTCATCGTGGTCGCCCCGAATACCCCGGCAAAAAATATGAGCGCGTCCACTCCGACGGCGATGATGAGCGCCAGATACGCCAGCTCGTTGCGTTCCCTGAATGCGGTAAGACTGACGGTGAAGTGCTGGGCCTCGTCGTCGCGCATCGCGGTGAGTTCGCGCAGGTCCTTCCGAAGCGGACGAAGGACGCTGATGTCAAGCGGCGCGTCCTGGAGGCATTCGCTTGCCTCCTCAACCATCTTCTTCGGCTCCAGGCTGTTGATGCGCTGGCTGTTCGTGCAGCGTTCAATGAAGGCGTCGACACGCGTCTTGCGATCAAGAAAGCCAGTAAGTAGCTCGTTGACCTGCCGCGGATCGCAATCGATCTGGCCGCCTTCGTTCACCTTGAGAGCCGCCGTTTTGAGCGCGTTGCAGGTCAATTGTACGTCTTTCAGCCGCTGCGCGGTCGGCGCCTGCCTGAATTCCTGTATTTGGTCGGCGAGCGTGTTGCCGAGCTGACGTGGGTTGGCGATGCTCGCGGCGTTTTGTTGAGCGGCTTTCTCGCCTTTAATTGCCAGCCGAGTCGCGGTCTCATCACCCTTTAGCCCGGCCAGAGACGGACCATCCGTTGCGAGGTCGCCCTGCAGCCGACCGATCTCGCCATCGAGGTCGCTCAGCTGCTTCCGTCTCGCGGCTAATTCCCGGTTTCCGGCGTCGAGCTCGGCTTTGCGAATCGTGACGGTCCTCATCGCCTTGGCCCATCCTTTCTTGCGCCCGAATCGGCCGGTCCTCCCGTCGCCTGGCACGCCCTTTTCTTCTTTGAACGCTTCGTCCTCTGCCTGCCGCAGGGCAGCTTCCAACTGCGTAACCTCGGTGACGTGGTCGTCGACCCTTTTTTGCAAGTCGGGGCGGCGGTCCCTCGCAGTCGCCAGCTGTGCCTCAAGGTCATCCTTGCGTGCGGCCAGCGGCCTAATCTGCGCGGTAAGCGTTTCCAATTTCTGCTCTAGCACGGCTATTTTCGTCTGCTGCGCTTGCAGCTGTCGATTGTTCTCCGCTTCGATCTTCTCGGGAATTCTATTGGCGACCCCGCGAGCGTCCGCAAGTTGAGGTTCGTACTTGTTCCAGGCGTCGCTCTCAAACAGTTTGACTCGATCCTTTTCCAACTCGGTCTTCGCCTGCGGAGCAAGTCCGGTCAGAATGTTGGGAACCTGCTCGTGAGTACGTAAATCGGCAGTTTCCTTTCTCAGTCTATCGTTGAAGATAGAGGTGAAATGATAATCGAACGAAAAAAATACGCTGGCGGTCATCGAAGCAAGGAACATCACCCACAACACGGTGCTTTTCACCATCCCCCCGAGACCCTGAACATAGGGCCGCACGAACTCATTGCGGCGCAAACAGTAGGCGAGGCCGATCACCGCGAGGATCGCTACGAGAATCCTTCCCAGGACCATAGCTCGGCGCGAGAGTTCGTCGGTGGGCTCCCAGGGCGCCTCGCCGATGCCCTCCAGCAGCCACCATATGCCCACGGCCGCGAGCAGTATGCCCAGCGCCGTGCCGAGCCAGATTTCGATAGAACGACGGGCCGTACTCATTCCGGCGCCTCGGCCGCTCAGGGCCTCTGCAAAACTCTCGCCGATGAGCCAGGCGGACATGAGCATCACCGCCTGAATCCCGAGACCGATCAGAAACGGGAGCCACGGGTTACGCGTGAAGCTGGTCAGCCCGCCAAAGGTCGTCCATAGCGATGCGATGGAGAGCGCGACGGCGGCCGAAGCCAGTAGTGCGAGTTTCCAGGCGCCGTTGAAGAGATCGAAGTAGATGGTGCGGAACAGGCGGGCAACTCGCTGCCTTGCTGGGCGCGGAAGCAAACCCGAGACCCACAAAAACACCAAGCCGGCGAGCACGCTCGCCAAGCCAAGTGCGATCAGGAATACCGACACTTTGGCGATAAACAACAAAGCGTCGAGGAGGAAATCGCCCGTCCAGTAATTCGACAGCGAAAAATTGCTCATTGCGCCCGCCCTCTCCGTCAGGTGCATGCGTCTCCGCTTGCAACCCATACTTATGCAATTTAGCGGGAGGAGCCAAGGGCCCGATCAGCAATTTGCCTGGACGCGGGAAGCCGGCGGAAAGCCGGCGCGGTGGCGTCGGCCCGAAGCCTCCGCCCCGCGCGGTCAGGCCGGATGCTTGATCGGCCGGTCGAGAGCGGCCGGAAGGACGCAGGCCAACGCGCGCCGGTGCGCACGCTCGTTCGGTAACGTGCTGCAGGAGAGGCGGTTGACAAGGGCCCGCTCGATATCCGTGAACTCATGCTCCGGAATTTGCCCGCGCGCCCACCGCAGCACGGTGAGTGCCCGGCGGACCGCCCAGTCGGCGTCGAACAGATCGAGCCACTCGCTCGCCGGCCAGCGCGGCGGGAGCAGTACGCGCAAACAATCGTCCAGGATTTCACCCACGCCCGCTCCGGCGTGAGCGAGCATGGTCAAGCTGACCTGCAGACGGGCCACAATCGCATGGGGGCGCCCATCGATCGCCCGCTGCGCCAATGCCGCGAGGACCGGCGAAGACCGCAACCGATGAAGCTCGGCTGCCCGCAGGAACCCATCTCGGGCAAAGCATGCGATCAGGCAGTCTTCGCATTCGGCGAGGACTCGCTCGCGCGATAACGCGGACGAATCTGCGGATGGCGGGCAAGAGCCGACGCTTGCTATCGCGTCGAGCAGGTCGAGGTTGGACAGGGCTGACGGTTGATGGGCGGCACTGCTTTCGCAAAATTGCCGCACGATCTCCCGTGCGTGAATTCCGAGATCCTTGACGATGTCGCGCTTGGCGGAATTGGCTGTGTCGACGTTCTCCGTGTCGGGGACATAGCGCACCGCCTCCGGTAAGAAGGGACGGGCGAGACCGCTAGCAATCGAAAGCTGTGCGCTGACCTCGGCCGGGAGCGCGGCAAGAGCTTTTGCCACGAGCCCCCAAAAGTCGGACTCGCTCTCGACCTCATCGCGGCCCAGCTCGATCGGCCGCCGCGACGCCATGCTGTGCAGCAAGGCTGCTGAAGTCGAGGCTGCACGCGACATGATCGCGTCCGGCACATCGGGGAGACGCACCCGTACCTCGCGGTCGGCTGCAATGATCCGATCGAACTCGGTACGCAGCAGCGACGGCGCGCGGGCTGCCAATGCCGGGGCATATCGTTGCCAATCCGTCTCTGCGACGGCGATGCTTCGCACATTCAACGACGCACGCCAGCGCGCCGCCCTGACGGCGGGAAAACTCACGCGGATTAAGCTGATTACGCGCGTGGCGGGACTGTCGACCGCATCATCCTCTTCGATCGCCAAGCGGACACGCTTTCGCTCGGGGCACGCCGGCCAGACGATAATCGCGCCATCGCTGCAATCGCGATGAACCAGACGCCAGAGATCCTTGGCACGGACGTCGAGTCCTCCCAGGCGCGCCCGCCAAGCCGCGGATGCGGGGAAGCCGTGCGTCATGCGCAGATCGTGAAATTGCAGCGATTCGCCAGACTCGCGGGCGTGCAGGCTGCCGAATTCGAATGCGTGAATCCGGACCATGCCGCCGGCATTGTCGGTTCGCCGGAGTTCGCGGGCATGAGGGCTTGGCATGAGCCGAGGTCATGCGGCAGAAAACGTTAACAAATGGTTACGCGGTGCGCCGATTACGTTGCCACGTTAAACATCAGCCGCGCGAGCCGGCGCGGACGTGTCACCCCGGCTTGCGATAAACCTCATGCTGCATTCGGCGCGATCCGATCGAGCGCCGCGGCAATCCTCTCGTACGAGATAATGGGCTCGCCGTCGCGCCGGTGGCGCCCAACCTCCCTGAGGCCCGCCGCGAACAGGCGATCGGGCGCACAGTCTCGGTAGGCTTGCACCTGAGCTGCGGCGCGACCGCCGAACCAATCTGCCAGCAAGACAAAATCCGGCGCGATCCCCAACATTATGAGCTCCCGTACCAGCGCAAATTCTCGTTTCATCAGCTCCCAGGCGGCAAAGACGTTCGGTAGGTCTCTCAGTCCGGCCAACCAAGTCTCTACGGCGCGATCGTCGGTCTCGTTCAACGCCATCATCCTCAGCACGGCAGCCAGCACGTCGACATCGTCCGCCATTCGGCCCCACTCGATGGCGCGAGCGGCATGTGCCCGAAGATTTGGTTCGACGATCAACGCGCGGCATAACTGGGGCACGCGGAGGAACTCGGGAAATGAAAAAAGTCCTTCGAGCCGGCGCCATTCGTCGGGCCTGCCTAGCAACTCGATCTGCCGATCGAGCTCGCGCAACAACTCGCAGTATCCGTCGAGCGCGAGGATATTCGGTTCGTGGAGGCGGCCGATCGACGCGACGGCTTCCTCAATGAAGCGGGGCAGCTCCGGCCCGGATGAGAGCGGCGATAGATAATTCAAGAAGTTCGAGGAGAAAAGCCGCTCATCGGGCGTGGGCAATTGCTTTGCCAGCCGATCGAGATCCGCATTCACGATAGCCTTCATGCCGCCCAGGTCGGGATGTGCAAGCATATAAAGCGGTATCAGTTCGTCTCCCATCCAGACGAAGGGAGCAACGATCCAACCGAAAACCTCTTCAATAAGCTGCGGGTCGCCCGACCTATCCGGAAACAGCAGGGTAACGCGCTCCGGCGGCCCCACCATGACGCCGACGATATCGCCAAACCCGGCAGCCTCGAATGCAAACTCAAGTTCCGATCCGTTTTCGCTGCCCCGAAACCACCTCGCCGCGCGCTCTTTGGATCCCCCCTGTTGCCCCTCGCGAGATTGCAGCGATGCAACCATCCGATCCCAATGAAAAAATATGATGCACGGATGGAGGATCGTTCGGTTCGTCCAGCTCTCTCCAACGGTGCAGCTCAGCCAGGGGTATTCCGCATCGCCCTGGCCACGCGGCCCCCGCGACGCGCGGATCATCGCGCCGCGGTACGGCCCCGGCGTCTGATATCGTTCGAGGGCGCGATATGGCACAACTGTTTCGACCGGGCCGATCGTCCCGTCATCCGTGCTCGGCACCGCAAAGATGAAGTTGATGGTCGCGGGCCGAGCCGTGCCCGCCGTCATCCTTTCGCAGGCGCGGAATATCTCGTCGGCGATCTCGACAAAAGTAGGCGCGCCGCGGGTGCCCATTTCCGCGGTTCCGGGCCATCCGGTCACGACGATGGGACGCCCGGGTGCCCGGGAGCCTTCGCTACGGAAGAGCCCGACAATCGTCAAGCCGGCCACTTCCCCGCGACCCAGGTTGGCGAACTTCACCGGCGGCAGTGCCACCAATTCGACCTGCGCAACAGCGCCCATCTGCCGCACCAGATAGTGGACCGTGAGCGTGAATCCGCGGGGGGCGGGCACGCGCAGAAGCAGGGGCAGAGTTCCAACGTCCTCACGCACCGGTGGATTAGATAAACTTCCCCCGGTTGCCGCAGGCTGTGCTCCGGCGTTTCCGAGATCGGCCGCTTCCAAGTCGCCGGTTTGAATATCCATTGGGGTTACCAGGAGCGTACGGCCGAATTCATCCTCGATGGTGACGAAGCGTGCGAACGCACCGGCGGGACGGCGCTCCGCCACCGGCCAAATCAGCAGCATGTCGGCGACCGCGTCATCCGTGCGCAAAGGATCGGCGAACCACAGGAACGCAAACGGCGGGGCGGTTGCCGCCTCGTTCGAGCGTTCCTCAGCCATGGCAACCAGCACCACTTGCGCGCGCCGGTTCCGAGGCGGTATCGCGAAAATCGCCGGCGGGCCCGCTTGCCAACCCACCGTATGTTGCGAGCGCAATGACGCGCTCCGCTGACGTGTCGGTGATCACCAAATCCCCCTATGCGAATTGGCGAGTCACGCCAACGCGCCGCCCTTACCCTGATGCGAGACTCTGCTTTTTGTACTCGTATTGCGTTTGAAACTCAGGCAGATTAACTTAAGGTACACGAGCGGGGACGCGACGTGCAACATGAGCCTGACGAGTAACGGCAAAAGGGGGCGCAACGGGTTTGCCCACTCATCAGTCGAACCGGAACACATCGGCCTCATAGGTCCTTCGAAGTCCGGGATGACCGGACTTGTGCGTTCGCTGGTCCTCGAGGCCTGCGCCCCCGGTACCTCGCTGTTCGCCGATAAATGGCGCCTCGAGGCTGTCGCACTCCCAAACAATCGGGGCGAGCCGGTGAGGAGCGCGGCGGACCGTCAACGCGGCGAATTGCTTTCCTACTTTGACACTTCAGAACCCGAATTGCCTGAGCGCGCGATCCGAGCGTTCGCCATCACGCCCGACGAGGCGTCCTTCATGCCATGGCCCTTCGGCTCGACACACAATCCGCGAATTTTGAAAATTCTCGACACATCCATGGACCGTGAGCGTCGCCTGCGCGGTTACGCGGAGCCGGGTTGGGTGACCCACGCCTACGACGCCGCTCCTCATATCGTGCTGTGTCATCCGGTTGTTCCGGCGATCGATGACCGCGATTGGTACGAGAAGGCCTTCCACCGGCTGCGCGCGCGTTTTGCCGCGGAAGGATCAGTGTCGCCGCTCCGCACACTCGTCGTGGCCTTCACCTTCTACGAATTATCCTTTGTCACAAATCCGCAGCAGGCAGCGCGGCACGCCCAAACATCCCAGGTCGCCCGCGCGCGCCTGCTCAAAGCCATGAATTATTACCCCCCTTTGAAGGAGGGTCTGCGCAGCCTGAGCGCGTTTCAGCACTTGCGCGTAGTCGGGATTCCCGTTTCGACGTACGGGTTCGTGCGCGGCGACGGGCGCCCCAACTGCGATTTCCTCCTTGCAGAGCGGGAACCATTCGGTGGAGCGCCTGCCGCCCGCTTTCTCACCCGACCCGACATCTATTGCCCTCCACTCTCTGCGGTGCGCAACCCCCTCGGGGTAGCCGCCGATCCGCCCAATTTCCGCATCGACTGGTTGCTGCGGCATTGGCGTCCATTCCTGACGGCGGACCCCTTCATCGCCTGCATGTCGGGAGACAGCCACGAACTTGTTTTCGATCTTCACGACTTGCTGGAGGAGACGCGCGCGCATCGCTTCACTTAGACTCACGACCACCGCCGCCGGGTGAGGGAGGCGGGGGATGAGTTCACGCTTGGTGGGAAAATTTGTGAAGGTTCGATTTACGGGAGTGCGTGTGGGGAGTGACGAAAATTATGCATGGCGGAGCCTGGTTCTGGTTTCCGGAGCGGCGCCTCGGATTAGTTTATTTGGACGAGCCTGCGTCGCGCGGTTCGTACTTGTTCCGCACGGTCCAGCCTGGTTCTGGCAGTTGGGTGATCCAGCTTGCGCGTCCCGGTGCACGCGCGCTGTGTTACGATGCGCTCAATCCCGACCCTCTTCAGGTGTTCACACTACGGTCGGACGAAGCTGCAGAATGGCGATTGAACGCGGATTTGGTGCCGAAGCCCGGCGATCAACCCGGGGTTCTCGCGGTGGCACCCCCCGAATGGGATCAAGCTACGCTCGCTTGGTTGACAGCAGACGGCGGGTCGGGTCCGCTTAACCTCCGCCGGCTTTCGCGCACCGATGTGCACGATCCTCATAGGATCACAATCGACGATATCGACGCGTCGCCGTTTGATCTCAGCGACGCCTCGTTGGCATTCGCCCTGCACGATCATATCGGCCCAGCCATCAAACCGAAAATGATCACCGCGGAATCCCGCGTCCTCGCGACCTTTCCTCCGTTCCTGCCGGAGGGCACGGCCCTGACGATCGAGCTGCGACTGTTCGAATCGGTCCACAGCCGCGTACCCATCCAAATCTTGCAGCGGCATGTGCAAGGCGGACGGCTCAAAGTCGTGGACAATCAAATACTGACTCCGAAAAGGCCGGGCGCGGCCGTCACGCTCCGCCAGGCTCCGGCAGGGTTGGAAGTTTATGTGCAAACCCCCGAGGGGGTGGGACTTTGGTACCGGGATGGAAGTGGCCCAGCGTCGGACGCGGACGGCGGACAACTTGCAAGGCTTAGGCGGATTGATGGGCTTTCACCCGCAAGCCCGAACCTGATCGATCATCACCGTGAGGATCTCGACGCCGAACGCGAGAGACTTCGGGCTGACGGCGGGGGCAGCGCGACCGGCGGAGCCGCGCGCGAAGCCACGCGAACCTTGTTGCTGACGCAGCGCGACCTTGCCGCACTGCTGGAGGACACGCGAACTGCGGCATTGTTTCACGAGCTTCCCGCGCCGCTCGTGGCCGCGTTGCTCGATTCCGTCGACGGCATGCCCGGCGATCGTTTGGTCGCCACGCGTCGCTTTCTGGAGTCGCCCTCGGCATCGCAACTCCACGCCGCGCTGGGGGTCGTCTCCGACGACACGGTTCGGCAGAACCAGGATGAAGATGCAGCGACGGCCCTTTGGAAACGGAACGGCGTCGACGGGGAGGGCTTTTCCTGGCTCGCCCGCGATCCACGGCGGCAGCTTGAATTGCTGTCTCTGATCAAGGCGAGGATAGACGTCTCGTCGACCATCACGTCACTGCGGCACTTGCCACATCTGCCGCCCGACGATCTGCGCCAAACGGCGTTGGACCTGCTCGAAATAGCCAAGCCGATCTGGCCGCGGCTGGTAAGCTTATTATTCCCTGGCCGCGCGTTGCATCGGCGAGGTACGGGGCTGCTCGGGGAATGCGCCACCGCTGCGGAAAGCAGCAACGTCGTTCACTCGCGGCGCCAGCGCCTCACGGCATTTGCCGGCGATGTCGGAACACACTTGGTCAATCTCAGCGAGGCCCGCCGGCGCTGTGGGGCATATTCGGAACAAGTCTCATACGCGTCGACCGTGTTCAATCGCTCGATCGAGGATGGGCTTGTCGAGATTGAACGGCTGACCAACGAGTACGGCGCGTCCGGGGAAACCGAGAGCGATGCGGCGGCCGCGCTGGTGCGAGAGCTGGAAACCGGTGTCGCCGCCGAATTCCTGTTTGACGAGCGGGCTCTTGCCGCGATCGCACGAGACCGGCTGCAACAGGCCCAAGTCGTCGAATGGCTTGGAAAAATAATCGACCTGCTCGATCGACGGCTCGACAGCGCGGACTTGCCACCGTGGCCCGATCGTCCGCAGCTCGATGAGCTTGCGTTCGGCATCGGGCGCGTCAATCAGTACCTTTCGCGGCCCGCTCCGGTCGAGGCGCAAGAGCGGATGCCTGCAAATTTGCCACCCTCGCTGCGTCCAGAGGCCGAGCGCCTGCGCGCAGAGCTGGAAGCCAATTTGGAGAAGTGCCGCCGCGTCCTTTTCGATTGGGCCGGCAGGAAACTCAAGCCGGAATTTCATGCACGCCTTGCGTGGATGCGCGAGCGCGTCGTGTTCCTTTGCCTGTGTGGCGCCTTGCGTTGCCGGCAGAGGGCTTTGTTGGACCGCCACAAGGCGCTCGGCGCCCTCGCCTTCCAGCAGCTAGATGCCTCCGCTCGAGGAGCTGTCGATCGCAGCCGGTCCGATAGCGCGCCGGAAGACCTGGACGCCTGGTCGGATGCACTTGTCCGGCTCGAAGGCGAATTGAACAAAGGCGAAGCGCTGGTCTCGCAGGTTCGAGAACAGGTTCGGGATTTTGCCGAACCATCAGCCGAGCCGCCAATCCTCGAACCGGCGCAGTTGGAGGAGCAGGCCAAAGCTCTGATCGCAAGGTGGCGAGATGAGGTCGGATCGGCCGGCAACCGTTTTGTGCGCACGCGGCTTTATGCCGAGGCCATGGAAGTTCCATGGAGCAGAGCCTCCGAAGCCAATACTCCCGAGCCGGTGGCCGCGGAGGATGGCGCCAAACTGTTGGAAGCTTTCCCCGCTTGGCACCGTTACCATTCACAGCGTCTCACCGCGCTGAACGCGGCATTATTGGAGTTCGGGAGAGCCGCGGCTTCCTTCCTCACGCGCCGTTGCCCCGCCGTATCGTGGGGCGATCAAGCAGGCCGGCAACTTGCCGAGGCGCTCATCGAACTTGAGGAACGCGAGCCGGCTGAGGTAATCGCCACCTTGGCAAAAGCGCTTGGGCGGCTCGACGAGGCATGGCGTCTCTCGGGCGGCGGCGACCCCGACAATGTGCGAAACCTTATTTGGCTCGGCCACGATGAGCCGAACGTGCGCCGCATCGAAGCCGTGCTCGGCGCGATCAAAAATCCAGAGCGGCTCCTGACCGACTTCGCTCTTCACCAAGACCTTGCCAATGTCGAGGCCATCGACCCGACCCCGCCCCATCAGAGGCCGGATCACTTGCGCGGCTTTGCGGAATTTCGCGCCTTCCTCGGTCGCTTGGCTCTCGAACGGCTGCACCACCTGCACGCCGACCTAGGGACGGCTCCCGCCTTGGCGGCAGTGGCGGAGCGCACGCAAGCGCACAATTTCTGGGATGCGATCGCCGAGGTAAGCGGATTGTTGGCGGACGGCAGCGGACCCGGGCGTGAGGCCGAGACACTGCGGAGTGGGCTGGCACGCAACAAGCTTTGGCCGCCGCACGCGGAGCATGAACCCTCATGATTGGTGCAGCAAAGGAGCCTTCACGGGCTTGGACGGGCAGCTATGAGCGAATCTGATTCCGAACCTGCGGCCACCATTTTGATGTGGGGAGATTCCGCGACCGGGAAATCATCGCTTATAGCGGCGGCGTTGTTCGACGATCCGCACCAGCTCGAGGGAATCGACCTCGCCAGGACGGGGGAAGAGGCGGCCGCCGCAAGGCTCAACGAGCATTGGCGCGATTTGCGCGAGGGCCGGCTGCGCGCCGGTACCGTCCAAGAGCGTGTGGACATCCGGCTTCATCGCACCCATGGCGCGCCGATCTTGTTGCGCGATGTTCGGGGCGATCTGATCGACCAGTCGGCCGATGTCAACATCGTCCGCGGCATATTGCAACCGGCGAACGTCGTCCTTTTCGTCATGGACTTCCAGGCGGCGGACCCGACCCGACAGCTGCGGGCGATCGACGTGTGGACGATTTGTGACAAGGCCGCCAAGGGACTCATTTTTACCAAGTGCGAACTCAATCTCGACTACGACCACAGGGCCTGGAAAGGCGGCAGCAATTGGTGGCGCGAATTCCCAGAGCTTCGCATGCGCTCCCGATTCATCGAGCGGTTCGGGGACGCCGTGTTTCCCACATCCGTCTTCGGTTATCACCACGGTAGCAAATTTCCGGCGCTGACCTTGGGAGAGTTCGGCGAGGTGAGGCCGTTCGGCATTTCGCCGCGAGGTGTGATCGCCCCGTTCGCCTGGGCGATAGAGCGGGCGACGGCGCGATGATAGATCTCGAACTTAACCTGGTCATTGGAAAGGGACGTACCGGAGACTTCACGGTTTTGTTTCCCGGCCACGTGTCCATAACCAGCGAGGCGGCGCGACTTTCGGCATCGTGGCTACAAATACATGCGACGCATTCGGCTCAGCGCTCGGTCGCCCTGTGGCGTCAGGAGGATCGCTTGACTCTGGGCTGCGCATGGCAGGAATCCGGCGTCGACAACGCCGGGCGACCGCTACAGAAGCTCGCTGTTTATATCATGCGCAAGCCTCCTCCGTACGACACCCTGGTCCGATTGATGCTTTGGTTGTACCGTCAGAATTTCGACGGCGGACACCCGCCTGCTCACCACGAGATCGCGTCAGCCAGTCTGTTGGACGACGATACGCCGCTCGTCAGCGAGGAGCGCGATCGTTGCGCCGCCACCCTGGCATTATTGCAATCGGAAACATGCCGCGTGCAGGGCACTAGGACTGCACAGGGCGTGATCGATGCTCTGGGCTTCGATCAGCTCGGATTTATCGCACTCGTACCCAATGCCGTGCCCAGTTGGCCGACTGCGGGGCCCGGCGTGGTTCTGTCCCGCTCCGCCTGGCAAGCGCCGTCCGACGCCGTTCGCCTGGTCGGCATGGGGCTGCGGCCCGGCGCGGTCGACCTTGCGGGGCTGATGCGCATGCCGCGCGACGGCGCCCGCCGCAAAGCGCTGGCACTTGCTGCCGTGAGCGGCGATTGCGCCGCACTGGGAGGGCCGTCCGACCAAGAACTCGACTGGCTCATCGCTCATGACCGTAGCCGCATGGGCGCGCTGGCGCGGGCGAGCGGGCCGCAGCTCGCCCGTGTGTTCGACATGCGGGAGATTGATCCTGCCGTTCTCGACGATTTGACACCTCAGCAGCTGGGTAACCTGCCACCCTCCTCGGTCGCCGGGGCGCTGCGCGGACGACCCGACGCGGTCGCGAGATTCGTCGCCATCTTCGGCCCGGGCAACTCAGAGATCGCTACGCTGCTACCCGGTCGCGTCGCCGGCCTGCTGCGCGCGGCTGACGGGCCGGTCGATCGCGAACGCCTCCTCGATCTGACTCCGCAAGATATGGACGTAATGGAGCAAGCTGGGATCTTTGAAACCATGTCGATCCGTTGGCTGGCCCAACTGTGGGCCGTGCGACCGCGCTCGCCGGTGGACAAGCATCTTGCCCGCCGCCTGCGCGAATTATTGCCCGCGGCGCTCGTCTCGCGCTTGGTCGGCTCATCGGTCAGCGATATCCAGCCGGCCGGTGCATTGAGTTCATACAAGCCGCCCTCACCTAGCGCCGAATGGCTCGTCGGCATCGCGTTCGATCGGCTCGTTGACGCCGGCACTCTTTGCGCTGGCGATCGCGCATGGCGGCGCTGGTGGGCCGACGCCGTCACCGCGCATCCAGACGCGCAGGGACGAGAGATAGCTACGCTGACGGCGCCCTGGTCCCCCGCTACTGTAGCTTGGCTCGTTGGGAGCGCACGCGACGGCGAAATTTCAGCCGCAGCCGTGCGCGCCCGAATTGCCGCATTCATCAACGCGCGAGCCCCGATCCCGCCGGGCGAACTAACCGAACTGCTGCGCGCGGCGGGCGTGACGCACCCCGACGCCTTGGCCGCCCTCGTGCAAGGATCCGCCCAAAAATGGGACATAGACGAGCGGTTCGCAGTCGACGTGCAATACCTGAGGGAGGCGGGGATCCTCTCCAACGAAGCGCTGCAAGACGCGCTACGGGGCGGCTTGCCCATTGCCGCTCTGTCCAGGTTAGTCGGCGATCCCGCCGCGATAAGATTGTTGGACGACAAAATTGTCGATCCGACATGCTTGCCCAGCTCATGGCATCCGCTCCTGACGCAAATCTTGAGAGAACGGATCCACACGGCGAGCTTCTGGAACAGATGGCGCCGCGGCGTTCCGACGCCGCTCCTGACTTGGCTGCGGCGCCAACTCGACGGCGAGCCTGAGACCGCCGTTGTGGACGCATTGATCGCCGCAGGCGCGCGCACCCGCGCGCTCCAATACGAGGAACTGAAGGATTGGGCTGGGGCACTCACGCCTCTCGACCTGGTATGGCAAGTGGTCGAAAATTTGAAACATGGTCACTCCGACCGTCGTCGCCTTGTCGATCTTCTGGAGAACCGTGGGCTGCGCGCCGAATTTCTAATTTTTTTGCGCCGCGAGCTGGACCGGCTCGTTCCCGCCGCGTCCGTGCCCGCGCTCAGTGTCCCTGAAATGCTCGCCGTCCTCCCGTTGCTGCATCCGGTCCGAGACGTTGTCCGCCAAGTGATGTCGCAGCCGTCGGTCGCCCCCGAGGAAGACGCCCTCCGTGTGCTGACGATCGACGCAATTCGCCGAGCGGGCTGCTATTTTCCCCTGCCGCCTCCCAGCACGGAGCAAGCTGCGCGCAGACCTTCGTGGGTGTCGAACCTGGCCGAACTTGCGGGCTGGGAGCACTGGCGCGGGCCGAACGGTTAAGGGCACGACGATGGAACCTTTGCTCCCTCAGTCCCTCGTTCGCCCCCTTACGAGGATACGCGAGAGCCTCGAGGGATCGCGCAACCTCATCATCATCGACGCGCGAAGCGACCCGCCTCGCGCGCTGGTTGCCTACTTCAGGACTTGGGTGGAAAACGGCGTGCGCCTCACGCCCCTCGCGGATCATGATTGGCGCGACGTCGACGGCCTGATCGGGGAAGACACGAAGCTGCTGCTTGTACTGCCGCGCGGCGTCGAAATTGCGGAGTCTGTGTGGGACGTCATAGATCGCCTGGAGGTTCGCACGTATGGGGTCATCGGGATCGATCCGCAAACCGATGAACCCAGGCGATTTGTCGAACCGTTGCCGGATTTCGTCGACGACTGGTACTCACGTTTGGCGCGCATCAGCCTGGAAATTACCGGGAAGGACGCGCAAATCATCAGCCGTGCAATCCTTCCGATGAAGCTTCGGATTTCGTCGCAGGGCGCCGACCGTTTTTCCGCCCAGTTTGCGATTGCCGGGCAGGGACCGGATTTCCCCGCGGGGCAGCCGACCTGGTTTCGATTGGAGCCGGGGCTCGAAGGGATTCTGTCGATCGATCGCGAGCCCGGCTTGAGCGGCGACAACTGGCAGCTTGAGATCGGCGGAGCACCCCTGAGCCGGACCGTTCCATATCTACCCGAGGCCGAGGTCGGACCGCTGGAGCTGCTCGCCGTCGTGCTGGACCGCACCTGTCCGGACAATGCGAACTGGAGCCGGGCATACGATTTCGTCTACGGCAAAACCGGCGAAGATTTCCTGCGCGACAGTCAAGTGCCCCCGCTCGAGCATTACAACGCAGACATCCGCAACGGATTGACGGAGGGGTTGAAAGCCGCCTTTGGGGCCGACCTTGTTCGCCGGGTCCAAACTTGGTGGTTCAAGGACGTGCCCAGCAACGAAATGTCCAAATTCGTCCAGATCAACATCATTCAACCCGAAGTTGGGCAGGCGCGCCCGGCCCAGGCTGGCGAGGAGTGTAAAGACCTATTCTCGGTGGCGACGTATTCGCCCGGGCTCGATCTGTGGGATCCGGCGGAGGAAGCCCTTCACGAAGCGATCGAAGCTCTTGATCACAGCGCATGGACCCGTCGGGCTATCCTGATCGTGGGCAATTCCCCGCCGAACGATCCCACCCAGCCGGATTCTCCGCTTGCCGCCTTGCGGATACCTCCGGGCGCCCGCGTACCGTGTACGACGCGTCGTCAGAGTCCGCGTTGGCAGCTCGCGCTCGCACGCTGCATCGAGCTGCGCATCCCGGTGATCTATCTATTCCTGCGTCACACGCAGTTCGGCAGCGTGCCGCATGACGTTGTCGAGGTGTACGAGCATAGCCAGGATCGCGTTACAAACGCGCTCGCGAAAACAGTGACGCTCGAAACGGCGATAGCTGAAGGCGACAATATCCGCGAGGCAACGGTCAAGGCCGTTCGTTCGCTGCGCGCGCAAGCAGGCCTTCACATCGGCGTGACGCTGAGGGTGCTTCCCCAATGAGACCACGGGAACTCTATACTGCATGGCGCGCGCAGGCCGCCGACCCCACCGGCCTCGTCCACACGGTGCGCGAATCCTTCTTGTCCGCGGGTTCCAACGCCGGCGCACAAATAAGGGCGCTTGAGCTGCTGCTCATCAGCTTGCCGACGGAGCGGACCGTCGCCATTTTGGAATCAATCTCAAAGGACGCGCGCGCCCTGCGCCGCTCGGGAGGCGGCGAGCCGGCGGAGAACGTGCGCGCCAAGACCCTGAGGCAGAGGCAGGATGAGCTGGAACGGCGGCTGGCTGATCTGCGGCGAGGCACCCCCGAACAAGCGGAGCGGCAGCGCCGTATCGAGACTTTGAACAACGACAAGGCCCGTCTCGATGACGCCGTTTCTCGACTGACGGATGAACGTGACCGCTTGGCCACGCTGCTGGGACGTCTTGGAGGCGAGTCATGAATGACGATGTCGGCATGTGGGTCAAGATGCTGACGGGCGCGCTCGGCAACCTCCCCAACCCCGAGATCCTGTCCCTGGAGGAGTCCTGCCGCACGCTGCAAGCGCAGATCGAGTCTATGCAGAGTCATCGCGATCCCGAACACCAGGCCGTGGAACTTGAGGAACTCGAGGCGCGCGTCTCTGCGCTCAGCGGCCGCGAAGCTCTGCTCAGAAACGAATGCGCGCGTCTGGAACAACAACTGCGTAGCGCCTTCGAGCTGTCGCGCACCGCGGCCTTGGCCAGCCATGATGCCCTCTCGCAGCAGAAACTGATATCAGACGCGGACGAGACGGTGCGCCGTGCCGGCGATTATTTTGGTACCAAGTTCTCAACGATGACGCTGGCGCAAATCAAGGCAGCGCGCTCAGGGATTACTCGCAAGCTCACAACTGCGCGTCGCAAGGTGGCGGAGCGGATCGTTCAGGCGCACGGAGTACTCGAACAGCACGCCGCCGTGGGAGAACGCATGCAGGAGCGCGAGGCGGAGCTTGCGGTACTAATCAAGGAAATCGAGGAGACCGAGCAGGAGCTCGAGACGCACCATCATGTGCGGCCGGACGTGTTCGCTACGTTGCGCAATTTCACCGCCGAGCAACTCGCCGCCTACCGCGACGAGGTCATTCAGACGCGCCTGAACGACGCCCGCCACGAGCGAGCGCGTGGATTGGCACAGAAGAGCTTGTTGGAGATCGGGCAATGACGCCGCAGGCGCCCATGGATTTGGACCTGCTCGCCGACCGGCTGCGCGATTCTTCGGCGTCGCTCGACCAGCAGGTGCAGGCCCTGGTCGATCTCAGGCAGGGATTGTCGCAACTGCCTGCGGAATCCACCGCCGAATTGGGCGAAGTCGAGCGCCGTTGGAACCTGGATAGGGCCAAACGGATCGCGGCCATGACGCAGCTCGGCGATCTGCCGGAGCTTGCTACTATCGACCCGCTGCTCGACGGCGAAACCAGACAACGGTTGCACGCCCTTTGCGCGCAGCCCATCTCCCGGGAAGCCGAGGCCGAATTCACGGCTGCTCTCGACCGGGCGACCGGAGATGCGCGCGAGCGCGCTCGCCGCCTGGAAGAAATCCAAAAACAGATCGAGCGCGGACGCGTTTACCGAGACGTTTTGCGTGACATGTTGCAACTGATGGCGATTCTTGCTGGCAGTGAAGGCCAGCCCGAAGCGGCGTAAATTGGATTGAAACTACGGCGGGTCCTGGCGATCGGCCCGGCTCCACCGCGAAATCGAGGACCGACCATGAGCTGGAACCTCAACGGGCGCATGTATCACGACTACAGCGACTACCAGGCGGCGCGGCAGGCAAGCGAGGCGCGTGCCGCGAGCAGCCGGGCGGCACAGGCGCAGGCCGAAGCGGACCGCTATCGACAGCGCCTGCGCCAGCAGCAGGCGGAGTTCGAACGGGTGCAGGGGGATCTTGCCCAGCAACGTCGGGTCAATGAGCAGATGCACCAGGATGTGCGCGTCCTTCGGCGCGAGCATCACCAACTGGCGGACGCGCAGCACCGATTCGAGCAGGAGGCAAATGCCCGCCTCGGTGAGATACACAGCGATCTGCACGACATGGGAGAGCAACTCGATGCAGCCGAGGCGGAGCATCGCCGGCATGTCGAGGAGACGCGGCAGGCCTTTGCGCAGGCGAGGCAGGCGCTGGAGGCCGGGCTCGCCGAGGCCGAGCAGCGGCGGCAGGAAACGGAACGGCGCCTGACCGCCGCCGTAGAAGCCGTTGATCGTAAGGTCGAAGCCGACCGGCAGGAACGGTTGCGCCGGCATCGCGGCGATCTCGACCAGGCGCGCGAGCAGATTGCCATAGTCGAGGAGAGCCTCAATGAATTCGGCACAGCCCTCAGGCCGTTCAATCTCGAGGATGATGCCCAGAGCATCCGAATGACGTTGCAGTCGGCGCGCAGCTTGCTGCGCCAGGACAAGGCCTCGGCGTCGCTGGCACAGGCCGAGGGCGCTTTCGCCGAAGTCCGCGCGCTCGGCTACAAGAGCGAGAAACGCCGAGCCGAACTCGCCGCAGCCGCTGATGCGATTGCCGACCGGATCGCTGCCATCCGCGAGCTGGCCGGCAATGAGGGGCTCGATCACTTTTTCAAACGAGAAAAGGCGGATCTCGTCGGCCTTCTTTCCCGCGTCGCCGACCGATTATCCCGGCACTATAAGCAGTACAGTCGGCTAGAGGACGATCTGCGCGAAGACGAACGGGTGCTCGAAAAGCTCGAGGAGGAAGCGCGCGCGATGATTGCGATGTGTCCGGCCTTGGAACAGCAAATCGACGCGCGCAAGAAACATGTCACCTCCCTCGTGCGCAAAATCGCCGACGGTTACGGCGGCAGCGCTGACATCAAGCCGGAACTGACAAATCCCGACGACGTCAAGTCGACGCTTCTGGTGAACTGCGTGTTCAACGGTGGAGAGAAAGTCCGCATCGAGGCCGACGTCGACGGAGAGATTCGCATCGATAGCGCCGGTCACAGGACCCAGGACGCGTGCGAGCGACGCGCGTCCGAGACGGTGCAGGCTCTCAAGGCGGAGATGGGTGTCATCGATCATCACACGGTGCCGGGAAATCCGAGCGAGCTGCCCAACCGGACTGCGGGGACGCCGATCGTGCGATCAAACCGGGATTTTAAAAGCCGGCTGGATGACATCCGGAGGCAGCTCTAATGAACGAGACTGCCGTCCACTCGCGCACCGCGGCGCAGCGGCTTGGTGAGATTGCCGACGGCCGCGGGGGAGAGGTCGTCGTCGTCGCGGGTACCGCTCCGCCCTATTATGCCGGGTTGCGCCGCCCGGCGGTCCACACGTTGATCGAGGCGGTGCTGACGCTGCTCAACCCGGACCGCTACGCGGAAGTCCTGCTTGCGACCGGCGAGGGCGAGCATCTTCCCGATCTGCAGGTGGCCGGTCGCGACTATTGCAGCCGGCATCGCATGCTGTGGTTTTTCAAAGAGGGGCAGGAAGGACCCTCGCCAGCCGCGCGTGCTGAGCCCGCCAGCGAGCTGCTGGGGGAACTTGATGACGTCGTGGCCAAGAAGGGTCGCTACCGGGCCCTGGCGCAGTCCCACCTCGAGAACTGGCCGAAGCAGATGGATGTCCTCCTTGCGGAAGTGGAGGATCGTCTTGCGCCTGGCGGGCCGCGCCGGCTGATCGTGATTGACGAACAATTCCTTCAGCCGCGCCCGCAACATGACCAGGCCGGACAAGCCGATCGTCCGAATCCGGGCAAGGCAAATGACATAGTCCGCGGCTTCGGTCGCCTACCCGCCCAGTGCAAAGAGAGCGCGACCGATATCGTGCTCCTCTGTCGCAGTGCGCGGCATCGCGAGGCGCTGGTCGGTGAGGGCGCGGAAGGGGTCATCGCGTACGAATTCAAACGCAACGCAGGGGATTCCGACTTCGCACGGCAGCAAGCCTCGCACGATGCCCTGATGTTTCCCAAGCTCGTGTGGCCCGGCGCCGCTACCCTGGATCTCGAAACGATGGACAGCACTCAATGGGGGGGCGGTTGGCTGCCGGGCGCCGAGCCCAAACAAGTCCTATACAAGATCCTGCGTACCTCGTCGCCGGTGCCTCCCGAGGATCCGTTGTCCGTCCTCGACAACTTCGTTGGCATGGACAAGCTTCGCGATGAGCTGAGGGCATTCCAACGCCTTCTCGGGATGGATCAAGAACGCCGACGACGCGGCCTAAACAGAAAAGACCCGTTATCGCTGCACGCCATTCTCTACGGCCAGCCGGGTACGGGTAAGACCGAGGTGGCCAAGGCCATCGCGCATATCTACCGGCGGCTCGGGGTTTTGACTGGGCCGTTCGTGCACTGCCGCGGCCGCGCTGACTTGGTGGCCGGCTACGTCGGCCAGACTGCGATCAAGACGCGGGAGAAATGCGAGGCGGCATTGGGCGGCGTGCTGTTCATCGACGAAGCCTATGCGCTGGCGCAGGGGGGTGAACAAGATTTCGGCAAGGAAGCCATCACGGAATTGCTCGATTTCATGACCTCCTACAAGGATCGGCTGGCCGTGATTGCCGCGGGCTACCCGGAACCGATGCGGCAATTCCTGCGGGCAAACGACGGTCTGAGCCGGCGGTTTGGCCGCCATTTCAACATGCCCGAGTACACTGACGACCAACTGGTCGACGTCCTCATTATGCACGCAGAGCGTGGCAACAAGGTCGTCGAGCCTGCGGCGAAAGCCGTCATTCGCGACAAACTTGCGGCGCGCCGGCAAAGCTGTGCGTCGGCGCGGCTGAACTTCGGCTTTGCCGGCGACGCCGTCAATCTGCTGGAAAAGGCCGAGGGCGCGCAGGCACAGCGCTTGGCTGACAGGAAACTTGCCACGATCAGCGACGACGAGTTCGCTCTGCTGACGGTGCAGGACTTCGAAGCGGCGCAGTTTGACCTCCGGGGTTAGTCAGGGCGCGCGGGTCATGCGGGGGTTTATCTCATACGCGCATTGCGACAGCGATCGCGTCGACAGGCTGGGGCGTGCCCCCTTCATCCGGCAGAGCGCGCGCTCGGAGTTGGCCGGGCACAACCGATCGGCACAATGTTCAAGCACCAACTCGCCGGAGCAGCGCCATGACCGACGCCATCGACGTTCGCATCCTCGACTCATTCACCGGTCTCGAAAAAATTCGAGATGAACTCGAAAACATGCGTGCGTCGCTGCTTATTGAGCAGGAACGCCGGCGACGAGGAGGCAGCATAACGCCAAGGTCATTGCATGTCGTCTTATATGGAGCACCAGGCACGGGTAAGACCGAGGTCGCCAAGGCCATCGCGCAGATTTACCGGCAAGTCGGAGTGTTGACCGGTCCTTTTGTCTCCTGCTCCGCGCGCGCGGACTTGGTGGCGAGTTATGTCGGTCAGACTGCGATCAAGACCCGTGAAAAATGCATGGGAGCCCTCGGCGGCGTCCTGTTCATCGATGACGCGTATACGCTGAGACAGGGAGGCGAGCACGACTTCGGTCGGGAGGCGATCGCTGAGCTGCTCGACTGCATGACCCGGTACAAAGATCGCCTAGCCGTGATTGCCGCTGGCTACCCGGAGCCGATGCGCCAATTCCTACGTAGCAATGATGGGCTAAGTCGACGCTTCGGGTATCACGCGAGCATGCCGGAATACACGGACGATCAGCTAGTCGAGATCCTCGTACTGAATGCGCGAAGAATGGGCAACACGATTGAGGACGCCGCTATGGCGCTCATTCGCGAAAAGATCGCAGCGCACCGTCAAAGCTGCGCGGCCGCACATCTAAGCTTCGGTTTCGCGCACGATGCGATCACGCTGCTGGAGCGGGCCAAGATGGCGCAAGCCCGCCGATTCCGCGGAGAGGTCCTATCAAACATAGACGACGGGAAGCTTTGTCTATTGACATCTGAAGACTTCGAAGCTGCACAGCTACCGAGCTAACCTCGGAATTTCGACTACTCAGAGAGGGTTTGAATGAACAATAACGAATTCGACCACAGCGAGACGGCGGACACGCTGCTCCTCGGCCACGAGCTTTGGAGCGTGCGGCCCACCTTGCACAACGGGCCGGGGTGGCGCATCCCGCTTTGGGTCCAGGGATGCTCGCTCCGCTGCACCACCGTGTGCCTCAATCCGCATTTTCTCAGCAACGAGGGCGGCTTCCGTTGCCGGATCGACGAAATCGTCGCGCACATCTCGGCGCTGGTCAGTGAGGCAAGCGAGGACGTTGAGGGGATGACCGTCCTGGGCGGCGAGCCGACCGACCAGGCGGCGGCGGTCGCGGCGTTGTTTCGGGCGATCAAAGGGCTCGGACTGTCGACCATGCTCTATTCCGGCGCGACGTTCGAGCAGCTTCGCTCCCGCCGCAGCGCGGCGATCGACGAACTGCTGGCCAACTCGGACCTGTTGGTTGACGGGCCGTTTCTGCCCCATGAATTCGACAAGTCCCTCGTCTGGCGAGGCTCGCGCAACCAGCGCATCCTTTGCCTGAACGGACGCTACAGCGACGACGACATAGCGCGCTCGATCGCGCGGCAGGGCCGGTCTTATTCAATGGTTCTGCTGCCGGACGGGCGCATCTCGGTCAGCGGCCTGCAAACGCGCAAGGGAGCGCAGGCGTTGGAACGGACGCTTGGACGACCTTAACCGGATCGACGAACCGGACTTTTGATTGTATTTTCGAGGCGGCTTTTTCACGGCGCGGGAACGATGTCATGGCTGAACTGCCCCCCAAGAATTGCGTCATCATCGGCCCCTCGCAGTCGGGCAAGACCAGTCTGCTCGGCGTCCTGCAGTTTGCCACGGCGCAACAAGCCGAGCAGCCTGACCGGGCGCTCAGCATCTTTCCAGTGTCGCCCGATATGGGGGAACTGATAGCTCTATCGAATGCCGCCGCGCAGCAGGGCAGACTTCCCATCACCGCCACGCAAAGCGTGAAACGTTACGTCTTCGACTATGAGATTACCCATAATAAACACCGTGGCACGTTTCGACAGGTGTCACGCACCCGCTTTTCCATGATCGACACGCCGGGGGGAGCGGTGCTCGGGGAGAGGAGTCGCTGGGCGGAGGCGGGCTTGGTCGTCGACGAAATGGAAGCGGCTCGCGCGGAAGTCGTCCAGCAACTCAGGACCGCCAACTACATCATTCTGTGCGCGGACAGTACCGATGACGCGGCAGCCGTCGATTTCGTTCAATACCTTCCCACGGCGTTGATGGAGACCGGCACTGGGAAGCTGCCCTGCGAGAAGCTGGTGATCTGTCTCACGAAGGCAGACATGTATTCAGTGGAGGAACCCGGCCTCGGCCGGCGCGACAATGTCATCTACCGCGATCAGTTCAGTTACGAGGATCCGGTCGCGCGCGCGTTGCGCGTCATCTCGCGGGCGGGCCTCAACACGCTGCGGATGTACTTGAACGAGAATACTGAGATTCGCGTCGGTTGGGCCTCGGTCTATGGTTTCGACCCCAAGGACGGTCGCCCCAATTATAATCCGGAAAGCAACGGTCTCCTGATCGATTCGACTCTCGGTGCTAAGCCAGCCGACATTCTGGAACGTTGGCAGCCCTATCAGGTCATCGACCCGTTCGTGTTCTTGACGATGGGCGATACCATGGACCTCAAGCGGATGCCGACCCTCGTGTCAGGAGTCGCGGGCGTTCACCCGCCGCCAATATTCCAGCGTTTCGAGCCGTCCGTCGGGCGCTTTCGTTTGGCGATGGAACGGTTGAGAGCGTGGTTCCGTGTTTTGGTCGAATTTGTGAGATAGCTCGGCAGGGCCGGTATCGCGATGAAATGGGAACAGCTGGTATACGGCAAGCTCGTTCAGAGCGCCGAAGGCCCGACCGTTCCCCGCCTGGATTATCGCGTGACCGGCAGCTCGGTGGGATACCCAGATGACCTTGTCGCTCAGTCCCACCCCAACCGAATTGGACTGAGTACGGACGATCTGTTCAACTGGGAACGTTACCCATGGAATGCCGGTGGGGGGTTCATCGTTAGGCCGATCGCAAGTCGACTAGGACCGATGGTCATCGTCGCACGAATTCGTGGCCGTTCGGAAAAGGGTGAAGGTCAACCCGGTCGACATTATGCGCAGGGGCACTATGCGGTGATCGGAGCCCCGGATTGGAATCCGGCGGCGATCCCTTTTCTGCCGGACCTCCTGCAGGCAGACCCGATGACGGCCGAAGACCGCGCCATGGGTCAGCTGTCCCTTGATGACCAGCGCCTCGAGGTGTGGCTGCGACGCCCTTTGCAACCCGGGTGGATCGACGGCATTGCCGAGCCGCTCGCGGCGATCATGTCCGGCTTGCCATTCAGCATTCAGGATTGGCACGCCGCGATCGAGGACTTCCTCAACCGCTGCGCCTTGATCGCCTGCGCGGTACCCGCGGCGCTGGCCTGGCGCCTTTCGCTCGGCGCCGGACTTGCTCAGATGAAGGGCGACGTACCGCTCGGCCTGGGACAGATCGCCCCGAGCAACGGCGTACGGGTGATCGGCGGCAGCGTCCACGGCGCCGAGGAACCCGCTCTTTCGATCGGAAATGGCTACGTCGCGTGGCTTCGACAACATGCCAGCGCCTGCCTGACCGTTTCGGAATTACGTCGGTTGATCGCGCAAGCATTTCCCGAATTTGCCGAGCCGCTTGCCCTGGAAGCCCGCCATGACTGGCGCGATGCGGCCATGCGCGTGGCAACGACCGCCAGCGAGCACACGAAGCTCGACGCTCTTGCGGCCTGGTTGGAAGGAAGAGCCGAGCGGCCGCCCGATCTCACGTTCAAACAGTTTCAGGGCGCGGCCCTGCGGCTCGTCTTGCGCAATCTCGAGCCGAGCGGCCTCACGCTTCTGACGGATTATCTCCGTCCCGAGTGGTCGAACGCGTGGGAGCAGGTTGCTGCCGAAGGCACATCCACTGCACGGCTCGCGCGATCTCTGATGCGGCTCGCCGGGGAGGCGGACGAACCGCCGGAAATCGAGGATGCCGGATATTTTGGCAACATTGCGGTGCCGCCGCAGCTCGCCCGCCAATTCCAGCGCACACTCGATCGCGCGCTGACTGCGGGGCGCCTGAACGCAGGCTGGGCGCTCCTTTTGGAACAGCAAAGCAATTTGGAACAGCAAAGCAATCTGGGACCGTGGCTCGCCGATTGGTTCGCGCGACGAAGCGAGGCGTGGTTCTGGCTCGCAATCAACAAGCGGCGGCACGGCGAGGATGGCTTGTTCCAAGCGCTGCGGATGCGTGGCGGCAGTCTCATTGAGGCGTTCGAACGTCTGATGTCGCGCCAGGTCGGGATCGACCGTCGAACGGCAACCGAAACCCTCGTCGAGTCCGCGCAGAGCACGTCGCACGTCGCTGACCTTGATGGGCTTCTTGACGAATTTATTCGGGAAAGAAGAGTCCTTGCTGCGATCGATCTGGTCGAAGCGTGCAAGCAGCGTCGAGTCGATTTGCCCATAGCGCGCGTACTGGCAAGCTCCGAGCCAGTGGAGAACGGACGGCGTGCCGATCTCGCTCAAGCGCTTGCCATTGAGTTGGACGCGTCGCCGTCGCAGCCTGTCGGCTCCGTCGCCCTCGATTTGCTTGTTACGTCTTTCCCGCGACCGCGAATGACCGATTACTTGACGGGTATTTTGGCGTCCAACCTGGGCGATCCTTTCGCCGAGATTCTCCTCAACCGCCCGAGTCCGACCCCATTTACGCGGCCTTCCGCAATGTCGCAGAAGTTGGCGCGTTCCGCTTTTCGCAACGATGCCGGCTTGATCGATCGATTGTGGCGGGAGCTGTGCCGAAACAAAGTGGTCCCGCAGGATATCGAACAGCTATTTCTCGACTGGATAGCCGATCCGCGCGTAAGCACATTCACAAAAAATCCAACAGTCAGGTTCGTTTATGACGTTCGCCGAGGACGTCCGCATCCCCCGCCGGATGCGGCATGGACGGAATTGGAGGCGCAACGGGTCAAGCATTTTCTCAGCGACGGCCCTCGACTGGTCGCTCAAGCAGTAGAGAGCGCGGAAACGATCGGGCAGCTCAAGAATGGACTGCTGATCTGCCCGCCCGGTGTGCACATAAAGCTGGAAAGCTCCAGGCTGTTGGAGGACCTGATCGACCGACGTCGGCGTGGAGATCACGGAGTGCAAGAGTTGCTCGATCAACTGCGAGCGCGCAAACTCAATCCCGAACCGGTCTGGCGTCTGTTGTTTTTGCCGTGGGAGGAGCTTCCGCAAGGCAGTGACGCCCTGGCCGATATCTATCCGGAGCGCGCAAGCACCCTCAAGGGACAGTCCGGCGAGATAGCGATGGTCGCCCGGCTCAAACCGCGGACGCGGCTTCATCTGGCCGCACTAGGGTTACGCTTTCCGGCAGAACTCCTCCGCCGCGATTTTTCTTCACAGGATCTCACCGCCGAAAAGCTCGGGTTAGGCGCACTCTCCGGACTCGCTCGCGCCGCCTACGATGCGAACTTTGGAGAGCTGCTCTATGCGATCAGCAAAGTTCTTCTAAGACGCGTGCTTGAGTCGCCCTTGGCGAGCGAGCAACTCGCCGACGGCCTCTCGCGCGGCAAGTTCGGACGGATAAAAGATACCGTCACAGGGCGGAAGTCGCTTCCGGTGGTCAAGACGGCCATCACGACACTCGCGCTTCTGCCGTCGCACGCCCGAGAGCACCTGGGGAGCGAATTCCTCGAAAGATGTGCCCAGACAAACGCCGTCGGGAAATTGCCGCTCGACTGAGTTCGGCTTCGGCACAAAACTCCACGCCATAAACGGCTACCCGTAGGTGTAGCGAGCGAGCGGCCTCGCGGCCAGTGAGGGAACACCGAAAGTGTTACCCATGTTTTCCGGGACAAAACGCAACCTGCGTGTCCGGAATGGACCGTCGAGCATTTTGGCGGAGAGGGAGGGATTCGAACCCCCGATACGGTTACCCGTATGCCGCATTTCGAGTGCGGTGCATTCAACCGCTCTGCCACCTCTCCAAGCCTTTGATTATATATACTTTTTGCTCTAACGCTTCAAGCCGGAAAAGCCCGTTTGCTACCGCTTTTGCTACCCAATTTTTCCGCGCGCCGTTCTAGCGCCGCCCGCAACGCTTCGTCAACGCGCGCCGCGGCATCCTCTTGCATGCCCGGCAGCACATGGCTGTAGAGGTCAAGCGTAATGCCCACGCGCGAATGGCCGAGACGTTCGCTGGCGACCTTCGGGTGGACGCCAGAGGCCAGCAAGTGCGTGGCGTGGCCGTGGCGTAGGTCGTGCAAGCGAATGCGCGGCAAGCCTGTCTGGCCGATCGCCTGGCGCCACCCCTGCGTGAGGCTGCGCGGCTGCATCGGCTCGCCGTCCTCGCGGATATACAAGAACATGTCGTCCGACTGCCGGCGGTCGAGCCGCGATAGCTGCTCGGCTTGGTCGCGCCGGTGCTCGCGCAGGTGTTCGATGACAGTGGCAGACAGGGCGACCGAACGCCCGCGGCCGGACTTGGGCGGCTTGTAGCGAACGCCGGCCTTTGTCTGCTCGGCGCTTTCGGCCACGGCGAGGTTGCCGCCCTCAAGGTCCACGTGGCGCCAACGCAAGGCACAAATCTCGCCGCGCCGCAGGCCGCAGAGCACGCCGAGGATGACTGGCACGAACAGGCGGCTTCCACGCAATACCTCCAGGAGTTCTGCCGTCTGTGCGATGTCATAGGTCGTCATGCTGCCGCGTTCGATCTTCGGCGGATCGACCGCGTCGGTCGGGTTGCGTGGCAGCAGTTCCCACCGCACGGCATCGGCCAGCGCGTGCTTGAGCACGCGATGCACGTACACCACGGTCCCGGGCGACAATCCGCCCTTGCCGTCCCGGCGGCCGTGCGCGAGTGCGTTCGCGTAGGCGTCGGAAATCTGCACCGGCCGCAGCTTCGTCAGGAGCGTTCCGCCGAGTGCGGGCACAATGTTCTTTGTTATGATTTCCCCGTAGCGCTCGTGCGTCCGCGGCGACACCTTCGAACGGGCGTGCTCTAGCCACTTGTCCATAAATTGCGCCAGTGTGAGTTTGTTGGGCTCAACATACGTGCCGCCTTTCATCGCGGAAATCAGGCGGGCACACTCGATTTGTGCGTCGCGTTTGCCTCCCTTGAACGAATGCCAGCGCCGGCGGCGCTTGCCGGTGCCGGGATCGCGCGTCTCCAGGATGATGGCAAAGTGGCCCGGCGAGCGTTCGCGAATGTGGCCCTTCATTTTTGCTTCCTCGGTGCATCGGCGGTGCCGCCAGATTTGGCGGCTATACGTGTCTCCGCGTTCTTACTCGGATTGATGTTGGCAAATGCCGATATGCGGTCAACGAGATCGCCGAGGCCGGCATGAAGCGCCTCGGCGAGTGGTTGGGTTTCGGGCACGTGGCCCTTCCCGCTTGCCGCTTGCTTCAGGAAGAACTCTGCCCAGAAGCGCGCATCAAGCGTGGGGCCAATCGGTATTATTTGGTCCCCTGACGGCGTGAATTCTCTCAAGACCTCGATCCCCGCCGCCACCGCCTGGCCGTAGGCATACGGGTCATTGGTCCAGTCCTTTTGCCGCGCCACTTCCCAGGAATGTGTCTGATCAAATAGCGCCGCATCGCCGGCCGCGTTCATCGCCTCCTCGACGATGCGCAAGATCGCCCGGGCCAACGCGTTCCTTCCGCTGGGGACGCGTTCTTGGTCCAGCGAACGCCGCAGGCGGTCGCCCAACTCCCGATTCAGGGACACGCTGCGCTTGGCCGCGGCGCGCTCAAGGCTTTCGCGTAATTCCGTTTCGATCCTGAGATTAATCTGGGCACGGGGACGGCTTGGCATGGGCTGTGACTCCATAGGATAGGATTTCCCTAGCACATTCCGATTTGTGGCACAATATAGTGCCACTATTCATTGACATGCTATCAAAGCCGTGTATATGAATCCACCAGGTGCCACCATATCTAGGGGTCCAAGAGGGGGACGACATTTTTGATGGGTAAGCCCGCTAAGGCCAAAGTCGAGACCCTGCTCGCCAGGCCGACCATTACGCCCGATGAGTTGGCCGTTGTGCTCCGAATATCGCGCAATGGCGCCTATGACGCAGTCCGGCGCGGGGAGGTGGACTCCTTCCGAGTCGGCAAAAAGATCAAGGTCCCGACCGCGCCGCTGCGCCGAAAGCTGGGCATGGACTGATTGCCATGGCCGAGGAGCTGGTCGCGACCGATGCTGAGCTACCCGCCGGCGTCGCCGCGTGGGGCGAGAGTTGGGGGCGGGTATTTGCTCACGCCAAGGGCGCCGAGTGCCGCGACCTCTTGCGCAAGGCAGCGGCGGAAGGCTGGCGCGTCCTCGAAATCAACCGAACGGTCCTTCCCGCAACCGACGGCCTGGCGCACCAGGCGATGGTCGACCGCCTGCACGATTGGGCGATCATCGCCGGCATCGGCACCGATGACGCACAGACCATCATCACCGAGGCGCGGAACCCGCTCGACGGCGGCGGCGGCGATGACGGCGGCGCCGACACCGAAAACGGCGCGCGGGCGCCGCAATTCTCGGACGAGGCGCTCGCGCTGGAATTCGCCGAGCTGCACGCCGATCGGGTGCGCTACGTCAAGCCGTGGGGCGCATGGTTCATTTGGACCGGCGTTAAGTGGCTCACGGACGACACGCTACATGTCGTCGATCTCGCACGGCGGCTTTGTCGCGACGCCGCGCAAAGATGCGACAAGCCGAAAATCGCCATCGCCATTGCGTCCGCGAAGACGGTCGCGGCGGTCGAACGGCTGGCGCGAGCCGATCGTCGGCTCGCCGCGACGGTCGATCAGTGGGACCGTGACCCCTGGCTGCTCAACACGCCCGCCGGCATCGTCGACCTGCGCACTGGCCGGCTCGGGCCGCATCGCGCCGATGAATACATGACGAAAATCTCCGGTGTTGGCCCCGACGCGTCGTGCTCGATCTCGTTGTGGATGACATTCTTGAAGCGCGTGATGAATAACGATGAGGAGTTGATCGCATATCTGCAACGAGTGGCTGGCTACGGGCTGACGGGGATCACAAGCGAGCATGCTCTGTTTTTCTGTTACGGCACCGGCTCGAATGGCAAAGATACCTTTTTGAACGCGCTGATCGGTGTTTCGGGTGACTACCACAGGACCAGCCCAATCGAGGTGTTTACCGCTTCGCAAGGCGACCGCCATCCGACGGAACTGGCAGGACTGCGCGGCGCTCGCCTCGTCACTGCGACCGAGACCGAGGAGGGGCGCCGCTGGGCGGAAACAAAGATCAAGTCGGTGACCGGCGGCGGCAAAATCACCGCGCGGTTCATGCGGGCGGATTTCTTCGATTTCTATCCGCAATTCAAACTGATAGTCGCCGGCAATCACAAGCCCGGCCTGCGATCGGTCGATGAAGCGATCCGCCGACGCATGAACTTGATCCCGTTCACCGTCACGATCCCAAAAGAGGAACGAGACCTCACGCTTGGCGAGCGGCTCAAGGCGGAATGGCCAGGCATTTTGGCGTGGACGGTTGCCGGTTGTTTGGAATGGCAGCGGCACGGTCTGGCGGCACCCGCGGCCGTGCGGAGCGCGACCGAAAACTATCTCGACGCTGAGGACTCCCTGGCGGCGTGGTTTGAAAACGAATGCGAGCGCGACGCGCAGGCGTGGGAGGGCTCCATGACGCTGTTCGCATCCTGGAAGGCTTACGCGGACCGCACCGGGGAATTCGTCGGGAGCATTCGGCGCTTCGTGCAGCGGCTTGAGGAGCGCAGCGGCGCGCTCGGTCTCACGAAAGCCCGCGGTCCGAATGGTCGCCAGGGCTTCGTCGGTGTGCGCTTGAGGAGGGCCGACGCCAGCAGCGATGGCGGTCAGGGCGAGGCGGGCCAAGCCGCCGACGCTGCCGACGCCGACCGGGAGCGCGACGAGATTGCATTCTGAGGGCGGAAACAGGATGCCAGCGACGGGCAGTCCGAAGCTTCCGAAGCATCAAAGGATTGGGGCTTTACGCGCGCGCGTGTGCGCGCGCGTAGCAAGTATTCCGGCGATCCTTCGGAAGCTTCGGAAATCGTTCCAACTCGAACCCGGAGGATGGATGCATGATCACGCATGACAAGGGCGACGCGATCCCGCCAGTGAACCAGCAATTGTGGATCGTGGAATGGATGAGCAAGCGGCCGGGCCAGGCGCCGACCAGGAAGTTACTGATGATCCCGCCCGGTATGCCCGTCAGCGACAACCTGCGGGACGAATATTGGTGCGCCCGTAAGATGCACGGCGAGTTTGCGGCGGCCTGCATACGCAACGGCGTGGCACTCCCGGCGCTGTTCATGATCGTCACGGCGCGCGAGTTAATCGGGTTCGGGACCTACGCCAGCGCGGATGCCCACTATCGCGCCTTCGTCGATTGCATGATCCGCGAGGCCGAGTGGGGATTCCGCGGGCGCAAGGAGGTGCCCATGATCGGCATGAACATGTCGGTCATCCCCGACGCCGAGCTGACTGTGTTGCAGCACCGCACGGGCGCGCCAGTCATGGGCGTAGGGGAACGCGCGCGATGGGGACGCAAGCAAACAAACAAAAGGCGCAGCTCTGCCTGCGGCTTTGGAGGGTGACCGGCCGGGACTTGGACCGGTCGCCTCTCACAATCGTGGGTCCTCCCGCGCCGCAAATTGTACACGGGACCGCTCAGCGCTCGCCGTCTCTAGTGAGGCTGTATTTTCAACTGCCTGAATATTCAGGCAGAGGCTGAATTCGCCCCTGAACGCCTGAAGTCTTTTCGGGGGACGGGCCGATGCTGCGAACGATCGTGTCAAAGGGCGACTACGCGCGCATGAAAGAGCGCACGCCTGCGGCCGTCTCGATCTGGATCAGAGACGGCAAAATCTCGCGTGCCGGGCTCGTCGGCGAAGGCAACGCGGCGAAAATTTGGGTCGAGCAAGCCGACGCCGATCTGACGCGCAACCTCGACCCGGCGCAGCAAGCCGCGCAAGCGCACCCGGTCGGCCTCGTGCCCGCGCCGGCCCCCCTCGCCGCGCCGGCGCCGGTTCCAGCGCCCGCTCTGCCGCCGAGCGCCGCGCCGATCGCGCCGCCGCTTGCCTCGGGTGACGATGACCTGGCGCGCCGCCGCCGCGCCGAGGCCGAACGCGCGGAAATGGAGGTCGAGCAGACACGCCGGCGCATGGCGGCGGACGATGGCCGATGGGTCGAGGCGGCTGCGGCCGCGAAGGAATGGGGCCGCGCGTTGACCAAGATCATCAACGACACTGAGACATTCGTCGGCTCGACCTTGGCGCGCGAGATCGCCGATAAGTTCGGCCTCGATTGGAAGGCGCTCTCAGTCGCGTGCCGCGAGTCCTACCGGCAGCACCGGGTCGCGGTCGCGCAGGAGGCGCTCGCCGAGCTGGCGCAGCTCGCCGGCGAGCCTACGGCGCAATAGCGCATGGGCGTCATGGTCGATCCGCGCGTCGCGGTGCTTAATGTTGTGGCGCTGGCCATGCGACCGCCGCCGCCGGCCGATTTCAATGCGTGGGCCGAGGCGCTATCGGTTGCGAGCCCTCGAAGGCAGACACATGTTTGCAATTCAGGCCCGGGTATCAGGTCGTCTCAGGTATTTCAGGCCAGCAAAAACGGTCTCAGCTGGCAAGATTTCGGCCCGAGTCCCCCTGCGTATATTTGGCGCCTGAAAGGGACCCGCCTAGCCGATGGTTGCCCCGCTCTCGCCGCGAGACTTTCCGGAAACGAGAGCTTGGGAAGCTGCCTCATGAAATTGATGTCATTCATGATTTACGCCATTTGGCCCGTTTTTGGCACGCGTTTTGTGGGATGCTATGCGCAGCGACGTATGAGCGCAAGACGGAACGCATGTGCCGTTATCGGCTAGATTCGCGGAACGTGGCTGAAAAACACGGGTGTCGGTGGTTCGATTCCGCCCGTGCCTGAGCTAGCACAGTGAAGTGACTAGGAAGTTTCCTTTGTTTATTTGACAGAAACGAACTGTCACCTGACAGCGGTATCGAAGGGGGCGTCGTGATTGGCATTGAGTGTGCGCCAGTTGTGGACATCGCCAAGTTCAGCGTAGTTGCGTGCGAACTCGATCAGCATCCAGGCCTTGCGGTGGTGCAGCTCCGGCGTCGGGCCGCCCAGTACAACCTCCCGCGCACGCCACCCCTCGAGTCGCTCGCCGAGGCATGCTATGCTATTCTATGAAAGCTGACCTTCGTCCGCCATGCTGAAGGGGGACCTCACCATTTTCGTTGCTATTGGCCGGCCCGCGCCGAATTACGCGACAGGATCGTCTTGCTTACGCCGTGACGGGGCTACTAATCGCATCGGAGTTCACTGTATGCCCGCCTTTTGAGTTAGGAGTAATCACCATTGATTCGGCTATCGAAAGGGATATGCGAACGAGTTGTCGCAGAAGCTGCAGAGGGCTACCCATACGAGACCTGCGGTCTTTTGGTCGGCTATCGAAAACAGGGCACGACATCCGTGCTCGAAGCGGTGAGAGCGGCCAATATCAATCTAGAACGTCGTGGTGACCGTTACCAACTTGATCCCAAGACGATGCACTCTGCGTCGCGGCGGGCTAGTGGATTAGGACTTGATATTGTTGGAATCTGGCATTCACATCCCGATTATCCTGCACACCCGTCGGAAGCGGATCGGGTTGCCGCTTGGACAGGATGGTCATATGTTATTGTTTCGGTAATGCGAACTGGTCTGGTAGAAATACGTTCTTGGCGGATCGAGAAAGGCCAATTCGAAGAAGAAGAGATCGCATCGTGACCGGCGTTGCATTGCGGATTCCAATGCCTCTCAGAGGCTTTACCGACGGCGCCGATGAGGTAGTCGTTACAGCGAGCACCGTCAGAGATGCGCTTGCCGCATTGGAGGAAACTCACCGGGGCGTGCTCACCCAATTGCTTACGTCTGAGGGTGAACTCCGTAGCTTCGTCAATATCTTCCTGGATGAAGAGAATATCGCGGATCTTCGCGGTCTGGACACACCGGTACCGAATGGGAGTGTGCTTTCGATAATTTTGGCAGTGTCGGGCGGAATGGACTCAAAGGCGAAGGATCGCCGCCTGTCGGAACTTCGCGTTCAAATCCCCCGCGTGACTCCAAGCGAAGCACAATCTCTGCAGCAATGTGGTGCCGTACTGCTCGACATACGTGAGCAAGATGAAATTGTGAAGGGCAGTCCCTACGGCGCAATTCGTATCGGGCGAAGCTTTCTGGAACTGCGAATCGAAGATTTTGTACCGAATTTAAGCCAGCAACTGCTGGTCATCTGCAATGGGGGGACTCGTTCCTTATTCGCCGCTGAAGATTTGCGACGACTCGGCTACACGGACGTTCGATCTGTTACGGGAGGGTTTGATCAATGGAAGAGCGAGAACCGGCCGATTGAATTGCCTTATGTCCTGAGTCAAGATGCTCGCGAGCGGTATTCTCGGCATCTCCTCATGCCAGAGGTTGGCGAAGCCGGCCAGGTGAAACTCTTAAGGTCGCGTGTGCTTATTGTAGGTGCAGGGGGGCTCGGTTCTCCTGCCGCCCTTTACCTTGCTGCTGCAGGTGTGGGTACGCTCGGCATCATAGACAACGACAGAGTCGACCGCAGCAACCTCCAGCGTCAAGTATTGCATACCGATGAACGAGTCGGCACTGCCAAAGTGGACTCGGCTCGTAATACACTTTTGAACCTCAATCCAGCACTCAAAGTCGAAGCATATGACGAACGGCTCACTCGCGAAAACGTAGAGGACCTTTTTGCCCGATACCAGATGGTAGTCGATGGCTCAGACAATTTTGCCACGCACTATCTGGTGAATGATGCCTGCGTGAAGCTGGGCTTGCCCAACATTCACGGCTCCGTCTTCCGATTCGAAGGGCAGATTTCCGTATTCTGGCCCAGCTATAGCAAACGGCCAGGACCTTGCTATCGTTGCATTTATCCTGCGCCCGCTCCTCCCGAGTTATCTCCTTCTTGCATCGAGGCTGGGGTGTTGGGTGTGCTTCCGGGTGTCATCGGGCTATTGCAAGCTGTCGAAACAATCAAACTTTTGTTGGAGCTTGGCGATCCGTTGATAGGGCGCATGCTATACTTTGACGCTCTTCGGAGCCGCCTCTCCGAGTTTAAAGTACGGCGTAATGCGGCCTGTCCCATTTGTACTGAAGCCGCCGCGGGTCGCCGCGCTGGTGGCTAGGAACACCATCGTTGTGGCAATCGAGACGGGCCGGGGAGCATAAGGCGCACGGCAGTAAGTTGCGCTGTTGCCGTGCGGCGTCCCGAGCGAGGTATCACGATACCAGTCTTCCAAAAAGCAAGCGAAAATAGCGACCCTTTCCGTAGACACGCTGGACAACGGGGGAATCATTTTATTATTGTCCATAGCTCTTAGCACGTGTGTCACTGGCTTAGTCGCTCATACATTTGCCGGAGAGAACGACACTCAAGGGGGATCCTATGAAAAAACCCAAGCGAGACCGCTCGGCTGAAATAATGCGCGGACCGGATGGAACATTGTATCTGATCCGGGACGAGGTGCTTGAGTTGTGTCGTATGACGAAGGAGGACGCTGCATCGGCAGAAAAAGCCCTCCGGGATCGCAAACCCAAGGAAGGGACCCAGAAAGGCCACTTCAGCATCGAGGCGGCAGCCTTCGAACCCCTTGGACGCGTGCAGGGTACATTCACGCCAATGGCTGTGAAACTCACCAGGCAGAGCACTATAATGTGCACTTGGTGGAGTTTGGGCGCCAAAGATTGAATTGCGCGTGTGTTCGTGGAATTTTGGAATTAGGCTCCAGCGAGTGGGGTCTCCACCTTTGCACGTGTGGGTTAGCGAGAGAATGCGAGTAGTGCTGTTCGGGAAAATCCAACTTTAAGCGATCACATTCCAAATGCCAGTTTAAGCAGATAGACCAATCAAAACGGAAGATTGAAATGTGCGGTGAATAATCAAAGGAGCCAAAAGATAAGAAAATAGTGAGCCGACGCTAATCAAGGTTTATTCTATCATTGGAAGAGGTCGGTTGATGTGGTGTTGTATTTTTCTGCGGTTTGATGATTGTTTGTTACACAGCGACCAATTTGCTTAACCTCGATCAGCCAGCGGGAGCGCGAAATGAGTGTTTACAAGTAGCTATGGGTCAAACAGATGCTGCCCGACTGCGCGCCAGCTCATAAAGGCTTCTATGCCGGTACCCACCGAATCGCGACTCCGGATGAGACGTTGAAACGCGTATATCCTTTCCTGCCGGCGATGGGTATAACTAGAATCGCGGATGTAACGGGCTTGGATGTGATCGGAATTCCGGTCGTGATGGTATGTCGGCCAAATTCGAGGTCACTCGCAGTCTCTCAGGGCAAAGGCTTGGATTTAGCCGCGGCCAAAGCTTCAGGTGTAATGGAGTCGATCGAGGCTTACCACGCCGAACACATTACATCTCCAGTGAAGCTCGCGACTTATGAGGAAATGCGCTACACTAACACCCTGGTTGATGTCACAAGATTGCCACGAGGGACTAATATTCCTTTCGATACAAACTTGGTTTTACCTTGGATTGAAGGCCACGATCTTCTAAACGATGAACCCACGTGGGTTCCGTATGAGATGGTCCATACCAACTATACTGTATCGCTGCGAACTGCCTTGAGTGGTTTTTCCGCCACCTCGAACGGGCTGGCGTCAGGGAATCATCGACTCGAAGCGATCACCCACGGAATCTGCGAAACCGTGGAGCGGGACGCGTCTACGCTGTGGCACTTGCTCAGTGAAGATGAGTTACAGAAGACACGGTTGGATTTGAGAACCATACGCGACACGGAATGTCTCCAAATTATTGAAAAGTACGACCGCGCTGGTGTCGCAGTGGCCGTTTGGGAAACGACTTCTGATATCGGAATTCCATCCTTCGAGTGTATTATCACGGAACGAGAAGATTCTGCATTGCGACCGCTTTTCTCGGCGGAAGGAATGGGCTGTCACCCTCATCGAACGATTGCACTTCTCCGCGCTCTGACTGAGGCGGCTCAGAGTCGACTTACCGCAATTTCCGGTTCTCGGGATGATCTGCTGGAGAGGGACTACGAACGGACTCAAAGTAGCGAGATTCGGCGATTTAACAGAGAACTTATGGAGTGTAACGGTCCGATGCGAAACTTTGCAGACGGCCCGTCGTGGGAAAGTGGTACGCTTAACGAGGATGTCCAGTGGGAGCTTGCCCAGTTGCGGTCAGCTGGGATCGAACAAGCAATAGTAGTCGACTTAACAAAGCCCGCATTCAAGATACCCGTGGTGCGCGTCGTGATCCCGGGGCTAGAGGCTGCGAACACCACTCCCGATTACGTTCCGGGGACGCGTGCCCGCGCCCGGCCGTATTACGTTCCGGGCGCGCGCGCCCGCGCGCGACGGTTGGAACAAATATGATGATCTTTGTTTTCACCGGGCCTACGTTATCCGCTAAAGAAGCCCTCAAGGAATTGTCTGCCACATATCTGCCACCGGTCGCCCAGGGTGATGTATATAGGGTGGCGCAAACCCGGCCAAAGGCTATCGGTATCATAGACGGCTATTTTGAGCGTGTGCCGGCTGTCTGGCACAAAGAAATTCTATGGGCGATGAGCGAGGGCATACACGTCTTTGGCAGTGCTAGCATGGGCGCTTTGCGTGCTGCGGAACTGGCTCCGTTCGGAATGGAGGGGGTGGGCAGGATTTTCGAAGCTTACCGAGATGGGATTCTGGACGCAGACGATGAAGTCGCTGTCGCGCACGGGTCGCGCGAGCATGGGTACGTGGCCCTTTCAGAGGCGATGGTGAATATTCGCCAGACGCTGGTACACGCAGAAGAGACTAGCGTGATCACCAGCAACACACGTGAAGCCCTCGAGCAAATCGCAAAGAACCTTTACTATCCCCGGCGCACTTACCAACGCATGTTGCAGGTCGCGATGCAACAAGCAATCTCGCAACGAGAGCTTGATGCGTTTCGCGAGTGGTTTCCTACCGAACAAGTAAATCAAAAGCGACTGGATGCGCTCCAAATGCTGCGGATTATGCGTGATAGATTAGATCATCGAGATTCTTCAAAAACAGTCATGTACGCATTTGAGCACACGGGATTTTGGGAGCGCGTCATGTTCTCCGCCGGTCAGATGCAATGCGCTGAGTCCACCTCCACAGGCGAGATGGTTAATCTTGATATCCTTGAGGAAGAACTAGCTCTTGATCCGGAGGCATATGCTGAAGCGCAGCAGGGAGTCTTGCTGCGTGTATTCGCTGTCGAGGCTGCTAGACGTGCGGGCACGGCCGTTGCAGAGAATGAGTTGCTGGAAACTCTCGAAAAGTTTCGCCGCGCGCGCGACTTGCACGAGCCCGCCGACGTTGAGCGTTGGCTGACAGATCAGCAACTAGGCAAAGAGCGCCTCAGTTCATTGATCGAGGACGAGGCACGAGTCCTCAGATCGATGGCATGGGCGGAACCAAAAAAACACCGATTGTTGGCCGACTATCTTCGTATTACAGGCGAGTACGGTCGCCTTCTTGCGCGCGCAAGTCGAAAGCAGGCAATCTTGAACAAAATGGGTCTAATGAGGGCGGATATGTCGTCCGTCAATCTGTCACCCGAAGATCTAGTGCACTGGTATTTTGAGCAACGTCTGGGTCGGCCGACACCTAGGGACATCGCGCATTATGCGCGCACCGCAGGATTCGCTGATGAGTCAGCGTTTAGATGTGCACTCGTTCGAGAGTTCTGTTATCGCCAGAAGCGCAACGCCATCGATAACGCATCATTTACGCGTAAATCGGAAGTTACCTTTCAAGACGATTTAGGTATCACACTGCCAGCTCGGTTTCCGGCGACACGCTTGCGGTTCGAAGAAGTGATTGCTAAGAGGCGCTCGTTTCGTCAATTTACTTTAGGCGCAATTAGATTAGATGTCCTTTCTAAAATTCTATTCTGCGCGAATGGAATAGTAGAGCCATCCGACAAAGTAGATGATGCGCGACGCACCACACCGTCGGCTGGGCCACTGTACTCGATTGATCTGTACTGTTTTGCCAATCAGATAGTTGGCCTTGATCCCGGCTTGTATCTGTACCGTCCACCATCTCATTCACTGTACAAACACGGAGACAATGGTTATTTCAATATGCTAACCGAAATAGTTCCTGATTTAGAAAACGTTAAACAGGCGAGTGCGTGGATTGTCTTATGCGTCTCTCTGGAGCGGATCAAGAGAAGGTACCGGGAGCGCGCTTACCGTTTTGCGTTGCTTGAAGCGGGTCACGTGGCACAAAATCTGTTGCTTGGAGCGACCGCCGAAGGTGTCATGGCACTGCCAATGGGGGGGTTTGACGAGGACAAGCTAAACGCTGTTTTACGTATGGATGGGTGCCGAGAATTTGCTGTGTACGCCATTATTTTGGGCCATGGCCAAGGGCAAGACGTCCCTTCATCAACTGGTAAGTAGGCCGGGTACCTACCAATGACGTCAAAGCGAACAAGATTTCGTAGGGAAACCCAAATCGCTGTAGAGTACGACGACTGCACCGAATTCGGCAGCCCAGTTGATGGCGGAAAGCGCATTGAGGCGTGGGTAGCTGAGCTATACGCGCCCGTCATAGAGGTCGCGCGTGCGGACGGTTACGCGGAACTTCACAAACGCGCCCCGGAACTTCTTTCCCAAATCGTCCGAGGCGATGGGTTTTCACGGATCGCGGATAGTCAAGCGGCAGGCGCGTGGCGCTTAAAGAGCTCGGTGCTGTTCCCGGATGCGAGACTGGCGAGCCCCAAATCGATTACGCTGCTTTGCCAGGAGAATGGACGGTTGGTGCGTGCAGAGCTGCCTGAGGGTCACTGGCCTCTTGTCCATGAAATGATCGCAGGATTGGCTACGAGGGATGGCCTTGACCTGGCAGAAAGTTCGTTTGGGCCAGACATGCGGTCGCTTCTGGGGGCGCTAGACGGCAACAACCTTATTGAGCGCGTGGAGGGTACGACAGACATCGATCCGACCTTGGACTGCGCCGATTTCACCTTTGTCGGACATAACACAGTGGTAGCGCGGTCGCCGGTTACCCGAATCATCATAGATCCGCTTTTTTTCGCCGGTGGCTCCAGTTTTCCGGAGTCATATCAACCGCTGCAACTTCGCGATTTGGACCCAATTCATGCTGTGCTGATTACGCACTCGCATCCCGATCACTTTGACCCAGCTTCGTTACTTCGGTTCTCTCGTCAGACACACTTAATTGTTCCATGGATAGAGCGAGAAAGTATTCTGTCCATAGCAATGGAGTACAGGCTTCGCGAGCTAGGGTTCACCTCGGTAACTTCGATGCGGTGGGGAGACGAAGTACTGGTTGGCGATATACAAGTGCATGCGCTGCCACTATACGGCGAACAACCAACCGACGGAGAGGTTCTTCACTCCGACGTGCGTAACGTCGGCAATACCTATTTGTTGCGAGCTCCCAATTTTTCGGCTGTCTTCTTGGCCGATTCTGGGCGTGATCTGCAGGGCGATGCAAAGACCCTCGCCACGCAGACGCGAGCTCGCTTGGGAGCCGTAGACGTAGTTTTTGCCGGTTACCGTGGCTGGTATACGTACCCAGTTCAGCTCTTGTTCTCTCCCGTCGCCCGTTACTTACTATTCGTTCCGCCCTGCCTCTGGAGCTCTCGCCTGCAGTTGATGACCAACATAGAAGAAGCGGTGGATGTTGCGGAGCGTTGGGGTGCCCGTATCCTCGTGCCTTACGCCGACGGCGGTGCTCCCTGGTATTGGAATTCAGGCCTTGGGCCCAATTTACACGATCCTAAATCCGAAGTCTCTTGGTTAGATCCATTCCCTCAAAAGGTGGCAGCAGCTGCATCCAATCGAATTGAGATGCCGGATAAGTCGATCATCAGCTCTTCCGTGCGGACGATGCTACTGCATCCTGGTGAATCCATTGTTGATACTCGGGTCAAAGCTGACAAGTTGCTGATATCGCATTGTAGGTGGCCTTATGAAGAAAGCTAGCGTATCAACTGGCAGTATCGCCTGGCGGTGATGGGCAAAATTCAAGTCCTAATGCACGCGGTGCTTCGCGCAGCGGCGTGGCCAATTGAGACGGTACTGGAGCTTCGATCTCCCGATCTCGCAAAGGCAGCCTCTGCCGTATTCGATGCTGAGCGCCACGTACTGACGCGGCGGCAAGCAACTACTATGGCGCTTCACGCCGCAATACCTCAATTCGAAGGCCCGACTCGGGCATACCTACTAAACCTAAAGCGGCAAGTGTACAACCAAATGGCTGAATTACCACAGCCTACTCCTTCGGTTTTTGTCCAACTTGTTACGAGCGGAGCCGTTACACGTCTGATCAGTGAAGAAATGGTCGCACGCAAGGCGCTTGCCGAGCGAACGTTGGAGTTCGAGCGCATATACTCAGCTGAGTTTGAGCGCGAACGATGCGCGCTGCGCGCCAGAACCGCTGATTTGCGGTTTCTTAAGGCTCTCGTGATCGCCAATCCACGGGTCGCTGCTGGCTGGATGAGCACTCTTCGGTTGGTCACTGCAGGCGGCAGGAAGCAAAGGCGCTTGGAGCGCACCGTATTTCGATATCTATTGAGAGCGGTCGGGCGACCGACACCTCATGGAGCCTGGTCCGGCGTTTCGTTGGTCTCGCCCCGCTCCACCACGGCCAGCCAATCACTGTTCGACGTAACCCCAATGCCCGCGCGGTATGAAGCGACAGTCAATCTTCTACCGTTCGCTATAATGTTAAAATACCTTGCCCGGCAGAATCGTTACCGACAGGTCATCAAGTTGCAAATCAATCCGACCCTGTACCAGGTCCAAGAAGGTTGGCGATACCAAAGAAACGACAACTCCGAATGGTGCTTGTTGCCGCGTGAGCGGCTTTTCGTTGCGATACTAGATTATTTCGAGGATGGGCGGTCGCACCCGATTGCGCCGGTACTAGATGCTCTCGAAAGGGCTTCTAGCGCTGATGCTCAGCTTCGAGAGGCCTTTAGACGCGTCATTGATGGCTTGATCGACCAAGACGTACTCAGAGTGAACCTTCGCCTACCGTCAGAGGGGGCGAGCGTCTGGGAAGTTCTCGACGCCATCATCCCTCGTCTCCTTGAGCCAGACCGTCTCCGGTGGTTTTCCGCTGTGTGCCGTATTAGAGCGCTTTGTGATGAGCTCAGCCATACTTTTGAGACTTGTGAACTAACGGAATTGGAAACCCTCAGGCGAGCTATCGCAAAGGAACTGGAGGGGTTGTGGCGCGCAACGGGATTACTCGGAAGGAGCCCGGGTCCGACTATTCGTCTGGATATGAGACTGCCGTTTGAAATAGAATGGAGCACCGGAACCCAGGAGGCTGCTCAGCGCGCAATCAGAGCATTATTGGCCTTTCACGCTGCGGACGGGAGCGCGGAATTGTTCCGGCGACAAAATATTTGCGACTTTGCCCGAGCTTTAAAGGGCCGAAGCCAAGCGCATCTGCTCCCGTTGCTTGCGAACTTACATGTTAATCCGACGGATTCACAAAATCCTCTTGAGGAGAATGAAGGGGGTGCGAAAGCTTCGTCCGTCGCATGCGAGCTGTTATTTCGCGGTCTTCCGGCCGGTGGTGCGGAAGCGCACTTAGCAACAAAGCGGTCGGTCACGTGGCACAGCGTTTCAGAGGACGTGCACGATCGTCGCGTTTATACGTTACCACTTAGCGATTCGAAATCTTCATCATTAACAGGTCCATGGGGCTCAATACTTTTGAGGTTCATGAGCGACGGAGCTGTTTGGATTGGCCCTGGCCGCCCCGAGTTACGACCATTCCTCGCCAGACATGTGAACCTGCTCCGGAATACCAGAGGTGATGGTCAACCTGCTTTTTTACGGGAGATAGATGAACTCCTCGCGATACCCGGTCGGAATGGTGTGGACCTTGCTGAGGTCGTGGGTTGGAACCCAAGCAATCTTAATGCCTCTATTCACCCATCTCTGGATTTGCATGTTCTGGACCCCCACGGCTGTCGAGGGAAGAATCTTCAAGACCTGCGTTTATGCATGGAACCGGTCAACCTGCGCCCTTGGTTTCTGCGATCTCACTCCTCGCGACCTGTTGTGCCCGTGTTGACGTGCGCGGCGGATCTTGGAGCCCGTGACGGTGTGACCTCGGCACTCACAAGGCTCGCTTCAGCGCACGGGTGGGAGTTTCTTGGTTTTGGATTCCCACCGCCTTGCGCGGAGCTGCTACGGCGGCCCCACCTTCCACGACTTCTATTGAATGATGGTATTGTGCTTTCGGCCGAGAGGTGGACGTTGGACCGGCCGACTGCGTCACAGTTGCGAAAGCACAGTGGATCAGCCCGATACCTCGCGTGGCGACGCGAAGCGGAACGTTTGAACCTTCCCGATGTTGTTCTCACCCGCTCGAATCTAGATGAACCTGAGCTTTTGATGTTCACCGATAGCCCGCTCGCCGTCGAATACTTCCTCGACGAACACGCTAGTGGCGACTCGAGTTTGTCCTTAGTTGAACTTCCAGGAGATCCAGCATCATGGCCCTTGAGGGACAGTCAAGGTGGCCATTATATGGCGGAAGTTGCTGTCAGCTGGTCAGCGGAAGATTATTGGCAAGAACTCGGAAAGCAGATCGGCGCATTACGATGAATCGCGGACGTACCAAGGACCGGCGAGCTGGCCTGAGGAAGGGATCCCGCAGGGGCTGGGTTCACGTGAGTTGCGCTTTGTTCACTAACGACGAAAGTGGTGCTCCGGATATCCCGTGGAGGCGCCTATCGGACGCGCTTGGAAATTGGCGTGCCCGCAGGCGCTTCGATTTATTCTTTTTTATGCGTAAGCCGCCGGGACTTAGGCTACGGTTTTACGGAGAGGATCTTGGTGAGCGACTCGAGCCAGAGCTTTTGACTTGGCTTGAGTCGGCTGAGCGCGCGAATGACGTGCGTGGCTTTCGGTTCGGTATCTACGAACCGGAGATCTTTCGATTTGGAGGTCCCGTAGGGATGGCTGTAGCTCACGATTTTTTTGATCGCGACAGTCGATCCGTCATCGAGTACGAGATGCTTACCGTCGCTGACCGCCACGGCTTGCCGCGTGATCTCTTTTCTCTGTTTTGTGTCAGCGATATCTTCGCGCGCTCGTTGGACGACAGCGCTGAAATTTGGGATGTTTGGCGACGCCTGCAGCGGACGATTGGCCCGGATATTGGCTCGTCAACTGCTATTAGTGCGGCTGCGTGCGCACGCGCCCGGGAGGCCGTGACCCTCGCCCTAAGCTTCAAAAATGGGCTTTCCTGCCCGGCTGCCAAGCTGCTGGATCGAGTCTTGAGGGACAATGATCAGGTGGCGGTGCGGTTACACGCAGTTAATTCAGCGGGCCGGCTAGCACTTGGCCTCCGAGCTTGGTTGGCGGCGGCGGCGATATTTCATTGGAATCGTGTCGCCCTAGCAGGTGGTGACGTTGCTATCATGAGTGCCACGATGGTGCGAGTGCTTTCGACCACAGGCCAATGAGCGTTGATGTGCAGGAAGCGCACGCGAGTTGGACAATAGTCCACATGGTATTCGTTTCTCTTAAGGCGCGGATGAGATTGTTGACAGTGCAAGGTTCGCCAGTGCTACCTTTAGAGGAGCCCGATGTCCGGTGGTTTTTCGTTGACATTCCTATTACGACGGCAGGTGGGAGTTTCCATGGATTGGAATTCGCAATTTTGCACCGGGATTGCAATGAGGCAATCCGCAAACGCCTTAATTCTTGGATCAGCGACGCTTTCACGGCGGGCCTCTTACTGACAGCTACCTTTGCCAAGGATTCTGTGGTCATGGAACCTTCGTTGTTCTTGGATAGCTTCGTTCCTGGCCACTATCCAGAAGCACTCGCGGTTGCGAGTGCCAGAGCGGGCATAATTTTGGCAAGTGTTGCCAAGAGGCGTGGCATTCGGGCGACCGCGGCAGCGGTCAAAGAGGAATTGGCCGGAATTTATCGAGCCTTTTTGCCTGATCACAGTGAGCGCGCACATGCGCTTCGTTCGCATGCCGAGTGGCTTGAATGCTTCTGCAATCGGCGAACAGACCCGATTATGAAATCGGAAAAACGGGTCGTAAAACAAAAGCAATATCGCGATGAGCTCAAACTTTCTATATTGAAGCCATACGAGTCAGTCGCAGAGCAGCTAAATGCCGAGATTAGGGGAAAAAATGGAGAGAGCTGCGGCGGTAGTCGATTTACTTGTTCAAAATTATGTACAACACTTTTAGCTCGGTTTGCGCACATCCAAGTCGTACGTCTTTGGGGACCCGAGTACCCCGACGCACTCCTTAAGGAGGCAAAGATTCTACGCGACCTTGCTGCGATCGATCTGAGCCCCTTTCTTGAGGCTTGAATTGCTTTGACCACAAGTACAGATGTTCTAGAAAGCGTGTCCCTGGAGCAGGATGGTGAACGTGCGTACTCCCTAGACGATTCTCAGGTCCTTCTTACTAACCCGCTTGCGTGTCATCGCACACTCCTTCGTGAAAGGGAGCATCGCGATGCTCGCCAGGAACCAGGTAGCGGGCAACGAGGAACATAGAATCAAATGGCGAACGTTTGCAACCGAAGTATCCGTACGGTGAAGACCGCGGCACGGCGGTAGGCCAGCGCGCAGATTGAGGTAGTCCTCAGGCGGCGAGCTTGGCCCGATCGAGCTTCCAGTTCCAGGGCAGGAGCTGATCGAGCTTCTGGATGTTGTGATCGTTGATGCCGGCGGGCACGTCCGCGAGCCAAGCCTGCGGGTCAACGTCATTGAGGCGCGCGGTCTGGATCAGCGTATACATCACGGCGGCGCGCTCGCCGCCGCGATCGGAGCCGGCGAACAGCCACGACTTGCGGCCGAGCGCGATGCCGCGCAGCGCGCGCTCGGCGGCATTGTTGGTGAGGCAAATGCGGCCGTCATCGAGGAATCGCGTGAAGGTGCCCCAGCGCTTGAGCATGTAATCCATCGCTTTGGCGACGTCGCTATGGCGCGAGAGCTTGGCGTGCTGCGCGCGCAAGCGCGCTTGGCGGCGATCTCGACGCAGGATGCCTCGCGCTGCTCGAAAAACAAATCGAGCGTGAGTGCATGAACGAGCGCCATCAAGGCCACACTCGGATGCTTCGCCAAGGCATTGCGCAGCCCCGACGTGCGATAGGCGGTAAGCTCCGCGACTAGCTTCTCCGAAAGTGGTGCGGCACCGTCGCCGTTCTCCTTGCCGGTGGCCTTGGCCTTGCGCTTGGCGTTCGGGTCATCCTCGGCGCGGATATAGCCGCGCTCGATGCGCAGCGAGCCGTCCTGCCCGAGCGTAACGAACGCACCGGCAAGCTTCACTTCGCGGGGCCGGTAGGCTTGGCGTCACCGCGACGGTGGTGAAGCAGCGCCTCAAACTCGGCGCGGTCAGCCCCAAGCTGATAAAGCTCTATCGCCAAGATCAAATGAGCCTTGAGCAGCTATCGGCCTTCGCGATCACGGACGACCACGACCGGCAGGAGCGTGTGTGGCGCGAGTTGGCTCCTTTCAATCGCAGCCGCGAGTCCATCTTGCGCGCGCTCAGTGACGGGCAGGTGCGTTCGGACGACCGGCGCGCGCTGTTCGTCGGGGCGAAAGCCTACGAGGCCGCAGGAGGCGCGATAGTGCGCGATCTGTTCGACCCCGAAGGCGGCGGATTCTTCGCCGATGCCGAGCTACTCGACCGCCTCGCAAGGGAGAGGCTCGAAGCCGAGGCCGCGAAGGTTGCCAAGGAAGGCTGGCGGTGGATTGCCCCGTCCTTTGAGTTCGATCACGGCGCGGTCGCCTCCATGCGCCGCGTGTTTCCCGAAGGGGTGCCTCTCCGGCTCAACGACGGGGAATTGCAGCATGCCGAGTGCAGCAATGCTGGCGGCAAGCGATTGGATTTCAGCCTTGGTGTGCGCCGTCTTACGCACATTCTTGGGTGACTTCTTGAGCTTGTTCAGCGGCGCAGGCACAAGGTTCTTACTCGCGGCGGCGAGTCCGGTACGGTTACTCATGGTCCCTCTCCTTTGGTTTATGGGGTTCTGCGCAGAGTCCGCGCATGAACCCCTGCCCGTCGGCGAGACCGGGTGAGGGGGTGCAAGAAGAAAATCGGAGGGGGTGCCCCCGGTCTGCAGCGAGCGCAGTGAGCGAAGATTGGAGACCGATTTTGTTCTTGCTGGGGGTGCCAGGGCAGAGCCCTCACACCCCCGACCGAAAGAAAAAGAGATGTCGCGCAGCGACGCCGTACAAGTGCGGCAATGATCGTCACCCGCATGGGCGGAGACCACGCTGCCTACCTGTCATCGCACTTCGGCATTTGCAACTGGTTAGTTCAGGTAGGTGCGGGGGCTCCGGTCGCGCGCGACTAGAGCGTGACCGAGCGCAGCGAGGGGCCGCCCGAGGGGTCAGGTTAGAACCTGATACCCATCTTTAGGTTTGGTTCTCCCTTGAGATTACACATGAATAAATCAACGTCAGGTGTAGGTGATTTCGGATATATCGGGTTGGAATGGGGCCTTTTAGCTACCATATACCTCCTAGAAAAGCCGGGGACTTAGGAAATCGTCACGATGGGAAGCTATTGCGAAATCAGGTTTGACGACCTGCACGTACTGTCAGCAAAATCGGCAGTTCCCGACATCTATGTCTCTCTCTTCCAAGAGTCCGATCTGCGTTGCCCTAAAAACCCAAAGAGTGCAAATGATGAGGAAATAGAGGAAGAACATGTGTATGCAGTACGACGAGCCGTCATGCTTCAGCGGTTCGATATTCTGGGAATTACCGCAGACGCCGCTCGCCGGGCTTTCGAGGATTGGCATCGTGGTGAAATCGAAGTCATGGCCGAGTGGGCCAACGACGGCGAAAGCTGGGCGCGAGATGAATTGAAGGCTCTAAGGAGATTGTCGTTTGAGGCCTGGAGCGCTCGTGTTCCGCAGGCTTTGCGTGATCAATTCGATTCTAAAAAAAAGCGTTCGGGAGACGCGATCGAGGAGAAAATGCTCGACCGAGATGATGGCTGGCTATTCTTTAAAGCTAGCGATATACGTTTGACAGTTCGTGCGCTACTCGACGCGTGTCATGACATTAAAGAGGTTACGCTCGATATAAGTGACCTTGTTGGCGGCGGATATATCAATCAAAACACGAGTATTTGCGATGAGGCACGTCGGCCAAGCGCCATGACGCGGCCAGTTCTTGAACCCACCATCATCTTGGGTGAAGGTAGCTCTGATGTGCGAGTGCTCAAGCTCTCTTTGGGGGTTCTTCATCCGCATCTAAAGGACTTTTTTAGCTTTTTCGATCACAAGGAACTTAGCGTTGATGGCGGTGCGAGCTATCTTGTTAAATTTTTGCAAGCGTTCGCGGCGGCGCGCATTTCATCGCGCATCGTGGCGCTTTTCGATAACGACACCGCGGGAGGAGAGGCTTACAATAGAGCAAAAGCGTTGCCGCTTCCGTCAAACATTAAGGTTCTTAGGTTGCCGGATATCGAGCTGGCAAAGTCCTATCCAAGCGTCGGCGCCCAAGGCACGCATTTTGTGGATGTTAACGGTCGGGCAGCCAGCATCGAACTCTATTTAGGTCGGCAGAACCTGACTCGTTCTGATGGAGAATTAACCCCCGTCCGTTGGGGTGGCCGATCGGATAAGGCGGGGGCCTATCAAGGAGAGATTGAAGGGAAGGCTGATGTCGTGAATAGATTCTGCGAAGGATTGCGCAGGTTGAGGACGACGGGGGAGGCCCAAGCAGCATTGCCTGAATTGGTTGAGATTTGGCAGCTCATATTTGAAACAATGAAGACATATGGATAGGAGCGTAGGTTAATGGTTAGCCGCGCGCTGCCGCCGGCGCGTATAATTGATTGTCCCAAAATCAGGAGGCGAACAGCTGGCCAGTAACGTGAACGCGCTGATCGATGATTTTCTCCAAAAATTGCTGAGGGAGAACACGTTCGACCACAGAAAGGAGCGCGCGAATCAGAGCTCTCATATGGTCGAGATCACCCTCTTGTACGCGTCGCCACACACTAGGCCTGTAGCGCACAACGATGGAAAGGGCATAGAGCAAGACGACGCAAATGGCGCGGTAGTCCTGCAAAACGCCGAAGATCGGTTGGATTAAGGCATCGCGGATGAAGGGGCTGTTATGAAGCGGCAGCCCTTGGCGCCAATCGGATTCGATAGCATGGTCGACCGCGACCCTGAAATGGCGGCCTGCGCCCTCTGGCGTGACTTCGGTTATTTCGCTGATTGGCCCAGGAAACAGGGCGATGTCCGCTGCGGTGAGGCGTGCCGTGTCGTCGACCAGGAGAACATAGCTTCGGGAGACTGGCTTAGCGTTGGTGAACATCGAGAAGCCACGATTTGCAGACATGTCATGACCGGCCTTAATCCAGCGCGGCTTTGTCTCAAAGATATCGGCGAACAGATCGGCGAGTTCGGGAATAGAAGCGAAAAGGGTTTCGAGCAAAATCCACGTCGAATCCGGATTAGAGGCGAGCTCCTCGTAATGTCGAATTTTCTTGGCGGGGATGTCGTCGGCTGAAAGGCCCATAGACCGGATCCACGGCACAAAAAACCCGGAGGTAATAAGACCGACCGCGAGCTGGTCCAGCCGGTCCGTGGGGCCGTCGAATGTGTACAGGCCGTGCCCCTGTTTTGTGCGTTCTTCGATTTCGGCGAGCGTCTTAGGCCCATTGGGCGCAGCCAGCATTTCGGCGTAGGCGAAGGCTAAGCTCCCGTAATAGAGATTTGTAATGCGCTGGCTATAGGAAGGCCGCGCGGGGCTTGGAACGAATCCGAAGCGTTTCGGAGAGCGAACGCCACGCCTTCCGCCTTCGACCGCAGAATGTCCGGCGCGAGTGCGACGCCGCTCGCCTGGGCGCGCCTCGCAATGAGCTTTTGGGCAAGCGTGGTGCTTTGAAGTTGCCGAATCCTCAGCCAAATGGCCTCGAGCGGCTCTTCCGTGAGAAGCAAGCGATAATCCGGGGCGTGGGCTTCGATCGACTCCGCACCAGGCCTTGCGGGAACAAATTTTCCTTCGGCGCTGATCCTGTTCCATTCGAGAAGGAGGTGATGGAAATCGTCGGCCGAACTGACCGGCTTATCGAGACCATACGCGAATTCCGACACGCGGTAGGGCGCGCCATTAAAGAATATATGCTCAACTTGCCCAGCGAGCAGCTTGTAGACGCGGTTGTCGGTAGCGGACGAGTACAGGAGAGCGATACGGTGGGTGTGGCCGCCTCGTTCCGCAACAATCGTGAGGTATTCGCCGAGCTCCGCCTCGATTGCAGCTTGCCAATGATGCGTGCGAAGCGGCTCCAGGATTTTCCTTTCGGCATCAGCGCGAAGAATGCTCATCCGCTGTTTCGCTCCGATATCAACGTGCATTGGCCGAGGCCTCTTCGGTATCAAATAATGCCAGGTGCTGAATGCCGCGCCGCGGCCGGCAGGCGCAGGTCCCGAAAACGGGAGCGATGGCATGTCGATTTTGGCCTTGCGAACCTGTGTAGAACAGGACAGGAACAAGGGCAATGGCGCTTGGGACTAAGCCTGCGGACAAGCTTTTGAACGTTTAACGGACTGAACCGGCGGCGGTTTTGACTTGTTTTAGTTGCTCATTATAGGAGTGAAGATAGGCGGCAAATCGGCCCATGGGGCCAAGGGAGTTCATCCATCGACTGACGTTCCAGCCGCATGCGGCGAGCTCCGAAGTAATGAACAGGAACTCCAGTGTATCGGTAAACAGAAACAGAAACTCTCGGGTCGCGGCGACCGAAAGTTTGGGCTTGGAGCCGTGGACGAAGTAATTCCTCGTGCGGACACAGTGCTCGATCAGCAAGTCCATTTCTGGCAGCCGCTTCCGAAGTACCAACGGGAGCGAGCAGAAACGGCTTTGGATCTTCTGGCGCAAAGTGAGGTCTTTCACCCGATTCAGGTTGCTCAGGATCTGGTCGCGGTAGGGTGGCCGCAGGCTTTTCGCTGTCGCCGTCAGCTCAATCAAGGTGGTGCGAACCGCCTTCGGAATCGTCGGCTTGCGGAATAGGGCGGCGGGCAGCAAATCGAAGGAATTAGCGGCCCCGACAAGGCGATCAACGGTGTAGGTGCGGCCCTTGCGAAGGCCTTGAACGATGCGCAGGCGAGCATCCGAGTGTGACACTTGTGTTCGCAGCCATGTTCCAAACACCTGTTCAAACTCCTTGCTATGCATGCCAGCCGAAATTAGATTGTCCCGAAAATCGACTTCTTCTTCATCCGCCGCCTCATCGTCGGTGGCGTACAGTTTAATGGGCGACTCAAGCATTTCAGCCCGGGTGTGACGGAGGATGATATTGCGGATGCAATGTTTGGAGTGACTTACGATCTCGCAGAATGCGCGAAACTCCCAGATAGCCTTGATAGCGTCGGAAAGCTTGACGGCAGGCTTGAACTTGAGGCCGATGCGTACCTCATTCGTCAGGTTAATACCGCGGGGCGACGGGTTACGATATGAAATCCCATTGAATGCGTCGAACTCGATGGTTTTGGTTTTGACGGTGAAAATCGGGCCTCGATCGACATAGTAAAAGAGATGGCTCGATTGAATTTGGCGGGGATCTTTTCTGGCCCAAGCAGGCATGATCCGCTTGATATTTTTTTCCCGTGCGGTGCCAAATGATCCGAGATCGTAGAAAAGGCTGGTAGCGGCGCTCGTCGTGAAAATGATTTCGGAGATAACTTTCCGATCTATATCGAGATGGCGCGGGCCAATTGCGATAAAATGAGGGATCAGCTCGCTATAGTGACGGGTGATGCCGTAGTAGGATCGCGTACCGCCTTCTTCGGAACCGATAGCGTCACAGATTGTAATCTTTTCGCCGGTACGAGCGAGCCCTCGGATGGTTCGCATGTCCCCGGCCGGAATGTGAATGCGGTGGTCGGAATACAGCTCCAAACGTGATTTCGATCCCTTAAGGGTGACCAACCCGGAGAATCGTCGGCTCTTGATACGGAATTCACCGAGATATTGGTCTTGAAGCTCGTCCACCCGTGCCTCTTCTTGTTGCGCCTGTGCTTAGTAGGCTAGCAGAAATATCTCATGGGAGACAAAGCTCCGGTTCGTATTTGTGTGGGATCTGGGCGGATGAGGGAAGAATTCTAGTCTTGGCCAGCTATTCAGATTTTTCGAGCATCGGCGGACCCGGCGCCGATTGAGCACGGGCGCGCGCTTCGGTGCGCAGATTCCAGATCACGCCGGCAATGACAAGGCCGGAGCCCGCGAGCACGAGCGCCTCAAGGGGCTCGCTGTAGAATGACCATCCGATTAAGGCGATCAAGGGAACGCGGAGGAAATCGAGCGGCACGACCACGATCGCATCGGCGAAACGGAACGCTTGAGCCATGCAAAGATGGACCGAGAGCCCGCTGACGGCGAGTCCGATCAAAGGCAGCGCCATCGACATATCGAGCTTGTCAAAAAACAGCGGATCACTGCCGGCGAGGTTCATCGGCAGTTGCATGAGATTCATCCAGAACAGAATGGCGAAGGTGGTGTCGGTCTGCGTCAGCTTCTTGGTGACGATCGCCGAAAAGGCGCGCGTGATGGCGGCCCCGACGGCGAGGAGCGCCACTGGCGGGAAACTGGAAAAGCCGGGATGGAGGATCGCGGTGACGCCGGCGAGACACAGCACGGTGCTTGCGGCGCGCATGATGGTCAGGCGCTCGCCGAGAAGCATCACCGCAAGCAGCGCGGCCCAGATCGGCGCCGTGAACTCGAGGGCGAACACGGTTGCGAACGGCAGCAGCGTGATCGCGAGCGCCCAAAGGATCTGGCCGACGAACTGCACGCTGTTGCGCGCAAGGTGCAGGCCGATGCGCCGCGAGGTGACGCTGCGGCGCAGTTTCGGCGAGACGGCCATGAGCGCAAGCAACAAGGCCAGCCCGCTGGCGCTGCGGACCGACATCATCTCGAAGACGCTCAAGCTCTTGGCAAGCGTGCGGACCGCGAGCGCCGCGGCGATGTAGGAAGCGATGGAGCCGGCCATCCAGAAGGCAAGCCAGAGGACGCGCGACGGCTCGCTGCGTGCGGCGGTCTGAAGCGGAAGGGATTGCACCTCGTGACAGGGGGCCGGTCGCAAGGCAGGCGGCTGATTGTCGGGCGGTGCTCGTCGGCGAAGGTGCAGCATCAGGGACAGCCCGTTCCGCGCGGGTATCGGACCAGCTTTGCAACCATCGGGGATGACGCCGGCGCTTGCAACGCCTGCTCGGGGATATCTCCAGGGGTTGTTAGTGGCCGTGGACCGCGCTCCCGGCGACGGCGTTAGTCGGCATCGCGTTACGAAGCCGCTCGCGGCTTGACGAAGCCGGCGATTCACGCCCTACGTGTAGCGTCCGGGCAATGCCGCTCGGCACTACATATGGAGCGCTCCATGAGCAAACTCGACGTGCGTGAAAGGCATACTGTCATTTCTGACAGTGGCAAGGTTCGCATTGGCGACATGAGCCCCTCCTTTCCGGAGGCGCGCGGAAAGCCGGCGGACGCAAGCGACAGCGGGAAGGTGCGCATCGGAGACGTGGCCCCGGCGTTTCCGCCGGTTCGCGGTAGACCGACGCAGATAAGCGACACGGGGAAGGTTCGGATTGGCGACGTTAGTCCTGCCTTTCCACCGCTGCGCAGCAGATAGGGTGCCATAAGCCCAACCGGCGGCGACGGCGGACGCGCCGCCGCCGCTGGTGTTGAATTTGCGTTACCTGAACCGTCAGCGCTCGGGAACGCCGGCGAGGCGCAAGCCTTCCATATACCGTTCGCGGTCGCTCGATTTTTTGATGGAATAGATGCGCCCGAACTTCTCGACGGTGAAATTCGGTTGAAGGGCGAGAAGCTGGCGGACGTAGGTTTCTGCTTCGTCGCGGCGATCGAGGTGGCCAAGCGAAGCAATCAGCGGCTTGTAGCCGGCAACGAAATTGGGATTGGCCTTTACCGCACGGCGACCGAAAAGGACCGCGCGCTGATAATCGCCCTTAAACGTATAGGCGATGGTGTAAAGCGTCTCAAACCAGGAGAAATAAAGGTCGTGCGATGCTAATTCGCGATAGCGCCTCAAGTGCTGCAAGGCGGTATCCGGCTCGCCGATATAGGAATAGGTCGCGGAGCTTAAGGCCCAGTTGAACGCGAGACTCGGATTAAGCCGCAGCGCCCGGTTGAAAAACAAAAGCGCCCTATCGAAATCGTGAGCCCTCCTTGAGCACGAGTGTGCGTAAATCCCCAAGGCCTCCGCATTTTCGGGATCTAAAGTTACGGCTTTGAGTGCATGTCGCTGCACGTCCTCGGTGGTCTTGTCGATGTCTTTGGCCCACCCCTGCCCGATATAGAAAAGATGCCAATGCGCGGCCCACGCCTCGGCCGCGGCATTGTCGGGTTCCAGGGCAAGCGCATGCTGGATCAGCTGCCCTGCGTGCTCATACTGCTTGCGTTCCATGCTGAAAATCATCGGGATGGCCTGCAAGAGAAGGCCGGTCGCCCCATAGCGCTCGCGCCGTCGAGGGTGGCCTTCGATATGCAGTATGACCGGGTCGATTCGCGCCACGATGCGGGTCGTGACCAGCTCGTCCAGCCGATGCAACTGACTCAAGGCAATGTCGAATTGGTCGCTCCAGACGGGCTGGGCTTGAACCTGGTCGACTAAATCCAGAAGCTGGACATTTATTTGAAGTTGCCTGCCTCGGCCGGAAATGGCGCCGCCGATCAGGTAATCGAGGCCGGCGTATTCATCCCGCCTGAGCGATGCCGGGGTGATGACGTCGAACCAGCGGAACCGCGCTAACCCGGCCGCGATTTCGTGGCTGAGGGAAAGCGCCAATTGTTCATGCTTGCAATCGGTCGTATCGAACGGGAGGACGCCGAGGCGAAGCCGGCCGCTGCGTCCGGGTAACGCTGCATGAGCCGTTCTCGGAGTTGGGTCGGTCGGCGCGACGGGCGCGCGCGCCAGGCTCGTTCGGGGTGCTTGCGAGCGTAGCTTCTCGTAAAGCTGTTCCGGCTTCAGGCCGGGTTTGACGCGGGACGCTTCCCAGAGCGCTTCGCGATGCCGTTCGAATTCGCGGAGAGCTTCCTCCGGCTCGCCGAGGTTCACCATCGCGCGCATCAGCGCGTAGGACGCGCCGCCGTGCGCCGGATCGAACGAGATCAGGCGGCGGGCGACCGTTGCAACTTCTTCGGCGTTGAAGCCCGACCGGTCGAGGCGTTGAAGCAAGGCATCGAGCGAGCCCGCGAGCCTTTGCTTGAAGCGGAGTCGTTCCTCGGCGAGCCACTTGCCGAACGACGCGCTGACTTCATCGAACCCTTCGAGCAATTCGCCGACGCAGAGAACGGCGAGATCGGCGCGCGTGGCGTCGTCGGAATAGGGCGATTTCACCAAAGCGAGCGCATCGATCCAGCAAAGATCGGGATCGAGGCGGAGCGTCGATCGCCCGGCCGAAATCAATTCGCCCGCCAAGGCGCCCATGGCGGCGGTCAGGTCGGTCAACGCTTTGCTGCGAAAACTGGCGCGCGCCTGGTCGGGACTTACGCGGTCCCACAGCATGCTCGCGATGCGCGTGCGCGGCACGCGCGCGCCGGAAGCAAGGCAAAGATAGCCGAGGGCCGCGCGGGCCTTTTTCCCGCGCGGGAGCACGTCGGCCCCGAGGTAACTCGTCGCGCGCATGGAGCCGAGCAGATGAATGCGGAGGATCGGGCGTTTCGGGACGGACGGATGATGCGCAAATGTGGCGGGCACGCTAGCGCTGTGGCCGCCGGGTGCCGTGACGCTCATAGGCTGGCCCGTCCCGTACCTGCTTTCGGCGCTACGCTAACCGAATGCGGCCCTTAGATGAAGCGTCAAAGACGTTACGAACAGCGGTTGAGTTTTAATTGGCGCTTTGCAACTTTTGCAACACCCCCAGATATTGGGGCTTGGGACGGTTGGTCGGGCCAGATGTAGAAAAAGCGATCCTGCAACGGATGCCGACGAAATTGTGAGTCCTAGGATTCCACAACCCAAGACAATGTTATTGTGACAATTGCCGGCTCGGGATGGGCTGACGAAAAGCTCAACCCGGCCGGCGAGCCCCCGCGCCGCAGACCGCGGTAAAGCCATTGCGAGGTATCGGCCGGCCAGTAGGGAGTTGCAAGCCTGCTGGCCGGCTTTTTGTCGAAGCTGACCGATCACATGCAATCCTGCCCGATATTTCCAGTCATTGGAACCATCACGGCCATCGGACCAAATAGGCCCGACAAGGGCGGCGTTCTCTACCGCTACATCGAAATTTCCGAGAAAGGCGGCATGACGCGGCGCCTCACGATCGTGCGCGCCATCGAAGTGCTGGCCTCGCTGATCGAGCAGCACGCGATCGGGATGTTTCTGTTTTGGGAACGGCAGGGCGAGCGGTGCCTCTGGTGCGTGGACCGCGCGGACGGGCCGCGGCAGGTCGATTACGAAGCGATGCGCGCGTATTTTGAGCAAGGCGGCTGCGGTAATGCCCCGGCGTAAGAGGGACCCGAGGCGGCCGGACGCCGTCGATGTTGCGGTCGGCCGCAACCTGCGCCTCTGGCGCATTGCGAGGGGACTGTCGCAATCAGAGCTCGCCAAGCGGGTTGGCGTCACGTTCCAGCAAGTGCAGAAGTACGAAATCGGCAGCAATCGCGTGTCAACAGGACGGCTCGTCAAGGCGGCGGCGATCCTTGGCATTCCGATCGGGGGGTTATTCCATGGCACGGCCGAACCGTCGGAATCGTTGAGCGCGCTCATATCCGACTCGCGATCGTACCGCCTGGCGCAGGCGTTCGCGGCCATCAGGAGCAACAAGTTTCGCGAGTCGCTGGTGGCTCTGGTCGAGAAGCTCGCGGCCCTACCGCAAAAACCGAAACGGCGGCGAAGGTAATCGACCTGCCAAAGGGTGGTTAAGACCTCATCAAGATATGCGATGATCATTGCGCGATCAGCGTGAGTGAGCTCACGGACAATGCCTTCATATTGTTCCATGCGCGTCATTATTCTCTCAGCAGCGGCTGTGGCACTCGGACAAGTTGGCATTCGGTCCGCTTTCAACGGGTAACCAAAAGCCCGGCTTGACGGTGACGGCATGGCCGAATTCGGGCATCCCTTCCAGCAGCGCGGGTTCACGGCGGTGCGCGTAAAGCTCGACCTCCAAAGGGTACAGGCTGGTCATCTTTATCACAGGTAAAGTGAAATGTGTTTCCACACAGCTGCGCAGGACTTCTTACGCTTCTGCGCTCTCGAAAGGCAACTATCGACCCATACCGTACAAGCTTATGCAGCGGATTTAGCCGACTTTTCCGATTGGCTAGGTCAGGAGTGCATGGTGTCCGATATCACTTCTGATATACTCAAGGCATATCTCGAACATCTGGTGGGTGCTCGGAAGCTGACGCCCGCAACTGTTCGGCGTCGATTTGCATGCCTTCGAGCGCTCTTTCGACGGCTTGCGGAAGGGGGGAAAATAAAGAGCCCATTCCTTGAATGGCGGCCGCTGTTCCCGCGCCGTAAACGACTGCCACGCACCTTGAGCCGAAGCGAAGCGAGGATTTTGCTCGGGAACTGCGATCCAGACAACCCAGCTGTATTCGATGCACGTTCAGTGTTCCGGGTAATGGTACGGTTGATGGTCGCAACGGGTATGAGGGTGGGCGAGTTATGCAAGTTGAAGGCAGATGACATCTCTCCCGATGGCGCAATCGTTCGCATCCAAGGCAAGGGGGCGCGCGATCGAGTGGCCTATGTGACTGACCCGGATTTGCGGGTGGAGCTTCGCGACCTTCGACTCATGCCACGAGGAATCCGAGCAGAAAGTCAGGCCCTGTTCTTGAATCGTCGCGGTGCTCCCATGCGTCCCCAATCGGTGCGGTCGAAGCTTCGGCTGCTAGCAAGGGAAGCCGGATTTAGTCGACGTGTGACGCCGCACATGTTGAGGCATACCGCGGCTACCTTGCTTATAGAAACGGGCGTCGACATTCGGTTTGTGCAGAGGCTACTTGGTCATTCAAGCATCGCTACAACAGAGATCTACACCCACGTTTCCGACGAAGCCCTTCGGCTAACTCTTGAGCGAGCAGATATTTTGCGAACATTGCATTCACCGTGATCATGTACCGCTCGTGACGGTGGAAATCCCATTTACTTCGTGAGTGAATTCGTTTTCGCGGACCTCGACAGCCAATGCTAAATGGTCAGAGCCGAATTCAATTGCATTCGAGCTGATCGACTGCCAGTAAGACGGAATAAAGATGTGATCGAGGGGCTTCCTAAATGACTTAGGGAGAAAGGTCGGACATGTGGCAGGTTCCATTAAAGCGGCTGAAATGAGGCTGAGGGATTTGAAATTCGCCGCTCTAATCACGGTATGACTAGACTCATTCCAGTCACCGCCAAGTATGACTCGTTGGCCGCGGGACTGTTCAGCAGCGGCGGTTTGCACGATGTATTCGAGCTGACGTGTGAAAAGAGCCGGCGAGCGGTAAGTCAAGTGCACACCAAAAACAGCTCTCGACGTGTCCAGCAAGCGCAGGCCCGCCATGCCCGCGCCGCCCCCCATGCAAGGACGCTGGGGCATGACACACGGAATGGGAATTCCGGGCTCCTTGCTGGCCACCAGGGTTGATAAGCTGGTTCCTGGATAGTGTGTGCTCAAGCCCCACGCAATTGACCGAAAACCCATCTGCTGGAGGGAGTGTTCAAGCTCCTCCCGATAGAACTCGTATATGACCTCATTCAGCACCAACAGGTCCGGTTGAGCCCGCTCAACCATCCCCAGAGTCGATCCGAGATTACCGTGCTCCCGCACATGCTTCGTACGCTTTGCAGCCGATAGGCGAGCCGTACGGCCGCGGAAGCTCGGAAACACCTTATAGGTGAGAGCGCCCCAGCCGTGGATGTGAAGCTGGTGCCTCAAGCTGCACCCCAAACGGTCCATTCCACCGAATCCATAGGCAATGTTCGCCGTTAGGTAAGTTGCGGTGGTCATGGGCGGTCGACCACCGCTGACGCGCAGGAATTAGGGTCGGCGCAGGGGCTCGGCAGGGAGAGTGCGGGTTGGGCACTACATGATGTCGCGCGGCGTGGCGCAACGATCCCGACAATCGCCGATGACACATAACTTCGGATTATGGACTGCTAGGCATGCCGATTGACGTACTTTCCGGCCGCTTCGCGGCACGGCTGTTCGATGAGCGGCTCCTACCCCGGTGGTCAATCGTCCTTGGAATGATTTCAACCTCACTCCTCTTGGCACTCGTAGTGCTCGCCGCATCGATAGCTGACGGCACATTGCAGCTTCCGGGAACCGGCAGAGGTCTCCTCAACCACTATGGATTTCAGGTTTCGTTTTTGGCGGCGCCGCTTGTTCTCTTGACTACCTACTATGCAGTATCCCTCTTTCTACGAATATTGAGGGACCTCGAAGACCTCCTGGCCCCAGGCGCGGACATCTCTTTGGTGCGCGCAATCGTCAGGCCACACATAAACTCCATATTCTTACGCAGCAGATGGAGAGGTATGCTGTGGCTGTTTATGTTTATTGGAATAGCAATTTCCGTTGCCATTTTTAGTAGACTGGACGCGCCAATGACCTATTGGGGGAATGACGTCTTCAATGCTACTAACTACCGCTATGGATATCTAGCCGGCAACTTGTTCTTCCTCGGTCTATGGAGCCTTATTTATCCGATAGGGTTCTTTTATGCTTTGCACCTTACTCTATCGATGGAGATGATTGTTGCACGATTAAAGGGCAAGAACCTTCTTCGCCTCAATTTTCTACATATCGACAATTGTGGCGGAATGTCCAAATTTGGAACTCTGAACTTCGTGGTCATGCTTATTTATTTCTGGCCGGCACTCGCCGTCTACGCGTTCCACTTCACACATCAATATACCTATTTGTCCTTGATTGCCGGAGCGGTTGTAGTGTCGGTGATCCTCGTCGCGCAAAGTCTATACGGTATTTACTGGGTGTACCGAACAATTAGTAACGAGAAAAAGCAGGCAGTGCTGCTGCTGAACGACCAAATTGTCAAGGCGTTAAACAGCACGCGTAGAAACTTCGCTGCGGCGGGCGCAACCTTGCAATACCGTGATCATGTGATCTCTGTTAACGCTTTCCCATATTCTCGCAATGTTGCTACAGCAGTGAATATTTTGAGGGTAGCCCCTACCGTGTTGGCTGTTCTGAGATATCTTGCTCCTTGAGGCAGCAACCTTTCACAATCCTCAAAACGATTTTGGCCTCATCCCACCAAATTGGAGACTATCGATACCGAGCCTGAAAGCCATTTTGTGCGACACGTAAAAGCCGTCATAGCGCCAGACTTTATCCAGCACATAGCCAGCGTTCCGTAGCAACCTGTGGACCTCGGCAGTCGGTCGCTCAACTGTCACCAGGTCAAATCTAAAGCGGCAAAAATCAATCCCTTTGAGGACCCTATATTCGGCACCCTCAACGTCAAGACTGAGATAGTCGATAACGGCGGGCGCTCCCACCGACACCAGCACCTCGTTCAAAGGGATCGCTTGCATCCTGGTCAGTTCACCGCGATGCCTGTCTAAGACCTCGTCGCGCTTCTGCGGTGAATTATCGGTATCCGACGCGACGATACCGCCCACAAATCCAAATCGAAAGAAGTCAACTTCGCCGACGTGGCTGTCGACACAGCATTGAATGCAATGGCACGTTCGGTGTCGGCGGAGTGCCGGAATGTAATAAGGATTAGCTTCGACGACGACTCCCGTCCAACCATAGTCGCGTTCAAGAACATAGGTGTTACTATGGGTGCGGCCATCGCCACCGCCCACTTCGACGAAGTAACCACCCCGCCGATGGTTCAGTCGTGTGAGGACCCAGCGGTCCTGCCCCTTTGAGCTGTAAAAGCACCGCCGCCCCCCCACTACCGAGAGCAGCGCATCGATGGCGCGGTCGCTCTCGCACAAAAAGCGGAGCGCCTCGACCAGCATTCTACGCATGGGTCGCTTTATGCCAAGCGTTCGTGAGCTGCGGAATGATGCGCGCGTAACTGGCGACCACGGCAGAAAAAAGGACTATATTTGCGGTAGTGACGTAGCTTTGCGGGAACGTAGCTTCGCCCGCGAATAGTGCCCTTACTAGTTCCAAAAGCAGCAGAGCCTGCACTATTGTCGTGTATATTTTCGTGACCACTCGATCGATAGGAGATTGTGTGGAGTGCCAATCGGTATCTATTAGACGAACGGCATATTGACTAATCTCGCGGAAAATTAGTATCCAAACAACCAGCAAGTCGAGAACGCCGGTCTCGAACAGCAGCAGATAGGCCGTTATGTGGCAAGCACGATCTCCCAAGCCATCGAGCACATATCCTAGCTTAGAGACGAGGCGGTACTTACGGGCAAGTTTGCCGTCGAAAAAGTCGCTACCCATAATGACGATGACTAGCCCGACTGCGGTCCAAAGACGAATGGGGGAATGTGGATCGTAGGCCGCTAGCACCCCGAGCGAGGCGGGGATTCTGACGAGCGACAGCGTGTTCGCCAGGTGCCGAAACATGATAATCCGAAGTTATCGAGCGTTCGCGTAAGACGATTGTATCGCCAATACGGTTCACTGCAACCGGTCCGGGTAAACTGCTTGGTCGCGAATCGCCTTTATCCGCGGGATCAGATCGCCGGCAAGTTACTCGCTGGCTACCTCGGGCACGCCTAGGCGTTTGGCCGTATCCGCGCTTCGCGCCCAGGCCGCGCCGGGTATCAGTCGGATGAATGTGGTAAATACGTCACGGAACGCCTTCTTGCCGGCCTCGGCGTCAAATTTTCCGGCCTCCTCGGCCGGCAAGTGCGGCTTCACGTCAGCCATGAATGCCTCGTTCGCCAGCTTGGCGAACATGCGTTGCTCGGCCTGCGCGCGCGAGATCGCCTTTCCCGTGGCGTCAAGATATTGGCGGAACAACTCAATGACACGCTGAACATTTAGGTCCTTGAAGACCGCCTTCGCGTTGGCGAGGTCGATCAAGTCCCTACCCTTTTCTCGCTGCAAGAGCGCTCGTAGCTTGGTCGCGAGGATTTCCTCGTTGGAGAAGGTCGGGATTTCGGTTTTGCCCGAGAACCAGGGATTTTTGACCTCGAATGGAATCATACGCGGCGGATCATAGGCCGTTCTCTCCTGCCAATTAATCTCCACCTTCAGGCGGATATCGATTGGGGAGGTCTCGGCCTTCACGCGAAAGCGCAGCTTGTGGAAACCACGCCGGGCTCGACCTTTGCATGGCCCAACCACGGTTCCAGCACCGCTCGTGTAGCGTCGAGCACAGGGCCTATCGGGCCGGCCGAGGTTCGGGTTAGATCGATATCTTCCGAATAGCGGAACGGCTTTGAGAAGTGCAGCTTGTTGAGCGCCGTTCCACCGCGGAAGCGCAGCTCCTCGGCCAAGAATGGGTCATTGAAAAGCGCGACCAGGGCGCGGCAAATGATCAGGTCTTGCTCGACTTGGCGTTGATCGGCCCATGGAACCGTCTGGCCCCAGGCGACGATGTTCATCACCGGGATCATTCATCAACCTCCGGCCGGTGACGGACAATGACGTGCCATCGGTCATTTCGCTCGATGGGATCGGAAGAAAGTTCCGCATCACGGTTGCGTCCCGGGTCAAGCTCGACCCAGGGCAACGGTTTTGATTGCCGCAAGTGACCGTGCAGGGCCTCGGCCTGTTCAGATAATTCCAAATGATCCAGCAGGTAGCCAAGACGCTGAATGACCGTTCGCTCGAAGACCGGCGCAAGCTTGGCGAGGCGTGCGGGATCAATCTTTGCTCCAAGATCGGAAAGGACAGTCGCGATGCTGTCGATCGTCCCGGCCGCGTGAGAATAGCGCAGCAAGTCGAACGCGGTGAGTTCCGGCGAGGACACGCGCATGCGGCCCGTGTCCGTCTTTTGGTCGATGACGGCCTCGGCGACGCTCGTCATCTCCTTGCGGTAGAGAAAGGAGACGAGCGATCGGCCGGCGTGGATTCTCGGCAGGCGCTTGTCGGTCACGACCTGAAACTCCATCACGGCCTGGTGGGTGGCGCCATGCAGCTCGGCGGCTTTCAGCAGTCCCACATAATAAGCGTGCCCCTCGTGGCGCATGAGATCGTCGATGTACCAGTCCGGGGGCGGCGCGCCCCATGAGAGGAATTGCGGCGGTACCACCACATAGAAGCCGTGGCGCGGGTTGACGAGCGTCCGTCGTCTTTGTTCGCGTTCGGCGGCCTTGAGAAAGCCGCGCGGTTTTACCCTGAGCGCGGCAACGGCTTCGTCGCGCGTGAACACCGCTCGGCCGGCCGCCAAAAGGCCGGACATATAAGTCGGGAGGGAGAGACGGCTATCTAGCATCATGTTGAAATATGCACCAAATTGGCGTATTTTTCAACATAACTCTATTGATCATGCATTTCCATGCTGAAAAATACCCCAAAAAGGTAAATTACTCAGCATGAAACTAGGGAGCCCCTCCTGCTGGGCCGAGGAGGGGTTCCTCCGCCGCCCCTGGCCGCCTCATGGGCCTAGGCCCTGGCTTCGGCCTCGGGCGACATCAGACGCCACTTGCCGCGCCGCGGTGCGATCGAGATGTGATGCGGGTCCTCGGCCTCGTCCCAAGAGACCGCGCTCGTCTGCGCCTGCGCCTCCTGCCGCATACCCTCGGCCATCGCGATAACGTCTGTCGCCACCCGCGTGTTTTGCCACAAGGAAAGCGGGATTGACATTTTCGGTACGCCGCACGGACGTGAGCACTATCAGGTATTCAAATCATTGCACGCAGGCTTAGGTGTTGGCGTCGTGTCCTACTGTTGTTCGCTCCAGCGATAGATATCCGGACGCAGCCGTTTCAGAGCGTCTCGCTCCGCGGGAATATAGGCATGGAATGAATTCGGCGGAACATAGGGAGGCACCAACTCCGAAGTCAGCGCGCCCCATTTGTTCAGCGTATGACCCTTGTCCTTTCCTCGCTCCGCCATTGAGAAAAGTTGCCGGTACTGTCGAGGCGCGATACCGCTGAAAGCGTAGCACACAACCTTGTCCGCCATCTCGGCCCCGCTGACGGATTGGAGTTCAAGCTCTTCCCCGTGCAGATTGCCGGCGCGGCTCTTCGGGTATGGTTCAAGATAGATGACACGGCTGATGCCGGCCGCGATGATGTGCTTGGCGCAATTGTGGCAGGGAAACGCAGTCACATACATGGAGTGGCCGTTGACTGCTACCCCGCGGCGGGCCGCGTCGATAAGCGCAGCCATTTCGGCATGAACGGGACGCCCAAACTCACCAATATCCATGAACTGCGTTCGTCTAAGGTCGCTCAACAGTTCCATCGCGAGAGTGCGTGGATGTTCTTGTGCGATCTCCGGGAGGAACCAGTTCTTGGCTTTGATTTTTTCCAGCAACTCGCGCAATACACCAAGCTTCAGCTCCTGGGCCCGATCGGTGCCCCCTGCCAACAGTCTTTGATCACGATTATCCGGCGAGTCACCGTCCCAATAGTAGCCTCCCCGCGCGCGTGGAACCTCGTTCGCACCGACAGCGACGATGTCCGCGGTTCGTCCCTCCGCGCTGCCCGTTGCGTGAACGGTGATCGCCGCGCCGACTTGGCGACCCGAATCCGAGGACCGAAGTGCGACGGCGCTCGCCTGGTACATCGCGTATTCCTCGGGCGATGGCGTGTGGAATGGATGGCCGAAGAACAGGTCCAAGAAGCGTCGAACATCGTAACCATCTCCAGTCGCCAAATTTGAGAAGAAATCGGCCATCGGATAGGTGTCGCGCGTATTCTGGCCCAGATCGTCGGCCTCTTTTTCATCGATCTCTATGAGCTCCATCGCCTGTCGCTCGAGCACCGGCAAATCGGTCGTTTGCTTGTTTTCGCGTGAGAGGGTGTCGGTTAGTGATTGAACGCGCTTGTTGCGTGGGGCATGTCCGGCGACAAGAATGAAGTTTTCGCCGTACACCTGTCTTAAGAGATCTACTTCGGCCGGATGCTTCAATTGATTTAGGATGAATGCATGATCACGGGCAACATGATCAGGATTGCCGGTAATCGCAGCTCGTTCTTTTCTGATGGTCGCAATGCTCGCCAACGCCAGCGCATCGCCTTTGCCTAGACTTCGCCGAAACTTATCACCACGGTCTTGCAAAAATCGAATGCGCTGATATTCGTCGTTTTCGGGGACCGCCTCTTCGGGCTGAAAGTTCGCCAAAAGACCGGACACTCTGATGTCAATAATCGTATAACCGAAGCTCCGCAGTCCGTTGTGCAATTCGCTCGATAGTGCCCTGAGCCGCGTTCCGGCAGCACCGACCAAGCCGAATATAAGTTCGGGACGCACCATCACCGCTACTCTTCATCCTTCGCGGTCATTGATCCAAGATAAGTGAGGCGTAGCCTGATTCAAAGATATTCTGCTTGTCGGAAACAGCGAGCCGCAGGAGACAATAGAGTCTCCAGTAGCTCTGCCATTGGACACCACGAGAAGACAAATATTCGACGTCAAGGCCGAGCTCGTGCTTCGCATCATGCCAGCCGATCATTTGTCCATGCGAAGGCCACTTTTTCGTATCAAGCAAAGCGGACGTAATTGCCGAGAAGTTACGTCCTTTGCGCTTGAGTTGATTCTCGGCGAAATTACGAGCCCGGTCGCGGATCGCGGTATACGTCTGCAACGTGGTAGGATCGAGCTTGCTAAGCATGAGCCGAGCCACGGGGTCGTTGGGGTCCTTTTGCAGCGCATCCGAGTGCGTCTGGTAGGCATCGATGTAGCTGAGCACAGAATGGCAAACCCGATTGCCTTGGGAGTCTTCGGCCCATATCTGCGGATCAATCGTCCCCAACTCCGATGAATCGCTCATCAGCAATGTGTCGGCGCCCAGCACCATCAGAGTCCCTGCGCTCTTCGCGAACTCCGGTATGATCATACGCAGCTTGCGGCTGCCGACGGTTGCCTGGACAAGGGACAGAATCTTCTCGGCCGCATCTACGTCGCCACCTCGAGTGTGAATCAGCAGGTCGATATCTTCCTCCGGCTGGATGTTGTGTAACAGCTCCATGAAGCCTGCGGTGTCATCGCGATCGATGGTCGCCGACCGTCCGGAGACGTAGCAAATCAATCGTTTTCCGAAATCAGTTTCGATACGACGAATAAGTTCTTGACGATGATAGCGCAGCGCATGGACCGCCTCGTACATCGGTGTTTTCGTCGGAGGTGGCCGTTGCGCCCGCGGTACGTCCTCTGGAAGCTGTGATGTGTTGGAAAGATCGGGATCGTCGGACATGCGTCACCTGCGGAATTGTCTGGCGAGCGCCCAATCCACGCGCCCCTTGCGAATGATATAGTGGCAATTTCTGTCTACGCCTTGATAGTCAACGCTCGGCTGAATCGAGAGTCGGTTGTCTTGCGACACAGACCAATTCGGGCGTCGGCTCTTGTCAGTGTTGAGTAAAATGCGGTGGCCTGAACGACAGGGGCAGTCGAAGGCGATCCACTTGGGACTGTCCTTCTCGCCTACGATGATGGCGCCGTTGCGAGGCAACCGCATGGGGATCTCGTCAGCCGATTCAACAACTGCCACAACCCGCCATCCGAAAATGGGTATCCACTGCCACCAGTTAATTTTACTCACGTCGGCCATGCCTGTTCGAGAAAGGGCGTAGTTATGCCAGCTCCGATTTTTCCGCTCGCGGGATGACAATAATGTCGCTCGCGAGGAAGTACGATATTAGTCGACATTTCGCGTTCATGGTATCTCAGCAAGACCTCGCTTGGGCGCGGCTCCGGACCATAGCCAATCAACCGTTCCAGCAGTTCACCAACAGCTGTCGCCGCCACGAGCGTGGTGAATGCAACGACGGCCGGCTCAGTCTGTGCCAGCGCAGGAGCATACCCTTCATCAACACGGCGTCGGCGTTCACCGGGAGTCAGAAGTTCAGCGCTAGCCCTGGCGATATCAACGCGGTTGCGGCAAACAAGGCAGGCCTGCCCTGGAATGAGGGTCGTTACGCGCCCATCAATTCCGACAAGGGTACCAGCCGCGTCGCTGCTGAGGAGCACGCCGCAGTCGATCACCGGCAACAGCAGATAGGTTGCAGCTCGCGACAGAACCAGCCTGCCGGCGTTGTCATCGGTACATCCAAAGACAAGGTCACATCCAGTCAACCGGCGGGCGGTCGCTTCTAAGGTGAGCATTGCATCGAAGGTGCTCACCTGAGCATCTGGCGCAATCCGTTGTAGATGCTGGGCCATGATCTCGGTTTTTGAGCGGCCCACGCATTCCGGGGTCGAACCGTAGACGCGCGTGGTATTGCTTTCGGACAAAACGTCCGGGTCGATTACTATGAAATGGCGTACTCCCAGCCGAACCAGCTGCTCGCCCACGGCGGAGCCCGTACCGCCGCAGCCAATGATGCCGACGCGCATATCGCCGAGGGTGCTTTGGATAGCGGGACCGAAGGCCCGAATGTTTCTATCGAAGAGGGGCTGGGGTGCAGGGCAGGTCGCGTCAAACGCCGGGGTTAATCGCCAACGATCGCCGACCTGCCAGAGACGCACGATCTCGACCTTCGGACCGCTTTCGTGCTCAACATGCCCTGTAAACGTCAAGCCGGTCGCCGACAGCGAAAAGATCAACGCGCCGTAGTAAGGATTGCCTGACCGAAGACGAAAGAGGTCGGCGAGTTGACCATCGACGATGTGGTCGTAGCAGCTCGGCGTCGGCCGGGCGTGTAAGCCGGGATGTGTGTGAACCCAGAAGCAAGCGGATTTGATTTCTTCCGCTTCCGCAAGCGCGTGGACATAGCCGTCCGAAGCAATCCCTAGAGAGTCGGCCTTGCGGCGGATATAGGCTCCGTCGTGAACCCAGCGCATCTGCCGCCCCAGAATCCGGATGTCTCCATCCGGAGTGTCGACGACCGAAGCGAGTAATACGCCAGCGGTTTCTACCTCAAGCGTGGCGGCCTCGTGAATCTCGTCGAGGATGGGTTGTGGACAGACGAGCGATGCGGTCATTGAACAGATTCCGGCACCGCTCGTTCGACTTCTCGCCGCACCAGAGCAATAAAGCTCTCCAAATTATCGATACCTGACTGCCATTGACCCGCGCCAAAATGCCGTGACCAACGCTGCCAGCTGCGGCCAACATGGTGTTCCACGACGTCGGTTGCCGGGATGGCTTTACCGTCCTCGCGACGAAGCGGCGGATCGAACCACCACATATCCGGCGGAACGTCGGGATATCCGGCGCTCAGACGAAGCAACAGGTCCGTCTGCCTACACTTATATCCGGGGGGCAATTGGAAGCCCGAGATGACGACGCAGGTCATGTTCGATTCCTGCGTTACCGAATGGTTCGGCGCACGCTCGCTCAGATACTTTGCGTCCTGGGTCGGCAGCATAGTCTTTGACTCGCAATCAGTGCAGATTTCCAGGATTGATCTGCGCGGGAGCGGTGAAAAACCGAAGGCCGTTGCGGATTTCAACGACGGTTTCATTCTCGATCTTCCGGTCCGATCCCCCAGGCACAACCTCGAAAAGATCGCGGTCCGGTCCGATCGGAGTGGACGGAACGCGACGTAGTTCAAGACCGGTCATCCGCTCCATGTGAACCTCGTAGTGGGCTCGATCGATTTGAATTTTAAAGGCCTCTTTGTGCCCCTTGTCGTCACTAGGTTCGTCGCTGCCACTCTCGTGATCGTGGTTGTCAGCCATGTCATCCTCCTTGGCTGATGCCTTGATACCATGCCACCACGATACTTGACAAGCCCGGTTGCTTGGTATTTAATGCCAAAATGAAGCCTGCAAAAGCCATGACGATCCGCCTTTCGGCGGAACAAGCCGAGGCGTTAGAGACAGTGGCCACCGTTGAAAATCGGCCGGTGTCGGAAATCATTCGTGCGGCAATCTCGACGCATATCGAAAGCAGACGTCGAGACCCCAAGTTCCAAAGCGGTTTGAAGGATCGTATTGATCGCGCACGCAAGCTCTTGAAAGAGTAGCGATCAACATTTGACGGTTGTCGGATGTCAAGCGCCGCCGATCATCCTATTGTCATTAAGTAGAGTGGCTGCGGGAGCAGGGTTTTAACTTCCGACCTCGCGATTGTGAGCCTCCATGAAACCGACGAACCCTAACAATAGCAATTTTGGTAACGCTTTCACGTGTCTATTGTGTGCTTTATCGTTGAGACAAACCATGTCTGCTTGATCATTCGTCGGTCTGCTCCAGAATTGGCAAGCCGGCTAGCCGTGATCAATCCGCACGGTTACCTTGCACTCGACATCCTCGACCCAATCCCACGTACACGCATCAATGACGTGTGCTACCTCGACGTAACGGACGACGAACGACCAGTGGCGTTCAACCCGGTGACTAGGATCTCGATTGTTTGAAACGCTTTCGGTCTAGCAGTACCAGCAGCACGGCCTCGAACTTGCCGTCGCATTTGATCGAAGGGACTCGGCCACGGTATTTGTTGGAAGCGGAAGCGGAGCGCTCCTTTATCTGAAACCGCACGCGGCCCTTGCGCGCGTCAAAGAATGGTGTCCTCGCCGTCGACAATATGAGCCCGAGTTTTCGGCGGCCTCACACTCCGCCACTTCGGCCGTGACGCCGAGCGGCCTCCCCGTCAACCGGTGATATTGACACGCCAGCCTTTTCGCCCGCTGCATCAACCTCGCCAGCTTGGCCTGGTTTTGGTGCCCTCTTATTCCCGGCGTCAGAGTTGCACCGGCTCTCCCCTACCGATACCTGATCATCTTCACAGTTGCGAACGAGTATCTGATTGTCCGTAATCGGGCAGCTAAGCCGGCGCGATCGCGACCGACCAGCAGCGCAGCGGCATACCATCGACGCTGAGCCGGATTTGACACCCCGGCCCGTAATGCACCATCGCCCGCCCCGGGCCGATGCCCTGCGCGGTCAAATCCGCGAGCACCCGCTCCAACCAATCCGTCGCCAGCTGGTTCACCCGGCGCGCGAGCGCATCGGCCGAGTGGCCGGCGCCGAAGTGTTTGGCCGCCCACTCCCCCGGGTTCACCGTTTGCGGATCGACGCTGGTTTCGAAGCCATTAACGCCCAACGGACATTCATATCAACTCGATCACGTCATCGGACCGTCTGAACATGGTCATGGGGCCGTCGGGATACGCCCGTGAAACGGAAGGCACACAGTATCCTATCGGCCCACGTCGAAGGCGTTTCGGTTAGCGGTCGATGATAAACCACAGCTATTTCTGTTCGACAAATGCGCACTCTACCGGCCTGTAGCGAAACTTGGTGAGGTCCATCGAAACCACGCCCGTGGACTCGACGCCAACATCCAGCTTCTGAATCCAAAACCCATGCAAGTCACCGATCTTGTAACTGTTGCTGGCAGCCGTCCCAGTGCAAACAATTTCGACATCGGAATAGGTGTTGATCTGATTGCGATGGAGATGTCCCGCAACGACATACCGCACGCCGTTCTCTGTTGCAGCATTGAGCAACCTTTCGGGTTTCAAAAGCTTTAGGCTGATGTCTACATCAAGCAATGGCGGAAAATGCGATATCCACACGACACCGACGCCAGGATTGGAGGCCTTAATCTTGATTGTTTCGTCCACCAAGGCCGTGATGACTTTCTGGTATGCATATCCTTGGCCAAGGTAACCGATCGCAGACAGTCTCTGGAGGCAAAAATCTGCGGCGATAAGCGCAAGCTTTGAATCCGACTTCTCCAATAGGACCGATTGCACGCCCCCCAAGCCCACCTGCCAATAAGAACCGAACGTTTTGTCAAAACCTGTCCCACCTGGCCTTCTACCAGGAATCTGAAACCGATCGTGATTTCCCGGAGTGATAAAGAATGGCGGTCCACCCTCGCGTCCAGCATCCAACGTCGGCTCAAAAGGCTCGACGAACCAGTCGCGAGTTGCTGGATTGGTTATGAAACGAAAAGCTTTATCCAAATTGCGTTGAACTCCATCGTCGGCAACGTCACCGCTTATCAACACGAGATCGGTTTCGTTGCGTTGCCTCGACAGAAATTCGGCGACTGCCTCGAGGACATACCCATTGGCCCGGCTGGGGTAAATGTACTCTCGGCTTTCCCAAAAGGTCTGCTGCCCGTAGTCATTGTCTGACGGCGGCACTGCTATGTGCAGATCGGTGATGTGCAACAAGCGAAAATTCGCCATCTTAAGCAGATCATGTTAATGGTGTCTCGTATAGTCGTTCAGTCGTCATACTCAGCAGGGTTTAGGCCATCATCAATAGCAGCCGCGAGTCTTGATTCCAAGAGGCTACGGATGTTTTCTTCCGTCAAATCACGGTCGACTGGTGCGCCAAGCTCGAACGCAATTTGCTGGTTCTTGACCACGAGGCGGCCCCATCGGCCAGCTATTGATCCACCCACTCGCAAATAGGCAGCAAGGTCTTCATGGAGTTGTTCGAAGAACTCAGTTCCTTGATCAATCCGAAACGGCACATGTTGGCTAAGCTCGCGGACGAAGCCGTGGTCGAACGTACCCCCTCTGGCTAGTGGTTTATTATCGAGCACGCCAAGCTGCATACGGCGTGCTCGCGAGGCGATCACCTCCAGAATACGCGCTGGGAGGATCGCTTGCGCCCACTCCAGTGATGGCGGCTCAATCGCTTCCTTCGGGCTGCTGGCGCGCACAATTTCGTAATGCATCATTAGACCATTGTAGAGAAGTCTGACTAGGGCGTCGCTCGCCGTGAATTCTTCAACCGTTTCGGGGCGGTGCACGCGATGGCCCATTTCCTCTGCCACGAGCTGTGCCGTATCGCGGTCGATAATATCGTTGATCGTCGCCAACCGGCCGAGCTTCATCAATGTCCTGATCACGTGAACCGGGCGCTCGGCCAAGCGATCGGCGAGTGTGCGCACCGTGATAAAATCAGGGAAGGTTAATTCTTCATCAAGCAGCTGGGTCATGCCAACGTTGATGTGCCTTCTGTCACGATCGAAGTCCAGAACCTTCACTCTCACGGGCTGACCGACATTGAGCGCCTCTGAAGGGTGATCGACGGGGGGCCGTGCGATGTCGGAGGCGTGCAGAAAACCATCAATGCCGCCGAGGTCGACAATGGCGCCAAAGTCAGTGATGCTCTTGATGGTGCCATCGATCACCTGACCTTCGACCAGATCTTCACGAGTTTCCTCGCGTTCCGGTTTCGTGTTAGCTGTTAAAAAAGATGGTGGTGTTTGAATAGGCGAGGCCGATGGAATCTCCCGTAGCGCTCCAGCCGTAAGAAAACTGATCCGATCTGCGACGGCCATGGCCTCTGCCCGATCGTGAGTCACATAGAGCGCTGGAAGCCCAACTTCTCTGATGACTTGCTTCAGCCACGCGGACTCTGCTGCACGCTCGTAGTCCTTGAAATTTCGCAGAGGTTCCTCCATCAGGATCATGACAGGTGCAAACGCGAGCGAGCGCGCAAGTGTAACACGCTGCCTATCACTGGCCGAAAGGCTTCGAGGATATCGCGCGGACAGATGCGACAAGCCTGTATCCGCAATTGCTTTATTCACTTGCGCCACGACTTCTGTCGCTGTCAGTCCTCGAAGCTTGAGACCAGAGGCGATGTTCTCGAAAACTGTGAGATGGGGATACAACGCGTAAGTTTGAAAAAGAAATCCCACCTCGCGTTTTTCAGCAGGGACGTTGACCTTCTCCGCCGTATCAAAGAATACGTTGCTTCCAATACGAATGGAGCCTGAGTAAGGGGTCTCAAGCCCCGCGATCGCGCGCACGAGCGAGGTCTTCCCGCTACCGGGAGGACCTACCAGTGCCACCGTTTCGCCCGCTGAAACAGTGAGCGATACACCTTGGAGGCCTTCATGGTCCCCGCTGCGCAAGCGAAGATCTTCGATTATGAGATCACCCATGGGCACATTGTAACTCATACGTCGACGGAAGTCAGGCCAAATATCGAAGAACGCTCGCTAATACCTCCACGGTCCAAATCGTCGGGGGCGAAGGGACTAGTTCGGCCAGCGTGACCCCTTCCTTCCTCGGGGTACCCAGGATAATCGAATGCCCCTCGACTACGTCAGGCCAATCGAAGGGTAGGATCGCGGCTTTAGGGCCAGACCTTCCTAGCAATGGACTTGAATTGCGTTATTCCCATCGAACGGCGCTCGTTCCGCGCTTTCGAGCCAGGCTTCGCAAGCCGCTTGGCAACTTTAGACCGCCCGGCTCGCCATATCTCAATTGTTTGGAATGTCTTTTGGTCTAGCAGTACGAGCAGCACAGCCTCGAACTTGCCATCGCATTTGATCGAGGGCACCCGTCCGCGATACTTGTTGGAAGGAGAAACGGCGCGTCCCTTTATCTGGAACCGCACCCGGCCCTTATGCGCGTCAAAGAATGGCGTCCTTGCCGTCGACAATGTGAGCCAGAGCTTTTCGGTGGCCTCGCACTCTGCCACTTCGGCGGTGACGCCGAGCGGCCTTCCCGTGAGCCGGTGATATTCACATGCCAGACTTTTCGTCCGCTGCATCAGGCTCGCGAGCTTAGCCTGCTTTTTCACGGCCGCGCTTATTTGTGGGGTCATTTGCTCTTGGCTCTTTCGTATTCAGCCAGAGCGTTGAGGATATAGGACGCGATGCTGCGGCGCTCTCTGGCGGCGGCCTCTTCGATCATGGCGCGGTCTGCCAATGACAATCGGAATTGGAAGGACGTTGACGCTTTCTGCGCCTCCGGCTTGACCGGGCGTCCCGGCTTTTTCGCCATCGGATTAACCTCCCGTTTACCGGGCCTGTATTTGTCACTGCAAAAATCCGGCGCGCTGCCGTACAACGATTCGGAGGGGAGGGAAAAGCCGGGAGCGCCAGGATGCTTCGCGCTTTCCAGGAGGGTTCCGCCGCGGCGTGGTCCGGCACGCCGCAGGAGCGCAATCCCTACGCCGAGCCGGTCCTGTCGAGCGCTTGGGATCACGGTTGGTCAGCCGGTCAAGCTGAGCGCGCCCACTTACCGTTTTGGCCATTTAGCAGACCCCACTGGTCGCGCCCGAGCGCCGTGCCCCCGTAACGGGGCCTTAGCGAGGGCGGGGGAGGCGGCGGCACAGCGATCGACCTTTTGCACAAGGGCCGCCGCATGCTCGACCAAACCGGCGCCGGCCACGCCGTTGCGGATTTGGACCGTGCGCAAGCGTCCGCCACCTTCGCGCGAGGCGCGGCGCTGCAAGCCGAGAAGGTCGCGCACCCGCGGGCCGCAAAGGCCCGGCAACCGCGCCGGCACCGAAGGCGCCGCCTGCCTGGATAAGCGCACCAGCGGCAGCGTGGGGCCGGCGGTAGGCCCTAAACTCCTCACTGAGCCCTGAGCTACGCGTCGAAGGCGCGCGCGGTGCGGGGCGCGCCGAAAATATCCCTTGCCGTCCAAAGGGGCGTTATTGCCCCGCACCATTGCATAACGGATTGCAATCGCCGCATAATCGGCGCGCCTCTCCTGGGCACCACTCAAAAATTATGTGTTTGATCTAGCGACGTTATTCGCGCTGCCCCCCAACCGGACCCAAGGCTAGGGGCACGCCGATCGATCCGCGCCGGCGCTTTCGCGGGTACCGCCAAGCCAGTCGCCGCCTCATAGGCGCGGACATCAACGAGGCACTTGTGCCCGTTGCCACGCCGTACCTCCAGCACGCCGGCGGCATGCAGCTTGTTCACCTGCATACAAATTGCCGCGCGCGTTACGCCGCGGCGTCGCGCGATCTCGGACATGCTCAGCCAAGTGCCATCTCCATCTCTCGCCATTGGTGTCCCCTTTTTTGGCGTCGCCACGGCGGACCGACGGCCGCCCCTGCGAATTCGTTCGCGCATCGCGTGCAGGATTTGGTACGCACGCGGGCACCAAATTTGAAAACTCGCCGGTCCTTCATTACCCGCGTTGTGACGTGAACCGGCGTATCGGCAAATGAAAGCCCGCGTCACCAAGCCGTAGGAAATCACCTGACGCGTGAGCGTGATGCGCAAGCGCGGTGAATACCTCGGCACAATCAAAGCGCCGCCCGATCCGGCAGCCGCGCTGGCAAAGGCCTGTGAAACGGAGAGTGCCAAATGAAGAAATCGCCAGCCGAGGGCAGACAGAGAATCATGAAGTGCTTTTCATTATGCGGTCACGCGGCAGACCAGCTCGACCGGCCGCAAGCCGGGATGGTTCCGCTGATGCGCGCGCCGAAGCAATAGTGCCGCCAGCGACCTGTCGGAGGCCCCTTACGAACCTGCTTTGCCGATAGCAGTAATTGAATTAGTTTGTTCACTGTCAAAAACTTTGGATTTCATCTGTGAGAACTCCTGCTGAACGATAATTCCCATTTCCTCAAGGAGCGCCACGTACCGACGGATTATTGCGAGAGCTTTGATGGACTTTTGCAGACTTTGGCGGCTCTTCCGCATCGAACGCCAACACAGAACAATGCCAAGGGGGATTAAGATTGAAAAGAACGGTACCGACAAAGCGATATGCAATAGGGTCCCCTGTCCGACGAGTTCTCCGATTCCGCTGGTAATCATCATTGGTGCAAAAAATGAGATCATCAACGGGATCATCACGAATAACACTAACTTATTTTGTTTATAATATGAGACGCTTGACTCTGTTGCAAGGAGTACGCCAACCGGATTGTAGATAAAATTGTTGACTGGCAGGATGCTTGAGACGATAGTGTCACCGGTCAACTCCTCAAATTCCCTCCAGTAACTCCATACGAGATGCTCAAACGTTCCAGGCCTGTCTTTATTGTCCTTATTGAAGGTAAGCAGAACTCTATCGGATCGATCCGAAAGAGACGAAATAAGATGGACATAGACCTTGCGCGCCGTCGCAGCATCTTCAATGAGGCGCTTGGTAGCTTGGGACTCCCGATGAATTAGGACGATCGCGTAGATGCTCGATGGAACACTGATGAGACCGGTAACCACTTGAATCGCCGTGGGAAGGTCCATATCCAGTCCTTAAAGCAACAGCCGCGAATAACATACCGGCACATAACGACAACGAAAATAGGTCTGTAATTTCAGTTAGCTGTCTGACCATCATGGGACTTGAGATCGGTCGGTTCTGTCATTGTACCCCTATTTCGGCAGCTTGATCCCGCGCTTTGCCGCGTCGGCCTTGATCAGCCGCAGGACGTAGTTCGTCAGCGAGCGGTCATCCTGCTCGGCGGCTAGCTCGGCCAGGCGCTTTTCGTCTTCCGTCAACCGGATTTGCAGGATGGCGGTCTTGGGCGAGCGCATTAACCCTCGCTTAAGATAGTACAGCTCTTTGCAGTACAAGCCAGCTTTAATGCAGTACACTGCGATTCTGCCCGGCGGGTCAAGCGCCCCGGCGAACCCGGAGATTGGCTGAAATGGCCGATGCCGAGACGGATGATGCCAAGCAAGATGCGCTCTCGCGGGTGCACGACCTGCTGAGCGATGAGGTCGAGATAGCGCGCGCGGCCGAGCAGCTCGCCACGATGTTCGTTGATAACGCCACTATGGAAGCAAACGCGCCGACGGCCGCCGTTCGGCCGCCGCGCGGCATCGACGCGATGGACCTGTTACCGCTGCGGGTCCTTCTCACGCAACACGTTCGCACCCTAACCGACCTGCTGGCCGAATTGAGTGCGCTCTAAGGGACTGCTTACGTGGACCCCGATCTCGCCCTGGTGGAAATCAGCCGCGCGCAACGCGAGCTGGTCGCGCGCGCGTTCGCTGCGCAGGCGCGCGGGCAGGCGGGCAAGGCCTTCGCCAACCGCACACAAGCCGACGTGGACGCGGTCATTCGCGCCTTGCGCCGGTAAACTCCCCATGGGGTGGCCAAAAACTGAGGGCCTCGCCCGACCGCCATTGGCGATAAAGGTATGATCTACGCCGTCCGTGCGTTGACCCTCGGACCGTATCTTGACCTAGCACCGCCAGCGCTGGCGGTCGGCGCCTCGCCGGCGCATGGCCAAGTAAGCGCCTTGGGGGGTTGCGGGCTAAGCGCGACTCGCCCTTCCGTGTTCTCACTCTGCCCGACCGGTTCGTGGGGCCGGCCGGTGACGCCATGAACGGAGAACTTAGAATGACTATCGATGACGAATCGGACGTCCAGGCGACGGCTTTCTGGATTGTAGTCCCAGACCGAATACGGAACGGTGACTACTATCCGGGCGACATGCGAGTGTTTGAAACCGTGCGCAACGCGGTTCGGTTTGTGATGGAGAAGCTCCCGGCGCATCAGCGTGGAACCGCCGAAATTGAGACTGCTCACGGCGGCTTTTATCGCATCGATGAGATCGTAAGCGCCTATCGTCAGCTACGGTGAGGCGGTACCCGAAGTTTTCACCGGCAGCGAAGCGGCACAAGCCCGCCCGCACCTCGTTCGACCGCCTCGCCGGTCGAGAAAATCCTGGCCGATTGGGCAAAGGCGAACGCGTATCTTAAGAGGTGACCCGCCCGGAAAAGTAATGTTCGGGCGCCTGACAATACTTTCGCTTACCGTCGTCGGGCTCTCGCGCAAACGTGCGCGTACGGCTCGGTTGCGCCGGCCCTCTCCCCGCTTGGGGTTTATCTGAAGCCGATTTTATTTTTCGGCGGGATGTTCTTCGGCTTGATTTTCCAATCCCGCGGTGGAGGGCCTACGGGAGCCTCCAGTTCGCCTTGAGCGCTGAGTGTCGCAATGGCCTTTTTGATACGCGCAGCGGCTTCCGGACGCGTGATCGTCCCTTGCCCCATAGCTACGAGCAGTTTCTCCGCTGCCTGAGGCACGTTGAGCCAGTAGGGGCGTCGGCCGGCGCCCGTTATCTCGGCCATAGCCGCGCGAATGACATCCTCCGCGATTTCATCCCGTTCGGGAGTGGTCGTCCCTTTGGTATCAATCATTGCAACTCTCCCGGTTGCGCTTTCGATGTTAGGGCGGCCGTTTGGCTGCCTGCCGACCTGCCCCGGTCTTTAAGCCCTACGCGTTCACTTCTCCGCATCCCTTTTCTCAATCGCCTCCCGTGCTCCCTCCGGGAGGCTCGCGTACATCTCGTCAATCTTCTTCGCTGTGCTTATTCGATCCTGGACGATAAGGTTCACTAGCTTGAATAGCTCTACTGCGGTCGCCTGGTCGTCCTCTAGATCAATCTGGCCCGGATGCACTGCGTTGTTTCCTACCACACGCACAATATCGAGCGCCTTTTGAATTCGGCTATCCAGTCCACCAGCCACCAAAGCGCCTATATCCGCGTTGATATTGTTACCCGGCAATTTCAGCTCAATCATCAATTTCTGTATGCACAGGCGAAGAAGAGCTGCCGCTCCCCTCGGAGATTTCGCCAAGATACTTGCTGCCTCATCAAAATCTCTCTTGACCGTTGCCGGCATATCCTCGTGCGCCTCAATTACGTGCTGCCGGTCGGGATAGACAATCCTACCCTCCACCCAGATCGCAAAACCCACGCAACTATGGCACCAACTCGCCGTTATATTCACCAACGGTAAATTCGCCCGCGCATATTCCCTGTTCTCGTACGTGAGCGCATGCTCCTTGAGTCGATCTCTAAACTCCTCGAAACGTTCTCTATCTTTATCCTCCCATCCAGCAAGTGGTACGGCCGCAGCATCCTCATAACGCAAAATCACCGGCTTACTCTTACCTTCGTATCGTGCTATGAACACTTCCCACCAGGTCTGTTGCGCGATCGCCCCACAATGCGGGCACGAGAACGACGCCAGACCGAGTTGAGGTTCGATCGTCTTTGGCATTGCGCTTTCCCTCACACCATCGATCGAGCGGCCAAGAAACAAACGCCGAACAGGTTGCTACCGCTTTTGCTACCCAATTCGCTGGGATTGCACGGTACGACGGGGGACGGCGTTAGACCGTCGCGGCCGTTTTACGTGATAATTCAAGAACAACCGGGATAAGAACAAACCGGGTAGGATCATTCCAAACGAATTTCGAGTGCGGTGCATTCAACCGCTCTGCCACCTCTCCGGCGGCGCACAGCGCGGGAGTATTTAGCCAAGGGGCGGAACGCGGACAAGGCGTACGCCTTTTGGTCGTCATTCCGGCCGAGCGAAGCGAGAGCCGGAATCCAGTAATCACTGGCAGTGGTTACTGGATTCCGGGTTCGCGCCTTCGGCGCGCCCCGGAATGACGAACGGAAAATGCGGCTCGCCCTAATCCACGATGAACCTCGTCCTAATCCACGATGAACACGGTCGCGCCGGTCGCGCACACCACGCGATGCGGCGGCCCTGACTCGTCGGGCGCGTGCCAGCTCATGCCAGCGGAAAGCTCGAACCGGCGGCCGTCGTCGTGCTCGATCGCCAGGTCGCCGGCGAGCACGTGGACGATGTGGCCCTTGGCGCACCAATGGTCGGCGCGATAGCCCGCGCCGTATTGGACAATGCGCAGCTGCACGCCGCCGACATCGCGGCTGCGTGCGGTGGCGCTGCCGGTCTCGCCCGCATGCGCAACCGTCGGCACTTGGCGCCAGTCGACCGCGCCGATGGGCAGGCTATCGAGCTTCATTGCCCTCCTCCCTGCGAAAACGGCCGAAATCCAAGGCAAATCGGCCGTTTGGGTTGACTCGTCGGCTTCCGCTTCTATATTCCGGCCCGCCCGGCGCGGGAAACCGCGCCTTTTGTGCTTCTAGCACGGGCATTTCAGCAAGGTTCGAGACTGCCAAGAAGCCGGCCGGGGCGACCCAGCGCCGGAATCGAACACGAGGGAAAGAACGATGTTCGCAGTCATCAAGACCGGCGGCAAGCAGTACCGGGTCGCCGAGAAGGATGTGATTACGGTCGACAAGATCACGGGCGCGCCCGGCGACCTCGTCGAGTTCGCCGAGGTGCTCGTCGTCGGCGGCGACAACGTCATGGTCGGCACGCCGACCGTTGCGGGCGCGAGCGTCGCCGGCGAGGTGGTCGAGCAGACCCGCGGCGCCAAGGTGATCGCGTTCAAGAAGCGCCGGCGCAAGAACTCGCGGCGCAAGCGCGGCCACCGCCAGGAGCTTTCGGTGATTCGCATCACCGAGATCCTCACCGACGGGCGCAAGCCGACGCCGCGGACGCAGGCGGCGGAAGCGGCACCGGCGGAGGAAGCCGAGCCGGCGGGCCCGCCCGAGGTTGAGGCGGCAGCGGCTGCGGAGGCCGGTGCTTCGGAAACCGCCGAAGCGAAGCCGGCCAGGAAGCGGGCAAGAAAGCCCGCCGCGGCCAAATCCGCCGACGAAGACTAAATATAACAAGAAGTGATGTGCATTCGCCGCGGAATCGCGGTAAAAGACTGACGAACGGAGCAGAACCATGGCCCACAAGAAAGCGGGCGGATCATCGCGCAACGGCCGCGACTCGGCCGGTCGGCGCCTCGGCGTGAAGATGTACGGCGGACAGATCGTCCTCGCCGGCAACATTCTCGCGCGCCAGCGCGGCACGAAATGGCATCCCGGCCATAACGTGGGAATGGGCAAGGATCACACGCTTTTCGCACTCATAGACGGACAAGTCGCGTTTCGTACCAAAGCCAAAGGCCGCACCTACGTGTCCGTAAATCCGATGACGGAGGCGGCGGCCGAGTAAAACGGCAGACCAATACGAGGTCCGCCGGCATCCCAGTCAAACCGGCGGAACCTGACGGGTTCCTAGAGGGGGAGACGGGACAGCCGGCTCCCCCTCGTCGTTTGAGAAGGAGCCCGTGCCATGACCCTGTTGGACCACAGAGCGCCGGAGACCTTCCGGGAACGCTGTATTCCCGTCCTCGAGACCGAGCGGCTCGTTTTGCGTGCGCCGCGTCTCGAGGACGCCAAAGCGGTCGCGCAACTCGCGAACGACCGTCGCATCGCCGAGAATACGGCGCGCATTCCGCACCCGTATTCGCTCGTCGACGCGGAGAAATTCATCGCCTCGGTCAACCGGGGCGAGGGCGAGATCGTGTTCCTGATCACGCGCGAGAAACTGGTGCTCGGCGCCGTCGGCATCAGCACAAGCGAGCACGAGCCGCCGGAAATCGGCTACTGGCTGGGCGTGAAGTTCTGGGGTCACGGCTACGCCACCGAGGCGGTGCACGCGGTGATCGACCACGCGTTCTCGGATCTCGATTGCGAGGCGCTCGGCGCAGGCGCGCGCGTCACCAACCCGGCCTCGCGCCGGGTGCTGGAGAAGTGCGGCTTTCAATGGACCGGGGTCGGGCTCACCCGGATCCGCGCGCTTGCCAGCTCCGCGCCGGTCGACCGCTTCCGCCTCGAGCGCGCGATCTGGCGCTCGCTCAAGAGCTGGGGCGCGGTGAAGAGAGTCGCTTAATCCCTCCACCGCAGGGGGAGGGTGGCCATAGGCGACCTTCGGTCGCCGTTCTTAGTAATAGAAGAACGCCGACGCGGAGCGTCGGCTATGGCGCAAGCGCGGCGACGGGTGGGAGCCGCTTCAGCAAACAGTTCACCCCACCCGGCCCGCCTTCGCTTCGCGAAGCCGGGCCACCCTCCCCTTTCAGGGGAGGGATGGAGCTTGCGGCTCGCGCACGGCTCTTTTCTGCTCGCGAAAAAATATAAACAGCCCCGCCGCGATAATGATCGCGGCACCCGCGAGCACGTGCGCCTTCGGCTCGTCGCCGAAGATCACATAGCCCAGCACCACGCCCCACACGATCGTCGTGTACTGGTATGGCACCACGACCGAGGCCGGCGCGCGCCTGAGCGACATGTTGAGGGAGGGAAGCCCGCCCATCGCCAGCACGCCGAACAGCACCATCAGGGCAAAGTCGCCGAGCGGCGGCGTCATCCAGCCGAACGGCGCGGCGATGAGGCCGAACACGGCCGTGGCCGCGACCTGGCTCGACACCAGCACGATGTTTGCGGTGTTGCGCAGCACCCGCGTGATGATCAGCGACACCGCGTAGAGCAGGCTGCCGGCGAGCGCGACCAGCGCCGGAGCGGTGAGCGCGGCGGTGGACGGCTTGAGCGCGAGCAGGACGCCGGCGAAGCCGATGAGCACCGCGGCCCAGCGGCGCCAGCCCACGTTTTCGTTGAGCGCGAACGGCGCAAGTGCAGTGACGTAGATCGGCACGGCGAGATAGAACGTGATCACGTCGGCGAGCGGCAGGTAGGCGACCGACCAAAAGAAACATACGATCTCGATGGTCGAAATCGTCGCGCGCAGCACCTGCAGGCGCGGCCGCGGCGCCGTGGTGAAGGCGGAGCGACCAGCTCGCCAGAGAAACGGCGCCAGCAGCAGGAGCGCGGTGAAGCTGCGGATGAGCAGCGCCTCGCCCATCGGATAGGCGGTCACCAGCCATTTGCCGATCGCGCCGCTGAGCGAAAACAGCATCACGCTCAACAGCATGAAACCGATGCCGGCCAGAACGCTGCCGCGCAGAGAACTTGTCATCAATTCACCGTCCTCGTCATTCCGGCCGAGCGCGAAGCGCGAGAGCCGGAATCCAGTAACCTCCGTCGGTGATTACTGGATTCCCCGGTTCGCCGCTGCGCGTCGCCCGGGGAATGACGAGCGAGAGTTGGTCGGCGGCGTGGGCTTGTGCCGATACCCTCGAAGCTTTACGTGCTGGTGAACAACTTCGCCAACTGATCAAAAATGAAATTCCTCGACCAGGCCAAGGTGTACGTGCGCTCGGGCGACGGCGGCAACGGCTGCGTCGCGTTCCGGCGCGAGAAGTTCATCGAGTTCGGCGGCCCGAGCGGCGGCAACGGCGGGCGCGGCGGCGACGTCACGGTCACCGCGGTCGACGGGCTCAATACGCTGATCGATTACCGCTATCAGCAGCACTTCAAGGCGCAGCGCGGCGGCAACGGCATGGGCAAGGACCGCGCCGGCGCGAACGGGGCCGACCTCGTGCTGAAAGTGCCGGCCGGCACGCAGATCTACGACGAAGACGGCGAGACGCTGCTGGCCGATCTCGTTCGCACCGGCGATCGCGCCGTGCTCGCGCGCGGCGGCAACGGCGGCTTCGGCAACGCGCATTTCAAGTCGTCGACCAATCGCGCGCCGCGCCATGCCAACCCGGGCCAGCCGGGCGAGGAGCACTGGCTGTGGCTGCGCCTCAAGCTGATCGCCGACGCCGGCCTCGTCGGTTTGCCCAACGCGGGCAAATCGACGTTCCTCGCCGCCGTCACCGCAGCGAAGCCGAAGATCGCCGATTATCCTTTCACCACGCTCACGCCTCAGCTTGGCGTCGTGCGCATCGACAACCGCGAGTTCGTGCTCGCCGATATTCCCGGGCTGATCGAAGGCGCACACGAAGGCGCCGGGCTCGGCGATCGTTTCCTCGGCCACGTCGAGCGCTGCCGCGTGCTGCTGCATCTGGTCGACGGCTTGAGCGAGCACGCCGGCAATGCCTATCGCACCGTGCGCGGCGAACTCGAGGCGTACGGCCATAGCCTCGTCGACAAACCCGAGATCGTCGCGCTCACCAAGGCGGACGCGCTCGCGCCCGAAGAACTCAAGCAGCAGGTCGCGCGCCTCAAGCGCGCCGCCAAAGCGACGCCGCTCGTCATCTCGGCGGTCACGGGCGCCGGGGTGCCCGATGCGCTGCGCAAGCTCCTCGCCGTCATCGCCGCCGCCCAGGGGGACGACGCCCGCGAGCACCCCGCCCCGGCATGGCACCCGTCTTAATCGCTCCCCCTGCGGCGGAGGGATGGAGCAAGCTGTACCGCTCGCGCTAATACTGGCCGGCCATGCCCCGCGTCGCCAAAACCCCCGCGCTTGCTGACTTCCGCCGCATCGTCGTCAAGGTCGGCTCGTCGCTGCTCGTCGACGCCGCGGCTTCCCGCGTACGCGAGGCGTGGCTCGCCTCGCTCGCCGCCGACATCGCGGCGCTGCACCGCGACGGCCGCGACATTCTCGTGGTGTCGTCAGGCGCGATCGCGCTCGGGCGCAGCGTGCTCAAGCTCCCGGCCGCGCTCAAGCTCGAGGACAGCCAGGCGGCCGCCGCGGTCGGCCAGATCGCGCTCGCGCGCACCTGGTCCGAGGTGCTGGCTGCGCACGGCATCGGCGCCGGCCAGATTTTGCTGACGCTTACTGATACCGAGGAAAGACGCCGCTATCTCAACGCGCGTTCGACCATCGAGAAGCTGCTCGAGTTCCGCGCCGTGCCGGTGATCAACGAGAACGACACGGTCGCGACGAGCGAGATCCGCTACGGCGACAACGACCGGCTCGCCGCGCGCGTCGCCACCATGGCGAGCGCCGATCTGCTGGTGCTGCTCTCGGACGTCGGTGGGCTCTACGAGGCGCCGCCGGGCGAAAATCCACAGGCGAAACTGATCCCGCTGGTGCCGCGCATCACCGCCGAGACCGAGGCGATGGCGGGAGACGCCGGCTCGCAGCTTTCGCGCGGCGGCATGCGCACCAAGATCGAGGCGGGCAAGATCGCGACCACCGGCGGCACGCACATGGTCATCGCCTCGGGCCACATCGAGAATCCGCTGCGCTCGATTGCCGACGGCGGCCCGTGCACCTGGTTCCTCACGCCCGCCAATCCGGTGACCGCGCGCAAGAAATGGATCGCCGGTTCGCTCGAGCCGCGCGGCACGCTCACAGTCGATGCCGGCGCGGTGGCGGCGCTGCGCCGGGGCAAGAGCCTGCTGCCCGCCGGCGTAACCCGCGTCGACGGCGGCTTCAGCCGTGGCGACGCGGTCGTGATCCGCGGGCCCGACGGCGCCGAGATCGGCCGTGGACTGATCGCCTACGACGCCGACGACGCGGTGAAGATCCGCGGCAAATCCTCGGGCGACATTTTGCTGATTCTCGGGTTCGCCGGCCGCGCCGAGATGATCCACCGCGACGATTTGGTGCTGGGCAGCGCGTAGGTGTTATTCACCCTCTGCCGCATAGGGTCGGGGCAGGGGAAGCGCGGCATGCGGTCGGCCGAAATCAGGTGTCTCCGAGTCCTGGCCGATCTCGACGATGCCGCGGCGAATCGCCCGCGTGCGGGTGAACAAATTGAACAGCGCGTCGCCGTCGCCCCAGCGGAGCGCCCGCGCAAGCGCCGACACGTCTTCATTGACGCGCCCCAGCACTTCGAGGACGGCGTCTTTGTTATGAAGAAAAACATCGCGCCACATGGTCGGATCGGAGGCGGCGATGCGGGTGAAGTCGCGAAAACCGCCGGCCGAGAATTTCATCACTTCCGAGCGCGTGACTGTTTGCAGGTCATCTGCGGTGCCGACGATCGAATAGGCGATGAGATGCGGCACGTGACTGGTGATGGCGAGGACGAGATCGTGATGCTCCGCCGACATGGTCTCGACGTTGGCGCCGAGCGCGCGCCAGAAGGTGGCGAGCCGCTCGACCGCGTCAGCGTCGGCGTTTTCCGGCGGCGTGAGGATGCACCAGCGATTGACAAACAGTTCGGCAAAGCCCGCGTCGGGCCCCGAATGCTCGGTGCCGGCGACCGGATGGGCGGGAACGAAATGCACGCCCGCGGGCAGGTGCGGGCCCATGTCTTTGATGATCGAGCCCTTGACCGAGCCGACATCGGAGACGGTCGCGCCGGATTTGAGATGCGCGCCGATCTCGGCGGCCACGGCGCCGCACTGCCCGACCGGCACGCACACGATGACGAGGTCGGCGCCTTCGACCGCCGCCGCGTTGGTCTCAACCACCTGATCGGCGAGGCCGAGTTCGGCGACGCGCCGGCGCGTGGCGCCGGAGCGCGCCGTCGCCACGATCGAGCGCACCACGCCTTCGGCGCGCGCCGCGCGCGCGATCGAGGAGCCGATGAGGCCAACCCCGATCAGCGCCAGGCGTTCGAATATCGGCTTGGCACTCACGAGGCCCGCCTAGTTTTTGTTGCAGCATGATCTTTTCCGAAAACCGGTTCCCACTTTTCGGGATCATGCTGCAGAAATTCACCGAGCGCCGCGACCGCGAGACGGTTCGCTTCCTCGGTGCCGACCGACATGCGCAACGCGTTGGGCAATTTGTACGCACCGGTCGCGCGCATGATCAGTCCGCGTTTTGTGAGAAACGCGTCGGCGTCCTGGGCGGTGCGGCCGGGCGCGGTGGGAAAATGAATCAGCACGAAGTTTGCCGCGCTTGGCGTCACCTCGAGGCCGAGCTTGCCGATCTCGGCGGCGAGCCACGGCAGCCATTTGTCGTTATGAGCGCGCGAAACCTCCACGTGCTCGGCGTCGCCGATCGCCGCGATGCCGGCCGCGATCGCCGGCTGGCTCACGTTGAACGGCCCGCGGATGCGGTTGAGCGCCGCCACGACGTGCGGCGGACCATAGAGCCACCCGAGCCGCAGCGCCGCGAGGCCGTGGATCTTCGAGAAGGTGCGGCACATCACGACGTTCTCGCACGTGGCGACCAGCTCGATGCCGGACTCGTAATCGTTGCGCCGCACGTATTCGGCGTAAGCCGCATCGAGCACGAGCAGCGTGTGCGCCGGCAGCGAACGTTGGAGATGCTTGACCTCGTCGAACGGAACGTAGGTGCCGGTCGGGTTGTTCGGGTTGGCGAGGAAGACGACCTTGGTCTTGCCGGTGACGCGCGCGAGGATCGCATCGACGTCCGCCGTGTAGTTCGTCTCCGGCGCGACGACGGGCGTGCCGCCCGAACCGAGCGTCGCGATGTGATAAACGAGGAACCCGTGCGTGGTATGGATCGCTTCGTCACCCGGGCCGACGAAGGCATGGGCAAGCAGGTTGAGAAGCTCGTCCGAGCCGGCGCCGCAGACGATCCGCGCGGGGTCGAGCCCGAACGCGCGTCCGATCGCCTCGCGCAGGTCGGTCGATGCGCCGTCGGGATATTCGTGCAGGCGCTTGGCTTCCGCCATGTAGGCATCGATCGCCTTGCGGCTCGGACCGAGCGGTGTCTCATTCGAGGACAGCTTGAACACCTTATCGACACCGGGAGCGCTGCTCTTGCCCGGCACGTAAGCGTCGATCGCCATCACGCCGGGGCGCGGTTCGGGACGCTTCAACGCGGACATCGATGGGCTCCAACGGTTCGCGCCTGCAAGGGCGCGCGCGGCGACACATATATCGGGTAGCGCCGCTCGCGACGAGACCTGCGGCCGGGCGCTCTTGATAGGTCGCGAGGGCGCGAAAGCGAAGAAAACGTTGACAGTCAAGCCATGCCATCCCTACGTAAGCCGCCCGCGGCCTTGTGTGCCCGCACCCGCTCGATGATCGCGTCGGGCGAGTTTGTCCGCGGCGGAGTGGCGTAATGGCCGAGGCGAACCTGACGATCGTGCGAGACGGCACCGCGCGCACACGCGAAGCGGATAGCCCGCGCTCGCTCGTCGTGCACTTCGGTCCCGACAAGCCGCTGCGTCTCGACGCCGGCGTCGAGCTTGCGCCGTTTCAGATCGCCTATCAGACCTACGGCACGCTCGATCAAAACCGCGCCAACGCGGTGCTGATCTGCCACGCGCTCACCGGCGATCAGCACGTTGCCAACGTGCATCCGGTCACCGGCAAGCCTGGCTGGTGGGAGACCATGGTCGGCCCCGGCCGACCGATCGACACCGAGCGCTACTTCGTCATCTGCGCGAACGTGATCGGCAGCTGCATGGGAACGAGCGGTCCCTCGTCGACCAATCCGGCGACCGGCAAGCCGTGGGGCCTCGAGTTTCCCGTTATCACCGTGCGCGACATGGTGAACGCGCAGGCGATGCTGCTCGATCGGCTCGGCATCGAATCGCTCTTCGCAGTGGCAGGCGGTTCGCTCGGCGGGATGCAGGTGCTGCAGTGGACCGCGAGCTATCCGCAGCGCGTGTTCGCGGCGCTGCCGATTGCGACCGGCACGCGGCACTCGGCTCAGAACATCGCGTTCCATGAGGTCGGGCGCCAGGCGGTGATGGCCGACCCCGAGTGGCGCGGCGGCCGCTATCTGCTCGAGCACACCAACCCGCGGCGCGGCCTCGCGGTCGCCCGCATGGGCGCGCATATCACTTATTTGTCCGACGCGGCGCTGCACCGGAAGTTCGGCCGCAAGTTCCAGGACCGCAGCAATCCGACCTTCTCGTTCGATGCGGACTTCGAGGTCGAGAGCTATCTGCGCCACCAGGGCAGCTCGTTCGTCGAGCGCTTCGACGCCAACAGCTATCTCTATCTCACCCGCGCGATGGACTATTTCGACCTGGCCGCGGATTACGGTGGTGTGCTGGCGCGGGCGTTCAAAGATACGCCCACGCGCTTCTGCGTCGTTTCGTTCACCAGCGACTGGCTGTTCCCGACGTCGGAGTCGCGCGCGACGGTGCATGCGCTCAACGCGGCGAGCGCGCGCGTGTCGTTCGCCGAAATCACTACTGACAAAGGCCACGACGCCTTCCTGCTCGACGAGCCGGAGCTGTTCACGATCGTGCGCGGCTTCCTCGATGCGGCCGGCAAGGCGCGCGGGCTCAACGGCAAGCCGTGACCATGCTTACGCGCACCAACCGCGACTTGACGATGGCGGAGGCGGCGCGCGTCGCCGACGGCGGCCGCGTCGACCTGCTCCTGGTCGCCGACATGGTGGAGCCCGGCTCGAAGGTGCTCGACGTGGGCTGTGGCGACGGCGAGCTGCTGCGCATCCTCGCCGAGCGGCGCGGGGTCGACGGCCGCGGCATCGAGCTGTCGCGCGAAGGCGTGAACGAATGCGTGGCCAAGGGCCTCGCGGTGGTGCAGGGCGACGCCGACACCGACCTCGTCGATTATCCGGACGACGGCTTCGATTACGTGATCCTGTCGCAGACGCTGCAGGCGACGCGCCACCCGCGCCAGGTGCTCGAGCACATGCTGCGCATCGGCCGCCGCGCCATCGTGTCGTTCCCCAATTTCGGGCACTTCGGCATCCGCCTGCAAATACTGTTGGGCGGCCGCATGCCCACCACCGACAACCTGCCGTACACGTGGTACGACACGCCGAATATCCACTTCTGCACCATCAAGGATTTCCGCCAGCTGTGCGGCGTCGTCGGCGCGCGGATGGAGAGGGCGATCGCCCTCAACGCCTGGGGCCGGCGGCTGCGCCTCACCGCCCCGTGGTGGTTCTGGAATTTGTTCGGCGAGCAGGCGGTATTTTTGCTGAGTCGACAGAAAGCAAACAACGGGCGGCGAAGCCATTCGTAGGGTGGGTTAAGCGCCGAAGGCGCGTGCCCACGCGCGTTTGTTTATAAAGCATCCGCGTGAGCACGGCCGCCATAGCGCGTCGAAGACGCGCGTAAACGCGCTTATGGCGGCCTTGGCCCACCCTACGGCGTCTTCACCTCATCGCCCGTCGCAATCGTTCCGCCGGCAAAGACTTCGCCATAAATGCCGCAATCGGTGTGCCCGAGGTTCTGCATCAGCGTATCGGGGATTGTGAGATCGCGGATGCCGGTGTCGGGATCGACGTTGGTGGCGGCGCAGCGCACGATGCGCTTGACCACCTTGAGCCGCGCGCTCGGCCCGACCGCGATCTCGCGGCCGACGAGATCAGGCTCGGCCCAGGCCGGCCAGCCTGTGACATAGAGGTTGGCGCGGAAGCGCAGCGGATGCACCGGCACGCCGATGATCGTCTCGAGCGCGGCGACTGAGGCAAGGTTGATGATGGAGACGACCTTGCGCGCCACGTCGGAAAAGCTGTGGTCTGGCGCGTTGAGCACCTTGGGCGGCCCGCGCAACTCGTCGGCACAATATGCGGCGAAGAACCGCTCGATGGCGACGCGGCCTTCGGGCGTGCGCAGGTCGCCGCGGGCTGACTCGCGCCCGTTCGCGGTGATAGCGAGCGTATGGGTCGTTTCGTCGAAGGCGGTGCGCAGCGCGGCCAGGCGCTCGTTGCGCATCAGCATGAGGAAGCGGTTCTTCGGAAAGTAGGCTGGGTGCGCCGGGTCGAACCCCGAGGGGCCATTCTCGATGGCGTAAAGCCGGTCGACCGCGATGGTCCGGCCGGGCAAAAGCTCGGCGGAATCGAGCCGGTCGGGGCCGAGCCCTTTTACGGGGTAGCGATAGATACTCGCGATCGTTGGCATGCGCTTAACCCATCGATGATTCTCATTCCGCAACCCCTACCACCGACAGCCCCAATCCCCATATCTCCTGTGCGGTTGCCGTTCGGACCGCAGCTAAGTGACATGCGCCCCATGACGATGTTCCGCCTGCGCCGTTCGGGCAGCGGGACAGGCCGAGGGAGTAGAGGATGGAGTTCGAGAAATACACCGACCGTGCGCGCGGATTCATCCAATCCGCCCAGTCCCTCGCCGTGCGCGAGGGGCACCAGCAATTCACCCCCGAGCACCTGCTCAAGGTCCTGCTCGACGACCCGGAAGGGCTCGCGGCGGGGCTGATCGACCGCTCCGGCGGCAACCATCGCCAGGCGCTCGCCGCCGTGGAGGCGGCGCTCGAGAAGCTGCCAAAGGTTTCCGGTTCCGGCGCCGGGCAGGTCTATCTGGCGCCCGGCTTGGCGAGGGTCTTCGCGGCGGCCGAGAAGGCAGGCCAGAAGGCGGGCGACTCGTACGTCACCGTCGAGCGGCTGCTGCTCGCGCTGGCGATCGAGAAGGACAGCGACGCCGGTAAAATTCTCGCCCAGGCCGGCGTAACACCGCAGAACCTCAACGCGGCCATCGAGGCGTTGCGCAAAGGGCGCACCGCCGATACGGCGACTGCCGAGAACGCCTACGACGCGCTCAAGAAATACGCGCGCGACCTCACGGAGGCGGCACGCACCGGCAAGCTCGACCCGGTCATCGGCCGCGACGAGGAAATCCGCCGCACCGTGCAGGTGCTCTCCCGCCGCACCAAGAACAATCCCGTGCTGATCGGCGATCCCGGCGTCGGCAAGACCGCGATCGTCGAGGGCTTGGCGCTGCGCATCGTCAATGGCGACGTGCCGTCGAGTCTCGAGGACAAGAAGCTGCTCGCGCTCGACATGGGCGCGATGATCGCCGGCGCCAAATACCGCGGCGAGTTCGAAGAGCGGCTCAAATCGGTGCTGCAGGAAATCGTGTCGTCGGAAGGCCGCATCATCCTGTTCATCGACGAGATGCATACGCTCGTCGGCGCCGGCAAGGCGGAAGGCGCCATGGACGCCTCGAATCTGCTCAAGCCGGCGCTGGCGCGCGGCGAACTGCATTGCATCGGCGCCACCACGCTCGATGAATACAAGAAGCACGTCGAGAAGGACGCGGCGCTCGCCCGGCGATTCCAGCCGGTCTACATCTCCGAGCCGAGCGTCGAGGACACGATCTCGATCCTGCGCGGGCTCAAAGAGAAATACGAGGCGCACCACGGCGTGCGCATCACGGACGGCGCGCTGGTGGCCGCCGCCACGCTCTCGAACCGTTACATCACCGATCGTTTCCTGCCCGACAAGGCGATCGACCTCATGGACGAGTCGGCCGCACGGCTCAAGATGCAGGTCGACTCAAAGCCCGAGGAACTCGACAGCCTCGACCGCGACATCGTGCGGCTCAAGATCGAGCGGGAAGCTCTCAAGAAGGAACCCGATCCCGGCTCGAAGGAGCGCCTCAAGCGGCTGGAAAAGGAGCTCGCTTCACTCGAACAGCGTGCCACGGAGCTGACCAACCGGTGGAAGTCGGAAAAGGACAAGTTGTCGGAGGCGCAGCGGCTCAAGAAAGAACTCGACGACGCCCGCAACGAGCTGGCCGACGCGCAACGCCGCGGCGAATACCAGCGCGCCGGCGAACTCGCCTACGGGCGCATTCCGGAGCTGGAAAAGAAGCTCAAGGCGAGCGAGGCGAGCGACGGACGCGGCGCCATGGTCGAGGAGGCGGTCACGCCCAATCACATCGCCCAGGTGGTCTCGCGCTGGACCGGCGTGCCGGTCGAGAAGATGCTGGAGGGCGAGCGGGACAAGCTGCTGCGCATGGAAGACCAGATCGGCAAGCGCGTGGTCGGCCAGGAAGAGGCCGTCAAGGCGGTCTCGACCGCAGTGCGCCGCGCTCGCGCCGGTTTGCAGGATCCGCGGCGGCCGATCGGCTCGTTCATGTTCCTCGGACCCACCGGCGTCGGCAAGACCGAGCTGACGAAGGCCCTCGCCGAGTTCCTGTTCGACGACGAGAACGCGCTCATCCGCCTCGACATGTCGGAGTACATGGAGAAACATTCGGTGGCGCGGCTGATCGGCGCGCCTCCCGGTTACGTCGGCTATGAGGAAGGTGGAGCGCTCACCGAAGCGGTGCGGCGGCGCCCGTATCAGGTCATCCTGTTCGACGAGATCGAGAAGGCGCATCCGGACGTCTTCAACATCCTGCTGCAGGTGCTCGACGATGGACGGCTCACGGACGGTCAAGGTCACACGGTCGACTTCCGCAACACGCTGATCACCATGACGTCGAACCTCGGCGCCGAATATCTGATAGCGCAGCCGGAGGGCCAGGACACCGACGCCGTGCGCGACGAAGTGATGGCGGTGGTTCGCTCGAGCTTCCGGCCCGAGTTCCTCAACCGTGTCGACGAGATCATCCTGTTCCATCGCCTCAAGCGCGCCGACATGACCCGCATCGTCGACATCCAGATGCGGCAGCTCGCAAAGCTGCTGGAGGAGCGCAAGATCATCGTCGTGCTCGAGCCCGCGGCGCGCGAGTGGCTCGCGGACAAGGGCTGGGACCCGGCCTACGGTGCGCGGCCGCTCAAACGCGTGATCCAGAAGTCGCTGCAGGATCCGCTCGCCGAGCTGATCTTGTCCGGCAAGATCAAGGACGGCGACCGCGTGACGATCGGCGTCGAGTCGCAGGGCCTCGTCTTCAATGGCGAGGCGCCGCCGACCGCCGTCGCGGCGTAAAATTCTTGCACTAGCGGCGCAACAAATAAAAACGCCATCCTGAGGAGACCGATCGCGTCAGCGAGCGGTCGTCTCGAAGGATGGCAGCAAACTCCGTGTTTGTTTCCATCCTTCGAGACGCTCGCGCGCAAGCGCGCGCGACCTCCTCAGCGACTGTGTTCTTTGTCAAGCGTGCTGCCACTGTTTTTTGTCCCTGAGCATGGCGTTGAGGATGGTGAGCAGTTTGCGAGCGAC
>Ga0210408_10000168_pt1 | contig 100065 bp, 91 predicted proteins | sample IncBWH4MmetaG_FD_155471 | JGI IMG/M metagenome (GOLD analysis project Ga0210408, IMG submission 155471) | Forest soil microbial communities from Barre Woods Harvard Forest LTER site, Petersham, Massachusetts, United States - Inc-BW-H-4-M | ecosystem: Environmental > Terrestrial > Soil >...
CCATGACGACACGCCTCGTTGGCGACCCGCAGTGATGCGGAGCGCGTTGCAGGCAACGAGGCGTGGGCAGGCTAACTGAGTCGGAGAGTCGGCATAAGATTATCTTGAGCGCGCGCGGAATCCGTTACCGCCGCTTTCAAGAGCGCCGGCGCATGACTCTACCGCTCGGGGGCGCTGGCGACGGCGAGGTTCTGCGTCGCAACGCCGCCGACGGAAACGTGCCAAGCGGGTTTGCCGGCGTCGTTCACGCTCGAGACAAACAAACCCTGCAGGACCTCGCGCTCGATCGGCTTTTGCAGCACCGGCACATGGGCGTAACGCGTGTCGATGTTTTCCGCGTCGTAACCGGTAACGAACACGAACGGTATATCCCGGCGCGCCAGCCGCTCAGCCACCGGATAGACGAGATCGCCGCCGAGATTGACGTCGAGGATCGCGGCATCAAGCGGTTCATTCGCCGCGCAGGTGAGCGCCTCGTCGGCCCGATCGAACGGGCCGATCACGGAGAACCCCAGTTCGACCAAAGAGTCCCGCATCATCATCGCGACCAATGCTTCGTCTTCCACCAGCAGAATGCGGTTGCCGTTGACGAGCTTCGCAGCAGGAGCGGGATGCTCCTTTTCGCGCTGGACCTGACCGGCGAATTTGGCCTCTTCTACCCGGTCGCTGCGCGGGATGGACATAACGCACTGCAGGCCTTGCGGCCGCCAGTCGAACACGGCACGGCCGCCGAGCTGGCGCTCGATGCTCGCGCTGATCACGCGCGTGCCGTAGCCCTGGGTAGCGGGCGCTTTCACCGGCGGGCCGCCGGTCTCGTACCAAGAAAGCACCAGGCTGCCCGCTTTTAACTCCCAGGCGAATTGGACGCGGCCTGCGCTCGATGACAGCGCACCGTGCTTCGCCGCGTTGGTGGCAAGCTCGTGCAACGCGAGCGCCAGCGTCTGGGCGGTGGCGGGATGAAGGATGAGGTCGGGTCCGGTGACCGCGATGCGTCCCGCTTCGCCGGTGCGATAAGGGCCCAGTTCCTCATCGACCAGCCGGCCGAGATCGGCGCCTTGCCAGCGCGCATGGGAGAGCAGCATGTGCGCCCGCGAGAGGGCGCGGATGCGGCCCTCGACCGCCTCGACATAAGCTTCGACGCTCTTTGCGCGGGTCAATCGGATGATCGCCTGCACCACGGCGAGCGCATTGCGCGCGCGGTGATCGACTTCGCGCGCCAGCAGGGACTGGCGTTCCTCCGCCTCCTTACGATCGGTGATGTCGATGATGACGCCGCTCACCCGGGTGATGCGCCCGTCCGCTCCGATGCTGGCCGCCGCCGAACCGACGCACCAGCGCATTTCGCCACTGGGGCGCAAGACGCGGAACTCGGTCTGAAAGCTCTGCGTGTCCCGAAGCAGGTTCTTCCAGGCGCGGATCAGCGGCAGCCAATCGTCTTGATGAATGAGCGGGCGCAGCGCTTCGAGCCGGACCGTGAAGCTCTTGGGATCGACACCGAAGATGTGGCACTGGCCTTCGTCCCAGGTCGACTCGCCCGTGCCGGCGTCCCATTCCCACGATCCCATGCGGCCGGCGGCCAGCGCGAAGCTGCGCAGTCGCTCGCTATCGAGCAGGCGTGCGGTCGAAGCCTCCAGCTCCGCCGTACGCTCGGCCACCCGCTGTTCCAGCTCGCGGTTGAGCTGCTCCAACTGGCGGTTCTTGCGATAAAGCTCGGCGAACACCCGCACTTTCGCCCGGAGAACCTCGGGGATAACCGGGACCGGCACGTAGTCGACCGCGCCCATCTCGTAACCGCGCAAGCGGTCGACGTCGGAGAGGTGGATCGCGGAGATGAAGATGATCGCGGTCTGCCGGAACCGCGGGTGCTCGCGGATCATGGCGGCGAGCTGGAAACCGTCCAGCTCCGGCATGCACACGTCGATGAGGACGACGGCGATGTCGCGCTTGAGCAGCAGTTCGAGTGCCTCGCGCGCCGACGTCGCCTTGATCAGATTTTCCCCGAGGTCACGCAAGATGACCTCGTAGCTCAGCAATTTCGCTGGCTGGTCGTCGACCAGCAGGATGTTGATCTTGTCATCCGCCATGGCCGGCTACTACCGATGGAGCCACATGCGCAGCGCCGAGAGCAGCTGCTCGGTATTGACCGGCTTGGCCAAATAGTCGGACGCGCCGGCGGCGAGACACTTCTCGCGGTCGCCCTTCATCGCCTTGGCGGTCAGCGCGACGATCGGCAGTCGCCGCGTGCCGGGCTTCGAGCGGATCACCTCCATGGTGCGATAGCCGTCCATCTCCGGCATCATGATGTCCATCAGTACGATGGCGATCTCCGGCGTGGATTCGATCAGCTCGATCGCCTCGCTGCCGGTGGTTGCCGCCAGCACGCGCATGCCGCGCCGCTCGAGCACGCTCGAAAGGGCGAACACGTTGCGCGCGTCGTCGTCAACCAGCAGCACCGAGCGGCCGATCAAGTCCTCGTCCGAACTGTTGAGGCGCTCGAGCATGCGCTGCTTCTCCGCCGGCAGCTCGGTCACCACGCGATGGAGGAACAGAGCCGTCTCGTCGAGCAGCCGCTCGGGCGACTCGACGCCCTTCACCACCACGCTGCGCGCGACGGCATGGAGCTGCGCGTCCTCCTCGGCGGAGAGTTCGCGGCCGGTAAACACCACCACGGGCACGTCGGCGAGCACCGGATCGGCCCCGATCTGCTGAAGCACGTCGAACCCGGACATGTCCGGCAGCCGCAGGTCGAGCACGACGCAGTCGCACGGCTGCTGGCGCAGCGCCGCGAGCGCTTCCGCCCCGGTACCAACCGTCACGATCTCGATGTCGTCGTAGCCGAGCAGTTCGGTGATGCCCATCTGCTCGGCCGGATTGTCCTCGACCACCAGCAGGCGCTTACGGCGCGGCTTGGCGTATTCCTTGATGCGCGCCAAAGCGTCCTTGAGCCCCTCCTGGGTCGTCGGCTTGGTGACGAACGAGAAGGCACCGCGCGCAAGCCCGTGACGCCGATCCTCGTCGAGCGTGATGATCTGCACCGGGATGTGGCGGGTCAGCGGGTTCTGCTTGAGTTGGCTCAGCACGGTCCAACCCAGCATGTCCGGCAGGAACACGTCGAGCGAGACCGCGGTTGGCTGGTACTGGCGCGCCAGCTCGAGCGCGTCGGCGCCCCGCATGGCGACGAGCACCTTGAACCCCTTGTCGCGGGCGAGATCGACCATGACCCGCGCGTAGTGCGGATCGTCTTCGACGATCAGCAGGGTGTGGTCCCCCGGCTCGATCTCGAGCCGATCGTCCGGGATCGCTTCGACCGGCCGCTCGACCAACGCGCTCGCAAAAAAGCCGATCGCCGGGACTGTCGAGGGCGCGGCGCTCGGCGCGACCCGGATAGAGGCCGTCGGCCCGATGTATTTGATCGGCAGGTAGAGTGTGAAGGTGCTGCCGGAACCGGGCGAACTGCGCAGGTGGATTTCGCCGCCCAACAGGTTCGACAACTCGCGGCTGATGGCGAGCCCAAGCCCGGTGCCGCCGTACTTGCGGCTGGTGCTGGCGTCGGCCTGCTGGAACGCCTCGAAGATGATTTTTTGCTTATCGAGGGGGATGCCGATGCCGGTATCCGAGACTTCGAACGACACCACCGCCGGCGCCTCTCTGAGCACCGGGTGATCGGGGGTCCACCCGTTCACCGCGGCGGAGACGGTGAGCCGCACGCCGCCGTGTTCCGTGAACTTGAAGGCGTTCGACAGCAGGTTGTTGAGGACCTGCTGCAGGCGTTTGGGATCGGTGACCAAACTGCGGCCAAGATGCGGATCGATCTGCACGTCGAACGAGAGCTGACGATTTTCCGCCTGATGCCGGAACGGCCGCCCGACCATGTCGAGCAGGTTCGAGAACAGCACCTCCTCGGCGTCGACCGTGACGGTGCCGGATTCGATCTTCGACAGGTCGAGAATGTCGCTGATCAGGTTCAGCAAGTCGGTGCCGGCGCCATGGATGGTGCGGGCGAACTCGACCTGCTTGGGCGTGAGGTTGCCCTCGGGATTGTCCGTGAGCTGCTGGCCGAGGATGAGGATGCTGTTGAGCGGCGTGCGCAGCTCGTGCGACATGTTGGCGAGGAATTCCGACTTGTACTTCGAGGTGAGCGACAGCTCCGTCGCCTTCTCTTCCAACGCGCGCCGGGCCTGCTCGATTTCCTGGTTTTTGCGCTCCACCTCGACGTTGCGCTCGGCCAGCTGCTCGGCCTTCTGCTCGAGTTGTTCGTTGGTCTGCTGCAGTTCGCGCTGCTGCGCCTGCAATTCGCCGGCGAGGTTCTGCGATTGCTTGAGCAGGCCCTCGGTCTGCATCGTCGCCTCGATGCTGTTGAGCACGATGCCGATCGAGGCGGTCAGCTGCTCGAGGAAGGCGATCTGCAGCGCGGTAAACGTGCTGATCGATCCCAGCTCGATCACCGCCTTGGCCTGATTCTCGAACAACACCGGCAGCACGATCACGTTGCGCGGCCGCACCTTGAACGAGGCCGAGCCGATCGGGATCACGTCTTCCGGCAGTTCGCTGATCAGCATGCGGCGTCTTTCCGCCGCGCACTGGCCGACCAGGCCTTCGCCGATACGCACGACTTGCGGGTGCGAGGACGCGCCGTCGTCGGCGAAGGCGGAGAGCAGCTTGAGGTCGGAAGCCTCCTCGCTCTCGGCCTGATAGATGACGCCGATCTGGGCGTTGACCAGGGGCGTCAATTCGCTCAGCAGCAGCCGGCCCACGGTCGAGAGATCGCGCTGGCCCTGCAGCATGTTGGTAAACCGCGCGAGATTGGTCTTGAGCCAGTCCTGCTCCGTGTTGCGGTCGGTGGTGAGCCGCAGGTTGTCGATCATCGTGTTGATGTTGTCTTTCAACTCGGCCACTTCGCCACGCGCGTCGACCTGAATCGAGCGGGTCAGGTCGCCCTTGGTCACCGCGGTCGCCACTTCGGCGATGGCGCGCACCTGCGTCGTCAGGTTGGCGGCGAGCAGGTTGACGTTGCCGGTGAGGTCCTTCCACGTGCCGGCGGCGCCGGGCACGTTGGCCTGGCCGCCGAGACGGCCTTCGACGCCCACCTCGCGCGCGACCGTGGTCACCTGATCGGCGAAGGTCGCGAGCGTGTCCGTCATGTTGTTGATGGTTTCGGCGAGCGCCGCGACCTCGCCCTTCGACTTCACCGTGAGGTTCTGCTTGAGGTCGCCGTCGGCGACCGCGGTCACCACCTTGACGATGCCGCGCACCTGCTCGGTGAGGTTCGCCGCCATCACGTTGACGGTGTCGGTGAGGTCCTTCCAGGTGCCGGCGACGCCCGGCACCTGGGCCTGGCCGCCGAGCTTGCCTTCGGTGCCCACCTCGCGGGCGACGCGCGTCACTTCCGACGCGAACGCGTTGAGCTGGTCCACCATCGTGTTGATGGTGTTCTTCAGCTCGAGAATTTCGCCCTTCACATCGACCGTGATTTTTCGTGACAGGTCGCCGCGGGCGACGGCGGTCGTCACCTCGGCGATGTTGCGCACCTGCGTCGTCAGATTGGCGGCGAGCAGGTTGACGTTGTCGGTCAGGTCCTTCCAGGTGCCGGCGACGCCGGGCACCACCGCTTGGCCGCCCAGGCGCCCGTCGGTGCCGACCTCGCGCGCGACGCGCGTCACCTCGGCCGCGAACGAACGCAGCTGCTCGACCATGGTGTTGAGGGTTTCCTTGAGCAGCAGGATTTCGCCGCGCACGTCGACGGTGATCTTCTTCGACAGGTCGCCGCTCGCGATGGCTGTCGCCACCTCGGCGATGTTGCGCACCTGGGCGGTGAGGTTCGAGGCCATGAAGTTGACGTTGTCGGTGAGGTCCTTCCAGGTGCCGGCGACGCCCGGCACCTGAGCCTGGCCGCCCAGCTTACCTTCGGTACCCACCTCGCGGGCGACGCGCGTCACTTCCGAGGCAAACGCGTTGAGCTGGTCCACCATCGTGTTGATGGTGTTCTTCAGCTCGAGGATTTCGCCCTTCACATCGACCGTGATTTTTCGCGACAAGTCGCCGCGGGCGACGGCGGTCGTCACCTCGGCGATGTTGCGCACCTGGCCGGTCAGGTTGCCGGCCATCAGGTTCACGTTGTCGGTCAGGTCCTTCCAGGTGCCGGCGACGCTCGGCACGTTGGCTTGGCCGCCCAGCCGCCCCTCGGTGCCGACCTCGCGCGCCACGCGCGTCACCTCGCCGGCAAAGCGGTTGAGCTGATCGACCATCGTGTTGAGCGTTTCCTTGAGCTGAAGGATTTCGCCGCGCACGTCGACGGTGATTTTTCGTGACAGGTCGCCGCCGGCAATGGCGGTCGCCACCTCGGCGATGTTGCGCACCTGCGCGGTGAGGTTGCCGGCCATCGAGTTGACGGAGTCGGTCAAGTCCTTCCACGTGCCGGCGACGCCCGGCACCTGGGCCTGACCGCCCAGCTTGCCGTCGGTGCCGACCTCGCGCGCCACGCGCGTCACTTCGGCCGCGAACGCGTTGAGCTGATCGACCATCGTGTTGATGGTCTCCTTGAGCTGCAGGATTTCGCCGCTGACGTTGACGGTGATCTTCTTCGACAGGTCGCCCTGCGCCACCGCGGTCGCGACTTCGGCGATGTTGCGCACCTGGCCGGTGAGGTTCGAGGCCATCGAGTTGACGGAGTCGGTGAGGTCTTTCCATGTGCCGGCGACGCCGCGCACCACCGCCTGACCGCCCAGCTTGCCTTCGGTGCCGACCTCGCGCGCGACGCGCGTGACTTCCGAGGCGAACGCGTTGAGCTGGTCGACCGTGGTGTTGATGGTTTCCTTGAGCTGGAGGATTTCGCCGCGCACGTCGACCGTGATCTTCTTCGACAGGTCGCCGTTGGCGATGGCGGTCGACACCTCGGCGATGTTGCGCACCTGGGCCGTGAGGTTCGAAGCCATCGAGTTGACGGAGTCGGTCAAGTCCTTCCAGGTGCCGGCCACGCCGAGCACGTTGGCCTGTCCGCCCAATCGGCCTTCGGTGCCGACCTCGCGCGCGACGCGCGTCACTTCGCCGGCGAAGGCGTTGAGCTGGTCGACCATCGTGTTGATGGTCTCCTTGAGCTGCAGAATTTCGCCGCTGACGTTGACCGTGATCTTCTTCGACAGGTCGCCGCCGGCGATCGCGGTCGCCACTTCAGCGATGTTGCGCACCTGGGCCGTCAAGTTCGAGCCCATCAGGTTCACGTTGTCGGTGAGGTCCTTCCAGGTGCCGGCGACGCCCGACACGTAGGCCTGGCCGCCGAGCTTGCCTTCGGTGCCGACCTCGCGCGCCACGCGGGTGACTTCCGAGGCGAAGGCGTTGAGCTGGTCCACCATCGTGTTGATGGTGTCTTTGAGCTCGAGGATTTCGCCGCGTACATCGACGGTAATTTTTCGTGACAAGTCGCCGCGGGCGACCGCGGTCGTCACCTGCGCGATGTTGCGCACCTGCGCGGTGAGATTGCCGCACATGGCGTTGACCGAGTCGGTCAAGTCCTTCCAGGTGCCGGCGACGCCGGGCACGATTGCCTGGCCGCCGAGCTTGCCGTCGGTACCGACTTCGCGCGCCACGCGCGTCACTTCCGAGGCGAACGAGCGCAGCTGATCGACCATCGTGTTGATGGCTTCCTTGAGCTGAAGGATTTCGCCGCGCACGTCGACGGTGATTTTCTTCGACAGGTCGCCGTTCGCGACCGCGATCGTCACGTCGGCGATGTTGCGCACCTGGGCGGTCAGGTTCGACGCCATCAGGTTCACGCTTTCGGTGAGGTCCTTCCACACGCCGGTGACCTCGCGTATCTGCGCCTGGCCGCCGAGCTTGCCTTCGGTGCCGACCTCGCGGGCGACGCGTGTCACCTCGGAGGTGAACACGCTGAGCTGTTTGATCATCGTGTTGACGATGGTCGCTGACTGCAGGAACTCGCCCTTGAGCGGGCGCCCGTCGACGTCGAGCCGCATGGTCTGCAACAGGTCGCCCTGGGCGACCGCCGCGATGGCGCGGGTGACCTCGGTCGTCGGCCAGAGAAGGTCGTCGATCAGCGTGTTGATCGAGGTTTCCATCTCGCCCCAGGCGCCGCTCGACAGGCTCAATTTGACTCGCTGGCGGGTCTTGCCGTCGCGCCCGACCACCTGGCCGACCCGATCGAGCTGCTTGGCCATACGCTCGTTGGCGGCGACGATTTCGTTAAAGGTATCGGCGATCTTGCCCATCAGGCCGACATGATCGCCGGGTAGGCGGACCGAGAAGTCGCCCACCCGCATCGACTGAAGCGCGCCGAGCAGTTCGTGCAACTCGGTCGAGCCGCCGTTCAAATCCTTGTCGGGGAAGGCTTCAGGCGGAGGCGGGACTGGGGCACCGTTCTTTCTGAGTTCTTTGCTGGTCGCACGGCTTGCGCGCATAAAGCTGCTCCCCGGTTATCGGTTCACGCAGTGGCGTGGAATTGCTGCGAAATTCGGGCGCGGCCGGCCGCGGGCGCTCGGACAGGCGCCCTACGCCGCCGACGGTGTGGTCGGCAATGGTCTAGGTATGGAGACGGGCGTTTTCGCCCCATTCTTCCCGCTTCCCCCTCGATCACGGATACACCCGTGCTGGACAGCCAAACGCGCGACTCCGTCGCGGGTTCCAGTACCACGAAAGAATTTTTTGCAGCGGCGGCTAAATACCGCCTGAGGTTCACCGGCCGGGATTGTCTGCTGCACTGCACCCGAAACGCCGGTTGGCGTTGACGGTTCCATGGGGCACAGTCATGGGACGCCGAAAATACCGAGGAGTCCCGCGATGGCCGAGGAAACGAGGCTGAAAGTCCGGATCGACCGCGAGAAGTGCCAGGGGCACGCCCGCTGCTACGCCCTGGCGCCCGAATTGTTCGAATTGGACGAAATGGGTAACGGCCGCGAGCGCGGGGACGGCACGGTGGCGCCGGGGCTCGAGCATAAGGCCCACCTGGCCCAGGCCAACTGCCCGGAGCTAGCCATCGAGGTCATCGAAGAGCAACGCTCATGAGCGGCCCGGCCCCGGTGCATGACTGGGCGACCGATTTCGATCACCGCGACCCGCGCTGGATCGAAGACCCCTATTCGATCTGGGATCAACTTCGCCGCAGCTGCCCGATAGCGCGCACCGAGCGGTTCTCGGGTGCTTATTTCCCGAGCCGTTATGCCGATGTGAAAGCCATCGCCTACGACACGGAACACTTCTCCTCCCGCCGGATCATCGTGCGCGAAACCCGGCCACCGTTGATTCCGGCCCCGCCCATCACCTCCGATCCGCCGGCGCACCGCCCGGCCAAACAGGTGCTGCTGCCCGCCTTCACGCCCGAAGCGATCGGCCGGCACGCGCCGCGCACGCGCGACATCTGCCGCGCCCTGATCGCGCGCTTTGCCGACAAGGACGGCTGCGACGCGGCCGTCGAATACGCGCAGGAAATCCCGGTCCGCGTGATCGCCCATATGCTCGGCGTGCCGGAGCACGAGGGAGACCTTTACCGCAAATGGATCCACGAGATTCTCGAACTCGGGATCACCGACATCCAGATCGCGCTGCGCGCAAGCGACGAAATGGTCGCCTATTTCGCCGGGCATATTGCCGAGCGCCGCGCGCGCCCGCGTGACGACTTGATCGATTATCTGATCAACGTGCGCATCGAGGGCCGTCCGCTTTCCGACGAGCACATCAACGGAACGCTGCGGCTGCTGCTGATCGCCGGCATCGACACCACGTGGAGCGCGATCGGCTCATGCCTGTGGCACCTCGCGGGACATCCGCAGGATCGGCGGCGGCTCGTGGCGGAGTCTTCTCTCATGTCGTCCGCGGTCGAGGAGTTCCTGCGCGCCTATGCACCCGTGACCATGGCGCGGGAGGTGGTCAAGGAGACCCGGATCGGCGGCTGTACTTTCACGCCTGGGCACATGGTGCTGCTCTCGTTTCCTGCGGCGAACCGCGACCCGACGGAATTTCCCGACGCCGACCGCGTGGTCCTCGACCGCAAGGAGAACCGCCACGCCGCGTTCGGCCTCGGCATCCACCGCTGCGTCGGCTCGAATCTTGCGCGCATGGAGATCCGGGTCGCACTCGAAGAGTGGCTTGGACATATCTCCGATTTCCGTCTCGACCCGCGGGCGTCCGTCACCTGGTCGCAAGGCACCGTGCGCGGCCCGCGCCGGCTACCGGTGTTGTTTGGCGCGTGAGGTCAACAACTATAAAGTCAGCCCGAGTTTCTCCGCGAACAACACCTCGGGACGGGGAGCGTAGCCATGGCCATGCCGACCAAGATCATGGTGATCCGCCATGCGGAAAAGCCTGACGACAAGCACCAAGGCGTAACCAGTCACGGCGATGCGGATAAGGAGTCGCTCATCGTCCGGGGTTGGCAGCGCGCCGGCGCACTCACCGCGCTGTTCGATCCCACGAACGGACCGCTGCAGAATCCAAATCTAGCCGTGCCAAAGGTCATTTATGCCTCGGACCCGGAGAAGCCCTCCGAAGCTGACGACGATGACGGCAAAAAAGGCAGCAAGAGCAAGCGGCCGCTTCAGACGATCACACCACTCGCCGAGCGGCTCGGTATCAAAGACAAGGTGAATGTGAAGTTCGCGAAGGGCGATGAAAAGCACATGGTGGAGAGTGTTCTCGACGAAAGCGGCGTCGTTCTCATCTCCTGGCAACACCAGAAGATTGCCGACATCGCAAAGCATATCGTCGGCTCGAAGCCGCCGACAAAACCCATCCCGGCCAAATGGCCCGGCGACCGTTTCGACATCGTCTGGGTGTTCACGCCCCCGCCCCGTCCTCGGACCACTGGGGCTTTGTCCAGGTCCCGGAGCAGCTGCTGAGCGGAGACGCGGACACGGTGATTGCGTGAGGGCAGCCCTCCTTCGCCAAGGCTTCGGAGGGCATCCTGCTTCGCGATTTAGACCAGCGCGATGCAGATCCTGCGAAGCGCAAACGCGCGAAGCAGGATGGCGACCCCGGCAGGAATCGAACCTGCGACCAACAGCTTAGAAGGCTGCTGCTCTATCCAACTGAGCTACGGGGCCGTCGACCACATATAATAAAGTGAAGGCCGCAGCGCGGTCAGCGCGCGTCTCAGTGCGTCCAGGGGTCGGTGCGTGCGAAGGCGAAGTTGTCCGCATAAGCGATTTTGCGCCGCGCCGGCTCCTTGGGTTCGAACACCCGATAAGGAATGCCGTGGCGCTCGCAATAGGCCACCGCCTCCTCCTTGCTCTCGAACCGTAATCTGATCTGCTGGTTCATGTCCGCGGACGAAGTCCAGCCCATGAGCGGCTCGATCTCGCGCGGCTTCTCCGGCACGTATTCGAGCACCCATTCCTTGGTGTTGGCGGCGCCCGACTGCATGGCGGTCCGCGCCGGCTTGTAGACACGCGCGAGCATGGCTTAGTCCTGACGAACCCTCGTGATCTCGGCGCCTTCGCGCCCCTGGTCGGGGCGGCCGGATTCGAACCGGCGACCTGGAGTACCCAAAACTCCCGCGCTACCAGGCTGCGCTACGCCCCGCCAGGCGCGGCGGGCGGCGAGCCGCCCGGCTGTGGATTACACGCTTCGCCTCACCCCGGCAAGCAAGTGCGGGTTCAGCGCCGTTCGAACCAGGGGTGGGCGACTTTGTCTCCGGGTGCGAGCCCGAGCTTGCGCGCCGTTCCGGCGATGACTTCGAGCACGCCCCGCGCCGGCCCGCCGGACGAAATGATGTTGTCGGATTCGGGTTTCGTGTTCTCGGCAATGCGCAAGATACGGCCGTCGCTGCGGATGAAGATCATGTCGAGAGGAATATACGTGTTGTGCATCCACATGTTTATGATTTGGTCGGGCTCGAACTTGAAAAGCATGCCCTGACCCTCGGGCAACGAGCGGCGGAACATGAGCCCGCGTGCCCGCTGCTCCTCGGTCACGGCAAGTTCGACCGCGAACACGTGCACACCGGTCTTGCTGACGATTTCGAGGGTGTCATCGCCCGCGTAGCTCGGGGTGCGAACGGCGACGCAAAGAAGGGCTATCAGCAGGAAGGTCGCGGCCGCAAATACGAGCCACTTGGTCCGCTCGAAACTACGCCCTACTAACGCCAAAACCAACGATCCTCAGTGCGATGCCGGCCCATGCGGACCGCCGTCCGGCCGCACCTCCGCCGCCATCATCCCCTTCGGTCCCGGCCCAAAGCGCACCAGCACGGTCTGCCCGGGACGCAGTTCGGTAATGCCGAAGCGGCGCAAGGTTTCCATGTGGACGAAGATATCGGGCGTTCCCTCGCCGCGGGTCAAGAAGCCAAAACCGCGCAAGCGATTGAACCATTTCACCTGGGCGCGCTCGAGCCCACTCGTCGGCGTCACGGTGACGTGCGTGCGCGCCGGCGGCAGCTGTGCCGGGTGGATTGCGGTCGACTCATCCATCGACAGGATGCGGAACGCTTGCAGGCCCTTGGGGCGCTGCAATACCTCGCACACGACGCGCGCGCCCTCGTAGGCGGTCTGATAGCCGTCGCGGCGCAGGCAGGTCACATGCAGGAGGATGTCAGGCAGGCCGTTGTCCGGGACGATGAACCCGTAGCCCTTTGAAACGTCAAACCATTTGATGGCGCCGGTGAGCTCGATAACGCTCACCGCCACGTCATCGGTGATATCACCGACCACATCGGGACCGGCAAAGCCTGCCCCGGGTCCTTTTGGCCCCAACCCGTCCGACGTCATGGCGCCGTACGCCGCCGCGCTCAGGCGCCTCTTACGGGCGCTTCATCGAATCATCCGCGTATCAAGATTAACACTGCCGGCGTATCGGCAAAGAACAAAATGCATCGATGCCACAGAGTTTCCTTACGCTGTGGACATCGAGACACACTCGTGCCGCGAACCCGAAGTTCGCACCATACTTGCCGCACGTTCGGATGCGAACTTCGGGTTCAAAGCGGCACTAGAATCATAGGTTTGCTAGTGTCCTACGATTCCGAAGTTCGCATCGGAACATGCTGCACGCTCGGGCGAACTTCGGAATCGGGACACTAGCCCGTGATGAAGGGCGCGAGCACGGATCCGATGTCTTCGCGCACCACGAGGTCGGCGAGATCGTCGAACTCGGTCGGATCTCGGTTGATAATCGCAAGCCGCGCGCCGTTGCGCTTCGCCATCAGGGGGAAGCCGGCCGCCGGCCAGACCACCAGGGACGAGCCGATCGACAGGAACAGGTCGCAGGTCATGGTGAGTTCCTCGGCGCGCCGCATCTCGGCCTCCGGCATCGCCTGACCGAACGAGATGGTTGCTGTCTTTATATATCCGCCGCAGCGGCAGTCGGGCGCGCGGCCCACCTCCTCGAAGCGCTTGCGCACCCATGGCAGCTCGTAGCGCTCGGCGCAGTCGAGGCAGGCCGCGTAGGTCGTGTTTCCGTGCAGCTCGACCACGTGCTCGCACGCAATGCCCGAGGCTTGGTGCAGATTGTCGATGTTTTGGGTTATCACCCCGGGGGACTTGCCGGCGCGATAGAGGCTCGCCAGCGCGCGGTGGCCGCGCCCGGGCTGGGCACCGCCGAACTCGTCTTCCATTGCAAAGCGCCGCCGCCACGCCTCGTTGCGCATGTCCTGGCTCGCCACGAACGCATCGAACGGTATCGGCTGCATCTTGGTCCAGATACCGCCGGGCGAACGGAAGTCCGGTATCCCACACTCCGTGGAAATGCCGGCGCCGGTGAACGGCAGTACGATGTCGCTTTCATCGACGAGGCGGGTCAGCGCCGCGACGGCAGTCTTCAGGTCGGGTGCAATCATGGGCGGCCGCGCTGGTGGATTTCCACGATAGCAGCGTGCGCGCCCCGAATAAATCCCGGCACCAGGCCCCTGGGACATCGAACGCCCGCCCGTGACCGCCGCGTATTCGCGCGCTATGCTTAAGCCTACGCCCAGTCGGGCAATCGACAACGAGAGGATCTCGCCTTGCGTTATCTGCACACCATGCTGCGCGTGCGTAATCTCGACGACGCGCTCGACTTCTACTGCAACAAGCTCGGCATGAAGGAAGTGCGCCGCCGGGTGGACGAGAAGAACCGCTACACGCTCGTGTTCCTTGCCGGCCCCGAGGATGAACACCTCGTGGAGGAGAGCAAGCGTGGTAACGGGCGCGATGCGCCGCTGGTCGAGCTGACTTATAATTGGGATACGGAAGACTACGGCGAAGCACGGTTCTTCGGCCACCTCGCCTACGAGGTCGACGACATTTACGCCACCTGCGACAAGCTCATGAAGGCGGGCGTGACGATCAACCGGCCGCCGCGCGACGGCAACATGGCGTTCGTGCGCTCGCCCGATAAGCACTCGATCGAATTGTTGCAGAAGGGCAATGCGCTGCCGCCGCAAGAACCGTGGAAGTCGATGCCGAACACCGGAAAGTGGTAAGGCGGTCGGGCCGCGGCTCGGAGGAGTGAAGCGAAACGGACCTGCCGGGCAGGTCCGCTTGCTTGCCGCTCCAGCCAAATCTCTTTATACCTCCGCGCGCTTCAGCGCCCTTCGTCTAGCGGTCCAGGACGCCGCCCTTTCACGGCGGAAACACGGGTTCGATTCCCGTAGGGCGCGCCATGCAAACTCCATGGCCCCGCACGCCGGCGTGGCTGCCTATGTGAACTGATTGGGGTTCAAAGCGAAAAATAGGACCTGCAGGTTGATGTTGTTAAAATGCGACGTCCAGGAGTCGACCGTGTAGTTCTGCTCAAATCTCCTGTCGTGGGAGCTATTTGAGAAAATTTGCGTGTTGCCAACAGCGCCGCCGGGATTGCCCCCGACGATTCCGACGTGTCCATGGCGTGTTCCTTGCGTCGGAGAGATGACAATCAAGCCAGGGGTGAGTTGACTTGGGTCGACCCTGGTGTGGTGAGCCCTCAAAATGTCGAACATCTCGGCCGTGCTCAGGCCGTTGGTCCCGCCGTTCTCAGTATTGATCGGCTTGCCGAGCGCGAGCCGCACCACTTCATTTACCGCCCACGCGCAAGCCAGCTTCCCGTGCTCGGTCCCCGGAACATTGCTGGTGACCTGGTTGACGAACCCATGGGCCTGCGCAAACACTTTCGCATTGATGTCGTCGCCCGCGCCCGGCTGGTGACCAGCCGGATCGGCGGGGGCGTCCGGTTCCTTTTGAACGGCTTTGTTCAGCTCAGCCGCGACATCGGGCGGAACGTTGGCGGCGGCCGCGGCGGCCGCTGAGAGGGGAAGGATGACGGTCTTGTTGAGGAGAGATTCCGCCGGATTGTTACCAACTTTGTGCCTCAGCGTCTGACCGCTCTCGTTCTGGCCGAGCACGGTGAGCACCCAATAGGCCTCGTCGTTGGAGGTCGTCATGACCACAAGCGTGGTGCTCATGTCCGGTGGGAAGAGCTTCGCATCGATTGCCGCCAAGTCGATAGTGACGACTGGCGGGGCTGGAGGAATCGGAATGTTCGCCCCGCCCGGAAGGGGAATCGCCACGCTGCAGGTGTCGTCCGTATCGAGCCCCAGAATATCCGCCAAGCCAAGTGACAGATCGGCGATGCGTCCGGTTTCGATAGCCGGTCCAAAATCCACCGGTTGAGCGGCCACCGATTTTCCCTTAGCAGAGACGGTGACTTGAGTGCTCCTGAGAAAACCCTTCGGCGTCAGGGTGTAGTTCCATCGACATGCCAAATATTTGGCGTTCGGGTTGAGGCGTCTGGCCAGCCCGGTAGTCCCGGGCGGCTGATTAGGAAGGAAGAGCCCAGCGGGCGCAGTTGCGAGGTCGGCAGCGTCAAACAGCGCAAGGCCCTCGCTCGCAGTGACGCCATGATCGTTGGGGCCGCCAAAATGCGACATTTTGCCCTTGAGAATTATGGTTCCTTGCGGTCCCGGATCGATGAAGGTCCCTTCGACGGAAAAGGTCCCTTGGCCATCGTTGATGACGGTGAGTATATTCACGTCGACAGCCGCAAAGTCCTCCATTACATCTTTCACTTTATCTTGTGGCACTCGATCAACAGCTTTGATTTGAATCGGCATTTCGCTCTCCCTTGATCTCTAGCATTCATAATCTGTTGCTGCTCCTGAGCTGATTCACAAGTTCAGCCCGTTGAGCCTTGTACTGAGCGTCACGAAGGAATAGCGGCCAATCCGTCCTGTCGAGTCCCATTTTAGACAGAAAGGTAAACACGAATTGCTTGCCGTCGGCCGAAGCATTAAGGAAGAATTTCCTCAAGATGGGAACGCTGGCATCCTCAGTGAAGTTAACTCTCGTCCCTCTCACCTGCGTCGGCGTCGGCTGGGTATTCGTTATCACCAAGTTGTCCCTGGCTGCTGAGGTGGCACCACGCTGAACCAATTTTGTAGTCGTGTTTATCTTTGCCTCAATAGTGATGGGCATGCACATGCGCAGATAATTACGCAGCAGATAAACGGCTGTCGATCGATCAGGAATAGGCCAGCTTTTGATGTAGGCCCTATAGTCTCCCAGACTGTTGTAGACGACCTCCTGCACGGTCGAATTCTCGAGCGAAATCAGCAACCGCGAATTCCACTGGGTGTACGTTGCGCTGGCGAGCCCGAAGGCGGCCGTGAGGATGTCGAGGGATTGCGGACTCGAGCCGGTTATCGTCATTATCGTATGCGTCGCCGTTTGGACGGCCTGCAATTCCGCCAAGAACGGCGCTTTGTCGCGACGCCGTGCCTCGAGCCATGTGAGATAGCCGTCGCAACGCTGATCAATGTCATTCATTCCTGCCTGCACCAGCGCGACGTAGTCGACGCAACTGGCGTGGGCTTGGTCGCAAAGGAAATTGAAATAGTCATCGAGCAGCGCGACCTGTCTCGCTTGGTCGCTGGTATACAGCGTCGCCCCGGCGCCTTCGTCCATATATCGCCGATCGAGGCCCGGATCACAGCCCGCAACCGCAAGCACCGCGGCGGCGAGCAATGCGAATCTGCGCCCGATTCTGGCTTGACTGCGACCATCTTCGATGCCGCGGAATACCCACTGGAGCCGCCGCAGCGGCCACCACACGACGTTCCAGGCCACGGCTCCCCCCATCTATTTGTTGGGTGCCGGCCGACTGCAGCTGTCCAGTGAGCCCCCGCTCGCCAAACTACCTTCGGCGCACCCCGGCTAAATGCTAGCCAACGCCCGGATCGTGGCAAAGCTGAATTTACCGTTTGGTCAAACAAGCATTCCGGCGCGTGGCAAAAATATCACATTAGGTTGCACCGTGCAGCGCTCGTGGCCAAACTTGTTCGATGAATCAACGAGGTGCTCACTCGCTGGCGAACGGCTTGCCTGTGGATAACTTTTACCATCGTGAGAGTTTGTTGGGGTTCTTTATCAGCGACCCCGGCGCCACCGGCACCTTTTCTTCCCCAACACGTCCATCACCATGATCGCCTCCACCGGAGCGGCGACCGCGAAGATGCGGCACCATCAGTATCGCCATGCGGCGCCCAACGCCCAAATGAACACCATGGGCCAACTTGGCGCCTACGGTTCGCCCGGCAACCTGACGCCCGGCTATTCGAGCACGGCGCGCCACAAACCGACGGACACCAACGGGCAGTAAAACCGTAGAGGTAGCGACAACAAACGACCGCCCCTCCGCCCCGGAGGGGCGGTTCGTTTTATTTGGATCATCCGGTTTGATGTCGCCTCACGGAAGGAACGGGCACCTTCCCTTCACCCGGCGCATCGATCACGTAGCTCGGCTGGCACAGGCCGGAGAAACGCGTGCCCAACGCGCGTATCAATTCCTGCCCGTGCGCAACTGTCGTGCGGAAGTGTGCCGTGCCGGGCGCACGGTCGAGATGGTGCAGGTAATAAGGCTTGATGCGGCACTCGACGAAGGCACGCATCAGTTCGCCGAGCGTATCGACGTCGTCGTTGACGCCCTTGAGGAGCACCGATTGGGCGAGCATCGGCACGCCCGCGTCGATGATGCGCCCGCACGCAGTTCGCGCCGCCGGGGTGAGTTCGCGCGCGTGATTGGCGTGAAGCACCACGTAAGCCGTCTTGCCCGAGGCTTTGAGCGCACGTACCAGCGCCGGCGTGATCCGCCCTGGATCGACCGCCGGAACACGCGTGTGCACGCGTAGGATTTTGAGGTGCTCGATCGCGCCGAGCCGCTTCATTACGGCGGCAAGCCGGCACGGCGAGAGCACCAGCGGGTCGCCGCCGCTGAGAATGACTTCCCAGATCTCGCGATGCGCCGAGATGTACGCGATGGCTTCCGCCAGCGCCTGTTCCGACAGCATGTTCGGCTTGCCCGGTCCGATCATCTCCCGGCGGAAGCAGAAACGGCAGTAGACCGCGCATACGTTGACGAGCTTGAGCAGCACGCGGTCGGGATAACGATGCACGAGACCTTCGACCGGGCTGTGCACGTCGTCGCCGATCGGATCGGCCGCTTCGTCCGGCTGCACTTCGAGTTCGGCGGAATCGGGCACGAATTGGCGCGCGATCGGATCGTGCGCATCCGCGGCATCGATGAGCGCCGCCATGGCTGGCGTAATGGCAACGGCGTAGCGCTCGGCCACGCGCCCAAGGTCGGCCAAGCGATCGAATGATGCGAGCCCAGCCTCCACCAGATCGGCCGGACCGCGCAAACTGCGCGATGAGCTCATGATGCTCCTCAAATTGGACTTCCGCGTTCGACGACGGGCGTCCATATCACCTGTTCGATCCGTTGCGCGCCGGTCAACAGCATCACCAGCCGGTCGAAACCGAGCGCAACGCCGCTTGCCGGCGGCATTGAGGCGAGCGCGGCGAGAAAATCTTCGTCGAGCGGGTAGCGCTCGCCATGCAACCTTTCCTTCTCCGCCATTTCCGCCTCGAACCGGCGGCGCTGCTCGGTCGCATCGGTCAACTCGCCGAACCCGTTCGCGAGTTCCACCCCGCAAGCGTATAGCTCGAAGCGTTCGGCAACGCGCGGATCATGCGCTGTCGGGCGGGCGAGCGCGGCTTCGGCGACCGGGTACTCATAAAGTATCGTCGGCCGCCCGATGCCGAGGTTCGGCTCGATCCGCTCGACCAGCACTCGGCTGAATACGTCGGCCCAGGTGTCGTCGGGCGCAACCCGAATGCCGGCTTTCGCGGCCGCGGCGGCGAGTGCGTTGCGATCGGTTGTCTGCGCCGACACGGTGGCGAGCAGATCAACGTCGGCAAACCGCGCGAAGGCTTGCGCCACGGTCAGCCGTTCAGGCTCGGCGAACGGCGTTGCGGTTCGAGCGCGGAATGAAAGCTGTTCCGTGCCGTGGGCATGCGCGGCGGCAACGAGCAGCGCTGCGCAATCCGCCATGACGGCATCATAGGACTCCAGCGCACGGTACCATTCCAGCAGCGTGAATTCGGGGTGATGCAGCGCACCGCGCTCACGGTTGCGGAACACGCGAGCAAAATCGAAGATTTTGCGCTCGCCGGCGGCGAGCAGCTTCTTGCAGGCAAACTCCGGCGACGTGTGCAGATAAAGACGCGACCCCGACCCGTCAGGCGCCTGAAGTTCGGTGGCGAAGGCGTGCAGGTGCGCCTCGTTGCCGGGAGACATCTGCAGTCCCGCGCTTTCGACTTCGGTGAAGCCGTGGGATCGAAAAAAATCCCGCGCCGCCGCGGTGATGACCGCGCGCGCGGCGAGAAACGGCCGCCGATAGGCATGCACGTGCGGCGCCCACCAGGGCGAGGGTGCGTTCATGCGCCCTCCCCTCACCCCGGCCGGGATGCAAGGAAACCGCTGGCGAACCGCTTCAGGATCGCTATGGTGCGCGCCGACATTGCGCCGGCGCTCCCCGCCGGGCCACGACACCAGGGATCCCGATCCGTGAAAGTCATTGCCAGTTCGCTCCGCAAAGGAAACATCGTCGACATGGATGGCAAGCTTTACGTCATCCTCAGTGCCGAAAACATCCATCCCGGCAAAGGCACGCCGGTCACGCAGCTCGACATGCGCCGCATCAGCGACGGCGTGAAGGTTTCGGAACGCTACCGCACCACTGAACAGGTCGAGCGCGCCTATGTGGAGGACCGCGAGTTCCAATATCTCTACCAGGACGGCGACGGCTTCCACTTCATGAATCCGGAGACCTACGACCAGATCCCCGTGCCGAAGGACATCGTCGGCGATCAGGCCGCCTTCCTGCAGGAAAATATGAAGGTAACGCTAAGCACCCACGAGGGCGCGGTGCTCGCGGTCGAGTTGCCCCAGCGCGCCACCCTGGAAGTGGTGGAGACCGAGCCGACCGTGAAGGGCCAGACCGCCTCCTCGTCCTACAAGCCGGCGCTGCTTTCCAACGGCGTGCGCACCATGGTGCCGCCGCATATCGCCCCGGGCACGCGAATCGTGGTGATGACGGCGGACGGAAGCTACGTCGAGCGGGCGAAGGACTGATATTTTGCGAGCATGATCCCGAAAAGTGGGAACCGGTTTTCGGAAAAGATCATGCTCCAATAAGACGGAGCGCGATGCCGGACGAGATCGGCCGCCGCAGGTTTCTTGGCGCCGCCCTCGGCGCGGTCGCGGCCATTGCCTGCCCGGATGGAGCGGGCGCCGCGTCCTTCTCGCAATGGGTGGAGAACTTCCGGCCGCGTGCCCGCGCGCGCGGCGTCTCGGACGCGACCTATTCGCGCGTAATGAGCGCGATCAAGCCGGATACCTCGGTCTACGCGCTCGATCGTTCGCAGCCCGAGTTCAATGAAGAGGTCTGGCAGTATCTCAACCGCCGCGTCTCCGACTGGCGCATCCTCACCGGCAAGGAACGCGCCAAGGAATATGCGCCGGTGCTCGCGCGCGTTGAGCACACATATGCGGTCGACCGCTACATCATGCTCGGCCTGTGGGGCATGGAGTCCGCGTACGGCGACGTGGTGGTGAACCTCAAGCTCATGCGCCCGATAATGCCGGCGCTTGCGGCGCTTGCCTGGGGCGAGCGGCGACGGCGCCGCTACTGGGAGCAGGAACTGCTCAATGCGCTCGTCATCATCGAGCGCGGCTGGGCGAAGCCCGACGAGATGATCGGCTCCTGGGCCGGCGCCATGGGACATACCCAATGGATGCCGGAGGTGTGGCTGCACGTGGGCGTCGACTTCGATGGCGACGGCCGCATCTCGCCCTACGGCCGGCCCGACGACGCGCTCGCCGGCACCGCGCGCTACATTCTCGAGCGCGGTAAATACAAACGCGGCGTGGAATGGGGCTGCGAAGTGCGGTTGCCCGGCAAACTCGGCGCCGGCCGCGCGCGCAGCTTTGCGGCATGGAAGCAGGCGGGCGTCGTGCGCGCCGACGGTCAAGCGTTCGCCCATCCCGACGAGCCGGCGCGCTTGTGGCGCCCGGTGCCGGGTGGCCCGGTCTTCCTGCTGACCCGAAATTTTTCGGCGATCCGTTCGTACAACCCTTCCAACAACTACACGCTTGCAATCGCTCATCTCGCCGACCGCATTCGCGGCGCCGGCCCGTTCGTCCAGCAGTTCCCCGGGGGCGAACGCGCGCCGACCATTGCCGAACTGCAGGAAATCCAGCAGCGGCTCACCGCCCTTGGCTTCGACACCCACGGCACCGACGGCCGCGTCGGAAACGACACCATGGTCGCGGTGCGAGCGTTCCAGCGCAAAGCCGGGCTCGTGCCGGCGGACGGCTACGCCGGGCTCAAGGTCCTGGCCAGGCTGCGCCAGGGCGGGTGATCTTCAAATGCCGGGGTGCACGCGTAGCGCCCCATTCGCACACAAGATAAAGTGGCCGCTCACTCAGCAGGTGATGACGCAGCATGACGACCAGCCAACAAAGAGTGCCGCGGGCGGCGCCGCCCAACGATCCGCTCGCCGCCGTCGAGCGGCCGGTGCCGGCCGGAACAAACGCGGCGGGTTTTGGCAGCGACGTAGCGGCGGAGGCGTTGCGCGCGCTCGACGTCCCGTACATCGCGCTCAATCCGGGCGCGAGCTATCGCGGGCTGCACGACAGCCTCGTCAATCATCTCGGCAACGCGCGCCCGCAGATGCTGCTGTGCCTGCACGAAGAGCATGCGGTCGCGATTGCCCATGGCTACGCCAAAGTGACGGGACGCGCGATGGCGGCGGCGGTGCATTCGAACGTCGGGCTCTTCCACGCCACCATGGCGATCTTCAACGCCTGGTGCGACCGGCAGCCGGTCATCGTGATCGGCGCGACCGGGCCGGTCGACGCCGCCAAGCGCCGGCCGTGGATCGACTGGATTCACACGGCGCGCGACCAGGGCGCGATCGTGCGCGGCTATGTGAAATGGGACGACCAGCCCGCCTCCCCGGCTGCCACACGCGAAGCGATTCTGCGCGCCGGATGGATGGCGCAGACCGCTCCCAAGGGGCCGGTTTATGTGAATCTCGATGCGGAGTTGCAGGAGGCGCCGCTCGAGGCGCCGCTGCCGCAGATCGATGCGGCGCGCTTCATGCCGCCGGCCCCGGTCGCCCCGCCGCCCGCTACGATCGAACAGGCGGCGTCGCTTTTGCGCGACGCCAAGCGACCGGTCATCCTTGCCGGCCGCGCCTCGCGCAGCCTTGACGCATGGAATGCCCGCGTCGCCCTTGCCGAGACGCTCGGCGCCCGCGTCCTCACCGACCTCAAGCAGGGCGCCGCGTTTCCGACCGATCATCCGCTCCATGCCGGCGCCCCGGGGATGATCGCACCGGCCGGCGACGCGGCAACGGCCATTCGTGAGGCCGATCTCATCCTCAGTCTCGACTGGGTCGATCTCGCCGGCACCCTGCGGTCGGTATTTGGCGTCGAACCGCCGTCCGCCCGCATCATCCAGATCACGCTCGATCACCTCGTCCACAACGGCTGGAGCATGGATTATCAGGGCCTGCCACCGGTCGATTTGCTGTTGGCGGCGCAGCACGAGTCCGCTGTGCCCGCCCTCCTTGCCGCGCTCGGCTCAACGGGCGAACCGCGGGCCTCGGCGCCGCCGCCAGCACTGCCCGAGCCAATCGGCGGCGACCGCATCGCGGTCGATGATCTCGCGGCCGCTTTGCGTCGCGCGGTTGGTTCGCGTGCGGTGACGCTCACCCATCTGCCGCTCGGATGGAATGGCGCAAGTTGGCCGTTCCGCCATCCGCTCGACTACATCGGTGCCGAAGGCGGCGCCGGCATCGGTTCCGGTCCCGGCGTTTCGGTCGGGGCCGCACTCGCCTTGCGCGATTCCGGCCGGCTGCCCGTGGCGGTGTGCGGGGACGGCGATTTTCTCATGGGTTCCACCGCGGTATGGACCGCGGTGCACTACCGCATCCCGCTGCTCATCGTCGTCGCCAACAATCGATCCTTCTACAACGACGAGGTCCATCAGGAGCGGGTCGCGCGTATGCGCGCACGGCCGGTCGAGAACAAATGGATCGGCCAGCGCATCGACGATCCCGATGTCGACCTTGCCGCCATGGGACGTGCCCAGGGCGCCATCGGCTTTGGACCGATCACCCGCGCAACCGGGCTGGAAAAAGTCTTGAGCGAAGCGATCGCGGCGGTCGCGAACGGTTCCGTGGCGGTCGTCGACGTGCGGGTCGAGCCCGGCTACACGCCCGCGATGACTGCCGCGCTCACGCGTACGGCGAAAGCGACGTGAGGACATCGACATTGCGGCGCCGCTCATGAATCTGGCGGGTCCGATCCTCGTCGTCGAGGACATCGTCAAACGCTTCGACACGCCGGACGGCGCGCTCACCGCGATCGATCGCGTGTCGTTCGATGTCGCGCCCGGCGAATTCCTTGCGGTGATCGGACCTTCGGGCTGCGGCAAGTCCACCTTATTCAACGTGATCGGCGGGCTCCTCGACGGCTATCAAGGCCGCGTTTCGGTCGCCGGCGAGACCGTGCGCGGCCCGCACGCCGCGATCGGAATGGTGTTCCAGGAGGAATCGACGTTCCCCTGGCGCACTGTGATCGAGAACGTCGCCTTCCCGCTGGAAATCGCCGGAGTTGCCAAGGCCGAGCGCCTCGAGCGCGCCCGTCACTTCGTCGCGCTGGTCGGGCTTGCCGGCTTCGAGCGGCGTTATCCGGCCGAATTGTCCGGCGGCATGCGCCAGCGCGTCTCAATGGCGCGCACGCTGGCGTCCGAACCGAAGATATTACTGATGGACGAGCCGTTCGCCGCACTCGACGAGCAGACGCGGCTTCTGCTCGGCGACAAGGTGCTGCAAATCCAGCAGGAGCTCAAACAAACAACCCTGCTGATCACGCACAACATCACGGAAGCGGTGCAACTGTCGGACCGCATTCTGGTGATGACCTATCGGCCGGGCCGGGTGAAGCGCGTCGTGCCGATCGATTTACCGCGCCCGCGCACTTCGGAGATCGTGTCGAGCGACGCGTTCGGGCACTACGTGGCGCAAATCTGGAACGACCTGCGCGAAGAGGCGACCCGCGGGATGCAGGACGCCGAGGCACATTCGCTGCGTGCCGGAGCGGCGTCTTGACCCGGGTCCGCCGCCTAGGCACGAAGCTGGCGGCGCCGGCGCTCGGCCTCGTGATGTTGGTTCTGGCGATCACCGCCATCCAAACGCTGATCCAAGCGGGCTGGATCAACCGTTTCGTCGTGCCGCTGCCCACGCAGGTCGCCGCGAGCTTCGGCCGGGTGATCGCCGAGGAGAACGTGCTCGGCCGTTTCCTGCTCACCGCGGGTGAGACGCTCGCCGCCGGCGCGTTGCTCACCGGGGTGGGCATCCGCGTCGGCGTGCTCCTCTATCGTTTCCGTTTGCTGCGCCTGGCGTTCGAGACCTGGATCGCGGCGCTCGCGTCGGCGCCGCTCGTGCTGATGTATCCCCTGTTTCTCGTGATCTTCGGGCGCAACGCGATGACCCTGGTGATGATCGGCTTCGTCGCCGCCCTACCTCCCGTGATCCTCAAGACCATCGAGGGGCTCGCCGGCACGCGACGGGTGCTGATCGACGTCGGCCGCAGCTTCAACCTCACCGAAGCCCAGCAGTTCTGGAAGATCCTGTTTCCCGCGGCGCTCCCCAGCATGTTCGTCGGCATCAGACTCGGCTTGATCTTCGCATTGATCAACATCGTCGGCGTCGAGTTTCTCATCAATTTCGGCGGGCTCGGTCAGCTCATCAACGAACTCGCCGAACGTTACGATCTGCCCGGCACTTACGCGGCAATCTGCTTCGTCGTTCTGGTGAGCGTGTGCCTCTTCGCCGTGACCGGCTGGATCGAGCGATGGCTGAGACCGGCCGATTGACGCGCAGCCCCGTCTTCGCGGCACATCGGGTGATGCTGCTGCGCATCGGCCTGATCGCCGCGGCACTCGCCCTGTGGCAGGCCGTCTCCATCTCGGGCTTGTTGTTCCGCGACGTTGTTCCTTCGCTCGGCGCGATCGGCGGCGCCCTCGCGCGGCTCCTAACCGACCCGGGCTTTTACGGGCATCTTGGCACAACCGGGATCGAGATCGGCCTTGCGCTCGTCGTCGGCGGGCTATCGGGGCTCATCGTCGGGCTTGCCCTCGGCGCCAACCGTCTGCTCGGCAAGGCGTTCGAGCCCTACCTCTATTATCTGGGGCCGACGCCCAAGATCATCTTCTTTCCCGTCATGATCATGTGGTTCGGCGTCGGCCCGGGTTCGAAAGTCGCCATGGGCGTTATCTCGTGTTTCTTCCCCATCGCATTGTCGACCGCTGCCGGCATGCGGCAGATCGATCGCGTGCTGATCCGCGTAGGCCGCAGCTTTCGCGCCGCCGCTTGGCAGATGGTGAGCAAAATCTATTTGCCGGCGATGCGCGCTCCGATCGTCAACGGCGTCCGGCTCGGGCTCGGCGTCGCCGTTATCGGCACGCTGCTCGCCGAGACCAAATTGTCGAACCGCGGCGTCGGTTTTCTCGTGATCAACAGCTACAGCACGTTCGATATGCCGCGTATGTATGCCCTGCTCATCGTCGTGTTCGTGATCGCGATCGGCGCGAACGCCCTTGTGGGCCGCCTCGGCGCCGGCCATGCCTACGCCAAGTTCTGAAGGAGGAACGTCATGAAGTGCCGACGAGTCCTGGCCTGCGCCCTCGCTGCGGCGGCAATTGTGTCGAGCGGCGATGCGGGCGCCGGTGACGCCCTCAAGGTGACGATCGGTCAACGCGGCAACTGGGACAGCGCCGTCGTCCATCTCGGCGTGAAGGCCGGCATCTTCCAGAGACACGGCCTCGACGTGGAGAGTATCTACACCTCGGGCAGCGGCGAGACCCTGCAGCCCGTTATTGCCGGCAGTGTCGATCTCGGGATTGCGGTCGGAACACTCGGAGCGATCGCCGCTTATGCCAAAGGCGCGCCGGTACGCATCGTCGGCGCGCAAGCGACCGGCGCCGCCGACTATTGGTACGCGAAGGCTTCGTCGCCGATCCGCAGCTTGAAGGACACCGACGGCAGGACGATCGCGTTTTCAACCAACGGATCCTCGACCCACAGCGTCGTGCTCGCGTTCATCAAGGAGTTCGGCCTCACCGCGAAGCCCACAGCGACCGGCAATCCGTCCTCCACCCTCACCGCGGTCATGACCGATCAGGTGGATGTGGGCTGGGCTTCGCCGCCGTTCGGCTTGCGGGAAATGAGCGAGGACAAGATCCGGTTGATCGCCCGGGCGACCGATGCCTCGCTCGTGCGCGGCCGCACCATCCGGGTGATCGTCGCCAACGCGCAGGCGCTGGCGCAACGTGCCGGCGCGGTGTCCCGCTTCATGCAGGCTTATCGGGAGAGCATCGACTATATGTACGGCGACGATCCCGGGGTGATCAAAGACTATGCGGAGTTCGTCAACGTGCCCGAGTCGCTCGCGCGGCGCGTTCGCGACGAGTTCTTTCCCAAGTCGCTGATCTGGCCGGACGAGATCAAGGGGCTCGACTCGCTGATGGAGGAGGCAGTGGCGCTCAAATTCGTGGCAGCGCCGCTGAGCAAGGAACAAACAGGCGAACTCATCAGCATCCCGGGCGCGCACCATTGACGCCGCGAATGCGGCGCCAACAGAGGGTTCACACGCTCCGGCCGCTATTTGGAGGGCTCGAGGTCCGGTCCGCGCGGTTCTGGACGCCCGGAGGAAGCGGGTCGCGGTTCCGATTGCGCCGAACTTGAACGCGCCCGCCCTGAGTCGGAGGAACGCGCCCGCCCCGAGTCGGAGGAAGTCGTCGCGGCCCGTTCGCTCGAAGACGTTCCGCTCCCGGTATCCGGATCGGGCGAGTCGTCATCCTCACGATGACGGCGGTGACGGCGGGAAGACCGGTACGAGTGGCGCCCTCGCCGCCAGTGCCCCGGGCCGATCGATATGTGAAAGCCCCCGAAGCCGAACTGGGCTCGGGCGGGACCTGCACCGCCGACCGGTGATCCCAGCAACATGATGCCGGCGCCCACCAGGGCTGCACATGAAGTCAGCAAAAATCGTCTCACCGAAGGGGCTCGGTGCGAGCCCGTAATGGCTGTGCCGCGGATCACTTTGATCTCCCGCCAAGGGTCCAATTGCCAGGGATTGTGCATCAGGACTCGCTTTTCATCAATGGAATAGTCAAGCTTTTCGTCGTTTATTCGGTCCGCTTCGAAAGAATTTGGCATTTGCCCAAACAAGGTAAAGCTGTTTCGTCGTGTAACTCATTGCGCCGCCTGTTAATTATTGCCCGCCTTGGCTGCGAGCGCCACTTGCGGGTGGGGATCGCCTCGAAGTATGTTCCCGCCGTCCCGTCCATGCTGGCCTCAGGGGGGCTCGATGAGCGTGAACCCACAAACACGCATCGTCATACGGCATTTAAGCGGCTCAAAAATCAATCAGGTCGAGCAGTTTCCGCTCAAAGACCTCCAGGAAATCACGATCGGCCGGGATCCCTCGTCTGACATCGCCTACGACCAGCGGCGGGATGACGTCGTCAGCCGCCGGCATGCCGCCATCCGCGTCGAAGGCGAAGGTGAAGATCTCGCGTTTTGGCTGCGGGACCTCAATAGCAGCAACGGGACGTTAGTGAACGGCGCGCCGGTTACCGACGAGGTCGACCTCCTCCCGGACGATACGATCGAACTCGGCGCGGGCGGGCCGAAGTTCGCCTTCGACGTGCAGCCGCGGCCCGAGGGCCTGGCGTCGCGCACGCGGGTCATGGGCGCACTCGACGCAACCGCCTCGCGGGCCGTTGCGGCTGTGGCGGGCACCGGCGAACACCGCCCCGACGTCACCGGTACGAAAGAAATTGGCGCCGCGCTGACGACGGGAACGCGCGAAAGCGCTGCTGGCAGAGCCGTGGTGGGCAAGGACACGGTCCTGCGCATGCTGTTCCAGGAACGGGAGAAATCGACCCGCATCTGGATGAGTTCGCTCGCCGCCGTGATCGCGGTTCTCGTCGTGGCGGGGGGCGGGCTTTACTGGCACAGCCGCACCGTCGCCAACCAAGTACGCGAGGAAGCCGTGCAACGCTCCGAGCAGGTGCGCGCCCTGGCGGACCAGAACGTCAACCGGCAGATCGGCGCGACCGCCAAAGAGATCGCTAGCAAGTACGGCGCTTCCACGGTCCGGATCGAGGTGGCGTGGCGGATGATCGATATGGTCACCGGGAAACCGCTGTTCCAAAAGGTCGTCTGGGACAAGAAAACGAGCAAATATTACCCCGCGTTCATTAAGTTCGAAAATGAACTCTATCGCTGGATTACCCTCGAAGATCCCGATCGCCACAATATTGGGATCAGAGGGGAGTACAACGGATCCGGATTTGTCGTGAACGAAAATGGCTTGATCCTGACCAACAAACATCTCGCGGCCGCGTGGATGCTGCCGTTCGACGACGTCGGGCTCGACATCAACACTGACATAAAGAAGGGAATCGTATTTCCGTTCGAAAAGAAGAAAAGGCAGAAAACCGAATTCGTTTCGCTCGAGTCGAAAGACGTAAAGAAGCTGCAGAAATGGGTTCCCCAATTCGGCTATCCCGTGTTCAGGGACAAAGAACCGTTTTTGCTCGACGGCCTTCAGACCATGAACGACGTTCGCGCGTTCAACGGAGTGACTGAACGGCTCGAGGTCCGCTTCCCCGGTGAGCGCTTGAGCACCAACGCGACGCTTGTGCGCGCCTCCACCGAAGCCGACGTGGCGCTCATCAAGATCGAGCCGCTCGGCGGGCTTAAACCGCTCGAGCTTGCCGAGGAGGAAAAGCTCGAAGTCGGCGACAAGATCGTCGTCTTGGGGTATCCCGATGTCTCGCCGCAGACGGTCATTGAGAGGACGTCGGTGGAAAACAACCGGATCAACCGGCGTAAAGAGATCATTCCCGATCCGACGGTGAACGAAGGCATCATCTCGGTGCTCGGCCAGAAGTTCCGCCAAGAGGGCGAATTCACCGTCACCGGGGTGCTCGGCGACACCTTTCAAATGAGCATCAACGCTACCGGAGTCGGCAACAGCGGTGGTCCGGTGTTCAACGCGAAGGGCCAGGTGATCGGCCTTTTCACTTATGTCTCGAATAGGAAGCAGGAAGTCCGCGCGACCTATGCGGTCCCGATCCATCACGGCCGCGAGCTGATGAAGATGAAGAGTTCCGGGCTTTAGCGTCGTTCAGGGTGTCACCTGAAATTCGCACGGATATTGAACCAATTGAGGCTGCGCACCGGATCGCGCACCTCGGGAGTAAGGGGTGGTGAAAGTGCGCCGCCCGCCAATCTCGCCGGGCCAATGCAACCCGCAGCCGCGATGCCGACATCCGCTTTGACCGACTCCCCCCGCCTGCACTTCGACGCCGCCATGCTCAGCAACGTCGGGATGGTTCGCGCGCTCAATGAGGACGTCGTGCTTTATGCGACCGCGCCCGAGGGCGAAGCGGGGGCAAAGCGCGGCACGCTTGCGCTCGTCGCCGACGGCATGGGCGGACACTCGGCCGGAGAAGTCGCGAGCGCGCTGGCGGCCGAGGTGGTGCGCCGGGTTTTTTATGACCTCGAAGGTTCGCCTCCGACGGTGCTGACCTCCGCCTTCGCGGCGGCCAACCGTGCCATCCTCGAGTGGGCCGCGAACCACCCCGAGTGCAGCGGCATGGGGACGACTTGCACCGCGCTGGCGTTTACCGAGCGCGAGGCGTGGCTGGCGCACATCGGCGATAGTCGCGCCTATCTCTTGCGCAGCGGTTCGCTGACCCAACTCAGCGAAGACCAGACACTGGTCGCGACCTTGGTGCGGGAGGGAAGGCTCAGCAAAGAGGACGCCGAGCACAGCCCGGTGAGCAACGTTATTACCCAGGCTCTCGGCATGGGCCCGGAGATCGAACCAATCATTTGGCAAAGGCCGCTGCCGCTGCTTGCCGACGACGTCATCGTGCTGTGCTCGGATGGTCTCTCGGGGGCGGTTTCGGATGCGGCGATCGCGGACATTGCGGGGCGCCTCCCTCCCGGTGAGGCATGCGAAGCCCTGATCGCGGCGGCGCTCGCAGCCGGCGGGCACGACAACATCTCGGTCGGCGTTCTGCGCGTCGTCCTCGAGGGCGAGCACAAGGCCGGCGCCGGGCAGACCACCCGACCGATGCGGGTTTTGGCGACTGAACCCCGTAAGTTCGACCCGGCAAATCAAGGCCTTCGGCAGGATGGATAAGCGCTCCCAACGCGAATCGGCCAGATTCCGCCGCCAGGGCGGCTGCGTGCTTTTACCGGCCAGTCGTAGGCAATTGGGCGAAATTCGGTTATTCTTCCACAATTCCAACGGATTGGGACGGCGGTAATGGCGGACATTTGCATTTCATACCGGCGCGCCGATTCTCAGGCGATCACGGGGCGCATATTCGATCGACTCATTGCCAACTACGGCAAGGATTCGATCTTCATCGACATCGACCACATCCCGGCGGGAACCGATTTTCGCCAATACCTGGCGAAGACGCTGCTCCAGGCAAGCGTCCTGCTGGTGGTCGTCGGGCCGAAATGGCTCGGTGCCGGGAAGAGCGGGCCGGACCGCATCCACGACGAAGCCGATCCGGTGCGCGTCGAGGTGGAGACCGCATTGCGCAACGGACTGGCGATCATTCCGGTACTGATCGGCAGCAGAAAGATGCCAAGTCCGAACCAGCTGCCGGAGAGCCTCAAGGAGTTCGTGTACCTCAACGCGGTGACGGTCGACCCGGGCGTGGATTTCGATCACCACATGCAGCGCCTGATCACCAACATCGACGCCATTCTGGCCGCCAAGCGCAAGCCAGCTGCGCGCACACCGGCGGCGCAATCGGTTTCGGCACGGCGGAACACCACGACTGCGCGGCCCATTCGCGTTTCTGGAGAACGACCCCGCCCGGCGGCGCCGGACAGTCGCGAGCGCCGCATTCCCGCTGCTGATAAGGCCCCTTCCCGGCCGGTCGACAGGGCCAAGGAATCGAGCGGCCTGGACCCCGCGAAGCGGAAAGGCAAGGGCTTTCTTTCCAGACTGCCGCCGCGCCTGCGCATCCCCCTGGTTGCCGGGGCGACCCTCGTGGGTGTGGCCCTGCTTGTGTTCGCGTTTTTTGCATTGAACGCGCCCGACAAAGGGCCGGGTTCGGCTTCTGCGTCGGTCTCGTCCGGCGCCCCGGCCGACGGAGCAAACAAACGCGGCAAGTGTTCGGTGGAAGGTTTTTCGCTGGACCTGCGCAACTGCCGCTAACGCCGTAGCGAAGCGGACCCAAGCAATGGAAATGATCGGTCACTATCAGGTCAAGGAGCTGCTGGGCGAAGGCGGCATCGGCCAGGTGCACGCCGGATTCGACACCATCCTCGAACGCGAGGTGGCAATCAAATCCCTACGTCCGGAGCTTCTCAACGACAAGAATTTCGTCGACCGCTTCCGCGGCGAGGCGACAAGCCTCGCGCGCCTCAACCATCCCAACATCACCACGCTTTTTTCGCTGCTGCCGGAAGGCCGCAACCTTTACATGATCATGGAGCTGGTGCGCGGCGACACGCTCGATGGGCTGCTCAAGAAGCGGAACGGCCCGTTCGGCATTCGCGAGAGCCTCGCCATCATCGCCCAGGCCGCGGACGGACTGGCCTACGCCCATGGCATGGGCGTCATCCACCGCGACATCAAGCCCGCCAACCTGATGATCACGGACAGCGGGCTGCTCAAAATCATGGATTTCGGCATCGCCCGGGTGCGCGGCTCGCAGCGGCTCACGCGCGACGGCAGCATGGTGGGCACGCTTGCCTACATGGCGCCGGAGCAATTGCGCGGCGATGCCGGAGACGAGCGCAGCGACCTCTACAGCCTGGCGATCGTTCTCTACGAGCTGCTCTGCGGCTCGACGCCGTTCGAGGCGGAGAGCGACTACGACCTGATGCAGGCGCACATCCACGCGAAGCCCCAGCGCCTGGTCTCGCGCGTGCCCGGTCTCGACCCGCGCATCGATGCCGCCCTGCTGCGAGCCCTCGCCAAGACTCCCGCACAGCGATTCGCGACCGTACGAGACTTCGCCGACGCGCTCGGCGCTACCCCGCTGCGCATCGATGCCTCGAAGATCGTCTACGAAGGCACCCGCGTTCTAAGCCGCCCGCCCGAACTGATGGGCGTATCGCCGAGTTCCGGCACGTTCGAGCGAATGTCGGCGGCGGTCGACCGGGTCGCGCCTGGTTGGCTGCCGAGCAAATTACGCGTGCCGGCGGTGGTGGGCGCCTCGACCCTTGTGGTTGCCGGCGCGCTCGTCATGGGCGCCTTGGCGCTGATGCCCTCGCCGGTCGCCGAAACGCAGAAGCCGGTGCAGCTGACGGCAGCAAAAACCAAAGACGCCGCGCCGGAGCCCGCGCCGCCCCCTGCGCCCGCGGCTCAGCCGGCCGCGGCTCAGCCGGCCGCGAAGCCCGCGCCCAGCACCGCCGCACTGACGCCGCAGGCGGCCGCTGCACCTTCTTCATCCGCGGGCCCGCCTGCGCCGCCCGCGACCAGCGACAAGCCCGATCCGACCCCAGTCGCGATGCCGGTCGATCCTTTCGCCGGCGTACCCGGGCCGACCGCCAAGGCCGACTTGAAGGCCGCCTTCGAGCGCAAAGACTACGACGAAGCGTTCAAGACCGCGGCGCCGCTTGCTGCCAGCGGCGACAAGGACGCGCAGTTTGCGGTCGGTTATTTCTATGACCGCGGATTGGGTATCGAGAAAAGCGACGAACAAGCGGTTGTTTGGTATCGCAAAGCCGCCGAGCAGGGCCACCGCTCAGCGCAGTTCACGCTCGCCACCATGTACGAGTATGGCTCCGGCGTGCAGCAGAGCGACCAAGAGGCGTTCAACTGGTACAAAAAGGCCGCCGATCAGGACGACGCCGAGGCCCAGAACGCACTCGGCGTGTTCTATGCCAAAGGACAGGGCACGCCGAAGGACAACACCGCGGCCGTGATGTGGTACGAGAAAGCGGCCAAGCAGGGCTTCGCCAAAGCGCTGAAGAATCTCGGCGATATGTACGCCACCGGTCGCGGCGTCGAAAAGAGCGAGCGCGAGGCGCTGAAACTCTACTACCAGGCCGCTGAGCAAAAACTCGCCGCCGCGGAGTTCAACGTCGGCTATTATCACGAAGTCGGCAAAGGCAGCGTGAAGCGCAATTGCAAGACGGCTGCCGAGTGGTACCGGCGGGCGGTCGAACACGGCAGCGGCCCGGCGCAAGACCAGCTGGACAATCTTCGCAACAAGTGCCGCATCGAGGATTAGTCGGACCCCCGTCGACGCGGGATTATGATTTTTCGAATTTGATCTCGGTCGAACTGACGAGCCGTGCCGCCGTTACATTCCGGCCTTGCTGCCGCCGGCACTGCACGGGCGCCATCGGCCGTAACCCTCGTCGGTGATGCAGTCATACGTCGATATCCACACGCCCGGCCGCGCCTCATACATGCGCGCCGGCGCAAACGACGATGCCGGCGGAGCAACAGTAACGGTCGCAGCGCGCCCGCTTTGGTGGCGCTTCTTCGCAGTTGCAGAACCCGTGTCGATTGCCGCGAGCGCGATCACCGACAGACCCACGATTGGCCAATGTCGCTTCATGCTTTGCCTCCCTTGACGCCCGCGCTGACGCGGAGCGGTCACATCATAGCGTGAACAAGCAGTGTGTCGGATTTTGCTCGCGAAGATTTGACCGCCCGGTGACGGCCCAGCTTCAAGGCCCTCGAAAGCCCGCGATCTTCCGCGGGCGCGCGCGGCCGAATGGTGCCGCGATTTGATCAAGATCAAAGCGTCGGCCGCGACCCGGCATCATCCTGCCTCGGTAAAGCGAAGAGGTGGGCCATGTCGAAAGGCGAGATCATCGTGCTTGCGGGCATCATCGGGGCGTTCGTGCTGTTCGCGCTGGGCGTGGCGTGGGTCGATTTCACCACGCGCCACGGATAGGCACGCGATGACGCCGGTTGCATTGGCACTCGCGGAGCGGGCGGTCCCCCGTTACACGTCCTACCCCACGGCGCCGCATTTTACGCCCGCGGTCAACGCCGCCGTCTATGACAGTTGGCTCGACGCCCTGCCCGAGAGCGTGCCGGTCTCTCTTTATATTCACGTGCCCTATTGCGCCGAGCTTTGTCTCGGTCATGCGGCCATCAGCGGCGCCGGCGCGCGCTCCTTGAGCGTGCTGTCGATCTCCTCGATCGAGCGGCCTTTGGTCTCCGGCGCGATCAGCCAGAAGGCGCAGGCGGCGAACGCGTACCAGAAGGCCAGATAGAGGAAGGCGGGAAAGATCGCCTCGAGGGTCGCCTTCGGGCTCACGTAGTTCGAGGAGCCGACGATGAGCGCGAGCCCGAGCGGCCCCAGGATCTTGCCCAGGTTGCCGACGCCATATCCGAGCCCCATGCCACTCGCCCGCAACCGCGCCGGCCATACCTCCGCCATGTACGGCCCGATGATCGCGTAGGACCCGTCGCCGCAGAAGCGCTGGGCGACGAGCAAGAGGAAGAACACCGACACCGTGCCGATGTAGGCGTCATGGAAGTAGCCGGCCGCCGCCATCAGCAGCGCGCCGCCGAAGCCGATCAGCATGCCCGAGCGCCGCCGCCCGATCGCGTCCGACAAATACGAGCAGAAAAGGCGGCCGAGGATGCCCATCGCGGTTACGTAGATCATCAGGTACGACGCCTCGGCCGGCGTGATCTTGAGCACCAGCACGAACAGGGTCGTGATCCACAGCAACAGCCCGACGCCGCCGGTCTGGCTCAGGCCGGTGAGGCACGCCGCCGCCACGCTGCGCGGGTATTTGAACAGCTCGCGCCAGCGCGTCTTCTCGCCCTCGACGGGGGAGAGTTCGAGCTCGCGCGGGTCGACTTGCAGCGCCCAGGCGAGCGACCTGCGCGCCTCCTCCTTGCGCCCCATGCGCATGAGCCAGCGCGGCGACTCCGGCACCCAGAACCGGATCAGCAGAACCAGCACGGTGGGCAGCAGGCCGACGAGGAAGAGGCCGCGCCAACCGATGAGCGGTGAGAGATACGCGCCGGCAAGCGCGCCCAAAAGATTGCCCGCCGGCAGCAAGGTCGTGGTCAGGCCGGCGACCCAGCCGCGCTTCGAGGTGGGCACGAACTCCTGCACCAGCGGGATGTCGACGGCAATCAGCCCGGCGTTGCCGAAGCCGACGAAGAAGCGGAAGAAGGCGAGAAAGACCCAGCCGGCGATCCATCCGTCGGGTCCCGGCGTGAACGCCATGGCGCCGGTGGCGAGCGCGACGTTGACGGCGGTTGCCATGAACACCGTGCGCCGGCCGATGCGGTCGCCCATCCAACCCCAGAAGAAGGCACCCGGCACCGCGCCGAGCCCCGACGACACCAGCACGATCGCGGACTGGCCGAAGGTCAGGTGCCACGGTCCGACGATGAAGGCGAGGACGTAGCCGATCAGGAAGAAGTCGAAGAAATCGAGCATGTCGCCGAGGTTGGCGGTGGCGATGATCTTCCACTGATTGGCGGTGAGCCGCTGTTGCCGCTCCAGCAGGTGATGCATGGCGCTCTCCCAAGCAAATTGGTCCCGGCAACAGGCGTTCCCTTTGTTCCTGTTGCGAGAGTCGAGCCGAGCGCACCGGCTCGTTTTCAATCGATCATCGAAAGGGCTATAAAAGGAATGCGGAAAACGCCGATGTCCCTATAGGCAAAAGCGATGGCCAAGGCCGATCCGGCGGATCACATCGGTCGGCGCTTCAGGCTGCGCGAGCTTTACATTCTCTCCGCCGTGGTCGAGCGCGGCAGCATGGCGAAGGCTGCCGCGCATCTGGCGATGTCACAGCCGGCCGTGTCGGAAGCGATCGCAAGCCTCGAAGCGACGCTCAAGGTGCGCCTGCTCGATCGCGGCCCGCGCGGCATCGAACCGACCATCTACGCGCAGGCTCTGCTCAAGCGCGGGACGGTGGTCTTCGATGAACTCAGCCAAGGGCTCCGCGACATCGAGTATCTGGCCGACCCTGCCACCGGCGAGGTTCGGATCGGCTGCCCCGAGTCGCTCGCCGCCGGCTTCGTGCCGGCGATGATCGACGAGTTCTCACGCCGGCATCCGCAGGTCACTTTCGACGTGATCGATACCGCGATCGCCGCGCTCGAGTTCCGCGAGCTGCGCGAACGCCGGATCGATCTCATGCTCGGGCGGATACCGGGAGACTTTGCCGACGACGAGGTCGCCGTCGATAACCTGTTCGACGACCGGCTTTTTGTCGTCGCCAGCACCGAAAGCCGGTGGGCGCGGCGCCGCAAGATCGCGCCGGCGGAATTGCTGAGCGAGCCGTGGATTCTCGCGCCGCCGAGCAACGTGGTTCGTCTGCTTTTCATTCAGGCTTTTCGCGCGTGCGGGCTGGAGCCGCCGCGCGCGACAGTGACGACGAATTCGATGAACGTGCGCATGCATCTGCTCGCCAGCGGCCGTTTTCTCACTTTCATCGCCGAATCGCTGCTGCGCCAGAATGCCAAACGCTGGTCGCTCAAGGCCCTACCGGTCGATCTGGACACTCAACAATTGACAGTGGCCGTGGCCACTTTGCGGAACCGGACGCTTAGTCCGACCGCACGACTGTTCCTCGAGTACATCAAAGCCGCCACCTGCTAGATAAAAAATCCGCGCCGGCCCACGGCGGCTCAGCCGCTAAACGCGACGGGGAGAATCTGAAAGCAGCCGTGCGCGAATTTCGGATGAGGAGGCGTCATGGCGGAAATGGTGCTCAGGGATCACCGTGAAAAGGTCGACGTAGCGCCGCGGCACGGAAATGTCGCCCAACGTGCGTAAGCGCCCGGCGGCGTCGATGCGCCCCGCCACCAGAAAGTTCGCTCCGGAATTGGCGATTTCCTCGAGCGCGGCATGCATTCGATCATCGTCGCCGTAATATTTCGGCGCGACCAGCCGCTCTGCCGTGTCCGCACCGATCACGAACGTCGTTCTGGGAAATAAACGCGATTTCTCGAGGAAGGTCGGCGCTCGCGTGAGTTCGACCGGGGACTTCCAGGCGAATTGCGCGAGCCGCTGTCGCGTCGCCCTGCCCTCCAACGGCGGCTTGTCGACGTTGGTGACGGAGATTTCGAATGCCAACGGCTGCTGGGTGAGCTCTTCGGCGACGCGCGCCAGCAGCACATGGCCGGCGTGGATCGGGTTGAAAGAACCCGGGAACAGCATCGGGAGCCGGGGCGCCGACACCATGAGCTGGCCATCGGGCTGAGCGGTGAGGCGATCGAACTCGCCCGCCAGAAACCGATCGAGAATATGCACGTTGGTAACGACCGTTTCGGCAAAACTTTCATCTCGATCGAGGAGGCTGCGCGGTGACGGTGCAGCAACGCCGCAGGCGCGGGCCAGCCACAGGATTATCGCGCGCGAAACGACATCTTCTTCAGCGGCACGATCGCGCCGGCCCTTGGCCATCACGCCCGTGCAGTGCGCGATGCGGGCAGAGTCGGCAAATGCGATGTGAAACCGATGCTCGCCTTTACGCGGACGATCGCTTACCAGCGCCGCGGTCGCGCCGAGGCCAACCGGATCGCCGTCCTGCGGCGCCAGCCGGGCCGCGCGCCCGCGTGCGCTCCGCGCCATCGCGATCGCCGTGTCGGCGCTGCAGGCTTGTGCCGGGGCAAAGCCGAGAAACGACGCGAGCGCCTGGCCGTCATAGGGAACCTGCGCCTCAATCAGCAGCCGAGAGCCCCCGGGAACACGAAGCAACTCGCCGACCGCGCCACTGCCGCCGCCGGTGATCGCGAGCGCGGCCTTGCGGCCGCTTGCGTGCAATGCGGCGATCAATTGTTGCCACTGAGCAGCCGAAGACAGGTTCATGGTGCGTGCGTGCGGCCCCGAACTCAACAATGCCTCTCAAGGCTGAAAGACAATTTGGACGGAGTCAATCTGCTCGCAGTTGCGCGATTAGGCAGGAACATACGTCAACCTAATCGCGTCCTCGCCGATTAAATCGCTGGCCACCAAGCGGAGCGGCGGCCGGGGGCCGGCGAAGAATGGCTTGCCGCGACCAAGCACGACGGGGCGGAAGTAGAGTCGATACTCATCAATAAGGCCAAGGTCGGTTAAGCTTCGTGCCAGGTCCGGTCCGCCAACTTCAATCTCCCCAACGAGCCGGGCCTTCAGCCCGCGTATCACCGCCTCGACGTCATCGGCGACAAGTGTGGCGTTGGGGCCGACTGACTTCAACGAGCGCGACACGACCCACTTCGGTTGGCTCCGCCACGCCGCCGCGAAGTCGCGCTCCGCCGCGTCCCACCCAGGACGGTCTTCGTCCCAATAACGCATCACCTCGTACATGCGGCGACCGTACACGCTGCCGGCCAGGTCGCGCACCTGCTCGGTGAAGTGACGGAAGAGCGAGGGACCAGGCGCAAATTCCTGGTGGTCGACATAGCCGTCCAGGGACTGGTTCAATCCGAAGACGAGCTTCGCCACGCTGCAAAATCTCCATCCCAGGTTCTTCAGAATAGCTGGAGCCGCCGTGACAGCGATAGAAGTTATTGCGGATCGCAGGTGCAGCAGGTGCTGCTCAATCTCATGCGCAATGCGGTCGAGGCCATGGCCGGCGCGGCGCGCCGCGCCGCGACCTCCTGCTCTCGACCGCCGCCGCCGACGGCATGGCATCCTGACGGCGAAGTCGACCGGGTGAGACGGGGTCGCGTCAGCCTTCAAATATCAGGCACGTGGTTGTGCCATGGGCGAGCAGGCGTCCCTTGCCGTCGATGAGGCGTCCTTCGGCCGTGCCGACGCGACGGCCGCAGTTCAACACGCGCCCCTCCGCCGTAATCGGCCCGGTTTCCGGCGTGATCGGCCGCACGAGCGAAATCTTGAACTCGACCGTGGTTTGGGCGAAGCCCTTGGCGAGCGTCGACTGAACGGCAAGCCCCATGGCGCTGTCGAGCAGCGTCGCAGCGAGCCCGCCGTGCACGGTGCCGGCGGGATTGAGATGATCCTCGCTCGGCTCGACGGCGACGAGCACGCGCCCCGTTTCCGCCGCGACCACGTCATAGCCCAACGTGCGGGCAATCATGTTGAGCGGCAACGTCCCGTCGGCGAGCCCGCGCACGAACTCGAGCCCGCTCATCTCCTTGCGCAGATCGGCCCGCACCGTTCCATAAGTCTTGCCGGTCACTGGGCTCAGCATTGGCAGCCTCCATCATCTCAACGCCGTCGCCCACGCCTCGCGTGCATACATCGGGTGCGGCCGTCGCGTGCGCCACCCGATTTCTGATCAGGCTGGGGAGCGTGGACGATCATCATTGCGAAGGATCTGCAATGAGCCGGTTGCGCTCGCAATCCATCAATCGGGCTACAGCATGATCCCGAAAAGTGGATACCGGTTTTCGGAAAAGATCATGCTCAAAGAAGAAGTTAGAGTGTGATGACGATTCGAAGAAAAGTCATCACGCTCTAATGTGATTACTTTTTGCAGGACAGGAGGATCTTGCTGCCATTGCCGGCCTCCGGCTCGGCTTTCGCGGTGCCGCCGCCACCAGCCGGGCATTGCCATACGGCGACATAATCCTTCGCGCAGCCTTGGACGGGGTCGCCGAGGATCTCCCAGACGACCCGGTACTCGCAGACCTGTTTTCCTTCGCATGCCTCCTTGAGGTGCCAGGTCTTGTTCGTCGTGGCACCCGGACGTCCGGCCTGGCGGCCCACGCAATTGCCTCCGTACGTTCCGGACACGACGCGTATTCCCATCGAATCTGAGGACCAGCGCAAAAGCGATTCCGGCAGCCCCAAGCTGGCGTGCATCGAACCTTCGTATTCCTGCCACAGCGTTTCAATCGGCTTGCCGGTCAGCTCGCGAACCGCCCCGAGGATCCAACGCGAGTCGCGCGGTTTGTTCGAAATATTGTAGCGATGAGCAAAATCGGGATACCGGCGGTCGATCCAATCCATGAAAAAGGCCATGCTGCGATAGCCTTTCGTCCAATCTCCCCCGGAGTCCGCGACGGTAGCCGGACGACGTTCCAACGCTTTGACAGCTGCAATATAGTCCGCGAGCCCTTCGCTGAACGCCCCCATGTATGGCGAACAAGAGCCTTCGCACCACGGGCGCTGCAGCGCGTGCGTGAACTCATGATAAAGCAGGGCAACCAAATATACCAGGTTGGTTTCAGCTTTCGGGAACATCAAACCAGGCGCGATCCTCAAGGTACAATGCGAATGATCGCACGATACCGAAGCACCCCTGAGGTTGTCCTCGCTGAGGATGTCGAGCTTGGCGGCGTATTGCCATGGGTCGGTGGATGGATTCGCCCGCGCCGGCACCTCTGCCGGACTCCGGTAAAGCAGCGCACAAACATTGCGTGCGATCGTCTGCACCAGCGTTTTCACGTCCGGCAGCTCGCGCGGATAATGCCCGCCGACGGCCGCGCCGCGGACAGTGTAGCTGACCTCCGCGGCGCATACGTCCTTGAAGGCGTCGCTGCCCGGAAGCGGGCTCAGCATCCTGACGAGATGCGGAAGATAGGGAGAATTGACGCTGGTCGGCGCCGAGGCGACCTCGAAATTGTCGCTCAGACTTTGCGTGCGACCATCACGTGAAATCTTACATGCGCCCGAAAGATCTTCGATGCGGCCGGGTTGAATGCCGTTGAAGAAGTGTGCCCGGCAAAGGAAAAAGGTGCGTCCGTCCGGGGAGACTCCGATCGGAACGAGTTTGTCTTTGGGAGCCGACGTGGGGGCCGTCCACGCCAGCGACAGCTTCGTCGTCGCAACCGCATAGACCGCAGTCGTCACCTCCCGCTGCCCGTCCGAATAGGTGCAGGAATGGTCGGTGGCCCAGGTTCTTCCCGGGTAGATAGCCGGTCCCGCCACCGCCGCGCACAAGAAGATGGTTCCTTTGTCGGCTGTACGCCCGACATCGATGGCATCATCCGGCAGCTTCGAGGGGGACCACTTCGCCCAGTCGATGAGCCGCATCAGCCCGGGCCAGTTGCTGGCGATCGGTCGCGCATCGCCGTCGGCCTTGTTGCTTACGATGTCGTAGAGGAGGTATTCGTGGCCCTTAAAGATGTAGGCCTTGCCGTTGCCCCAGTTAACGGCGGTGTCGATCGCGCCGTGCCAGGCGGCCGGGAGGCCGCGCAGGATGTCGCCGACCGGCCGTGACTCACCGGCTTTGTCGGTCGCGAGATCGTAGCTGAGTGTTTCGAATCCCTTGAAGAAATAGATCTTGCCGTTGCCCCAGTTGACAGCCGCCGTGAAGCCGCTCGTCCACGCCGGCGGCAATCCCGGCCATTGGTCTGCGATCGGTCGCGGGCCGGCATCGACTTTCTTGCCGGCGATGTCATAGCGGAGATATTCGCGTCCCTTGAACCAATAGACCTTTCCATCCCCGCCGTTGAGCGCGGCGTCGAAACCGCCGAACCAACTCGGCGGCAGCCCTGCAAACTCGCTCACGGGCCGCGGATAAGGCCTGTCCTCGCCGAGAGCTCCGGTGCCCGTATCCTCGCCCCAATCGACCTTGTCGCGGACGATGTCGTAGCGCCAGAACTGGTTTCCTTTGAAGAAAACAGCGAAGCCGTTGCGCCAGAGCAGGCCCGCGTCGATGCATCGGCCCGGGCACGGCCAGTTCATGGGCTCCGCAACACCGCCACACGGGTCGCTGCAGGAAAGCATCAAGACGAACAGCCAGGCGACGGGATTTTTAGACACCATGTGGTCGGCTTTATCCAATGTTCCGAATTGCGGGCGTGCCGACGTCCGATGGGCACGCACATGCTTATTCACGGAGAGAAGTGGAGGTCAACGTCTCCCCTTGGCACTAACGGACATGCCGACGCCGCGCGTGAGCGTCCGGAATCGGGAGCAAAGCGCGTGTGAGTGACTCTGCTCGCGCTCAAGCCCGACCTTATTCTCGATGCTCTAGCACCATTCCATTCGGATCCGTTCGTTTCTGTTTGATGGCTGCGCCCGAGGCCGTTCCTGAGCCGACCAAGCGTCTCGGCTTAGGTAAGTGTGATGCAGCTCACACTGTGTTGCCGTTTTTGCGGATAGCTTGAACGCGGGCGGATTACGCCCGGGCTTCGCCATATGCGGAAGCCGATTGGTCGCGCAGGACAGCGCGAAAGCCATTTCGCAAAGAGGAGACAGCGATGAAAATACGCCAGCGATGGACCAGACGAATCGGAATACTGATCGCAGGACTATGCCTTGCGTTGATTGGGACGAGCGCGACGTGGGCGGCGCGCCCCGGCGTCATCATGGGGCACGTTACGGAAGGCCCCGTAACACCGGTCTGCCGACCGAACATCCCGTGCACGAAACCATTTTCGCACGCGACGATCCAGGTGCTCGACAGCGCCACTCGCAACCCGGTCGGGACGGCGGTCACTAATCGGTTCGGCAATTTCCGCGCCGCTGTGCCGCGCGGCCGCTATCTCGTCCATGTGCACGTGGTCGGTTTATTCCCCCGCTGTCCGGAGGTGGCGGCGGTCGTGCGCCCGCGCCACGTCACCCGCGTGAAGGTCGCCTGCGACACAGGGATCCGCTGAGGTCGCCGCTACTGATGGCCTTAGTGCCGGTTTGAATCTGAAGTTCGCAAGTGGACTCGCGGCAATTGCGATGCGAACTTCGGGTTCGCAGCACTGCGGAAAAGGCACGCGGCGTTCGAATGCCATGACCCTAACGCGGCGGACCCTACTCGCCGGCGCCGCGACGCTCGTCGCCGCGCCGCCCGCGCGGGCCGCTACGGTCGTTGACGCCGCGGGCCGCGCCGTTCCGATTCCCGATAAGGTCGCCCGCGTGTTCCCGGCCGGTCCGCCCGCCGCAATCCTCCTCTACACCCTCGCGCCCGACATTCTCATTGGCTGGCCGCGCGCCAATCGCCCCGAAGAATGTGAGTTCATGCTGCAGGAGGTGTGCGCGCGGCCGGAGATCGGCCGGCTCACCGGCCGCGGCAACACCGCCAATCTGGAGGCCGTGCTCGCGCTCAAGCCCGACCTCATTCTCGATGTCGGTTCGACCAACCCGACCTTCGTTTCGCTCGCGGAACGGGTGCAGGAGCAGACCGGGATTCCCTACGCGCTGCTGGACGGCCGCTTTGCCGCGATCGTTCCGACCTACCGCAAGCTCGGCGAACTGACGCATCGGCCGCAGGAAGCCGAGGCGCTCGCGCGCTACGCCGAAGAGACGATGGCGACGATCAAACAACGGGTGGACAAAATCCCGGCGGCGGCCCGGCCGCGCGTCTATTACGCGCGCGGCCCGCGCGGGCTCGAAACCGGGCTCGGCGGCTCGATCAACGTGGAGACGATCGAATTTCTCGGGGCGCGCAACGTGGCGGCGGACCGCGCCGGCGGCCTTGCCGTGGTCTCGCTCGAACAGGTGCTGCTGTGGAATCCCGACGTCATCATCACGATCGACAGCGACTTCGCGGCGAGCGTGCGCAACGATCCGCTGTGGGCCTCGGTCGCGGCGGTGCGCGAGGGCCGGGTGCATCTCTCGCCCAAGCTGCCGTTCGGCTGGGTCGATTTCCCCCCGTCGGTGAACCGGCTGATCGGGCTGTGGTGGCTCGCGAAAATTCTCTATCCCGCGCAATTTCCCGAAGACATTCGTGCGCTCACGCGGGATTTTTACGACCGCTTCTATCACGTGACGCCGTCCGAGGCGCAGATCGAGCGTGCGCTCGCCGGGCGCGACTGATATTTTCTCTAAAGCGGACGACTTTTCTTCGAATCGTCGTCCGCTTTAGGTTATTCTTGGAGCATGATTTTCTCCGAAAACCGGTACCCACTTTTCGGCATCATGCTCTAATGCATCGTACCGCCCTGCCCTCTCTCCTGATCGCGTTCGTTTTCCTGCTCGCCGGGCTGCTGGTGGCGTTTGTCGTCGGGCGTTATCCGGTCAGCCTCGCCGATGTCGTGCATGTCGTTGCCGCGAAGCTGGCCGGCCGCGCGGCCGACGTTCCGGGCGCCGTCGAAAGCGTCATCTGGCAGGTGCGCGGGCCGCGCGTGATCGCCGCGGCGCTCGTGGGCGCGGCGCTCGCGGTGGCCGGCACGGCGTTCCAGGGCCTGTTTCGCAACCCGCTCGTCTCCCCCGATATCCTCGGCGCGTCCTCCGGCGCCGCGCTCGGCGCCGTGCTCGGCATTTATTTTTCGCTCGGTGTATTCGCGATCCAGGCCCTCGCGTTTGCCGGCGGCCTGATCGCGGTCGCGGCGGTCTACGCGATCGGCTCGGCGGTGCGCGCGCGCGACCCCGTCCTGGTGCTGGTGTTGACCGGCGTCGTCATCGGCGCGCTGCTCGGCGCCGGCGTCGGGCTCGTGAAGTATCTCGCCGACCCCTACAACCAACTCCCCGCCATGACGTTCTGGCTGCTCGGCACCCTCGCCGCGGTCGGCCCGTCCGACCTTCTGCCGCTGCTCGGTCCAGTTACTTTCGGCACGGCGGTGCTCGTCGCCCTGCGCTGGCGCATGAACGTGATGTCGCTGCCGGACGAGGAGGCGCGCGCGCTCGGCGTTCCCACCGGCCCATTGCGCATCGCGATCGTTGCCGCGGCGACCCTGGTGACCTCGGCGAGCGTCGCCACCGCCGGCATCATCGGCTGGATCGGGCTCGTGGTGCCGCATGTCGCGCGCACCCTTGCCGGCCCCGACTTCGCACGGCTCATTCCCGCCGCGGCCTTGCTCGGCGGCGGCTTCCTGCTGCTGATCGACACGCTCGCCCGCACCGGCGCGGCGATCGAAATTCCGCTCGGGATTCTCACGGCCCTCATCGGCACGCCCTTCTTCATCTGGCTGCTCACGAGCGTCGCCAAGACCTGGTCGTAAAATGAAACTCGCGGGCCGCAATCTCACGATCGGCTACAGCGATCGCGTGGTCGGCCGCGGCCTCGACATCGCGCTTTCCACCGGCGAGGTGCTGGCGCTGCTCGGGCCCAACGGCGGCGGCAAGACGACGTTGCTCAAAACCCTGCTCGGCCTCATCGCACCCAAGGATGGCGAGATCGAGCTCGGCGGCCGGCCGCTCACGGACTACACCAGCCGCGAGCGGGCGCGGCTCATCGCCTATGTCCCGCAGTCGCATTCAGCGACTTTCGCCTTCACGGTCGAGACGGTGGTGCTGATGGGGCGCACCGCGCACGGCAATCTGTTCAGCCGCCCGACCGCGGCCGACCGCGCCGTGGCAACGCAAGCGATGGAACGTTTCGGCATCGGGCATTTGCGCGAGCGGCCTTACACCATGATTTCCGGCGGCGAGCGGCAGCTGGCGTTGCTCGCCCGCGCGCTGGCGCAGGAGCCGCAGTTCATCGTCCTCGACGAGCCGACCGCGAGCCTCGACTTCGGCAACCAGGGCCGGGTCATGCGCGAAATCCGCGCGCTCGGTGGCTCCGGCCATGGCGTGTTGTTCACCACGCACGATCCCAACCATGCGATGCGGGCGGCCGACCGCGCATATCTGTTGCGGCAAGGGGCGCGTCTCGGCGAAGGCGCGGTCGAAGAGATCCTGGGCCGCGCGCAGCTCGAGGCGCTCTATGGTACGCCGGTGCAGCTGATCACCGATGCGGACGGAGAGCGCGGCGCGTTTATCCCGGGGTGAGCGCTTCGCTTGGCTCGCAATGACGATGCTCTAATGATGCCTTGCATCGAGCTGAGCGCTCACGCCGCGCCTGAGTTCCCCCACCGTGTACGGCTTTTCCAGCACGATCGAAGACACGTCGAGCAGCGGCTTCAGGCGGTCGGAAATTTCGTGTTCGCTGGCGTAGAGGACCTTTATGCCGGGGCGGCGGCGCGCTGCCTGTTGCGCCAGGCGCACGCCGGCGAGGGCGTCGTCTTCGAGCTTGATCTCGGAGAACAGCACATCGACGCCGTCGACGACTTCGATCAACGCGAGCGCCTCCTCGGACGTTTTGGCCGAAATCGTGCGATGCCCCAGCCGTCGAAGATAGGATTCGGCGAAAACGCGGACCTGCTGTTCATGTTCGACGATCAGAATTGTTGCCATGGGTTGCGAGCCACCAAGTAGGGAGCTTCATTTTGCTGTCCCCCGCCGCGCCCGTCGCGGCTAGTGTGCCGATTCCGAAGTTCGCCTGAGTTTGCCGCACGCAGCCAGTGTCCGATTCCGAAGTTCGCCTAAACCTGCAGCACGGTCCGGTGCGAACTTCGGAATCGAAAGACACTAGCAAACCTATGATTTCAGTGCCGCTTTGAACCCGAAGTTCGCAATCGGACTCGCGGCAATTATGATGCGAACTTCGGGTTCGCGGCACTGGTGTTGCGCTCCGCCCGGTCGGCGAGATCGAACCAACGCTGCGCCAGGCTGTGAAGCGACTCCTTCACCTCCGGAACCTCGGCGGCGCGCATCGCCTCCATGCATAGAGCCGCATTCTCGCGGTATTCTGCTGGTTTGGTCATGGGCGCGCCTCCTTTAAGTCCTCTTTCCAACATAGGGCCAACATTGCGGCGGGCGCCTTGTTCCAAGCGCCGGCGCAAACCGCACGAAGTAATCGTGAAACGGCGTTCAGCTACCGCCCGCCGATTTATTTGTGGTGCGGTCTCGGTAATGATGTAGCGAAAGCGAGTGTCGGGATATGAAGCAGTTCACATCCGGTCCGCATCGGACGTCGTCGACACCCGTTTCTCGGCGCGCTCGGCGAACTCGTTCCACCGCTGCGCCATGGCCAGCAGCAGCGCCCGCACTTCCGGCAGCATGGCGGCGCGCATCGCGGTAAGGCAATCCGCGGCATACGCTTTATACGTGGCGGGCGTCGACACGCGATCCTCCGAAATTCCTTTTCAGCATGGAACGCCGATTCGCTGCGTCTAATTCCCGACGCGCAGCAAAAAAATCGCGCGGAGGGCACGTCTCAAATTAGTGGCAATTCGTTAATGGCTTCTCACCGGCCGTGCACGGGACCCTCGCCCCGTCCAGGCGTCGCCGTCGGCCGCGTCTCGCTGCGGTCGATCCGCAGCTCGCTTGCGCCGCATGTGCCGCAGGTGAAGAAACGCAAGGCGTGGATGTCGGCGGACGCGGCAGTCTCGCGGCTCAGCCCCATGATCGAGCCGCAGAACGCGCAAACAACATCGCCGATGTCGCCCATAAAACATTAACGAGCGCCCCACCGCCGCTGTTCCCGCGGCCATGCTGGTCCAGAGCGCATCCCCGGCTACCCCCGGCTGCGCGGCTTGATCCGAAAGTGCACCGATAGCGACGTCTGCAACTGCTCGACCGTGTACGGCTTCTCCAGCACGGCAGAGTTCTCGACCATCATTGCCCGCATCCCGTCGGTGACCGCCTGCCCGGTGGCGTAGAGCACGGCGAGATCCGGCTGGCGCTCCCGCGCCTGTTTCGCCACGTCCAGCCCGGAATGGGTGTCGCCGCGGAGATGGATGTCGGTGAACAGGACGTCGATGCGCTCGACCACTTCGAACACCGCCAGCGCCTCCTCCGCGGTTGCGGCGGACACGGTCTGATGCCCCTGTTCGCGCAGGTAGGATTCGGCGAGCACGCGAACCTGGTCTTCATCCTCGACGATGAGAACAGTGGCCATCTCAGCCATGTCCGTACCGACAAAATACCGACCGTAACGCGCTCCCCCGACGAAGAGGTCCATCCTCCTCGCCGATCAAGTACGTCGCGGAAGGTTACGCGTCCTCGGGATAGTGTTCGGGATCCGGCTGCCGGTGGGCGGTGCCGCGCTCGAAGCGTTCGGCTATCCGGTGCGCCAGCGACATGTACAGGCCGGCAATGCGCAGGAGCTTGTTGCGCTCGCCGGCATCGCGCAGCCCCTCGGCCGCGCGCGCACATTCCATCGCCTTTCGTCGGTACGTATCACGCCCTGTCACGGCGATATCTCGGTACTTCAGTGTGTCAAATTTTAATCGGCAATGCGCCGGGACGGTGAGGAGGTCCGAAACCCGACCTATCACGGGACGCAAGACGTACGCCATTTTATATGGTATTTCAAAGATATACGTGGGGTTCTTTCGCTTCACGGTGAACGGCTAACGGCGGTAACGAAATTGTGAGCGATGACCAGCCCCCGCGTTCAGGGCGCGCCCGCCCGCTCAATGAATAAGGAGTGCTCGGTTATAAGAAGTGTGCGCGGCTTTATATGCCGCGAGCGCGCGCGGACGACGATTTGCTAAGCCAATTCGCGCTACGCCGCGTCGCGCCGCAGGCCGATCAGCGCGGCGGCACCGACCGCGACCGCGGCAACGCCCAACAGTAAACCGTCGCGCCCGGGCATATCCGGCAGCGCCTGTTGCGCTGCTACCCTGAGGCGGTCGGCCGAGCGCGACGCCTGGGCGGCGATCTGGCCGGCCCCTTCGGACATCCGCGCCGCCGTCTCGGCGGCCTGCCCTGAGATCCGCGTGGCGGTGTCCGTGGCTTGACCGGACATGCGCGCCGCCTCCGCCGAAACCCGCGCACCCTGTTCGGAGACGCGCGCGGTTGTTTGCGCCACCTGGTCGGCGATGCGTCCCGCCGTCTGCGACAAGGTCGCAGCGGTTGAGGCTACAGCCTCGCGCGCCTGCCCGCTGAACTCACGCGCCTGTTCGGTCAGTTCGCTCGCCTTTTCGTTTGCGGCGTGAAGCAGCTCACCGGAGCGCGTGACCACCGGCGAAGGGGGACTGTCGGGGCTCGTGCGCAACAAGCTCGCGAGCCCCACACCGACCAACAGGCTTGCGATCGGCGGGTGCCGCGCGAAGCGCCACAACAGCCCGGCGGCAATCGCCAGGACCGCGGCCGGATTGGCGGCCGCCCTATTCTTGAGATTCTCGACGGTCCGCTGCGCGCTGTCCGACAACGTCTGGCCGATGTCGGCCTTGAACTCCGCCATGGCAGCGGGCGAGCGCAGCCGGGCGACGTCGGTAACGACGCGTTCGCGCGCCTTGGCGACATCTTCTTCCAGACGGTTGAGTTCGAGCGTGGACATCAGGCACCTGTGTTCGAGGGCGAGGTGTTCGCCGCGCCCGGCGACTGAGCTCGCGTGAAGCTCTCGGACGCCTCATGGGCGAGGTCCGTCAAGTGTTCTTCGGCGGCGTGGCGCATCTCTTCACCGGTACGCGCTGCGCGATCCAAAAAATCGCGCCCGGCCGCTCCGGCGGCGCCGACGAGGGCTTCGCCGGCGGGGCCGAGGGTGCGCCGCTCGACGTCGGTGGTCGGGAACAGCGCCGCGACGGCGGCGCCGGCGGCGAGGCCGAGCGCTGCGATCAACAGCGGCTGCTCGCGCATCGTGTCCGCCGCGCTGCGCGCCGCCGACTGTGCGGTGCGGCTGACCTGGTCGCCGGCCGACGACAGGTTTTGGCGCATGGCGTCGGTGTACTGGCCCACGCGGCGGCGTGCGTCCTGAGCGTAATCAGCGGCCGACGAAGCATAGCCGCTCGCGGTTTCCGCGACGCGGTCGCGCATTTCCCCGGCATAACGAGTGGCGCCTTCCCCTGCCCGGGCCGATTGCCGCCGCGTTTCGTCGGCCATGTCATCCTGCCAGGACGCGCGGCCGTAGACGTCGCTCGAACGCGAGGACCACGACGCCCCGCCCGTGCCGCCGCGCATTATCAGTGCGCAGCCCGCCGCCAGCAGCAACAAAGCTTCAGGCTTGCGGCGCGCGGTGTTCACCACCCAATCGGCGGCTTGCGAATAGAAATCGGTCCCGTTCATCTGAGCTGCTCCTTGGCCGTCCTCAAGGTTGCGCCGAGTTGGCGTGTTGTACGTGGGGCGAGCTCGGCCTCGGCTTGCGACCGCCCCGTCATGAATACTCCGGCCGCTACGACGAGCAGGCCGGCGGCGACGATGAAGCAGGCCCAGTAGGCCGCGAGACCCGCAGCGACGATCGCGGAGGCGATTCCTTCGAGCAGGAAGATCACGGCGAGAAAGCCGATCACGCCGGCCACCGCCATGAAGATCCCGCCGCGCACGTTCACCGAAAGCTTATGAACGATCTCCGCGCGTGCGAGGCGGATTTCCTTCTGAATGAGATCCGAGAGGTCGGCGAACAGGTCGGTTGCTGCCCGCACGAGACCGGACTCTCGCAGCGACTCATGGGCCATGGAATTGTCCCGAGGTTATCGGCGGCGATTCGGGAAGCGGCGCGACGCCGTAGCTCTCCTCGCGGAAGCCGGCCGGTTCGTTTGCCGTGCCCGAAGCGGTTTTGAGCATGCGGAATAAAAGGAACCCGCAGGCCGCGGCGGCCCCGAACAGGAGGGCCGGCTGACGCCGTGCGAATTCCGATGATGTTTCGAAGAGCTCCTCGACGCTCTTCTCGCGAATGTCATGGGAGAAGCCTTCGATGTGCCCGGCCGCCTCACGGGCGAAACCGGCGAGCTGCGGCGCGTTCGGCTCGAGTTCGCGCGCAGCGGCGCGCACCGACGACGCCACATGGCCGAGCAGATCCGCGCCGCCGGAAATGCGCTCTTCCACCGCGCCTTTGGCGCGCTCAGCGGCCGCGGAGGCGAGCGAACTTGCCGACTTTTTCGCCTCACCCATCGCCTGCTGGGCGACATCAGAAACCTTGGCCAGGGCATCCGCCGCGCTGCTGCGCAACGTATCCGCGGCGCCGGACGCCGTCGTGGCACCCGATCGTGTGCTGGTTGAATCGCTCATCGAAAAGTCTCCTGCTCGCAGGGCTAACGTGGGAAGGTAATGTTTGGTTCCTGACAACCGAAGAAATGCTGCGCGCACGGGCGGTTTCAGTGCCCTTCCGGTTCGATGCTACCGGGCGCGGCGAGCAAAACGCGGTGGACAGCAAGTCAGCGGGACGCGCGGCTGTTCTCCCGGCGTAGTGAGCGGCTCATCCGGGTCACGAGCGCGTCCCAGGCGTGCGTCTGCGCCGCCGGGTAATCGAGATAGAGGCAATGCATCACGCCGCGCCGGCCCTCGAAGTTGCACCGGCTATAGAACGTCTTGCCGCGCACGATTCCGGACACCGCGAAAAAGCGGTTGCCGACCCGGTCGTAATCGAGGTGGCTGAAGTCGGATTTGAGATGCCGGGAGAGATACGCGCGCGGCGTTTCATGCTCGACATTGGCGAGCGTATAGACGCTCACGTCGGCGCGCCCGTCGGCGGTGCGGAAGCGGCGCCCGCTGCCGACCGGCGGCGCCCCTTCGGCCTGCGTGAAAACATTCGCCGGAAAATCGAGGACCGTACCGTAGCCGTCCGCGTGTGTGGTCCAGCCCGGTTCGTCGACCGGCTGCGCCGCCGCGCGAGCGCACGAAAAAACAAGGGCAAGCGCGGCCGCGGCGCCACGTAAGCTGCGGACCATTGAACTATCCAAGGGCGAGTACGGCGAAACGTCGGCTCGCTTGTCAAGGCAACGCCACGCGCGCGCGGCCGGTTCCGTCAGTGACCAGTAATCGGTGACCAGCGATCAGAAGCGAGCGATCGGAGGTGGTCACTGGTCACTGGTCATTGGTCACTGGTTAATCCAGGCCGGCGCGGCGAAATCCCTCCAAATAGTCCTCCCGGCCGGCCTCGTGCTTGATCGGCATTTCGCGGGCGAGCCAGGCGAGAGAGATGTTGGGCTGCACGCGGCGCAGTTCCTGCAGTGCCGCCTTGGCGACGTCGGCCTGCCCCGCCATGCCGGCTGCGGCAGTGAGCACGCGGTGCGCGCCGACGAAATCGCCGCGCAGTCTGATGCCCTCTCGCGCGAGCCGCATCGCCTCGTCGTAGTTGCCCCCGACGAACTGAGCGTAGGCGGCGATGCCGTTGTAGATCGCCGAGAACGGATCGCGCGGGCTCAGGCGCAACGCGCGGCCCGCGGCGAGGCTCCCCTCTTCCCAGCGTCCGCAGTACGTCAGCGTGAGCCCGTAATACCCCTGCGCGAGCGAGAAGTTGGGATTGAGGCGCAGCGCCGTCTCGAACTCGGCGAGCGAATCCTCGAACCGCCGCGCGAACAGATAGACCGAGCCCAGCGCGTGATGTGCCCAGGGGTCTTCGCTGTCGGCGAGGATCGCCGTTTGCGCGGCCTTTTCAACGATCGGGACGGTCGCCGCAATGTCCTCCCAGCCCATGTGCGCGCCGAACGTGTGGCTCGTCGCGAGAACGCCGAGCGCCTGACCGTAATTGGGATCGATGGCGACCGCCTTCTCCAACAGGGCCTGGGCCGCCATGTTGTCCTGACGGGTCACGCGCCAATAATGGGAGAACGCGCGCATCACCAAGTCCCAGGCATCCATGCTGTCGGGCGGCTTGCGCCGGGCGCGAAAATCTTCGGCGGCGTAGAGCTGCGGCTCGATCGCGGCGACGATCGCCTCGGTGATCTCATCCTGCACCGCGAACACATCGGCGAGTTCGCGGTCGTAGCGCTCGGCCCAGATATGGCTGCCGGTGGAGGCGTCGTTGAGCTGCGCCGTGATGCGCACCCGGTCCCCGCCTCGCCGCACGCTGCCTTCGACCACGTAGTTGACGCCGAGCTCCGCGGCGACCTGCTTCATGTGAACCGGCTTGTCTTTGTAGATGAACGAGGAGTTGCGGGCGATCACGAAGAACCAGCGCAGTTTCGAGAGCGCCGTGATGATGTCCTCGCTGACGCCGTCGGAGAAATATTCCTGCCCGGGATCGCCGGTCATATTGGTGAACGGAAGCACGGCAATGGCGGGGCGGTCGGGGAGCGGCAGCGCGGGGGGCGGCTCGCGCGCCTCCTCGCGAACGACCGCGCGCGCGGCGTCGGTGCCCTCGCCGGGCGGTTGAATGGCGCCGACGAAACGCACGCCCTTGCGCGCGACCGTCCGGATTAGCTTTTGCTCGCTGCCGCTGTCGCCCACTGCCTTACGCGCGGCGTTGATGCGGCTCGTGAGCGTCGAATCGGAAACGATGCGGCCGGCCCACACCGACGCGATGAGATCGTCCTTGCTCACCACGCGGTCGCGGTGCTCGATCAGGTGGACCAGGAGGTCGAACACCTGCGGCTCGACCGCGATCGCCTCGGCGCCGCGCCGCAGCTCCCGCAGCTCGGTGTCAAGTGTATGGCCGGCAAAGATAAATTTCACCTATGAGCACCCTAGTGCCGCGAACCCGAAGTTCGCACCACGATGCCGCGAGTCCGATTGCGAACTTCGGGTTCAAACCGGCACTAGAATCATAGAGTTGGCTCGTGTCCTGCGATTCCGAAGTTCGCATCGGAGCGTGCGGCAAACCCGGGCGAACTTCGGAATCGGGACACGAGCTTGGTCGGGGAATAATCAAGCCGTTCTCCACGATAAATCAAGCTTTTGTGCATTGTCTTTCGCATGCCCGCCGGCCATATGGCGCGCTCCCGGCCGAACTTTCCCGCAGGGCGACATGCGAGATCACGGCAATGGCACGGCTACCCTCGCTCGATACGCTGCGTGTGTTTTCGGTTGCCGCGCGGCACTTGAGCTTCACCAAGGCGGCTGACGAACTGCACTTGACGCAGAGCGCGATCAGCCACCGCGTGCGCGCGCTCGAGGAGGAACTGGGCGTACTTCTGTTCAACCGGCTTACGCGCAAACTTACGCTCACTTCGGCAGGACAGGCCCTGGCGCAACGCGTCGAGCGGGCGGTCACCGATATCGCGCGTGCGATCGACGGTCTCGACGAGGACAGCGAGGAACGGCGGCTCATCGTCACGACCTTGCCCTCGGTGGCCTCTCGCTGGTTGATGCCGCGACTGCAACGTTTCCATGAGGTTCATCCCGCCATCGAACTGCAGGTGATTGCCGATCCGACTCCGTTCGACCTGCGCTCCGAGCGGATCGACGCGGCGATCCGCTTCGGCCGCGGCGCCTACCCCGGCTACGCCGTGACGATGCTCATGTCCGACAGCGTCTTTCCGGTGTGCAGTCCGCGGCTCATCGCGAACCGCGAGCCGACCCGGAGCGTCGAGGAATTATTCGACCTGCCGCTGCTGCACGACTCCTCGACCGAGGGGGACGGGAGCGGATCGGACTGGCGAAGCTGGCTTGCTCACGTCGGCCGCAACGACCTGAGCTGCGCCAGCGGGCAGCGCTTCAGCGATGCGCGGCTGTTGATCGATGCGGCGGCCCTCGGGCTGGGTCTGGCGCTCGCGCGCGCGAGCCTGGTCACGGATCTGCTCGCGGACGGAACCCTGATTTGCCCGCTGCAGCTGAGCGCGCCGACCGCCTTCGCCTACTACCTTCTGGCGCTGCCCGAAACCGAAGGCTTGGCAAAGATCATCGCGTTCCGCGCGTGGCTGCAGGCCGAAGCCGCAGCCACCGTCGTGGGTGCGGATTTGCCCGATGCTCCGCCGCTGACCGGCGAGGCATCGCCGGGCGAGCACGCCCGCTCGGCCGCTTGATCAGGCCACTGCTCGTACTTCTTCCGCGATCTGCTCGCCCGATCCGCCGAGTTCGGCCGGGAAATCCTTGAGCTTCGGCAGACCGTCGCGCATCGGCAGCACGGTCTCGGCGTAGTTGACGTGCACGCCGGGACGAAATTTGAGCGCCGGCAAGGTCGCGGCGAATACGTCGATCAATCCCAACGGCGGATGGACGGTCATCAGATGACCGCCGCATTTCGTGCAGTATTGCCGTTCGCTCGTCGGCGTCTTCGCAAAAGTGCCGACGTGCTCGGCGCCGGCCGTGATCTTTACGGCATCAGGACGCCACAACGTGAACGCGTTGACGGGGCCGCCCGACCACGACCGGCAGGAGCGGCAATGACAATAGCCCATGGCTTCGGGTTCGCCGACGGCCTCGATTCGAACTGATTGACAGAAACATTCGCCTTTATAGATGGTCATAGCATTTATCTCCGTGTGAAGAGGCGTACCTGCGCCCTCTCTTCATTGCCGTCAAACGATCGTTCCTCATGCCGTTCATGAGCGGGATTCGCTGGGCGCATTGGAACAATTTATCGTGAGCAGAATGTGTGCGACGCGAGCGCGGCTCATGCACCACGTGAGATATCCGCGTTTGTCATCGGGCGCGGCGCGAGTCACAACGCGCAGGTGATCGAGGGGAGCCCTTTGATCGCAGCAGCTTTGGACCAGGGCGGCCACCGGCGTGTAGCCGCAATTTTTAGAAGAGACGACCATGACGATCGCCCATGTCACTCTTGCGGTGTTAATCTTTTTCGGGTGCGAGGCCGTGCTCCTGTTCGCTCTCTGGCAGCGGACACGTAACCAGGCTGTACCACGAGACTCGCAGTCGGCACGGCCGCAGCTTCTCGGGAAATAATCAAGCCGATCTCGCGAGCAAATCAAGCGGGGGTCAAAGCCTCTCATCCAGGCCCGCGCCAAGCTCACCATGCGATTGCCATATCCGCGATCGCAGCGCAGCGGAGACAGACCATGACCCAGACACAAGTGCTCGATCGGGGCGTCCGCGCCAACCCGGTGGGACGGTTCATCGCATTTCTCTACGGTATTGTCGCCTACGCCGTTTTCTTCGTCGCCTTCACCTATGCCATCGGCTTCGTCTCGGGCCTGATGGTGCCCAAGACGATCGACACAGGCGCGGCCGGATCGCTTGGCGAAGCGCTCGTCGTCAATCTTCTGCTGATGTCGCTGTTCGCGGTTCAGCACAGCGTCATGGCGCGCAAGCAGTTCAAGCAATGGTGGACGCAATACGTGCCGAAGTCGGTCGAGCGCAGCACCTACGTGCTGCTCGCGAGCCTCGTACTGCTGCTGCTGTACTGGCAGTGGCGCCCGATGCCGGCGGTGGTGTGGCAGATCGCCGATCCGGGCGTTGCCTTGGCCGTCACCGTGCTCGGCTTCGTCGGGTGGCTGATCGTTTTCACCAGCACGTTCCTGATCAACCACTTCGAGCTGTTCGGCCTGCATCAGGTGGCGAACAACCTCACCGGCCGCGCGATGCCGGCGCCGCGCTTCCGCACGCCGTTATTCTACGGATTCGTGCGGCACCCGATCTATTTGGGCTTCGTCATCGCCTTCTGGGCGGCGCCCACCATGACGCTCGGGCACTTGCTGTTCGCGGCCGTGACCACGGCCTACATCGTCGTCGCCATCCAGTTCGAAGAGCGCGATCTGATCGACTTATTCGGCGACGAATATCGCCGCTACAAGCGCCGCGTCTCCATGCTGGTGCCGTGGCGCAAGTCGGCCTGAGCCGTCGTTACAGGTTCGGGAGCGAGCCATGATCGAAGATCCGCACGGGCGCATCGAGTACGACGAGCACGGCGCCGGACCGACGGTCGTGCTCGTGCCCGGATCCTGCAGCACCGGAGCGGCGTGGCGTCCGGTGATGGCCGCATGGGGCGACCGGTTTCGCTGCGTCACGACGAGCCTGCCCGGCTATGGCGGGACTGCCGAACGTCGAACCCCGCACGATCCCTCTATTTGGCACGCGGCGGATGCGCTCGAGGAAGTCATCCGCACCGCGGGCGAGCCGGTGCATCTGGTCGGCCATTCGGCCGGCGGCCTTGTTGGGCTCGCCGTGGCGCTGCGCAAACGGGTCGCTTTGAAGAGCCTTGTCGTGATCGAAGCACCCGCGCCTGAACTCCTGCGGCTAAGCGGAGATCATGACCACTACCGCGCGTTCCGCGAAATGACGGAGAGCTATTTCACCGCCCATGCGGCCGGCGATGCAGAAGCGATCGCCGCGATGATCGATTTTTACGGCGGCGCCGGCACCTTCGCGTCGTGGCCGCCGCGGGTGCGCGACTACGCGGTTGCGACGACCGACGTGAACATCCGCGATTGGGCAAGCGCGTATGGTTTTGCGCCATCAGTGGCGGAATTGGCCAGGGTCAACATTCCCGTTCTCGTCCTGCGCGGCGAGAAAAGCCATCCCGCCGTCCGTCAAGCCAATGCGGTTCTCGCCGCGCGCATCAGGCGGGCCGAGTGCATCACGGTCGAGGGCGCCGCCCATTTCATGATCTCGACTCACCCAAATCGCGTCGCTCGACTGGCTGCCGAGCACGTACTCGACGCGGAATCGGGGCCGCACGCACGCTCTTTTCATCAGCCCGCGCGAAACATCGCACCGCCGACCCCGATCGGAGCCTGACGACCATCTGTTCTTGACCGCGTTCTCCCCGCCCCTGGCCGATGCTAACGTGTGCGCGCCACAGGACGGAGGCAATTGTCATGGCGCGGCGCGAGGAGGTTCGGCGGATCGGGTTGCTATTGCCGTCGTCAAACTCGGTGCAGGAGGGAGAGTTCTGGCGCGCGATGCCGCCGGGGTTCACGCTCCACGTGACGCGCATGGGCCTGAGCATGGTCGAAGCGAACTCGACCCTGCGCATCGCCCAGGAGATCGAGGCCGAGAGCAAGAAGCTCGCAGACGCCGACGTGGACGTGATCGTGTTCGCGGCGACCGCCCCCTCCTCGCGCAACGGCATCGGCTACGATCGCGTGCTGATTGAACGGATCACCGGCGCAAGCGGCAAACCGGCGACGACCGCCTCGACCGCGCTCCTCGAGGCGCTACGCACGCTCGGGGCGAACCGCATCGTGCTGGCGGCGCCGTGGAGCGAGGCGGTCAACCGCACCGCTGCCGTTTTCATCGAAGCGAACGGCTTTAAGGTGCTGGCGCAAGGCGCACTCGGCCACGTGCGCAACCTCGAGATCGGATTGCTCGACCCGCAATCGGCCTACGATCTCGCCCGCCGCCTCGACCGTCCCGACGCCGACGCCGTGATGCTCGGCTGCGGCAACTGGAGCACCTTCTCCGTCATCGAGCGGCTCGAGCGCGATCTCGGCAAGCCGGTGCTCACGACCAATCAGGTGAGCCTGTGGCACGCGCTCAAGATGCTGGGTGCCGCGCCGCTCTCCGGCCTCGGCAAACTGCTACGCGAGCATTTGGACGACGGCAGAAGCGAACAATTAGGCCGTAGGGTGGGCTAAGGTCGCGCAGCGGCCGTGCCCACCGCTCCGTTCAACAAATAAACAAACCGCGTGGGCACGCGCCGGCGCTTAGCCCACCCTACGAGGCGTTAGGCCGCCTGCGCGTCGGGCTTGGCTTCGAGCGCGGCGGCGATCGCGTCGTCCACGCGTTCGAGGAAGACGAATTCGACCTTGCGGCGTACCTCGTCGGAAATGTCCTCGAGGTCCTTGCGGTTGCGCGCCGGCAGCATCACGCGGGTGAGCCCCGCCCGCGCCGCCGCGGCGGTCTTTTCCTTGATGCCGCCCACCGGGAGAACGAGGCCGCGCAGGCTGATCTCGCCGGTCATTGCCGTGTCGTTGCGCACAGTCCGGCCGGTGAGCAGTGACACCAGCGCGGTGAACATGGCGACGCCGGCGCTCGGCCCGTCCTTCGGGATGGCGCCCGCCGGAACGTGGATGTGAATGTCGCTGTTCGCAAATAATCCCGGATCGATGCCGAGCGAGGCGGCGCGGTTCTTGACGATGCTCAAGGCCGCCTGCGCGCTCTCGCGCATCACTTCGCCGAGCTGGCCGGTGAGGATGAAGCTGCCTTTCCCGGGCACCCGCGTCGCTTCGACGAACAGAATGTCGCCGCCGACCGGCGTCCAGGCGAGCCCGGTGGCGACGCCGGGCACGCTGGTGCGCATCGCCACTTCGCTCTCGAACTGGCGCGCGCCGAGAATGGCGGCAAGATCGGCCGCGTCGATGCGCACAAAGGTGTCGCTGCCTTCGGCGATGCGCATGGCAGCGTGGCGCATCGCCCGGCCGATCTCGCGCTCGAGGTTGCGCACGCCGGATTCGCGCGTGTAGTGGCCGATGATCTCGCGCAGCGCATCCTCGGTGATTTCGACCTGCTCGGGCTTGAGCCCGTTGGCCTCCAGCTGGCGGCGCACCAAATAGCGACGCGCGATCTGCAGCTTCTCCTCTTCGCTGTAGCCGGAGAGCTGGATGATCTCCATGCGGTCGCGCAACGGCCCGGGAATGGTGTCGAGCATGTTCGCGGTCGTGATGAACACCACGCGGCTCAAGTCGAACGGCACGGCGAGATAATTGTCGCGGAACGTGTTGTTCTGCTCGGGATCGAGCACCTCGAGCAGTGCGGCCGAGGGGTCGCCCTGGATGCCGGCGCCGAGCTTGTCGATCTCGTCGAGCATCATCACGCAGTTGCGCGCGCCCGCCTTGCGGATCGCCTGGATGATGTTGCCCGGCAACGCGCCGATATAGGTGCGGCGGTGGCCGCGGATCTCCGCTTCGTCGTGGGTGCCGCCGAGGCTTACGCGCACGAACTTGCGATCCATGGCGCGCGCGATCGACTGGCCGAGCGAGGTCTTGCCGACGCCGGGCGGGCCGACGAAGCACAGGATCGGCGCCTTGCCGTGCGGCGCAAGCTTGCGCACGGCGAGATACTCGACGATGCGCCGTTTGATCTTTTCCAGGCCGTAGTGATCCTCGTCGAGAATGCGGCGCGCCTCGGCGATATCGATCGGCTTCTCCTCGGGCAGTTTCCACGGCAGCTCGATCAGCCAATCGAGATAGGCGCGCACCATGCCGTATTCGGCGGCCGCTTCCGGCATGCGCTCGAGCCGGCGCAATTCCTTGCGCGCCTGCTCCTCGACCTCCTTGGGCATGCCGGCGTCGGCGATCGCCTTGGTGAGTTCGGCGATCTCCGCGCGCTTGCCGTCGTCGCCCTCGCCGAGCTGACGCTGGATCGCGGCCATCTGCTCGCGCAGCAGCACCTCGCGCTGACGCTCGTCGAGCGCCGCCTTGGTCTGTTTGCCGATTTCCGCGGAGAGGCGCAGCACTTCGAGGCGTCGCGCGAGCAGGCGCGTGACCCGATCGATGCGAGCGCCGACGTCGATCGTCTCCAGCACTTCCTGCCTCTCGTCGGTGGTGATGTCGATATAGGCGGCGACGAGGTCGGCGAGCGCGCCGGGGCTGGCGACGCTTTGGATGGCGGCGATCAGCTCCTGCGGCGCCTGCGGGAGAAGCTCCAACGCCTCAATCGCCTGGCGTTGCAGGTTGAGGAAGCGCGCCTCGATGTCCGGGCCGCGCACGTCCGGCTCCTCGATGCGATTGACGCGCGCGACCAGATACGGGTAGCCGCCGAGGAATTCGATCACGCGGAAGCGTTGCACGCCCTGGCACACGAGGTGGTTGGAGCCGTCGGGCGCGGTGACGTAGCGCACCACGTTGCCGACGGTGCCGACGCGATGCAGGTCGAGCGGCCCCGGCTCGACGAGTTCCGGATCGCGCTGCATCAGCACGCCGAGCTGAGCTTGGTCGCGCACCGCCTGTTGCGCGGCGCGCACCGAGCGCTCGCGGCCGATGGTCAAGGGGAAGATCGTCCCGGGGAACAGGACGAAGCCGCGCACCGGCATAATGATGAGCGCATCCGCCGGCAGGGTCTTGGCTCCGCCGGTGCTGCTCCCCGTCTCGGCGGCGCGCGCCTCATGTGTCTCAATGCTCATCCAAGGGGCTCCGGTCGAAAGTTCACAAGGCTTTCTCGAGGCTGACGACGAGGCACCCGTCCACGGCAGTGCGCCGCACGTTGCTGTAGCGTCCGGGCGGAAGTTCCACGTGGCGCTCGAAGCGTCCCTGCGGCAGCTCCAGCCGATGGATCACGGCGTCGCGCAACGCCGCCGGCGCGGCGCGCACGCCGACCACGGTCAGCCGGCCGTTGTCGATGGCGACTTGGACCGCATCGCTGTTGACGCCTGGCAGCGCGAGGATGACGAGAACCTCGCGCGCGGTCTCGAGCACGTCAGCGGGCGGCTCCCAGGCGGGCGCGCGCGGGGTCGAGCGCAACCCGAACGCCTGCCGATGCAGCCGTTCGGCCCGGGCCAGCATCTCGCAAGCCTCGGACCACATCCACACGTCGCGCGCTGCCATGAGGGAATCCCCAGCCTTGCCTCAAGAGGCCGGCGTACGGATCGCCGCCCCCTTGCGCATTTAATTAGTTCGTTTGCCGCCCCTCGCAAGGCGGCATGGCAGGGTCATGTGGTGAACCGGCCCAGAGCGAACCTTTATGAATCGAGGCCGAACAGCTTGGCGGCGTTGCCGCCCAGGATCGCGATCTTCTCGTCGTCGCTCAGCGTCGTCGTCGCCAGCTCTTGCCAGCATCGCCACCACGCAATCAAAGCTTGCATGCATGCGCCCAAGTTCTTACGATCCAGGTCAGGATCCGAAGAGAGATCGTCTTTCCGGGGAGGGATAAATGCTGGGGCGCGCGGAACGCCACCTTGGGCCGTTACTCGGCCATGTCCCCGAGGTCCGCTCGCGGGCGTTCGCCCAACCAGGGCAAAAATTCGCCGCCGCAGATCTGGAAGAAGAGATTGTACTGCCGCCGGAATTCACTTGGCGTGACTATACGATTTTTCTTCTCACCATCGCGGCCCAAATCGAACACTCGTTGATGGTGCAGTATCTATATGCCGGCTATTCGCTGGGCGGGCCGCAAGTCCCCGTGGGGCGGCAAAACGACGTTGCCGCCTGGCGGCAGCTCATCCTGGGAATTGCCAAGGAGGAGATGGGGCACCTTATTACCGTTCAAAACGTGTTGCGGTTTCTGGGCGCCCCTCTGGCGATCGACCGCCAGGATTATCCCTGGGACAGTCAGATCGCACCCTACCCCTTCACGCTTGAACGGCTGACGCGCGCTTCGCTCGCCAAGTACATCGTCGTCGAAAGCCCCGAAAATTGGCCCAAGGACGTAACCCCGCAAGACCGCGCGGAGATCGAGAAGCTTGCCGCAGGATACGGCGGCAGCCACATCAACCGCGTGGGCAAGCTCTATTCTGCCCTCATCAAAATCATCAACGACGCGACGCGGCTGCCGACTTCGGTATTCCATCCCGAAACCTATCCGTCGCAAGCTTCCTGGGACGAATGGGGACGCGCCTATGGCAAGGGCGCGCGCGGGTCTTCAATTGCCAAAACAAAGACGACGCCCGACGTTCTTATAATGCGAATGGCCTCGCGCACCGACGCAGTGGCCGCATTGAAGGCCGTCGCTGAACAAGGCGAAGCGCCGGGAACCGAATCCGCGAGCGACCCGGAGAAATCGCATTTCCGTCGCTTCCTCGACATTTACAGGAAATTCCCCAAAGACAATTCCTGGGATCCGGCGCGGCCCATTCCGGACAATCCGTCCGCCCCGGGCACCCCGGCGGGGGCCCACCAGACCCCCATCACCAGTTACGAGGGCGGCCTTTGGGCCAACATCTTCAATCTGCGCTACCGGATGCTGCTGAGTTATCTGGCGCATACCTATCAGCAGCCCGCGACCCAACCAGGCGACGACGGCGGAGCGCGCAGAGGTCTCATCATCAATCGAATGTTCGGAGAGATGTATAATCTGAGGTCGGTCGCCACCGTCCTTGTCCATCTGCCGCTTGCCGACGGCAGTAAGCAATGCTGCGGCCCCACTTTTCAAATGCCGTATACGCTTCAGCTTCCGCAAACCGACGCCGGGTATTGGACCCTTCACCTCGACCTGATCGCCGCGACCGCCTCGCTCCTCGCCGAGGCGCGCGCGGCGGGAAATTCCGAGCGGTCGGAGTACGCAAGGACGCTGCAAGATCTCGACGCCAGTGCGCGGAAGGAAATGGAACTCTATGCCGCCGCTGGCAGCGTTCGCACCGACGTCAACCGGTTGAAGGCCGCAGTTCGATGACAATCCTCGAAATCCGCATCCTCCCGCCGCTTGCCATCTCGAGGCTGGGCTCGTCTTCCGAACCGTTGGAAAACTACGAACTGGTCGTCGATGAGCCGCTTGGCCATCGCAAGATCGTTCCAGCGGAAACCCTCAGGGTCGATCCTCTAACCGGCACAATTAGCGAAGCCTATACGCCCAAGGAGATCCTGTTTCGCGACGGCGACCGCATTCGCCCGGTTGCGCCGTTTCTGGAAGTGTTCGCGCGAACCAGCCCAGACTCCCTTGAGCCTTTGACGGTTGGTCTTCTCAAGTCGCACGGCTTCTCGGCGGCGGATGTGCGTTGGACGGTTACGCTCGGCAACATCAAGGCCTTTCGACGCACCAACGATCCCAACGACAAGATCATCGCCTGCGCGAGCTTCAACGATCACGCGCGTCATCCGCTCCAAGGTCTTTGCAAAAATTTCATTGCCGAAAAAACGCTGCCGCTCGGTTCAGCCCAGTACATCAAACCAACGGAATTGTTTCCCGAGATTCGGCTGAGATATACGCCGGCGGCCGGCTTGGTCTATGGCGCGAGCGACCGCCGCGCCACGGCCGACACCCCGAACGGGCCTGTCACCGAGCCCGACCCCGTGCTCGACGGGCGGCTGATCTACGACCCGACGAAGGGCTGGAAGGGCTATTTCGACAAGAATCTGCCGACCGAGACTAATCCAGGCGCGATCTACGCCGGCTATAACGGCGACAATGGTCAGACCAGCTGGGGGTACCTCGACGACGAGTGCGACGGCATCGTATCCGCCGAACTGACGCTCGGCGGGAAAACCCTGCGCGCTTTTGCGCGCATCGGCGCCGGCCCGCCCGCTTTTGCACCCGACGGCCTGCCGATCCGCACCGTCTCCGACGAGCTCGAACAGGCGATGTTCGGTCCGGACATCGATGCCGCCGCCGTCTCGCCCGGCGACGTGGAAGACATCGTTCGGCGCGCGTTCGAAACCGTCCGGTTGCTGAACACGGCGGTCATGAACGGCAATCCGGTCGACGGCCGGTTAGCCCCCGCAAGCATCATGCCGTCGCAGGATGCCAACGACTACCACCGCATGTTCGGGCCTATCATGGCCCCTGCCCTGGTCGACAATCTGTCCATCGTAGCATTGCACCAGACGGTGCTCACCGCGCTCAAGAGCGGAACGCCGGCGTGGTTCGCGGACGTGCTGCGCAATCCCGACGAAGTCGGCGACCTCACCGATAAAGGACGGCGCAAGATGCCCGCGATGATGCGCGGCGCGGATGCCCGCTATCTCACGCTGACGCGACGGCAAATCAACAAAATCCGAAATTCCGTCGCACGCGGCCTGTTTCGTTAGGGAGTAGTGACGTGAGCCAGAAGCCTCCGATCGAACCGCGCAACCTTTCGGCCCAGCTCAGTTATCGCGGCCGAGGCAATCCGCCGGTCTCACATCCGTCCTCCGCGATTTCCAATTGCTTCCCCGGACTGGAATTCGATTTCCGCGCGATCTGGCGCCGCTCGTTCATTGGCATCTTGCTTTCCGAAAACAACAACTACGTCGTGGAAGCCGATCCCCAGTTCAAGGATTTGGAGGGATGCCGCCTGCTCAAGATCGCCGGCAACCCGGTCTCGGTGCTGACGAGCGGTCCGATTTTCCCCGGTAGCATCGATACGCTCAGCACCGGCGGAAACCCCGATTCCGTGGCGTTCATGGAATGGTCGAACAACCTGGCACAGATTTTCGGCAAGCAGGGGCAAAAGGTCTCCTGCGAGTTCACCGCTTCGCCGTCCAAAAATGAGGTGCTGCCCGGCAACCCCGATGTAAAGACAAAAACGATCGATCTCGAGGTCCGCGCCATCTTCGAAAAGGTCGACGTTGGTAGCGGGCCGGAGAGGCTCGCCGTTCTGGCCGAGGCGCTGGTTGAACCCGGAGAACTCAGTCAAGGACTGTGCTCGCCTTGGCAGAACGATTATCGCGAATGCGCCTGCTACTACTGGGCGGCCAGCCGGCCGGACTATATCAACGTCGTCGCGGCCGATGATGGAACGAGCCGTGGCGACAACTGGATGCAGCGCGAGCAGACGGGCACTTATCTTCCCGACAACCGAGACCCCGGGCGTATGTTTTCTTACGACGACCTTTTCAAACAGTGGGAAAAGGTCCTCAAATTCGTGGTCGGCGGCAAGACGTAGACTCGAGGGCCGACGATGATCGCCGCCACAACCGCCCCGACGCCCGACTTTTCGAGCGCCAGGCCGCGCGCGCGCGACCTGCACCTGTTGCGCACCGAGCGCGGCGCCCATGCCTTTGTCGTCGACGGCAGTCAGCTGTTTGACATCGACGAGGAGACCTTTGCCGAGCTCGATGCCGCGATCGACGGGCCGGATCTCGATAGCAAGCTCGCCAACCTGGGGCTTCGGTGCGGCCCTCGACGGATCGACGATGCAGCGCCGGAGCACATGCCGGTACGGGCATTATCCCTGGCGGTCGCCCAGAAATGCAATCTGGGATGCACCTACTGCTATGCGCGAGAAGGAGATTTTGGCGGCCCCGCCAAGAACATGTCCCTGGAGACCGCGCGCGCCGCCGTCGATCTGCTGTTCGCCGAAACCGAACCGGACCAGCGGATCAATCTGGCATTTCTCGGCGGCGAGCCGCTGATCAATCGGGCCGTGCTTCGCTCGACGACCGAATACGCGCACGCGCAGGCCTCGCGCCGCGGCCAGAGAATCGGCTTTTCCATCACCACCAATGGCACGTTGTTAACGCCCGAAGATTGCGACTTCTTCGAACGCTTCGGTTTCGCCGTAACCGTCAGCCTGGACGGCTCGCGCGCCAATCACGACCGTCAGCGCCCCTTCAAGGGCGGACGCGGCAGCTTCGATGTCATCATCCGCCGGCTCAAGCCACTCCTGGCAAAGCAGGTCGCGATGCAGGCGACGGCACGCGTGACGGTGACACCGGAGAATCTCGATCTGCGTGAAACGCTCGATGAGCTGCTGGCGCTCGGCTTCTATAGCGTGGGCTTTTCGCCGATGCTGGCCTCACCCACCGGCGCCGGTCAAATGCAGGGCGCCAGCCTCGCGACAATGCTGGAGAACATGGTCTCGTGCGGCCATAAATTCGAGCGGCGCGTCCTTCGTGGGGAGACCTACGCCTTTGCCAATCTGATGACGGCGCTGCAGGAAATTCACCGCGGCACTCATCGCCCCTACCCGTGCGGTGCCGGTGGTGGATATTTCGGCGTTTCCGCCGATGGCGATCTCTCCGCCTGTCACCGCTTCGTGGGCGATCATGTGGGCGACATGGGGCATATCGCAACCGGCGTCGACCGCTCGCGGCAAGCGACTTGGCTGCGATCGCGCCACGTGCACACGCAGCTCCCCTGCAACTCGTGCTGGGCTCGCTATCTGTGTGGCGGCGGATGCCACCACGAAGTCCTGGCGGGCGGCCGGCACGCCTGCGATTTCATCCGTGGCTGGCTGCATTATTGCCTGCAGGCTTATCTGCGCTTGTCCGCCGTGCGCCCGGACATGTTCGCGCAGCTTGCCGCGGCCCATTCCCATTGAACAAGCTGATCCAGACCGAGGTCGTGGTCGTCGGCGGCGGCCCGGCGGGCGCGGTCGCGGCTCGCGCCTTGGCGCACCTCGGGCGCGAGGTCGTTCTGTGCGAGAGTGCAAGTTTCCCGCGCCCGCATGTCGGCATTTCGCTCAGTCCGGGTGTCGAAAAGCAACTGGCCTTCCTCGGTCTTGATGGTCAGCTCGACCGGCCTTGCCACCGCAAGGAGGTCCCGATGCTGCGACGGTGGGGCACTCCTGATTTCGAAATCTCCGCCGGGCCGACTTTTACGATTGTTGATCGCGGTGTGTTCGACGCCGATCTGCTCGCCGCTGCGCGCGACGCGGGTGTCCGCGTGCTGCATCCGGCAAGGGTGGGCGAGCAGACGCGAACGGGCGAACGGTGGCGCCTCGCCGTCTACCGTGCGGACTCACACGTTGTCATCGACACCCGATTCGTAGTCGAAGCGACCGGGCGTCGCATGCGGTTCCGGCGACGCCGGCGCTATGGCTCAAACACCCTCGCGCTTTGCGGTACCTGGATCGGTGCGCCGACGGGGGCGATGCGGCTTTCGGCGGGAAGAGATCACTGGTGCTGGGCGACGCCGACCGGTCCACACGCCAGTTCCTTGATCTGTTTTGTCGACCCGCAGCGTTTTCAACAGCTGCCGGGGTCGTTGCGCGAACGCTACGTTACGATGGCCGAACAAAGCGGCGTGCTGCCAAGCATCGAAGCTTTCACCTTATGCGCAGACCCGTTCGCCTGTAACGCGACACCCTGCGTCAGCGAAGAGGAGACAGCGGGCATACTCTGCGTCGGCGATGCCGATCTGACCCTCGATCCTCTGTCTTCGAGCGGTGTTCAGGCGGCTATTCAATCCTCTCTGGCGATCGGCCCCATCGTGAATACGCTCCTCACGCCCGGTGCGGACGCCGACGCCGCAATGGATTTCTGGCGCACGAGCCGGATGCGACGCCTGAACCAGCATCGCAGGTGGTCGCAGCAGCTATATTCCGAAGCACTCTGCCGACACCGGACCGCCTTTTGGGCCGAACGAGCCGGCAGCGAGCCGGCGTCCGCTCCCGCGGTCGATCCACCGCGTCCGATGCCCGCTCCCGATCAGCTCATCCGGCTGTCTGGACAAACCAAGTTCATATTCGCTCCCTGCCTTGCGGGCGGCTTGGTCGAAAGAATGAAATGCATAAGCCATCTCGGAGAGCCGATGGGCTTCCTCGGGAAGATCCACCTTGCGACGAAATTGCAGGAGGCACAGGTTTTTCTACCGGCTTCCGCCCGACGGCTTGTCGAGACATGGTCCACCAGCATGTCGCCTAGCAGCGCCTTCGCGCTCCTGACTTGGGCATGGAAGCAAGGTGTGCTCGTCGACGCTTCGCAGGACGAAGGCTTGGTGCGCGGAACGCTCAAGCCGCCCATGAATGAAGTCATCACCCTCTAGTTCGTTACGTAGGGAGCCCGAATAGCTTGGCGGCGTTGCCGCCGAGGATCGCGATCTTCTCATCGTCGCTGAGAGTGGTCGTCGCCAGCACGTGATCGACCGGGTGCGCCTCCCAGGGGAACGGAACGTCGCTCCCGACCATGAGCTGGCTCACCCCGACTTGCGCCGCCAAGTGGCGCAGCGCCTCGGGGGTGAACACGAGGGAATCGAAATAGAGCTGGTTGAGATATTCGCTCGGCTTCTTTTTCAGGACGATGTCCTTGCTGCAGAACCGATCGCCGACGACGCACGCGTGGTCCGAGCGGCCGGCGTAAGACGGGAGATACCCGCCGCCGTGCGCCGCGAGAATCTTCAGGCCAGGGAAACGGTCGAGCGTGCCTTCGAATATCAGATGCTGGAGGGCAATCGTGGTTTCGAGCGGATTGCCGATCAAGTTCCTCAGAAAGCCGTTGCCGGTCAACAGCGGGTCAAGCTCGGGGATGCCCACCGGATGGATAAAGAGTACCGCGCCAAGTTCCTCCGCTTTCTGCCAGACGGGATGAAACTTCGCGTCCGAGAACGGAGCGCCCGCCACCGTTCCGCCGATCGCGGCGCCGCGCAACCCCTGTTTTTTGACCGCGGTCTCGAGTTCCTCGCGCGCAAGCTGTGGGTCCTGCAAGGTAAGCGAGGCAAAACCCGCGAAGCGGTCGTGGTGGGTTGCCACGAACTCGGCGAGCTTCTCGTTCTGGATTTGCACGATTTTCGCGGCGAGGTCGCGCTCGCGGCCGTACCAGTAGGGATTCATCGACAGGACCTCCATGTCGATCGCCTGGGAATCCATTGCCTTGAGCCGCGTGTCGAGGTCGATGTAGAGGTCCTTCCCGCCGGCGCCGCCCATGCCGATCCGGTTCCGATCTTCTCCGAGCAGGGCGGTCGCTTCATGAAACAGGCAGTGCGAATGCACGTCGATCGTCTTGACGCGTTTGCCGTTGACGGTCACCGGACGGCGCGCCGGTAGCGTAGACTGCGCGGCCGCCATGGACGGCCAGCCGCAACCGCAGAACGCAATGCCCGAAGCCGCGGCGCCGCGCAAAAACTGCCGGCGCGTGTTGAATCCATCTGTTTGCTGCATGGACCTCCCCGACGATCGCAATGAGAAAAGCGACTTGATCATCGCGATTTTCTCATGTCAATGGCGGGACGAAATGGCCGCGGACTCAGGGCATGGCAGTTAGTCAAAGGAGTTCGACCGCGATGAAAGATACGTTCTGTAGCGCGGCCCCGATCGTCGCGGCCCTCCTGGCGGTAACGCAGCCGGCGCCCGCGCAGGGCCCGGCGGAGGTGAGCGTCAACGTGTTTCCCGGCGGGTTCAACTGGGGCATCTACGTCGCCCAGGAACGCGGCCTGTTCGAGAAGAACGGCATCCGGGTGACGGTGCAGGCGACGCCCAGCTCGGTCGCGCAGATGACCGGCCTTTCCGAAGGAAAGTTCGACATCGCCATGACCGCCGTCGACAACATCGTCGCCTATGCGGAAGGCCAGGGCGAAGCGCCGATCGGCCCTCAGCCGGAATTCTTCGCCTTCATGGGCAGCGACACCGGTTTCTTGAGTCTGGTCACCGCCTCCGACGTGAAAGCGATCGCCGATCTCAAGGGCCGCACGCTGTCGGTCGACGCGCTCACCACCGGCTACGCCTTCGTGCTGTTCGACATCCTGCGGCGCAACGGACTTAACGATGGCGACTACACGGTCGCCAAGGTCGGCGGCATGGTGCAGCGCTGGAACGCGCTGCACGACCACAAGCAGGACGGAACGATGCTCTCGACGCCCTACAACATTCTGGCAAAGGCGGAAGGGTTCACCCAGCTCGCGACGGCCACCAAGGTGATCGGGCATTATCAGGGCAACGTCGCCGCGGCGCGCCGCTCCTGGGCCGCCGCCAACAAGGACAAGGTGATCGCCTATATCCGCGCCTATGTCGAAGCGATCGACTGGCTTTACGAGCACGCCAACCGCGACGAGGCGGTGCGCATCCTGCGCAAGAACGTGCCGCAAATGTCCCAGGATCTCGCCGAGCGCAGCTATGACGAACTGCTCGATCCGCAGGACGGTTTCTTTCGCCAAGGCCGCATCGACATGGCGGGGCTGAAAACGGTGCTCGAACTGCGCAGCCGCTACGGCAAGCCGACGAAGCTGCTCGACGATCCGATGAAATATTACGACCCGTCGTACCACGCCGCGGCCACGGGTAGGGCGCAATAGCGACCCGCCTTCGCTCGCTGTGCGAGCTACGGCGGGTTTGAGTCCGCCGGAGCGCGAAGGCGGAAGCGTATTGCGCCATTTCGGCCGCGACCGGCGCAATACGGCCTTTCGGCCTATTGCGCCCTACGGCCCTTGCCAGTCTTCGCAGGCGCTTTAGACTTGAAACAAACCTGGGAGGGTCGATCATGTTCGCGCGTTTGTGCCTCGGGCTAGCCGCCCTGCTCATCTTCACCTACGGCAGCGCCGCGGCGGATCTCACCGTGGGATTCGTAACGTCGTTGAGCGGCCCGGGCGCCTCGATCGGCATCCCATATGAGAAGGGCATCCTGGCAGCCCAGGCCTACGCTGGCAAAGTCGGCGACACCAACATCAAGCTGATCCGCCTCGACGACGCTTCGGACCCGTCGGCAGCGACACGCAACGCCCGCAAGCTCGTGCAGGAAGATCATGTCGACGTCCTGATGGGCACTTCGGGCCTGCCCGGCACGATAGCGATGGCCGTGGTCGCGGCGGAGACCAAGACGCCGATGCTTTCGCTCGTTCCTGCCCCCGCGCCGCAAAATCCGAACGGGCAATGGCTCATCTCGATCCCGCAGCCGGTGCCGCTGATGGTCGCGGCCGTGGTCGAGCGCATGAAGAAGGACAACGTCAAGCGGGCCGCCTACATCGGGTTCAGCGATTCCTGGGGCGATCTCGTTTACGACGGCGTGATGAAGAACGCGCCGGGAAACGCGATCGACGTCGTCACCAACGAACGCTACGCGCGCGCCGACACTTCGGTCACCGGGCAGACGTTGAAAATCATCGCCGCGCATCCCGACGCGGTGATCACCGGCGGCTCGGGAACGCCGGGCGCGCTACCCTACCTCGCGCTCGCCGATCGCGGGTTTAAGGGCGGCCTCTACGGCACGCACGCGCTGATCAATCCCGATTTCGTGCGGGTGGGCGGCGCCGCCGTCGAGGGCGTGATCGCGCCGACCGGGCCGGTGATCGTCGCGGAGCAATTGCCCGACAGCAATCCGACCAAGAAGGTGTCGCTCGCGTTCCGCGAGGTCTATCAGAAGACCAACAACGCGCCGACCAGCGATGCCTACGCCGCTTATTCCTTCGATGCCTGGCTCGTGCTGCTCGACGCGGCCAAACGCGCGCTGGCAAAGGCGCAACCCGGGACCGAGCAATTCCGCGCTGCCCTCAACGAAGCGTTGGAAACGACCAAGGACGTAACCGGCACTCACGCCGTCTACAATTTCAAGCCGGGCGAGTCCTTCGGGGTCGACGAGCGCGCGCGCATTCTCGTGCAACTGAAGCAAGGAAAGTGGACGCTGCTGCAATGATCCATGCGTCGTCATCGTCCGCGCAAGCGGCGTCGTAGGGTGGGCTAAGGCGCGAAGCGCCGTGCCCACCATCCATCAACAAACAACCATCGTTGGTGGGCACGCCGCCTTCGCTGCGCTCCGGCCGCTTAGCCCACCCTACATTTGCCGTTTTCGCAGGCATGACGAGCCAGAGCTTAGGCCGTGACGCCGGAAATCGCCCTCCTCCTCGTCCAAGACGGCATTTCCACCGGCGCCATCTACGTCCTGGTCGGCCTCGGGATCGTCCTGATCTTTCTGGTCACCCGCGTCATCTTCGTCCCGTTCGGGGACCTGGTCGGTTATTCCGCGCTCACGCTGGCCGCGCTGCAAATGAAGCAGCTGCCGGGCACGGTGTGGCTGGTCCTCATCCTCGCCGCGATGGCGACGGCGACGGAAGTCTATGGATTGTTGCGCCAGGGGCAGAGGCGGCGGCTGCCCAAGGCCGTGGCGCTCTACGGCGTGCTGCCGCTTTTACCCGCGCTCCTGGTCTGGCTCGCGGCCGGGCGCGAGTTGCCGATGTGGCTCGGCATCGCGCTCACCTGCGCGATCATGCTGCCGGTGGCCCCCCTGCTCTATCGCGTCGCCTTTCGCCCGCTCGCCGATGCGTCGGTACTGGTGCTTCTGATCGTCGCGGTGGCCGTGCATTTTGCCACCTCCGGCCTCGCCCTCGTGTTCTTCGGCCCCGAAGGCTTCCGCACCGAGCCGATGACGCGCGCCTTCTTCACGCTCGGGCCGATCGGCGTGTCCGCGCAAACCATTCTGATCATCGCAAGCTGTGCGGTCGTCTGCCTGCTTCTGTTTCTTTTCTTCGAGCGGACGCTCACCGGCAAGGCATTGCGCGCGACCGCCGTCAATCGGATCGCGGCGCGTCTCGTCGGCATCCTGCCCTCGACGACCGGCGCGACGGCCTTCCTGCTCGCCTCGGCGCTCGCCGCCCTGTGCGGCATCCTGATCGGCCCTGTCACCACGCTTTATTATGATTCCGGCTTCCTGATCGGCCTCAAGGCGTTCGTCGGGGCGATCATCGGCGGCCTCGTGAGCTATCCGGCGACCGCCGTCGGCGCCATCCTGGTCGGGTTGTTCGAAAGCTTCGCCGCCTTTTTCGACAGTTCGCGGAAGGAGGTCTTCGTCTTCGGCGCACTCGTGCCGATCCTGATCTGGCAGTCGCTCCGCAGCAAAGGCCCGGTCGAGGAGGAAATCGAAGAAGAAGAATACGCCGACGCGGGCGTGAGCCGGCGCAGTGCCCAGGTCGTAACGATCGTAGCGGTTGCGTTTGTGGCGATCGCGCCGGCGATACTCGGAACGTTCAGCATCACGCTGATGAATTACATCGGCATCTACGCGATCGCGGCGCTCGGTCTCGTGCTGCTCACCGGCTGCAGCGGCCTGACTTCGTTCGGCCAGGCCGCCTTCGTCGGCATCGGCGCCTACGCGACCGCATGGTACACCGCCGTACAGGGCGGCTCGCCGTGGGTCGGCCTTATCCTCGCGTTGGCATTCACCGGCCTGGTGGCCACCGGCCTCGGCGCGGCGACCTTGCGGCTCGGCGGACATTTCCTGCCGCTGAGCACCATCGCCTGGGGCATCGCCATCTTCTTTCTGTTCGGCAACATGGACGCGCTCGGCCGCTACAGCGGCCTCTCCGGCATCCCCGCGATCTCCATCGGGCCGTTATCGCTCGTCGACACGACCGCCAATTATTTTCTCATCTGGACGCTGCTCGGCGTCGTCATGCTGCTGTGTCGCAATTTGCTCGACTCGCGCCAAGGCCGCGCCATCCGCAGCTTGCGCGGCGGCATCGCCATGGTGGAGAGCCTCGGCGTCGGCTCGTTTCGTACGCGGCTAGCCGTGTTCGTGCTCGCCGGGTTGCTTGCCGGCCTCTCCGGTTGGCTCTACGCGCATCTGCAGCGCTTCGTGAATCCGGCGCCGTTCGACGTCCGCCCCGGCATCGAGCTGTTGCTGATGGCGCTGGTCGGCGGGCCGGGCCGGATCACCGGCGCCGTGGTCGGCGCCGCCATCGTCGTTTTGCTCAAGAACATACTCCAGGACGTGTTGCCGCCGATCACGCGCTACAGTGCGCAGCTCGAGGTCGTGTTCTTCGGCGTCCTCTTCGTCGTGCTGCTACAGAAGGCGCGCGGCGGCGTCGTGCCGATGCTCGCGCGCCTGTTGCCGCGCGGCGAGGCGGAGAAACCTGCGACGGCCGCGTCGTTGCCGCCCCGCGTGGCATCGGCCGGCTCCACCGAGAACGTGCTCGAGATCGCCGGCGCGACCAAGCGTTTCGGCGCGCTCGTGGCGGTCAACGACGTGAGCTTCGCCGTGCGCTCGCACGAAGTGCTGGCGTTGATCGGCCCGAACGGCGCCGGCAAAAGCACCCTCATCGACCTGATAACCGGCACGCTTGGCCTCGATGGCGGCCGCATCCTGCTGCTCGGCACGGATGTGACGCGGCTCGCGCCGCGCCACCGCGCCATGCGCGGGATGGCGCGCACCTTCCAGCACGTCAAACTGCGGCCGGACATGACGCTGCTCGACAACGTCCTGCTCGGCACCTACGGCCGCACCCGCGCGGGACTATGGGCCGGGGCCTTGCGTCTCGACCGCGCGGAGGAGCGCTCGGCGCGCGCCGCCGCGCTGCGCCAGCTCGAGCGCGTAGGGCTCGCCGGGAAGTTCGACGAGGTCGCCGGCAACCTGCCGCTCGGCCAGCAGCGCCTGCTGGAAGTTGCCCGGGCTCTGGCCGCCGATCCGGCCGTCGTGCTGCTCGACGAGCCGGCGGCCGGTCTGCGGCAGCTGGAAAAGAAAATGCTGGCCGACCTGCTCCGCTCCTTGCGCAGCGAAGGCATGACCATCGTGCTGGTCGAGCACGACATGGATTTCGTCATGAATCTGGTCGACCGCGTCGTGGTGATGGATTTCGGGGTCAAGCTCGCCGAAGGCCTGCCGGCCCGCGTCCGTGCCGATGCGCGCGTGCAGGAAGCTTATCTCGGCGGTGTCGCATGAGCGCGCTGCTTTCGGTAGAAGACCTGCATGTGAGCTACGGCAAGGTCGAAGCCGTCAGCGGCGTGAGCCTGCAAATGCAAGCCGGCGAAATCGTTACCGTGATCGGGCCGAACGGCGCCGGCAAGACAACGCTGCTCGCCGCGCTCATGGGGCTGCAGCCGGCGAAAGGGCAAATCCGTTACGAGGGAAGCGACTTCTCCGGCCTGCTCACGGAAGAGCGCGTGCGCCGGGGCGTCTGTTTGGTGCCCGAACGGCGCGAGCTGTTCACCGAGATGACGGTCGAGGACAACCTCATCCTCGGTGCTTACACCCGCTGGCGCGACCGCGCCGCGGTGGAGCGCGACCTCGCGGAGGTCTATGCGCGCTTTCCCCGCCTCTCGGAGCGGCGCACGCAGCTCGCCGGCACGCTCTCGGGGGGCGAGCGCCAGATGCTGGCGCTCGGGCGCGCCTTGATGACGAAGCCGCGCCTCTTGCTGCTCGACGAGCCGAGCCTCGGCTTGGCGCCCCTGCTCGTGCGGGAGATTTTCCGCATCGTCACGGCGCTGCGCCAACTCGGCGTCTCGATCCTCCTGGTCGAGCAGAATGCCCGCGCCGCACTCGAAACCGCCGACTTCGGCTATGTGCTCGAGACCGGCTCGATCGTGCACAGCGGCAAGGCCGCGGACCTGATCCACGATCCCAAGGTCGTCGCGAGCTATCTGGGCGGTAAAGCCGGCGCATGATCCCGAAAAGTGGGAACCGGTTTTCGGACAAGATCATGCGCCAAACAAGGAATTGAGCGCCATGCGCAGCACGGACTTGCGACACCGGTTGGCGCACATGTTTGCGCCGGCGGAGCGCACGCTGCCGGCCATGCTGATGGGCCAGGCGGAACGCCATGGCGACAGGCCGCTCGTGAGCGCGGGCGACGACACCTGGACCTACACGGAAACGGCCGCGGCTGCGGCGCGTACCGCCGGCACATTGCGCGCCGCCGGCATCGGCCCGGGCGACCGCGTCGCGATCATTTGCTCGAACCGCATCGAACTTCTCGGGTTGCTGCTCGGGTGCGGGTGGCTCGGCGCGGTTGCGGTGCCGATCAACGTTGCTTCGCGCGGGGCGCTGCTTCAGCACATCCTCTCCAACAGCGGCGCCCGGCTCCTCGTGCTGGAACCGGAGCACGCCGGAAACCTGGCCATGCTCGATGCGTCCGCGCTGGCGATTGAAGCGATCTGGACGATCGGGGCGCCGGGAGAGAATAGCCTCGGCCGGATCGCGCCGCGCGCGATGCCGCCGCCGGGCGAAGCAATCCCGCCGGCGGCGCTCGCGCCCTCCGATCTCGCGATGATCCTCTACACCTCGGGCACCACCGGTCCCTCGAAGGGCGTCTGCTGTCCGCACGCGCAATATTTCTGGTGGGGCGCGAACACCGCCGCGCTGCTCGGGGTGACGAGCGACGATGTCCTGTGCACGACCTTGCCGCTGTTCCACACCAACGCGATCAACACGTTCTATCAGGCGCTGCTGACGGGAGCGTCGGTGCGTTACGAGAAGCGGTTTTCGGCTTCCGGCTTCTTTCCCGCGTTGGCGCAACACCGCGCGACCGTCACTTATCTGCTGGGTGCCATGGTGCCGATTCTGCTGTCGCGGCCGGAAAGCGCGGAGGAGCGCGCGCACGCGACCCGTGTAGCGCTCGCGCCCGGCGTGCCGGCGCAATTCCACGCGCCGTTCACGCGCCGCTCCGGCATTCGGCTGCTCGACGGCTGGGGCTCGACGGAGACGAATTTCGTGCTCGGCACCACGGTCGACCGGCAGAAGCCCGGTCTCATGGGCCCGGTCGCCGAAGGCTTTTCCGCGCGCGTGGTCGATGATCTGGACAACGCCGTGGCGGACGGCGTCGCCGGCGAACTCATCGTGCGCGCGGACGAGCCGTTCGCCTTCGCAACCGGCTATTTCGGCACGGCAGAAAAGACCGTGGAAGCCTGGCGGAACCTCTGGTTCCACACCGGCGATCGCGTCGTGCACGAGGCTGACGGTTACTTCCGTTTCGTCGACCGCCTGAAGGATGCGATCCGCCGGCGCGGCGAAAACATCTCATCGTTCGAGGTCGAGCAGGTGCTGCTCGGGCATCCGGCCGTCGCCAACGCCGCGGTCTTTCCCGTGCGCTCCGCGCTTGCGGAAGACGAGGTGATGGCGGCCGTGGTTGTTAATCCCGACCAGGCGCTCGCACCCGCCGATTTGATTGCCTACTGCGCGCCACGCCTGCCCTATTTTGCCGTGCCGCGCTATCTCGAATTCATGGCCGAGCTGCCGATGACCGAGAACGGAAAGGTGCAGAAGTACAAGCTGCGCGAACGCGGCGTCACCGCCCAGACCTGGGACGGCGGCGACGGACAAAAACGTGCGGGGCGCACCGGAGCATGACGATGTCCTCTTTGAACACCTGCGTCAGCCGCCGCCGCCTGCTCCAGTTCATCGCCGGCAGCCCTCTCCTTTACGGCGGAGCGGCGTTCGCCGGAGGCCTTGCGCCGCCCGATCCGATGAGTTTGGTCGCCGCGCGATATAGAGAACCCGATCACGAGCCCGAAGGACGCGCTCAGCGTGTTCGATTTCGAGCCGGTGATGCGCAAGAACGTGCCGCCGGCGCATTTCGGATACATGGCGACCGGCTTCGACGACGAGGCGACGTTGCGCGCCAACCGCGAGGGATTTCACAAGTTCCAGCTTCGCCCACGCCGCCTCGTCGATGTGTCGAACGTGGACATGCGCATCGAACTCATGGGCGCGACTTTCGACAGCCCGATCGTGATCGCGCCGACCGGCAGCAACCGGGCGTTCCATCCGGAAGGCGAACTCGCGGTCGCCCGGGCCGCAAAGGCCGGCAACCATTTGCAAATGGTATCGACCGTCGCGAGCAATTCGGTCGACGACATCACGGCCGCGCGCGGCGCGCCCGTATGGTTCCAGCTCTACACGACGCAGCGGCCGCTGGTCGCCGACGCGCTCATCGCGCGAGCCGAGAAGGCCGGGTGTCCCGCGATCGTTTTGACGCTCGACGTGATCGGGCCGTTGAAGTGGGAGACCTTTGTCCGGCTGCGCCGCACCGACACGCGGGAATGCGCGAGCTGCCATCACGGCGGAAATGATTATCTCGCCAGCAGGCCGAATTTCGCCGGCATCGACCTCACCGGCGCCACCGGCACCGGGGTCACCAATCTGACCTGGGACGTGGTGAGACGGCTGCGCGAGCGCATCAAAGCGAAGTTTCTGCTCAAGGGCATTCTCGCTTCCGAGGACGCAAAGCTCGCGGCCGACGCCGGCGTCGATGGCGTCATCGTATCGAACCACGGCGGCCGGGTCGAAGACGGCGGCCTCTCCACAATCGAGGCGCTTCCGGAAATCATGGATGCGGCGGGCGGCCGGATGCGTGTGATAATCGACAGCGGATTCCGCCGCGGCACCGACATCGTCAAGGCGCTCGCGCTCGGTGCGCAGGCGGTTGCGGTCGGACGGCCCTACTTGTGGGGGCTCGGCGCGTTCGGTCAGCCGGGCGTCGAGCGCGTGCTGGAACTGCTGCGGCTCGAGACGCGCGTCGCCATGCAGCAGTGCGGCGCGCCTTCGATCAAAGACCTCACGCCCGCCCTGGTGCGCCGCGCGTAAGGGGGCATGCGCCTGCCCACGCGGGCAGGCGCATTCCGGATCTTGTTTCTGCTACCGCGCCGCGCGCCGCCGTGACGCCGTCTTCTTCTTGGCGGATTTTTTATACGCCGATTTCCGGGGCGCCTTTTTCGCCGGAGCGCGTTTCGCCCGCCTCGCCGATTTGGCCGGTGGCCCGGCGGGTTGCGGGGGCTTCGGCGCCGCCGATTCCGCCTTGCGTGCCCCGCCGCGCAGGGCCTCGGCGGTGCGCTGCAACGCCACGCCCGCGGCAGCCACTGCCGCCGCGCGAATCGCCTCCCCGGCGATATCACGGACGGCATCGGCTCCGGCCTTCGCGGCGCCGGCGACTTTATTCTTCGCCTTCTCGGTTGTGCTCTTCTTCGCCATAGGTTTGCCTTTTTTATCCCCTCGGCCGTGCCATCGTACCGTACGGCCAGCCGAATTTCGAGCGCACCCCGCGACGAAGTGTGGCAAAAAATTTACTAATCCCAAGCCACCATCCTGCGAAGGACGCCCCCGCCGCTCCCCAGTTCAGTTGAGCCGATTTCTTGCCGCAATTGCATCGTTCTCTTGGGCAAGTGGATGTCGACGGAAGGCGTCGGGGGAAAGGGCGCCTTTCGATCTAAGGGGTACCTGGGACGGGGATGGGAAGCATTCTTGCGCGTGCCGGACTGCGGCCGGTCTTGATTGGGCTGGCCGCCCTCCTGGTGGGTTTTTCCGTCGAATGGCCGAAACGGCTCGACGGCTCGGCTAACCCCGAGTCGCTCGCGCGCGGCATAGGCGGTTCGACCACCGTGTCGAAACGATCGCCGACGCTGGCATCGTTGGCATCGCTGCCTCCGCGCGGCGTGAAGACCGATACCGGCGCTGGCGAGGCGGCGCGCGACGCGCAGCCGTCGTCGTTCGCCGATCGGTTCGCCGCGGTCTTCTGGTTCTATGGCGACGACGACGACGTGGTGCGCCACCAAGTCTCGACGGAGCCGGCAGATGACGAGGCCGACGAACCGCCTCCGCCGCGACGCGCTCACGACGACAGACTTACGGCGGTTTACGTCATCGCCGAGCATACGGTTTATATGCCCAACGGCGAGCGGCTCGAAGCGCACTCGGGGCTCGGCCACAGGACGGACGATCCCCAGTATATCAAAGTGAAGATGCGCGGGCCGACGCCGCCGAACATCTATGACCTCACGTTGCGCAAATCGCTGTTCCACGGCGTTCGCGCGATCCGGCTCAATCCGGTCGATGAAAACCGTATGTTCGGCCGCGACGGAATGCTGGCGCATTCCTATATGCTGCGCGGCACCAAAGGGCAGTCCAACGGCTGCGTGGTGTTCCGCGACTATCCCGCGTTCCTCCGTGCCTTCCAGCGCGGAGAAGTCGACCGTCTCGTCGTGGTCGAGCGGATCGAGGATGCGCCCGAGACGCCCCGAAATCTCGGGACGGCCAATCTGAACCACCACGCCAAACGCAAGCTCAAGCACGTCGCTTCGCGTTAATTAAATCGCGGCGGGCCTGACCATCGCCCCAGCGGCGCCACCGCCAGCATCACGCGGAATTGTGTTTCCGCTCTCCCGGGCTGGATTGCCGCTTGCCCACCAGATGATAAGTTACCGGGATTGGAGGCGCGTCATGCGCTCCTCGCATCCCGACGCATTCCTTCTGCCGCTGCTGCTGCCGATCGTACTGGTCGGCATGTTTCCGTTGCTCGTCCTCGGCGTCGTCGGCATGCTCGGGATCGGTATTCTCGGCCTGCTCGTGCTGTTCATTGCGGTCGGCGACGAGCTCAGCGCAACGAGCGTCTATTCCCACCACATCGTCACCAGGAGTTTTCTCCCCGCCTCGGAGCGCGCTGCCCATCGGATGGACGCGCGCGCGGCGCTGCGCCCGGCCTTCCTGATGAAGCTCGTCGGCAGCGCGATGATCATCATCGGCTACGGCGGATTCTTCTGGTTCACAGTGGGCTGAAGGAACCGCGTCGCCGCTCGGCCCGCGCCGCCTGGACTTGCCGCGCCGCAATGATAGTTTGACGCCGGGATCCGGTCGCCCGGCAAGCGTCATCTCGGGAGGAAAAATGCGTTCAGCGGTCGTGGTTCGGCAGGTCCGACGCGTCCTCTGCATCTTTCCAACCTACGCGCCCTCCTTTGGCACGTTCTCACACGCCTATCCGCTGATGTGGCGGGTCAAGGCGTTCATGCCGCCGCAGGGGCTCCTGCTGATCGCCGCCTATCTGCCGGAAAGCTGGCCGATCCGCTTCATCGACGAGAACATCCGCAAGGCGCGCGCCGCCGACTTCGCCTGGGCGGACATCGTCATGGTGAGCGGAATGCACGTCCAGGCGCCGCATATTCACGACATCGCGCGTCGTGCCCGGACGGCGGGAAAGGTGACGGTGCTGGGCGGCCCTTCAGTCTCCGCCGCGCCGGAAAGCTATCGGGAATTCGATTATCTGCACATTGGCGAACTCGGCGATGCCACCGACCGGCTGATCGCCGCGCTCGACGAGAGCGTCGCGCCGCCGGCGGCGCAAGCGCGGTTCACCACCGCCGAGCGGCTGGCGATGTCGGAGTTTCCGACGCCGGCCTACCAGCTCGTGCCGCTCGGGCGCTACCTGATGGGCACGCTACAGTTCTCGAGCGGCTGTCCGTACCGATGTGAGTTCTGCGACATCCCTGCCCTTTATGGGCGCCAGCCGCGCCTGAAATCCCCGGCGCAAATTCTTGCCGAGTTGGACGCCATCATCGAGCAGCCCGCGCACCCGTCGATGATCTATTTCGTCGATGATAATTTCATCGGCAACCGTAAGGCGGCGCGCGAAATGCTGCCGCATCTGGTCCGCTGGCAGCAGCAACGCGGCTATCCGGTGCAGTTCTCCTGTGAAGCCACGCTGAACATTGCCAAACAGCACGAGATACTCGCGCTGATGCGGGAGGCCGATTTCTGCACCGTCTTCGTTGGAATCGAGTCGCCCGAAATAGGCGCGCTCAAAAGCATGCGCAAGGAACACAATGCGTCGCTACCGATGCTGGATGCGATCGAGACGCTCAACCGCTACGGACTCGAGGTCGTCGCCGGCATCATCCTCGGCCTCGATACCGATTCGGCCGAGACCGAGGACCATATAATCGAGTTCATCGAGCGTTCGCAGATCGCCGTACTGACGATCAACCTGCTGCAGGCGCTGCCGAAGACGCCGCTGTGGACGCGGCTCGAGGCCGCCGGGCGAATCGTCGAGGATCCGACTCTCGAATCCAATGTGCGTTTCCTGCGGCCCTATCACGAGGTGGTCGAGAGCTGGCGGCGGTGCATCGCCTACGCCTACGAGCCCGAGCGCCTGTTCGCGCGCCTGCGGCACCAGGTGACCGCGACCTATGCGCACCGGCTCGACACGTCCAGTGAGGGCCAACTGACCCGCCACAAGCTGCTGCGCGGGCTTGTGCTGGGCGCCAATCTCGCGGTGCGGGTCGGCCTATTGGCGGATTACGCCCCGGCTTACCGGCGGGCCGTCCGCCACGCCATGGACCACGGTCAAATCCCCTCCGTATTCTCCATCGGATTCGTCGGCCGACACTTGATCGAATTTACCCGTGAGGCCCTGCGCGGGCAGCAGAATGCCTCGTTCTATTCCGCCAAATCCAAAACCTCGTCAGCGGCTTCGCTTGCGCAACCGGCCCGCAACGCAGTTTGACCTTGCAGGCGCAAGGGGGAACTGCCCGCGCAGGCGCGCTAGAACGGCGCAAAGGCCCGTACTGACAGCGGAATTATGCCGACCCTCGGACCAGCTCCAGTCCGGACCTCCCCTGTTGAACAAAACGGGAAATTGACCGATAAATCCCCGGGAAATGAGTCCGCTTCGCGGGCGGACATCCGGGTGTATTGGGGGCACGGATGCCGGCGCGCATCGTCGCCGTTACCTCGCTCGCTTTAGAGGCGCGGATCGCCCTGGGGCCCGGGGTGGCCGTCATTTGCAGCCCAGGCTCACAACTCGCTGACGATCTCGCGTCTGCGGTCGACCTCGGGGTTTCGGGCATCATCAGCTTTGGGATTGCCGGCGGGTTGTCGCCCGGTCTGCGCGCAGGCAACTGGATCGTCGCGGCCGCGATTAGAGCCGGCCGACAGATTTTTCCCACCGACCGGGCCTGGACCCGCTCTCTTCTCGAACGGCTTCCGTCCGCGACGCACGCGGATATTGTCGGAGTGGATGCCCCGGTCGCCGAGGCGTCCGACAAATGGTCGCTACGGTCTCAGACTGGTGCTGCAGCGGTCGATACCGAATCCCACATCGCCGCCCGCATCGCGGCCCGCGGCCGAGTTCCCTTTGTCGCCTGTCGCGTGGTCATTGACCCCGTCGATACACGGCTTCCGCCGGCTGCCCTGGTCGGGCTGCGTCCCGACGGCACCGCGGATATCGCCGCAGTCTTTCGCTCCGTTCTCAAACAGCCGGGACAAATTCCCGATCTCGTGCGCACGGCGCTCGACGCACGCGTTGCCCGCGCGGCGCTTTACGCCGGTCGCCAGATGCTCGGCGCAGGGCTGGGCTTTCCGCAATTCGACGATCCGGCCGATGCGGGTCCATCCGCTCGTCCCGGAACGGACATCGCCGGCCATTCCGGCTCCACACAACGACCCGCCGGCCGTGGCGTACTCGTAGACGCCGTCGGACAAGATCGTCCGACGTCAGGCGGGCCGTGAAGGCGCCGCCGTTGCGGCGCTTACAACGACGCCTCGGGAGGTAAAAAGCCACGCGTTTTGTCGAGACGACTTCACCCTTTGGTGACCGGCCGACCCGCCCACCAAGGTCTTGCGCGTGCTAGCCCATACCACGGCTGCTAGCGCGAACAACAAAGAGGATAGCATGCCTGTGCGACAGAAAATTAAAGTAGCCATGGCCGGTGTGGGCAATTGCGCCAGTTCCCTGGTTCAGGGCGTTGAATACTATCGCGCTCGCCAGGGAGCTTCGGTGGAAGGCGTCATGCGCGCCTCCATCGGCGGCTACCAGTGCGGCGACATCGAGTTTGTAGCGGCCTTCGACGTCGACCGTCGAAAAGTCGGCCATCCGCTCGAAGAGGCGATTTTCGCAAAGCCGAACTGCACCCGCATTTTTCAGAGCGCGCTTCCCGTGTCCAACGTCATTGTGCAAGCCGGGCCGCTGCTCGATGGGGTAGCGTCGCACATGGCGGATTATCCCGACGAGGCCGCGTTCCGTCCCGTTGATCTGGAGCCGGCCGACATCGCGGCCGCCTTGCGCTCCTCGGGGGCGGAAGTCCTGCTGTGCTATCTGCCGGTGGGCTCGGAGCAGGCGGTCAAACATTACGCCCGGGCGTGCCTCGATGCGAAAGTCGCGCTGATCAATTGCGTCCCGGTGTTCCTTGCTTCGGACCCCACGTGGGCGGGACAATTTCGCGACGCGGGAATCCCCATCATCGGCGACGACATCAAAAGCCAAGTGGGTGCGACGATCGTCCATCGCGCTCTCGCTCGCCTGTTCTCCGACCGCGGCGTCAGTATCGATCGCACCTATCAGCTCAATACAGGGGGAAATACCGACTTCCTCAACATGCTGGAGCGCAATCGGCTGAAATCAAAGAAAATCTCGAAGACCGAATCCGTTCAGTCCCAGCTCGACGAGCGGCTCGAGGCGACCGATATCCATATCGGTCCCTCGGATTACGTGGCGTGGCAAGGAGACAACAAGGTCTGCTTCATCCGCGTCGAGGGGCGAGGGTTCGCGGACGCGCCGATCGAGCTGGAAATGCGGTTGTCGGTCCAGGACTCGCCAAACAGCGCCGGTGTCGTGATCGACGCGATCCGCTGCGTCAAGCTGGCCTTGGAGCGAGGAGAGGCCGGCCCGCTGCTGGCGCCATCGGCTTATTATATGAAAAGTCCGCCGCGGCAACTGCGCGACAGCGTTGCCCTGGACGCGTGCAATGCTTTCATCGACGGGCGTCCTCTTCCGCTTGCCGCGCGGGAGGAAAGCGACGCAAACTACGCGGTAAATCCCGGCTGATGGGAAGCGGCAGGACCGCCGCGATCTCCGAGCCGGCTCGGATCGCGGACGCATGGCGGATGAGAGCGCCGATCCAAACCATACTCTTCGATTTTGGCGGAACGCTCGACGCCAACGGGGTGGCGTGGAAGGAGCGTTTTTACGCGCTTTACCGCGCCGAGGGACTGGACATCGCTGCTGCCGCGTTCGACTCCAGTTTTTACGCCGCGGACGATCCGCTGGTCGGAAACTTGTCACCCGCTACCGATCTCTCGGGGACGGTGCATGCGCTCGCCGCCAACCTCGAAACCCAACTGGCGCGCGGCGGCGCTGGAGCGAACAAACCGGATCTCTCCAACGGGAGCATCGATGGCGAACGTGGTCGGCGCGTGGCCACGCGTTTCCTCGCGCAAGCATCGGCCGCATTCGCGCGTAATCGACCGGTCCTGGAGACGCTGCGCGAACGCTACCGACTCGGCGTCGTTGCCAATTTTTACGGCAATCTGGAAGCGGTGTGTCACGGCGCCGGGCTGGCATCGTCTTTCGCTGTTCTCGTCGACAGCCACTGCGTCGGCGCCGAGAAGCCCGATCCCGCGATTTTCCGTGCGGCTCTCGATCCGCTGGGCGCGCGGCCGGAGACGACCGTGTTCGTCGGCGACTCATTGCCTCGCGACCGCGAGGGCGCGCGGCGAGTTGGCATGCGTTTCATTTGGATGACGCCCGAGGATACCGCCGGCGCAACCCGCGCCACGGCCGATCCGCAGGTCGAGCATGCGGTGACGGACCTGCGCGATCTGATGAAGATTTTGCCATGACCGGTCGGCCGCCGCGCTCGACGATTCACGGAGGCATCATCGCGGCCGGACACGGGTCGCGCCTGCGCGCCGACGGCTATCGCGTCAGCAAGCCGATGGTGCCGGTCGCCGGACGGCCGCTGATTCAATTGACGCTCGACCGCTTTCGGGCCGCCGGAATTCTCCGGGTGAGCATCATCATCAATGAGGCGAGTGAAGATTGTCGGACGTGGCTGCGCGAGAATGCCAACGATTTCGATCTCGATTTGATCGTGCGCACCACCCCGTCTTCATACGCGAGCTTCCGAACTGTTGCCGACCGACTGCACGGCGCCCCGGCCGTCATCACGACCGTCGACGCCGTGATGCCGGCGGCTGACTTCTGCGCGTTTGTAGGATCCGCGGCTGCGCTTGCCGGCGATACCGTCACGCTTGGTCTCACCGACCACGTCGACGACGAGAATCCCCTGTGGGTCACGTTGGATGCCGACGGCGCCGTGCGGCGGATCGGCGGCAGCCGCGGCACGCATGTGACCGCCGGCCTTTATTGGCTTCCGGCGCGGCGGCCCGTCGAACCCGCCGCCGACTTCACCCGCCTGCGTGATTACCTCGGCTGGCTCGTTGCCGTGCACCAGCCGATTTGTGGCATCGTTCTCCCTTGCGTATTCGATGTCGACAGAGGACGCGACATTGCGGCGGCGGAAGCAGCCCAATTCGATCGCGAAGCTGAAATTGCGGGGCGCGCATGAGCGCGGCCAGGATCTGCTGGGGCATTTACCGCGAGGCGGCACACTCGCCGGGGCGCGTCGAGGACGACCGGGCGATCCTGGAAAGTGTCGCCGCGGCCATGACGGCACGCGGCTTCAAGGTCGAGGTCGGCGCCCCCGACGCCGCGTTCGACACCGATTTCGCCAATATTTTCGTGATGTGCGAGCGCGGCCCGGTCCTCGATCGACTGAAAAACGCGGAGAAAACCGGCTCGATCGTCGTGAATTCACCGGACGCCATTCGCAACACGTACCGCCATCGCATGATCGAGCTGTTTGCCCGTCACGGCGTCCCGGTCCCCTCGAGTCAGATTGTCGCCAGCGACACGACCAAGGCCCGGGCGCCGACCGCCGTGTGGGTCAAGCGCTACGATTTCCACGCGACGGAAGCGCACGATGTCATGTACGCAGCGTCCGAGGAAGGATGGCGCGAGGCTCTGCATGGATTTGCCAAGCGGGGAATTCCCTACGTGGTCGCGCAGGAGCACGTGCCGGGCGATCTCGTAAAATTCTACGGGGTGAGAAACCCGCTGGCGCCGCTCGATGCGAATTGGTTCGAATGGTTTTATCATCGCGACAAGGGCATGCTCGGATATTCCTTCGATATCTCGAGCCTGCGCGAGGCGACATTTCGCGCTGCCGGCGCCCTCGGCCTCGAGATTTTTGGCGGCGACGCCATCATCCGGGCCGACGGCGAAGCCGTGATCGTCGACGTCAATGCCTGGCCGAGCTATGCCCGCTATCGCGAGCGCGCCGCGCACGCGATTGCAGATCTTTTGGCCGAGCGCTTCGAGCGGCGCCCCCGCGTCGTGGCGACGAGGAGGAGTTGAGCATGGACGACATCACGCCGCGTGACATCGCATCGGCGCCGCGGCCCGGCTTGCCGGCTGCCATCGGCGAGCACCGTAGCGTTCCCGGACCGAAGTCGAAAGCAGTGTTCGACCGCGAAGCCGAAACCATGGCGCCCGGCCTGCAATCGATCGCGCTTTACTCGCAGATCGTGGTCGACCACGCGAAGGGCTGCACCATCGTCGATCTCGACGGGAACGAATATCTCGATTTCATCGCCGGCATCGCGATCGGCAGCGTCGGGCACTGTCACCCTCATTATCTCAAACGTCTCAATGAGCAGCTCGAGCGCTTCACCTTCGGCAGCTTCGCGACCGAGACGCGTGAGCGTTTTCTCGATCTCGTCGCCAAACTGCTGCCCGAGGGCATCACCCACATCCAGCTGTTCTCCGGCGGCGCCGAGGCGGTCGAGGCCGCGTTCCGGCTCGCCAAATCGGTGACGAAAAAATTCGAATTCGTCGGGTTCTGGGGCGGCTACCACGGCAAGACCGCAGGCACGATCGGGCTCCTCGGCGGCAGCTACCGCAATCACCAGGGCCCATTTCCTCCAGGCATGCACCTGTCGCCTTACGCCAACTGCTATCGCTGTCCCTGGAAACTCAACTATCCGTCATGCGGACTGGCCTGCGCGGAGCATCTGCGCAACGTCATGAAGAACGACACCCAGGGCGAAGTGGCAGCGATCATCCTGGAGCCGATGCAGGGCACGGCGGGCAATGTGATCCCCCCGGACGATTTCGTTGCCGCGGTGCGCGAGATCGCCGACGAGGCCGGCGCTTTGCTCATCGCCGACGAGATTCTCACCGGTTTCGGCCGTACCGGAACGATGTGGGCGTCGGATCAGTTCGGCCTCAAGCCCGACGTCATGACGATCGGCAAGGGCATCGGCGGCGGCTTCCCGCTGAGCGCCGTCGCTTCATCGCACGAGCGCATGTCCGCCACGCCGTTTGGCGAACCGAGCGGCAGCTCATCGAGCTACGGTGGCAATCCGCTCGCCGCCGCCGCCGGCCTCGGTGCCGTGGAGATCATCTTGGCGGACCGGCTGGTGGAAAATTCCGCGCGGGTCGGCGCGCGGATGCTCGAGGCGCTCAAACAGCTTCAGGAGAAATACCGCTTCATCGGAGACGTGCGCGGACGCGGCCTCATGATCGGCGTCGAAATGGTTGCCGACCGCGCGACAAAGGAGCCCTTGGGCAAGACCGTCACCCGCGCGCTGTTCCACGAGGCGCTGGAACGCGGCCTGATCACCATGTCGTATTCGCACGTCATCCGTATCAACCCGCCGCTGGTGATTACCGAGGATGAGGCCATGCGCGGCGTCGAAGTCCTCGATGAATCCTTCGCCGCCGTTGCGCGCAAGTTCGGGCTCGATTGAGACGACGCCGCGTGCTGCGGGGTGCGTTCATCGGGTTCGGCAATGTCGCGGCAAACGGTCACCTGTGCGGATGGCGCGCGTGCAGCGACGTCAGAATGGTGGCCGCGACCGACGCGCTTGCGGCGCGACACGACGCTTTCAGCACAGCCTGTCCCGAGGCCAATTGGTACGACAGCGTCGACGCGTTGCTCGCGCTAGAAACCCTCGACTTCGTAGACATCTGCACACCGCCGAACACGCACGCGGCTCTCATCGAACAGGCGCTGCACGCCGGTCGGCACGTGCTGTGCGAGAAGCCGTTGGTCATCCGGGGGACGGAGGCGCAGCGCGTCGCCGCGGCCGCGACGCGCGCCGGACGAGTGGTGCACGCCGTCCATAATTGGCTCCAGGCGCCGATCTGCCGGAAAATTTCGACCCTCATTGCGGACGGCGCGATCGGCCGCACCAAAGCGATCGGTTGGCGGACGGTGCGCACGGCGCCAGCGAGCGCGGTCGCGGCCACCGGCGGCAATTGGCGCGTGGATCCGGCGATCGCCGGCGGCGGCATTCTCTTCGACCACGGTTGGCACGCGCTCTATTGCCTCATGCGCTGGGGCGGCGAACCGCACACGATCGCTGCGAAACTCGAGACCCGGCGTTTTCACGAATGGCGGCTCGAAGATACCGCCACCGTTGTGCTCGAGCTTCCCTCCGGGACCGGCGAAATCTTTCTCACATGGGCCGGCGACGAGCGGTCCAACAGCATCGCGATCGAGGGTGAGCGCGGCCGCATCGAAGTGGCGAACGAGCGTGTTCTCCTGCAAACCGAAGCGGGGGAGCGGCGGTGGTCCTGCCCACCCGCGCTCTCGCAAGGATCGCACCATCCCGATTGGTTCGTGGGGGTGGCAGACGAGTTCCGGGCGGCCATCGCGGCGGGCGGGACGGGCAACCTCGCGGAAGCGATGTTGTGCGCGCGGTTGATCGAGCTTGCGCAAAGATCGAACGAGGCCGGCGGCGTCGCTATCCCCGTCGAATAACATCACGTCGCGGATGTCAGCGTTTTGCTTTGCATGCGCTCGCGCAACGCAAGAATGACCAGCAGAAGAAAGAATATCGGCGCGCCGACCGCGGCCAGCAGCAGGAACCAATTCGCTTTGCCGAACAGCGCAAGGATCGGCACGCCATAGACGAAGTCGCGGCGCGAGGCGGCATCAAGCATCCGGCTCAGGCGGTCGTCGCGTACACCCGCCACCGAGGTAAACAGCGGACCGCCGCCCTCCTTGGGGCGCAGCTGTTTCCAATACACCAAGCCGGCCGACCCGAGCGTGCCGATGATTGCGGCGGCACCAAGCCACAACGGCCAGGTCGCGGCGGTGGACGACGCCCAGCCGAGCGCAAGACACGCGAAAATCGCCACATGAACGACGTTGTCTCCCCAGAAATCCAGGAGTCCGCCGAACTTTGATTCCTGGAATTTTAGGCGGGCCAATTCGCCGTCGCAGCCGTCCACGATCGAGTGAAGCAGAAACAGCAGCGCTCCCGCGGTTTGCCAAAACCAATGGGTCGAGAGAAAGAAGGAGGCGCCAAGCAGGCCGATGACAAGCGAGATGACGGTCACTTGCGTCGGCGTTATCCCGGTGGGCGCCAAACGCCGCGAAATCTGCAGAGAGATTCGGCGGTCGACATGGCGCGTCATGAACCCGTCGGTGTCTTTCACCAATGAACCCAGCAAGCGCCGTTCCGCGGCGGGAATGTCTTCGGAGGTCGCGACAATAAGGGGATCGACTCCGGCCGGCACTGCCGCCGGCGAACCAAACCGCCGGCCGAGCCGCTGTTCTACCGCCGTCATGTCGAGCGCGCCGCCATCTTCCTGCAGTAACGAGAGAGCATCCGGGACCTCCGTGTCGGCCAGCACGGCGATACGGTCAGGGATCGTGGCCCAGACTGCCGACGCGATGGGCATCCTGGCCAGTCGCATCAGCCATTCGGGCTCGACGACAATGGTGGCCGGTGCAATGACCAAGGTAGCGGCCTGCGAGGAGAGAGCCGCGGCGACTTCGTTCCAATCCGCTCCCGTCGTCACGGCGGGAGGCGCGGCTTGGTGTCGCGCGAGTAGAAATGTCCGTCCATAGCCGGCGCGCCGTGCCGCCAACGCGGCGCGTTCGATCAGGCTCAGTCCGAGGATGCACGGCTCGCTGTTCGATGTCCCCGCATCCGACATCTTGCGCGCGGTCGAAGGCAACAGGACGAGGGTGGGCCCGTTCGATATCTCCATGCGCCTGCTCTCAGCCCGCCGAATTGGAGCGGACAGGGAACGGTGATAAAAGACACGGAACGCTCGGCAAAGTCTCGGCCGGACATAGGAGCCATATCATACCTGCTTGGCTGATCTTGGCCGCGGTTGGCGGGCTTCTGCTGGCGGTCTACCTGATAGTCGAAAGCGGCGCGGCACAGGTCGCCCACGCCATGCTGGTGATCGGCTGGTGGCTGATTCCGATCAGCTTGTTCCACCTGCTTCCTATGTCGTTCAGCGCCTTCTCATGGCGGGAGCTGCTTCCAGCAACGAGCCGTCCTGATACGTTCACGTGCCTGTGGATTCGCTGGATCCGCGAATCGATCAATTCACTGTTGCCGGTTGCCGGCATCGGCGGCGATGTCGCGAGCCTTCGTCTCGTCCACCTGCAAGGCGTGCCGGCGACGGAAGCCGCGACCAGCACGGTCGTGGACACCACGGTCGGCGCGGCGACCCAGTTGCTCTTCGTCTTATCTGGCGTCGCATTGCTGCTGACGCGCTCGACCGAACGCAGCGCATTGATTGTCGCGGGGACCGTGTTGATCGGCATGGGTCTATTGTGTGCGGGGACTGCGGCATTCGTATTGTTCCAGCACCGCGGATTGTTTGCGGGGCTTGAGAAAATCGCCCGCCGGCTGCTGCCCGAGAAATGGCGCTCGCGATTCGCGGCGGGCGCGTCAGCCATCGACGATGCGGTCGTGCAGGCGTATCGCCGCCGGCGCGTTATTTTGCGCGCCGCCCTGCTGCGTCTCATCGGATGGACCGCCGGAGCAGGCGAGGTATGGCTGATCATGCAGGCCATGGGTCATCCCATCGGCATCGTCGAGGCCTTTGTCCTCGAAAGCCTCGGAGCGGGGGTGCGCGCAGCGGCGTTCATGATCCCGGGCGCACTCGGTGCGCTGGAAGCCAGCCTTATCCTGTTCGGCGCATTATTTGGGCTGCCGGCGGACGCCGCGCTCGCCATTTCGCTGTCGAAACGAGTGCGGGAACTGGCCTGGGGCGTCCCCGGCCTGCTTCTCTGGCATTGGATCGAAGGGCACTACTTGCTGCGGCGCGGCGAGCCCAAACCGCGCTGATCTGAACAGGATTTACTGGTACGACAGGGCGGAAGGGCCGGTGGCAGCCGCGGGCGAGCCCACCATCGAGTGGCTGGTCTTTAGCGCGGGGCGGGCCGCAGGGACTGACGCAGAACGCCGCGGAGCCGAGGCCGATGCCGAACGGCTCTTGGCGGGCTTCGACGCTGCACGAGGCGCTGCGGGGGCCGCGGCCGAACGGGTCGCATCCGGCGCAGGTGCGGCGGCGACCGCGGGTTCGGCGTCGGGATCGTCAAGCGCCGGGGAGTCGATGACGGGCGGCAGCCCGACCGCTTCGCGCAGCTCGGCGCGCCGCATCTGATAGTAACTCGACCGAACAAAGCTGTAGAAATCGATCGAGGCATCCTCGGCCATTTTCAATTCACCAAGCCGATCGGCCGCGTCCACGCCGGCGGAGCCGAGGGTCGCGGCCGTTGCCGGAGCGAAGGCCAAGCCGACCGGGTTGCTGAACATGTCCACGGTCGATCCAACCGCATCACGCAGGGTCGACGGACCGAGATAGGGCCGCACCACGTACGGGCCCTCGGGGACGCCCCAAACAAACAGCGTCTGGCCGAAATCCCCGCTCTGCTGCGGAAGACCGCTTCGGCTTGCAATGTCGAAAGTGCCGGCTACGCCAAAAACCGAATTAACGACGAACCGCGTGCCGGTTTTTGCCGCCGCGTCGAAGCGTCCTTGCAGGACGTTGTTCACGAAAATACGCGGCTCCTTCAAATTGGTATTGAAATCGTGCAAGCGGTCGTGCACCGGCCCCGGGATCGCCGTCTTCACGAATGTGGCCGCCGGTCGCAATGCTTCCTGGTTCGCCGTCATCACGCGGCGGTTTGCGCTCTCATGGGGATCGTCGACCGGCAGCGAGACGTCCTTGGGCAACCCCGCGCAGGCGCCCAGCAGCAGCGGCAAGAGCCCTGCAACCGCCCATACGAGCCTGCCGCGCGCGCCAGCCATCGTCCTTTTTCGTCCCTCGTCGGGGCGCTGCGAAGACGCATAAGGGCTGACACGAGTAACCAACGCGTGCAGGAGCCCCTTTCCCGCTGCAGCCGTCCCGTGGTGTGTAGGATACCAGTCCGAACCCACGCTGCCTGTCACCTTTTTGCCACATAATTCAAAATTGGCGGAATATGGTGACGGGACAATTACGATCCTTTGCGGATGGCTCCGTCGCGGCTTTGCGTCGCCATGAGCGCAGGCTGGAAGATGACCGCAGCCGCGAGCGTGGTGATCAGCGAAAGCGCCATCAACTTGCCCATGCTCGACGTGCCGGGGTGATGCGAGAGCCAGAGGCTCCCGAAAGCAATGGCCGTGGTACAGGCGCTGAAGAAAATGGCGCGCGTGAGGCTCGATTGCAGGAAGTTCGTCTCACCCGAGCGCCACGCGACGATATAATAAATTTTGAACGCGACGCCGACGCCGAGCAGCAGCGGGAGCGCGATGATGTTGGCAAAATTGAGCTGCAGCCCAATCACGACACAGATCTCGAGCGTAACGATGATAGCGACAAGGAGCGGCACCAACGTGAGCGCAACGTCCGTCCATCGTCGCAGCGCCAGGAACAGAATCAGCGCGATCGCCACCACTGAAAGGACGCCGGCCTGGAGAAACGCTTTGACCATGGTGGCAGCCGCTTCGATGATGAAGATCGGCGCACCGGCGGCGTCGGGCTCGACACTGCGGACCGCCGTGACGAAGCGGCGCAATGTTTCATTGTCATTGCCGATGCCCTTGGGCGCCGCTTGGATTCGCGCCCGGCCGTCGGCGGAGACCCAGAAGCGCGTGAGGCTGTCCGGAAGCGTCTCGAGGCTCACCGGTTGGGCCGTGAGAAGACGCCGCACCTGACGCAGCGTCGTCCGCAGCGGCGCGACCAGCGTGTGCTCCGCCTCGTCGAGCGAGGCCGGCTGCGCTTGCGCCAAGGCGGCGAGCGCGGTTGCGAGCCGACGGGCCTCTATGCCCACCGGGGTGTTAAGGCCGTGCACCGCCTCATTCAGCTCCGGTACAAGCTTTTCGATCGCCGCCCTGGTCTGCGCTTGCGTCGGCGTGGGCTCAACCTGTTGAGGATCGAGGGTATTCTGGAAAAAGAAGCTCGCGTCATCGATAAGGGCGAGCTTGGCCTCCTGATCTTCCGGAACGAAACTTTGCAGCGTCAGCACTTGGCCCACCTCCGGCAGCCGGCGCAGCCGCTCGGCGATGGGGAGTGCTTGGCCGAGATCGGGCTTGAGAATTTCGATCGTATTCGGGTTGGTGTCCGGATCATTCATCAAGTCCAGCAGCGTCGAAACCGATTCGGAATCCGGCCCCCGTAGATTGAGCGGATTGAAGTCGAACCGGAGTCCTGCGAGCAGTGGCAGGGCAAGAATGGTGGCGCCGAGCGTCAGGCCGACGACCCAGTTGCGCTGTGCGTCGAGAAAACGGTCAAGCGGAGCGAGCGCAACGTAACCGATCCGCCTCGGTTCGCCGCCCGGGTTGAGCACCGTGAGCAGCGCCGGCAGCAACGCGATCGTGGTGACGAACGCGATGACGATGCCGGTCCCGGCGATGAGCCCGAGCTCCGAAAGGCCCACATAATCGGTCGGCAGGAACGAGTAGAACGCCGTCGTGATGGCTGCGGCGGCGAGCCGCAATGGTCCCGCCATCCCGCGGGCGGTCGATAGCATGGCGATATCGAGGTCGTCGCAGGCATGCCGCTCGGATCGATAGCGGACGCTGAACTGGATTCCGAAATCCACGCCGAGGCCGACAAACAGTACCGCGAAAGCAATCGAGATCGGGTTGAGGGCGCCGACGAGCAGCAGTCCGACCGCCGCGGTGAGAACGAGCCCGACGATCAGATTGACAAATACTGCCAGGATGATCCGCGCCTTTTTGAGCGCAAGCCACAGCACGAAGCCAACCAAGAGGAACGTCATCGCCCCGTTGAAACCGGCCCCATCGGCGATGGTGGCAAATTCCTCATCGGACAGCGCGACCGAGCCGGTAAGGCGCACACGCACGCCTTTTTCCGGCGTGAGCCCGAGCCGCGCGGCCGTTTCGCGAATGGCGGTCGTAGCCTTGCCTCCGGGCGTCAGGTCGCCGAAGTCGAGTAACGGCTGAATGTGCACGAAATGACGAAGCTCCGACGGCTTCGCTGCCCGGCCGCTGATCAACGTGCGCCAGGAGAAGGCGGCGCTCTTGCCATTCGCCTGGGCCTCCAAAGCATCCGCGATCGCGGCGAGCGCCGGCTCGAGATCGTTGAGCTTTGCTTTCCCCAGGCGCACGCCTTCGAGCGACTGCGACAGCGTGCGCAGGATGCCGCGCAGGGTCGGATCGGCGGCGAGCGTTCCGAGAAAGGGTTGAGCGGAAATCAAGTCACCGGTATCGCGGCGGACCTGGTCCAGGCTGCGGAAGAGGATTCCGTTTTGCTCGAAGAACTCGCCGCCATCGGCGCGCATGACGGTGCGGATCACGTCCGAGCGCGACGAAAGCTCCGCCGCCAGCGCGTCAGCCGCGTTGTCGGCGGCTTCGGGCGTAGTGGCGTCGATGACGGCGACGATACGGTCGATCCGTTGCGGGAAGGCGCGATCGAGCATGGCCTCCTGCTGGCGCCACGGCAGCGCGCTCGCCATCAGCTTGTTGCTGTCGCTCGTGATGACGAAATGCCGGACGAAATAATTGCCGCAGAGCATCGCCGCGACCAGAAAGCCCACGATGACCGCCCATACATGGCGAGAAGAGAATCGAATCACGCGCGCGATCGCGACCGTCGCAAGATCGCCGGTTCTCGTCGACTGCGGTGGAACGGCGAGAGTTCGCGCCTGAACGTCTATTCGGTCATGCATCCTGAGGGCCGTAACCGAGGCGCGAACTGACGCGCAAACCGTCCCCATCGAGCGGCTGCCGGGTGGATTCGTGCGGGGTCATTGTCGAATGCACGCGAGACCGGCATCCCCTCTGCCAGGACGACATTTGTGAGCGGCGGATGGCCGCGCGCCCACCCGCTAAATATCTGTTTTTTTTGGCATAATCCGCCCATCGACGCCGGCCTTCGAGACCCTCCTCGCCTTAACGCGGCCCCAATCACGCCGAAAAAGCTTCCCCGCAACGTTCTGATGTTGCTGGCGATCAAGCACTTGCCCGCGAAATGTGGCAAAAACGAAACCTGTGCGGAGTGGAGTCGCTGCAATGGACTTGAAACGTGCCGGAGCCCTGCTGACGATCGGGATTGCGGCTGTCACGGGCTTGGCTCTCATCGATCTCGCGCCCTCGCGCGCGCAGCCGGCAAGTGCCGCCGCCGCACACATCGAAACGTACTATCAGCAGCTCATGCCGACCATTAGGCAGGCCGGCCGGCTGACCGTGCGCGAGCGCGACAAGCGCTTCGGCCCGGCCATTACCGCTGCTTTCGACCTCGCGACCATGACGCGACTGGCGGTGGGGCCGCCCTGGAAAGGCTTCTCGCCGGCGCAACAGGCGGCGGTCCGGGAGGCCTTCACCCGATTCATCATCGCCGACTATGCGAGTCAGATCAAAGATTACTCGGGGGAAAGCTTCGTCGTCGATCCGCAGACGACTCCAGAGACGCGCGGCGGCGGCGAGATCGTCAAAACGAGGCTGGTCCAGCCGAGCGGGCGTATCGTGAACATAAACTATCTCATCCGCGGCGGACGGGTGATCGACGTTTACCTCAACGGCACCATCAGCGATCTCGCGACCCGCCGCGACGAATTTGCCTCGATCATCGCGTCCGGGGGAGCCGACGGTTTGATCAAACGATTGCAGGAACGCACCCAGAGCCTGCTCGGCCCATGACTTTCCGCCGAGGCGGGATGCCCTCGCCCCGAGCTACCACGAAAACGGCGACTTGATCGACAGCCCCAGGTACGTGGGGTCATATTTCGAACGGACTCCCGGCTCGCGCTCGAAATCCACCTCGCCGCCGGCAAGCGAGCGCGGCTTGATTTTCGGATCGGTCTCGATGCCGAGCGAGAATGGGCCCAACAGCGGACGCTGGTCGAGGGATTTGTCGGCCGGGGCGGCGGGACTAGCAGTCGCCGGCCGGGTGGCGACCTCGTTCTTGTGTTCCTCGTGAGTTGTCGCCTGATGCGGCGCCGGCCGCGCCGGATGCCGGCGATGCGCGGCGCCAGCGCTGTGATGGGAGGTTGACGAAGTGGCGCCTTTCCCGGGCGCGCGCGACGATGGGGCAGCATCGGAGGCGGCGAAGGCCATCGTCCCGGCGACCGCCATGACGAGCCCCGCCCCGCAAACCCGCAATACCTGACGCAAGCCGCGCAACCCCATCCCCCTCTAGTCGCCGGAATTTAGGGCCTCAATATGGCTTATTCCTTAAGCCTTCGCGTTGCATCGCGCTACAATATAACGCGAGCAGCGCCCAATTTCCCGGCCCTCGCCGCCTCGGAGCATGCCATGCGCATCGATGCGATTTCCATCGGCAATAATCCGCCCGACGACGTCAACGTCATCATCGAGGTGCCGATCGGCGGCGAGCCGATCAAATACGAGATGGACAAGGCCGCCGGCACCCTGGTCGTCGACCGTTTCCTGCACACGCCGATGCGCTATCCCGGCAACTACGGATTCGTGCCGCACACGCTCTCCGACGACGGCGATCCCATCGACGTGCTCATCGCCAACACGCGGCCGATCTTCCCCGGCGCGGTGATCAACGTGCGGCCGATCGGGGTGCTCAAGATGGAGGACGAGGCCGGGGGCGACGAGAAGATCATCGCGGTGCCGGTGCCGAAGCTGACCAAGCGCTATGAGGGAATCACGAATTATACCGACCTGCCGGAAATCACGCTGCAGCAGATCCAGCATTTTTTCGAGCATTACAAAGATCTCGAGCCGGGCAAATGGGTCAAAATGATCGCCTGGCACGGCGCCGACGAGGCGCGCCGCCTCATCCTGGAGGCGATCGAGCGCGCCCGCGCGCGGGGGAAGAGCTAGGTGCAGCGGCGCGATCATATCTGCGGGTCTTCCCGGCCTTCGAGATAGCCGTGGTGGCGCGTGTCCGGCATTAATAGCGACGCCACAAAGGCGAGCGCGCATAGGGCGGTCACATACCAGAAGAACCGCGATTCCACGCCGACCGATTTGAACCATAGCGCTACGTATTCGGCGGTGCCGCCGAACAGGGCGTTGGCGACCGCGTAGGAGAGACCTACGCCGAGCGCGCGCACCTCGGTCGGGAACAGCTCCGCCTTCACCAGTCCACTGATCGACGTGTAGAAGCTGATAATCGTGAGGCCGGCGAGCACCAGCGCGAAGGCCGAATAGGGGCTGCCAACGTGGCCAAGCGCGCTGAGCAACGGCACGGTCGCGAGCGTCGCCAAACCGCCAAAGCAGATCATCGAATATTTGCGGCCGATGCGGTCGGAGATGATACCGAACACCGGCTGGAGCAGCATGTAGACGAAAAGCACCCCCGTCATCACCTCGCTCGCGGTCGCCGTCTCCATCCCGGCGGTGTTGACGAGGTATTTCTGCATGTAGGTGGTGAAGGTGTAGAAGATCAGCGATCCGCCGGCGGTGAACCCGAGCACTAGCGCAACCGCGCGTTTGTGTTGCAGCAGCCCCGTGATGGTGCCGGCCTCCTTGCTGTTCATCGATTCCTGCGAGGCGGTCTCCGCCAACGAGCGGCGCAGGAACAGCGCCACCACCGCCGCGACAGCGCCGATCACGAACGGCACCCGCCAGCCCCAGGCCCTGATCTCGTCGGCGGATAGGAACGCCTGCAACGCCACCAACACGAGCAGCGCCAGCAACTGCCCGCCGATCAAGGTGACGTATTGGAACGAGGCGTAGAAGCCGCGCCGGCCGGGAGCCGCGACTTCGCTCATGTAGGTGGCGCTGGTGCCGTATTCGCCGCCGACCGAGAGGCCCTGGATCAGCCGCGCCACGAGCAGCAGGGCGGGCGCCGCCGCGCCGATCGAGGCGAAGGTCGGCAATACCGCGATCATCAGCGAGCCGCCGCACATCATCAGCACGGAAATCATCATGGCGGTGCGGCGTCCGCGCCGGTCGGCGATGACGCCAAACAGCCAGCCGCCGAGCGGTCGCATGAAGAACCCGGCGGCGAAAATGCCGGCGGTGTTGAGGAGCTGGGACGTACGGTCGCCCGACGGGAAGAACGACGAAGCGAAGTAAAGCGCGGTGAAGGAATAGGTATAGAAATCGTACCACTCGACCAAGTTACCCGAGGAGGCGCCGACGATGGCGATGACGCGGCGGCGCATATCCGCAGCGCCGGATGTGCCCGTGATCGAGACGGGCTCGGCAACGGCGCTCATGATCCTGCTCCTCTGTCCTTTACCTTCCCCCCGGTCACACCAGGCGCGCTAGCACTATGAGTACGGCCGTGACGGTGATGGCGCCGCCGATGCGGGTCGCGATCTGCGCAAACGGCATGAGCTGCATGCGGTTGGCGGCGGTGAGAATGGCGACGTCACCGGTCCCGCCCTGACCGCTGTGGCACGCGTTCACGATGGCGGCCTCGATTGGATACATGCCGAGCATGCGCCCAACCAACGCGCCGGTCCCCATCAAGGTTGCAACCGTGGCGACGATGGGGATCAGGTTGGGCAGATTGAACGCCGCCATCAGCTTGTCCCACGGCGTCATCGAGACGCCGATCGCAAACAGCAGCGGATAGGTGACCGCGGTGGAAAAAAATTTGTAGACCGCAAATCCGCCCTGCTGCAGATGCGGCGACACCGCGCTGGTCAGCTTGGCGATAACGGCGAGAAACAGCATCGCCACCGGCGCCGGAAGCCCGAACAGGCGATAACACATCACCCCGAGGAGATAGAGCGTGATCGCGCATAAGCCCGCCGCCGCCACGGTGCCCACTTCGATCGGACCACCCTTCTCGTCCCCTGCGTCCTCGCGCGTCGGATCCATCGCATCATGCTCGCCCGGCTGGAGGCGTCCCTCGCCGGTGAGATGCGGGTAGCGCTTGCCGACGAAATTGAGCGTGCCGGAGAGAAGGATCGCCGTAAGACTGCCGAGCATCACCGGCGGCAGCACCTGGGCGAAAACGTCGCCCTGGGGCTGATTGAGGATTTCCGAATAACCGACCGAGAGCGGAATGGCGCCCTCGCCCACCCCGCCGGCCATGATCGGAACCACCACGAAGAAGAAGGTGTGGTAGGCACCGAGCCCGAGCAGCGTGCCGACCGCGGTGCCGACCGCGGCGGCGGCGAGCGAACCGACCGCCAGCGGCACGAAAATCTTCAGGAAGCCCTTGATCAGGACCCGGCGGTCCATGCCGAGAATGCTGCCGACGATGATGCAGGCGATGAACAGATAGAGGAAGTTGGTGTATTTGGTGAACTCGACGACCGACTTTTCCAGCTGCGGCGGCAGCAGCTTGTAATAGGCGAGCGCGGAGGGAACGAAGGTCGCGAAAATCGCCGCCGCCCCGATGTTTCGCAGCACCGGCAATCGCTTGCCGATCTCGGCGCAGGTGAACCCGCCCATTACAAGCACGGCGATCATGATGGACACTTCGCCCTTGATGTCGCCGGTGTAGGTGAAGCCAGCGAGCAGGGCGAACAGGATGATGTAGACCGGAAGCGGGATGATCCCGATCCGGGTGTCCATGATCCGCCACCAGCCGTTCGGCCACCACGGCTCCGCCGTGCCGGGCGCAACGGCCGGATGCGTGGGTGCGGAAACTGACATCGTGATTTCCTCCGCTCGCGCCACCGATCAATCGCGTATCGCAGGGTCGATTTCCGGCCTGCGGTCGTCGTTCTCCAAGGTGGCGTTGTTGGGATCGTCGAATAAGGCGACCGCGCGCTTGACGAAACGGTCGTCGAAAGTCTTGTCGAGATCGATGCTCGCGCCTTTGAGCTCCGGATCGAACGCGCTCAGCATGGCAAGCGCGCTGTGCATGCCCTGGCGCGTGATCAGGCCGTTTTTCGAATAGACCAGGAGATTGGC
>Ga0210408_10000169_pt1 | contig 99468 bp, 94 predicted proteins | sample IncBWH4MmetaG_FD_155471 | JGI IMG/M metagenome (GOLD analysis project Ga0210408, IMG submission 155471) | Forest soil microbial communities from Barre Woods Harvard Forest LTER site, Petersham, Massachusetts, United States - Inc-BW-H-4-M | ecosystem: Environmental > Terrestrial > Soil >...
CGGCTGCCATTAGAAATCCTGGAATTGCAATCAAAGCGGCTCGGTACACTTGCGTGAGTTTCATATTTTTCCCCTTCGTTGCGTCAAGATTGAAATCATGAATCAGCCCGCGAGAACGACGCAGTCGTTCTAAAACGGTTTGCTACACATCGGGCTTACACCACGCTGACCGTCACCTCGACGTTGCTTCGTGTGGCGTTGGAATATGCACAGGTTTCGCCGTGCGTGGCGTTCACGATGGCTTGGGCGATTTCGCGTTCCAAGCCCGGCAAGCTGACGTTAAGACGCGCCCGGAGAAAATAAACGTCGCCAGAATTGCACAGGTCTATTTCGGCATCGATGGCTGCGTCAGCCGGAAGTTTCACCTTCATTTTGTTGGCCACAACCCCCATCGCACTAATGAAACAGGCCGACCAGCCAGCGGCAAACAACTGCTCTGGGTTGGTACCGGTTCCGGGGACTCCGGGGGCCGAAAACTTCACATCCAAGCGGCCATCATCACTGCGGGAGACGCCGCCCCGCCGACCGCCTGAAGTATGGGTCTTGGCGGTGTACCTCACCTTCATAACTTCCTGGGTTGAACCAGCTACCCCGTTGGTTTTTTGATCAGTAGTCATCCTTGTTTTCTCCGTGCGCTGGTCAAAACCGGCAAGGTAGTGAATGAAAGCTTCATGCGTGGAAGGATTGCGAGCCGAAACGCCCCGAGTCACGTGGAGCCGTTTGCGAGGCGGCAACGAACGGTTCCGGTCACCATTTCCCCGCGTGCGCACCGCCATCCACGTGCAGTATTTCACCCGAGGTGAACGTCGCGTCGGTCAGAAACAAAGCTGCGTCGACGACTTCTTTGACCTCGCCGATCCTGCCAACCGGGTGCAACCCTTTGAGAAAGTCATGGGTTTCCGGTTTATGCATGGGAGTATTGATTACTCCCGGAGCTATGGTGTTTACACGAATGCCGTCCTTCGCGTATTCAATGGCGAGGGCGCGGGTTACCGCATTCAAGGCGCCCTTCAGCATGATTTGAACGGCCGCACCTACACCTGCGATCGGTTGGTCAACCAGGGTCGTTGAGATGTTGACGATGCTGCCCGATTTCTGCCTCAACATTTGCTTTACGGTGAGCTGTGAAACGTAGAGAAAGCCTGCAAGCGTCGTGGAGACTAAAGTGTTGAAGTCTTCGGTCGTGTATTCCGTAAAGGCCTTCGGAATAAAAACACCCGCATTGTTGACCAACACGTCGATTCGGCCAAATCGCGATACGGCAGTATCCACAATCTTTGCGGCCGTACGCGGGTCGCCGATGTCCCCATCAACGAGTGCTACATTCGCGGCTGTTGAGAACGGATTTGCTTTGGTAATGTTTCGCGAGTTTGCGACTACGTTGTAACCTCGCTTCAGGAACGCTTCGACGAGACCCGCTCCAATTCCTCGCGAGGCACCTGTAACAATTGCTGTTTTCGCTGCGTTTGCCATTTCTAGCTCCCGTTAACGTCAATCTCTTACGAACTGCGAAACCTCGCATTCATCCTTTTAAGGGTGTGTTTGCAAGGACCTCAACTTTTTGGACCTGCGGAGGAACCGCAAATAATTCGCTTGCCCGTGCCGTCAACGCCTTCGCGATCTCGCCAGTCAAGTGGGTATTCCGCCCCGCTTCATTTGCAAAGGTATCGAAGATGCCGAACGCCCCCGGCCCGAGTTTGATCGCGTACCATTTCAAGGTCGCTTTTTCATCCACCGCGAGCGGCTGCGCCGACTTTAGAAATGCCTCTGCATCAGCCTCCTTGCCTGAGCGTGCTTCGAGCATGACCAACAGTCCGATTGCTTCCATTGAATTACCTCCGGTGTCGAATTACTTTCGACCGATTGCTCACAACAGGGAGTAGACTGCACATCGGATACGGAGTTGTGCGGATTTCTGCTGGGATGGTCGGAATCTTGCTGAATTCCTCCCTCCGGAGACAGAGCTCCGACGAATCGCAGCCAAGTTTTGGGAGCTGTCTCCGTGTGAGACGACGGCGAAGCGTTCGATTGAGCTGCACAAGAGCCAGTCAGAATCCTTGACAGGAGCGAGAGTGCGGAGGCGGATGCAAGGAGCGATGAGTTACAAATTCCAGATACAGCTGGACGTTAACAAAGAAGTGAAATGCAACCCATGAGAAGAGTTCTGGCTGCGAACCTCAAATCACCAGGTCTAGCGTATCTTCGGAACAAGTTTCCGACGCGCAAGTCGCTTCGGAGTCGACAAGATCCTGGCGATACTCTGTCGGGCTAACTCCCCAGACATCACGAAAGACCTGCGCAAAGTGCTGCTGGGTTTTGAAGCCGCAGGCCACGGCCACGTCCAATACTCGCGCATTGGGAGCGCGCAACATCGCTTTAGCACGCTCAATCCGCTGGCGCAGAACAAATTGATGCGGTGTCTCGCCCGTTGACTTGCGAAACATCCGCCCGAAATGAGCTGTGCTTAAGCCTACCGATTGCGCCATCTCGTCGAGACTCAAGTCGTCTTCAATCTTCGCATGGACCAACTCTTTGACCCTTCGCAAACGCGCTGAGCCGAGTCCGCCTTTGTACATCTGCACAGGACGGTGCCTTACTGCATGACCATTGACCAACGCTATGGCCATCGCCTGTTCAATAGAATCCAGAAACAGTCGCCCGCTCGGAAAGCCAGCAGCCATCTCCGCATGAGCCGCCGCGACCAGCGGACCCAGGCGGGCGTCCGCGAACTTGCGCTGTGCGCGCAGTTCTACCTCGCCATAAGCTCCGTCCGAGGCGGCCATCAGTGGCGCATCGGAAATACCGAGCTGCAGATGCGGTGTGGCCATGATTCCAACCCACTCTCCCACATGCCGGTCGCACAGTGCTAAATCGCCCGCCGCGTAGTCGAACTTTTCCATCGCCGAACGCCGCGAGCCCCACTCAATTGAGCCGCGCCCCAACATCATCGCGAAAGCCTGATCATGTCGCACCCAATGCCTCGGCTCTGTGGCAGATTCGGGTGGAAAGAGCTCAACTCTCATTCTTTGCTCCATGCCGTCGTGTTGTCGATATGGCCGAGGGGGCTGAAGGCGCTATTCGGATCATCTAATTTGATGTACCTCTGCGGGAAGGCGATACATGTATCTCGACCTGAAAGCAAGGCTTTCAAACAAGTTCTGGGCACGCCTTGTTGCCGCAGGAAATATTTCCATTGTCCCTTGCGTTGACGCTCCGCGCCGCTTCCTGTACGATGAATTTGCGGGCGGTTAGCTCAGTTGGTTAGAGCGCCTGCCTTACAAGCAGGAGGTCGCAGGTTCGAGCCCTGCACTGCCCACCATCTGTGAGCATTTCCCACCGCGGGGACGTAGTTCAGTTGGTTAGAACGCTGCCCTGTCACGGCAGAGGTCGCGAGTTCGAGTCTCGTCGTCCCCGCCATTCTTTTCAAGCATTTGCGAAAAGGTTGGCCCCCGCAGGGAATCACAAACGAACAATAACAAGACTAGCCTATTCCTCGTGCCTCGGGTAGCTTGAATCTGCCTCCGCAAAATCACGCTGACAACTTCGCCGTTCAGGCGCCAAGCATGGCCTTGGAAAAACCTGCGCGCCGCAAGTCTTGAGCCTCATCGCAATGCATGAACGCCGTCGAGCTCCAGATTCAGTTCCAAGACATTGACGCGCGGTTCCCCGAGGAAACCTAAGTCGCGATCCTTTGTGTGTTTCCGCACAAGAGTTCGAACATCGTCTTCCTTCATGCCACGCGCATGAGCCACACGGGGAATTTGGAACTCTGCGGCGGCAGGCGAGATGTCCGGGTCCAGGCCAGAGCCTGAGGCGGTCACCAAGTCAACAGGAACGGGAACATTAGGATTCTCCGACTGCAGCTTTTGTACGTCACTCCGGACTCGTTCGATCAGAAGCTTGTTGGTGGGACCGAGATTGGAGCCGCTGCTCGAAGTAGGATCGTATCCGGTCCCGGCGCTCGACGGCCGCGAATGGAAATAACCCGGCTGCGTGAAAGCTTGTCCAATGATCCGCGAACCGACAATCTTGCCATTTCTTTCGATCAACTGTCCGTTAGCCCGGTTGGGAAACAACACCTGAGCCAAGCCTGTGATCGCCAGGGGATACAGCACTCCGAACATCACCGTCGTAACCAAGGTGAACCACACCGCGATCAGAAAATTCTTTTTCATAGCGGCCTCAGACCACCCGCAGATACGTCAGCAGTACGTCGATAAACTTGATTCCTATAAATGGTGCAATAATTCCGCCAACGCCATAAATCAACAGGTTGCGCTGCAATAAGGCCGCCGCGCCGAGCGGCCGATAGCGCACGCCGCGCAACGCGAGCGGGATCAAAGCGATGATGATCAGAGCGTTGAAAATTACGGCGGAAAGGATGGCAGACTCGGGCGTGCGAAGGTGCATTACGTTGAGCGCGCCCAGGACGGGAAAGGCTCCAGCAAACATCGCGGGGATGATCGCGAAGTATTTGGCCACGTCGTTGGCTACCGAAAACGTAGTCAACGCGCCGCGAGTAATCAAGAGTTGCTTGCCAATTTCCACGATTTCGATCAGCTTCGTGGGGTTGGAATCGAGGTCGACCATGTTTCCCGCTTCTTTCGCGGCTTGCGTACCCGTGTTCATCGCTACTCCCACGTCCGCCTGAGCCAGCGCCGGGGCGTCATTGGTGCCATCGCCGGTCATGGCCACGAGTTTGCCTTTGGCCTGCTCCCTCTTGATGAGCGCCATCTTGTCTTCCGGCTTCGCTTCCGCCAGGAAATCGTCCACTCCCGCTTGGCGGGCAATGGCAGCAGCGGTCAGCGGGTTGTCGCCCGTAATCATCATCGTGCGAATACCCATGGCACGAAGATGATCGAAACGCTCCTTCATGCCCCCCTTTACGATGTCTGTGAGCGCGATCGCCCCCAGCACGCGCCCGCTCTCCGCAACCAGCAGCGGCGTTCCGCCCGCATTGGAAATTTCTCGAACACAGACCTGCAGCTCGGCGGGTACGCCGTTACCGTGATTGCCGGTCAAGCGGCTGATGGCCTCCAGAGCACCTTTGCGGATTTCGCGCCCGTCGAGGTCCACGCCCGACATTCTAGTCTGCGCGGAGAAGGGAATGAAGGTGGCCGCGTGGGTGGAAAGATCGCGGCCCCGAAGGTGGTAGCGCTCTTTGGCCAGAATAACAATGGACCGCCCTTCCGGAGTTTCGTCCGCCAATGAAGACAGTTGCGCGGCGTCTGCCAGATACGCTTCTTCAATGCCCGGCGCGGGAAAGAATTGTGTCGCGGCGCGGTTGCCCAGAGTTATCGTTCCTGTTTTGTCCAGCAGCAGCACATCCACGTCTCCGGACGCCTCGACCGCGCGCCCCGACATCGCGATGACGTTGCGCTGAATCAAGCGGTCCATCCCAGCGATGCCGATCGCCGAGAGCAATCCTCCAATCGTCGTCGGAATCAGACAAACGAGCAGCGAGACCAAAACGAAGATATTCTGCGGAGCCCCGGAATAAATCGCGAAAGGCTGCAGCGTGACAACGGCCAGCAAAAAAATGATCGTGAGACCGGCCAGGAGAATGTTCAGCGCAATTTCGTTCGGCGTCTTCTGCCGCGACGCCCCTTCGACAAGCTTGATCATGCGATCGAGAAACGTCTCGCCCGGATTCGATGTGATGCGTACCTTGATCTCATCGGACAGAACTCGTGTACCGCCCGTGACCGCTGAGCGGTCTCCGCCGCATTCCCGGATTACCGGAGCGGACTCGCCGGTGATCGCCGATTCGTCAACCGACGCTACGCCTTCGATGACCTCGCCATCTCCAGGGATGAAGTCCCCTGCGGTGACCACAACGACGTCTCCGGTTCGCAGTTGCGAACTGCTCACGCATTCGGTATTGCCATTGCTCCTCAAGCGATGCGCTTGCGTTTCCGCACGCGCCTTGCGCAGCGTGTCAGCCTGTGCCTTGCCGCGGCCTTCCGCCATGGCTTCCGCAAAATTTGCAAACAGCACCGTGAACCATAGCCAAAGCGTGATTTGCAGCCCAAATCCGAACTCTCCGGCGTGGTGCACGGCGTTCCAAGCCAGTTGAATCGTCGTGAGAAGCGCACCGACCTCCACAACGAACATGACCGGGTTCTTGACCATCGTCCGCGGGTTCAGCTTGCGGAACGAATCCATCACCGCCCGCGAAAGAATGGCGCTATCGGCCAACGATTTCTTGCGGATTTGACCGATGTGAGCGACTGGGTCCATGGACACCTCAGAAAACCCTTCCGGCGTTCATCAGCAGGTGTTCGAGAATCGGCCCCAAGCTCAAAGCCGGGAAGAACGTGAGAGCACCGACAATCAAAATGGTGGAAACCAGCAAACCGGCGAACAAACTGCCGGTGACAGGGAACGTCCCGGCCGATTCCGGAACAGTCTTCTTTTTCGCGAGGCTTCCAGCTATGGCCAGCACCGGAATAATCATGAAGAACCGTCCCAGCAGTTGAGCCACAGCCGTGGTCGTGTTGTACCACATCGTATTTACGTTGAGACCTCCAAGCGCGGAGCCATTGTTGCCGGTCGACGAAACGTACGCGTACAGAATTTGCGACAAGCCGTGCGGGCCAGGGTTCGAGATACTCGAGGTCCCGTAAGGCCTGACTACCGAGATTGCTGAAAAAGTAAGAATTGTGAAAGTCAAGATAAGAACCGCGAGCATAGCCATCTTCACGTCATACGCTTCAATCTTCTTGCCCAGATATTCAGGCGTCCGTCCCACCATCAAGCCGGCGATAAATACGGCAAGGACCACAAACACGAAGATGCCGTAGAGTCCTGCGCCGACTCCCCCAAACACAACCTCGCCCAGCATGATATTGATTAGCGGAACCATTCCGCCAAGCGGCGTAAAGGAATCATGTTGGCTATTCACAGCGCCGCAACTAGCATCGGTCGTGACGGTCGCAAATAGTGCGGAATTCGCGATACCGAAACGCACCTCTTTGCCCTCCATGTTTCCGCCCGGTTGCAGCGCGCTGGCGTGCTGGTCCGTGCCGGCCAAAAGCGGATTGCCCTTCGCTTCCGCCCAATACGCTGTCGTCGCCCCGGCCAAGAACAAAAACGCCATGGCCGCCCATACCGCCCAGCCGTGGCGCTGCGATCCGGTCATTCGCCCGAGCGTGTAGGTCAGCCCGGAGGGAATCGCGAAAATCAATACCATCTGGAAAAAATTCGAAAATGGAGTGGGATTTTCAAAAGGATGGGCGCTGTTCGCGCCAAAAAATCCCCCGCCATTGGTGCCAAATTCTTTGATGGCTTCCTGCGATGCCACCGGGCCTTGTGCCACGACCTGTTGTGTCACAATCTGTGTGGTGGTCTTCCCATCTGCTCCAGTTACCTGTACTGTTTGGGGCTCAATCAACTGCACCGTGTCGTACGGCTTCAGGTTCTGCACGACACCCTGAGACACAAAGACCAGCGAGCCCACCACGCAGATCGGCAGCAGAACCCACAACAGGCATCGCGTGGTGTCCACCCAAAAATTTCCAAGCTTGTCGGTTTCCTTTCGTACGATCCCACGAATCACCACCATAGCGAGCACGATGCCGACCGCCGCCGACACGAAATTGTGATAGGCCAGGCCGGCCATCTGCGTGAGATAGCTCATCGTGGATTCGCCGCTATAGGCCTGCCAGTTTGTATTCGTTGTGAAGGAGGCCGCCGTGCCAAAGGCGAGACCCGGTTCGACGTTGCCAAATTTCTGCGGGTTGAGCGGCAGCCATTTCTGAGTACGCTCGATCAGATAAAGAAGCGCCATGGAAACGCCGCTGAAGAGAAGCATCGCTCCAGCGTATTCCGTCCAGCGCATCTCGTGCTTTTCGTCGACGCCCGTCAGGCGATAGACGAATCGTTCGACCGGCCGTAGAACCGGATCCAGAAAGGTCTTCTCGCCACTGAATACGCGCGTCATGAAAATGCCCAATGGCTTGGTGACTAGAAAGATCACCAGGAGAAAGAACCCAATTTGAAACCAGCCGTTTGCGGTCACGCTTAGAACTCCTCTGCCTTCAACAGGGCATATAGCAAATAGCCCAAGAGAAGCGCACAAATCACCAACAGTGCTGCATCACCTGCATGCATTGGTCACTCCTATTTCAACCGTTCGCATCCGCGAACGTACGCAATCCCCAGTGCAAAAAAAGAGACGGTCGCGGCGATAAAAATGATGTCCAACATCGTGTGTCTCCTCGACTCAAATCACGCTGCAAATACCGTCTGGCTTCTCTTGATCCGGGCCGCCGTCAGGAGGAAGTTCGCGTGTCCCGAATCGTCAAAACTTTACGAGGATCGACAGGTTGATTCGGTTCTCGATTTTCTTCAGGTCTGGCGTGAAGCCCGGTACCAAAGCTCCCGGCGTTCCGCAAATATTTTCGACAAGAGGAGCAGTCGGACAGGATGTTGGTGTAACTCCTCCAGGTCCCGAGAAGTACGGCACATTCGCGGCGCGATGATCGAATTCCCAGCGGAACGTGATGTACTGGCTGGGCATGTAGTCGAAGGTCCCCGAGGCATCCCAGGCTTTGAACGGATCGCCTGGATTCTCCGTAAAATATGGCGTTCCCGATGCCGCCGTCGCCCCATTGATCGGCGGCAACAACACAAGATATCGCCCGGGGTTGTTGATCTTGCCCCCGCCCACTGTCAGCCCGAACTTGTCTTTGTCAAACCACAACCGGTTGTACAGCATGAAGCCCAGAAAGCTCTGTTTCGGATGGAAGTTCGCTCCCGTCCCATGATTGGTGGCGCAGCTCACACCGCCTCCGTGTTCACATCCCATATCTCCGGTTAGCGAGAAAGCGGCCTTGCTGAGGAAATTCTCCTGATTGTCGTAGTATTTCACCTCGACGCTGTCGTCCGTGTGATAGCGCACGCGGCCCGGTGCTCCGAACGCATCCTCACCGAGAGCATATTGATTCCCAAGGATGGAAAACCATCCGTTCGGGCGCCACAGGATCTGCATACCGAAACCCGGCCGGTTGTTGAAACGCCCGTACGACTGCCAGCCATTAACGAACCACGGCTCGATCTTCAGATGCTCCGTCGGAAAAATCTGAACGCGGACGCCGTTGAAGAACCACGGCGTGTTCGATGAAACGTAAGACGGCTGGTACGCCCAATTGTCGAACTGGTAGTAGCTGAAAAGACCGATGTAAGACATGAAAATCCCCGCATCCACGTTGATCCCATGCAGGGCGTTGAAGTGATACCCGCCGTAAGCCTCGGAAACATAGCGGTAGGCATTGTCAAGATTCCATTGGCCGCGCGCCGGGCTGGCGTCATTTCGCGCTGTCGTTTGTGAATACAAGCCAAACTGCGTCATCAATCTCGCGCGAACGTTGTCATAGTGAAAATCGCCGCCCACGCCAAGCTGCGTGACGTGCACTTCGTTCGAACGAAATACTTCGCTCGACCCGCCAATCGTGTCGTCCGCCGGATGGTTGAAACTGTAGTTATAGTCAACGTCCGCCCGGATTTCCGGCGTGAAGAAACTTGTCGCGTACGGTGTGTCCTTCGTGCGTGAGTTGCCATTCAGCCAGGTAAAGTCTGCAAAGGAAAATGGCTCGGCGGCTTGCGGCTTTGCCGCGCCAGACTTTCCCTTTTCGGTCACTTGCGCGGCCACCCCTGCCACACGATCGCTCGAAAGGGGCTGTGAGTTTGCCGATGTTGCTCCGGCAATGGTGTTTGGCGCGGCCGCCGCAACCGTCGGTGCGCCTGCGTTCGCGGAAGCTGGCTGAGCGGCGGATGCTTCCGCGGAAGCCGCGGTGGGGTTGCCTTTGGACTCCAGGTCCGCAACGCGTTTTTCTAGTTCCTCGACACGATCCAGAAGCCAACGCTCGCGCTCCGTCAACGGAGCGGGTGCGTCGACCTTCGCCGCCACTCGCTTGGCCGGAGCCTCGCTTTTGCCGCTATCGTCCGTAAACGCAAAACCGGAAATCGTACTTCCGCACACCACCGTGACCACCACCAGCTGCACCATTATTTTCACTTTCGAAATGCGCATTCTTCTCTCCTAGCTTCTCTTCCGCAAGCTCACTGAGCTAGCGATCTTCTCGTACGCAATCCGTTCGCACTCAGTCCAACCACCTTCACGACCACCGTACAGGCCTGCCACCCTAGGAGCCCACTGCGAACTGCCATCGGAGGCGCCGTGCCTTTCGGCAATTTTCCGGGTACCCACAACGTAAGGCCGCTTGTTCTCCTGGGCTCCTTCGCTTCGCCCATCAATTCGGGGAACAGGCGTCCTCTTGCCCTTCCCGTCTCGCATCCACTGGCATAGGACATAAATGTAGAAAGCACATGCCAGCAAGCCAGTCGTCGCTAAAACAATCAGATTCATTGGCCACGCGACTAGGTAGGTTCAATCTTCGGGCGCTGCCATAAAAGTGATTTGAGGCATGCGACCGTCCCCATGCAAGTCCAAACTAGCGAAGGAAACCGGAGGAAGTCCTGAGAAGTTTGTAAAGAATCCATAAGGTCCGCCTTGCATAGCACGGACAATAAAGCTACTTAGCGGAATCTCCGCTCTTTGCAGATCCATCTGCCTTCGACCAACCCAACCTAGCGTGCCGATTGCGCTCGGCCTAGCATGCGACTGCTAATCTCATTAAATTCAGACACCAGCGCGTCGGTATTCCTTCCAGCCACTGTCGCGGCGTCTATCTCGGTGCCCAACAATACGACCGTTGCAAGGTCTGCGCTGCACGAAAGGCAGAATTTGTCCGTCCTTCCCGGTAATTCCATGAGGTCCGTAACACGACCACACACACTACAGGGGCCAGCCAAGTCTTGCTCAGTCTCCACGAAGAATGACACTTGGTTTTCCTTTCTCGGGGCGCCTTGTCCCAAGATGGTGGCGCACCGCAACGCGGCTTCTCGGGCCCAAGGTTGCCGAATCACAGGGCAAGCGTAAGAAATGGCCCATCAGAAAGTCCTGACCGGTTTGTTAGGAAACTGTGAGCTCGGCACAGGGTCGGCTAACCCAAAATTCGGGGTAAGCCGCCAGGGCCGGTCAGGTTCCCCTTTTCGCTCCGTACGCGGCAATGCGAATGGGCGATGCGTGGCATTCAAATTTTGCATTTGCCTTGATGCGCAGCAGGCGTAACCATCTTTCTGCAATCAGGATGTTCGATCCTTCTCTATCCCAAGGCAGTGCCGGTTAATTCTTGCCAAGGAGAAGAACATGAAAAAGCGATCATGGATTCCGATGGTGGTTTTCCTCACCTGTTTTCCACTAGGCGCTCAAGCCGGACAAAATACGGATGCAGCTCGCAATCAGGCTTCGGACGCGCGCAAGGCCTCCAGGAAGGCCACCAGCATTCCGGGTAGAGTCGGCAGCGATGGCAAGACCTTCACCGCCGACAAGGACAGCAGAATTTGGATGGTCAGCAATCCGGAGGCGCTAACCGGCATCGACGGCCGCCATGTGAAGGTAAAAGTCCATGTGGACACGGCTCGCAACCAAATTCGCATCGTGTCGGTAAGCGCGATTGCGGAGCAACGAGCGGGCATAAAGCTTGACGACGCTGCCTTCAGAAGGTGATCGACACTATAACGATAGAACAGGACCTCGTACTTGCTCGGTACGGCGTGGACAAGCGCCGGTTTTGGGCTCCGGAGTCGCTGCATTTCTCTTCTTGGATGTGACCTCCCGCTCTTCTTTCCTGTGACTCCTCTTCTAAGGTCGTTCATTGCAGGGTTCTGCGCGGCGCGCTTTCGAGGTTGGGTTGCACTTTGCCGGGGGTGCCAGTAAACTGCTTTGCCTTGTTCAAAATAGGGTCTGTTGGGCAAAGGACACGTTTGGAATGCTGCTCGTGCGGGATTATGTCGGCCATATGGCCTCGGAAGTGGTGAAGCGGCTGATCGAGGGTAGTCTGGTGGAGAGCAAAGCGCCGGAAGCGGTGACGCAGCGCGTGCGGCAACGCATGATGGAAGAGCTGACCGTCGAAGATCGCTTGAACGACGAAGTGCGCGAAATTTTGATACAGCATCAGGACGAGATGCGGCGCACCGGCGCTTCCTATCAGGAGATGTACAAGAAAGTGAAGCAGCAGTTGGCGCGCGACCGCAAGCTGGTGCTGCGGTGACGCCCGCGTGCGCTGGGCTGAGAGCATGAGACTGACGCGCGAAAAAGTGATTCGTTTGTCGCATCAGATCACCGAAGTGCTGGTCTCCAGCGACGATGTGGAATTCGTGGAGGACCGCGACACCATTCGCCAGCAGATCGTGCAGATTCTCACCGCCACGCTGAAAGAAGAAGAGAAGGCCGACGCGGAAGTCCGCAAGCGCATCACCTCGCAGAAAAAGGAAATCCTCGAAGGCAGCGAAGAGTGGGACGTCCTCTATCGCAAATATTACGCCGACGAACTCCGCCGCATGGGCATCGCCGCCGCTCCTGACGACCGCCGCGACCGCCGCCCGTAAACGCGAAACGCGAAACACGAAAATCGAAACACGAAAATCGAAACTCGAGGCCGGGAAGGGAATTGCGTGATGCGTTCGCCCAGGCGGCGGCCGGTTTCGGCAGTGCGGACGTCAGCACGCTATACCCCCACCCCGGGTGTTTTTGCCAAAGAGCGCGCAAACGATTGAAAACAAAGGACGGGAGTGTGAAAAGAGAGCGGCAATAGAGATAAAGAGCGCGCAGGAGAATGAAAACACGGCATTTACGTGCCCCGGCAGGCAAGCCACAGAGGAGCAGAGGGCGCGGAGGCGGAGAAAATCGCGGATGGGCGATGCTGGAGGGTGACACCCCGGGGGTTTTGTACGGATGTGAATATAAAGCGTTTGCGGGAATAGGGATTTGTAAGGTGATGAAAATAAAAGGTGATAAAAATCGAGTGGTGGGCGGTTCGTGCGGAGGCGGAATGCTGGCGGGCGAAGTTAGAAGAGCACGTGAGCGAGCCATTGGTGCGAGCGTCGGGGTAAACGATAGCAGGAGGGGTACGCGGGGACAACTGGTCGGAGGGACGGTTGAGGTGCAGCTGGCCGGAATTTTCAGCTCTCGTGTCGTATGATTCCGTGCGCGGAGCTAGGGGGCAGCTCAGGCAGATCAACTGGTTTGCGTGGCGGCGACGGCGAAACGGGTCCGGGGGAGACAAGAGAACAGCCCCACCCCTTTCCTGCACAAACCGCAGAAAGGAATGGGCCACCCCAAAATCGTCAGAAAGGGGCTGCCACCCACCCAAGGATTACGGGGTGGGGTGAAACTCTTTCGCTGTTGAATTGGCGATATTCACGTATGTTATTGTGACATCATCGGCTCTCGATTTACGGACGTTGATGTGCGCTGCATCAATTTCGTCATCTCGACATTTTAGTACGAGGTGATGCGGGTCGCTCCAGCTAATAGTCAAACAGTCGCTGGCAGCGGCAAAAAGCACCGCGTCTGAATGGTACGCCCTTCTTAGCTCGGTTGGGGAAAATACATGGTTTCCAATAAGCACAAAATATACGTTGCTGCTCATTGCTTGATGGTCGGAACGCTCTGCGACGACCGCCGCGCGCTGTGGTGCTGACGATGACCATTCCACCTGCTTGATTTCGAACAACCCACGGTCGAAGTAGCCGCGAAATAGTGCGTACCCAGCGGTAGCAAGCAAAGCGCCGAGAAGGAATACTACACCAAGCCCGATCTTTACGAGACTACTCATGGCATCCTGCCGCTCTCATAGCCTGTCCGACACGAATGGCGGCATTATCAGACGGTGTATCAAATCCAGTCTTTAGCGTGCCTTGAAAATTCGGGTTCCCCGACGCTGTTTGTGCAACGCCCGCAGCAAACTGGCAAAATGCATCGCCGAACGAACACGTAACACCGAAGCTTATGTTTCCAGCGTCGACCCGCTGTTGGGACGTTCCGGGTCCGGGCTGATTTTTGATGTCTTGTGGCCCACCTGTACCCACTAGCATGCCATAGTTGTAAAGGGCACCCAGTGATCCTGTAGCGTCGTTATAGCTGCCCCCAGTGACGCCCATCATACGCCCCAGGGAAATGGTAGTTTGTGCCTGTACGATATTCTGTTGAATATCGACGCCAGCGGCAGCCAAAGTCTTATTTGCGCAAGGACCGTTGCAGCGAGATTGCCCGGGCTGAAGAGGGCCGACGCCTGCGAAGCATCGCGATTGAGGTCTGCCGCCGAGCCGGCCAAGAAGGAGGTTGAAGGCGTTCGGGTCTATAGTAGTAGCGCAACCAGACTCGCTGCAACCCGTTGTGAAAACCAGGCTAAACGGGTTCCAGGTATTGTAGAAAGTCGTGCTACGGAAGGCCTGGGCCTGCTTGCATAGCTGGGCTCCCCACGAATTGTCGTTTGGGCAGGGATCAAGCCCGGAGGGATCGACCCAATCCAAAGGATCGTTCATCACGTAGGCGTAGCGGTTCCAGGATTGGGGGTTGGAGGGGTCGACGGCGGCTAGGCCTGCGGGGTCGGGGGAGGGCCAGCGGCCTTGGATGCTGTATTCGCGGGCGGGGAAGTCGTAGAGACCTCCGACAGTGTCTTGGTTCATGCCGGTGAACGTCAAATTGGTGGTGCCTGCGCGGGCGTATGGCTCGCCGAATGGTGCGTAGGCATCATCGGAATACATGGTACGGCTTGATGTCGATCGAAATCGCGTGCTGCCGAGGTAGTCTGGGTGATGATAGAGCAAGCCAGCGGACGAGCTCTCAATGCTTGCGCCGCCCGGGAGGGGAACCATCGTCTTAGTAACCGATTGGCCGCTCATAATCTCGATCTTCGCGCCGGTGGGTGCATATACAAATTGCGAAAAGACGCCGCTGCGATTCTGTTCGACCATCCTGCCGAAGGCATCGTAGGTTAGACTCACGGAATCGACAGTCAGAGGTCGGTTAACTGCATCCCAAGTGTAGGTGTGCAGGCTGTCGTTTAGGACGGAGGAGTCGCATGGGTGCCTCCTGAGAAGATGGCAAAGTTTTTACATTTATGGGAGGTACGTGTCAAGAGGTATAACGGCTGTTGAAAACGAGGAAGACCCGGAGTTTAAAAAAAGAGAAGACGGCGGCCAGGTATGACCGCCGTCTTCGTCAATCACAGAAGAATCGAGTCAGTTGGAACTGGTCAGCGGGGAATCCGGGCGACGCTTTAGCGTCGGACGGTCGTCGTCGGTGGAATTGGGATCGTTGCCGGTCTGCGTCTTCTGCTTGTCGGTTTGCTCGGTGCGGGTGCGCAGCGTGGGCTTGCCCGGCGCGTTGTCTTGCACCTTGCGCGCGAACATGATGTTGCGCAGGCGGCCCTTCACGGAGTCAAACTCGGAAGTGGTGACGATGTACTCCGGCTTGTTGGGCAGAATACGCGCGATCTCTTTTTGCGCGGACTCGATGCGGTCCGGCGTGGGCGGATGCGTCGAGAACACTTTCGGAATCGTGCCTGGGCGGCGCTTCTCGTCTGCCTGGATGCGCTCGAAGAAGGTTACGAACGAGTTCGGGTCATACCCGGCTTTGTACATATATTGCAAGCCCAGGAAGTCGGCTTCGCGTTCGGAGTCGCGGCTAAATTTCAAATAGGTCAGCGGAATGGCGATGTTCAAGCCTTCGTAGAGGCCGTAGCCGGCCCATCCTACGGGGCCGAGCAACATCAGCGGAATGGTGGCCATTTGCATCAGCTCGCCCTTGGTGGCGTTCTTGGTGCCGTGGCGCGCGGTGACGTGCGAAATTTCATGGGCCATCACACCGGCGAGCTCAGACTCTTCTTGCGCGCGCAGAATCAAGCCGCTATTGACATAGAAAAATCCGCCGGGCAGCGCGAAGGCGTTGACTTCATCGGAATCGATCACCTTGATGGTAAAAGGCACGCGCGCGTCCGAATTGCGCACCAGGTTCTGGCCGACGCGATTTACATATTCGGTGACGACGGGGTCATCGATCATCTTGGAAGAGCGCTCGACTTCTTGCGCGAGTCCCTTACCCAGGGCGATTTCGCGCTCAAGCGAATATAGGTTGATACCTTTGCCGACGCTGCGATTGCCGATAGCTTCGACGTCTTCCTTGGAATTCTTTGGACTGACCGTGTCTTTCTGCTCGATCGGCCTGTCTTGCGAGGCTTGAGGCTTTTCCGACTGCGGCTGCGTTTTTGCGGGATCGGGCGCCGGCGGAGGACTTTGCGCCAGTACCGTACCGCCTGCCAAAGTGGCCAGAAGTCCGAATCGTAGCGCCTTGCCTAGGATGTCTTTCATGGTATCCGCCTCCACTGCCCGTAGTACCGAGTATACACCCGCCAACCGTGCCTGGGCCTAGTTCTATCTCGCTAAGTACGATGTAAGCCTAGGGAAGAAGGTTTCCTGTCGGGCGGCGCCGATGGACACCTTTGAAGGCGGAGGTAAGCTGGCTGAGAGGGCGGACCATGTGGTTTCTTAGCAACAACCGCCAAGGGCAAGTTGACACCCGCGGTGCGCGGCTACTACAGTCGAAGCCTCAGCTATGGGCGTCTCGAAGATTCAGATTGGCCAGCTTTGGAAGAAAGAGGGTACCGCCGACATCTACCTGGTGACCCGGCTGTACACGGAAGCCCTTAGCACCATTGTAGTTATGCGCAAGTCGGGGTCAGAGGGAGAAGCGCTGATAAAGGTTAAGGCGGAACGAGGTTCCAACGGCCATAACATCCCGGGTTTCGCTCCGGCGCAAGACGAATAGAAATTGTAGGGTAGCCTTCAGATCGATCGCACCGGCAAAGCAACGACATCTTCCACCTGCATTAGCTCCTTCGTCAAGAATGGCTCGCCATATTTCACCCCGATCATCTGCCCATAATGCCGGGCCAGCTGGTTCATCTCGTCTTCCAGGCGGTCAATGGCCAGGAAGACGTTGCTCTTTGCTTCGCCCTTTACCGGCCGAAATTGCGACGCAAACGCCAGGATGGCCTTTCTCCGGTGCTCGAATTCCTTGCTGATATCCACCACAAACGTCGGCCGCACTTCCGCGAAAGACGTGGCATACAGAATCTTGAACGGGCGATACGCTTCGCCGGCAATCGGCAACGCTTTGAGTCCCGCCAGAAAACAGCCCTCATAGCCGAGCGTGGAAGCATGATAATGATCCGGGTGCCGCGCCTCCCAGTAGGGAAGTATCACCGTTTTCGGACGCAGTTCGCGGATCACGCCGGCCAGCTTTAGCTTGTGCTGCCGCGCAGGCTGCACATCGGAATCGGGCACGCCCAAGGTGCCACGCCAGGAAACGCCGAGCAGCTTCGCAGCTTTTGCCGCTTCCTTGGCGCGCGTCTGCGGAGTTCCGCGCGTTCCCATCTCGCCCGCGGTCAGATCCAGAATGCCGGTTTTGTACCCACGCCGCCCCATCTTGAGCAACGTTCCCCCGCAGGTCAGCTCCACATCATCGGGATGCGCGGCAATCGCCAGCAAATCAAGTCTCATCGACGCTCCTCTTCGCGCGCTGATTCTAGCAGGTATAGGAACTGCTGAGTCTTGCCTGCCTTGCCTACCGCGGCGCATGGCCCAGAGTGTCGCGCCGACGCGTTGCAACGGACTTTTGTTCTTGACACCGCGCGCTATCCCAAGATAGCTTCGTGCAACTAAAAATCCAGTTTGTCGAATTATAGTAAGGTTTGCGGTCGGCGTATTCCGGGGTGGCTATGTCGGCTTTTTCTACGCAACGGTCCCATCGTCGTTTTCCGGATTGGTCTCTCCCTAAACATCGAGAATACGAAATTGCAAACCCTGGCGAGCAGCAGGTCTTGTCGCGCGGCATTGTGTCCAACGGGAAAGCGAGGTGCGCATTATGAGAACAAAAAAATCTGAGAGAGCAGCTCTATCGATTCTGTCGAAATCCGCCGCAGTGGTTATTGCGCTCATGGTGATGGGCAGTGCCGCCTGGGGGCAATCTAGCACGTCGGTGCGCGGCACGGTGGTTGATCCCAGCGGCAAAGCAGTCGCGGGGGCCGGGGTGGTGCTGGCGAATTCCGAATTAAAGGTGGAGCGCGCCACCACAACCGGGGAACAAGGCGAGTACCAGTTTCTGTTTGTGCCGCCGGGAACCTACAAGCTTACCGTGACTTCGCCCGGGTTCCGGCATTACGAGCAAACCGGTTTGCAGTTGCTTGTTAGCACACCGGCCACGGCAAACGTACAGTTGACCATCGGCGGCACCAGCGAGACGGTTACGGTGAGCTCCGAAGCTCCGGCCATCAATCTGGTGGACGCCTCGATCGGCAACTCCTTCGACGAAGTGCAGGTAAGCCAACTCCCCCTCGAGGGGCGCAACGTCCCAGACCTGCTCAGCTTGCAAGCGGGGGTGGCCTATACCGGTAATCGTATCGGCGACAAGGATCAGGATACGCGCAATGGAGCCGTGAACGGCGCGCGCAGCGATCAAAGCAACGTCACCCTGGACGGCGTGGACGTGAACGACCAATCCAACGGGTACGCATTCACCTCCGTATTGCCAGTCACCCAGGATTCCATCGAGGAATTTCGCGTGACTACTACCAACTACGGCGCGGACCAGGGGCAAGGCTCCGGGGCGCAGGTGACCCTGGTGACCAAGAGCGGCACAAACGCCTTCCATGGCTCGGCGTACGAATATCTGCGCAATACCGTCACCAGCGCAAATGATTACCTCGTGAAGCAATCGGAGCTCAACATCGGCTTGCCAAATAAGCCGCTGCAACTCAACCGCAATATTTTCGGCGCATCGATCGGCGGCCCGATTCGCAAGGACCGCTTGTTTTTCTTCGCCAATTACGAGGGCACACGCGAACGGGAGCAGCAGCGTGCCGAGCGCGTCATTCCAACGCCGTCGATGTGCCAGGGAAACTTTCGCTATTTGGACGGTAACAGCAATCTGATCTCACTCACGCCCACGGACCTCACCAACCTCGATCCACGAGGGATTGGGATCGATCCGGCCATGCTCGATCTCGTCAACCACACCGGCTATCTTGACAAAACATTTTGCACCGGCAAGACGGTCACGAACGATACGGCCGCCGGAGACGGTTTCAACTACGCCGGGTTCGTTTTCCGGGCGCCCACCAGCCTGGATAACGACGTTTTCATCGCTCGAGTCGATTACGGGCTCACCTCGGACGGCAAGCACCTGTTGTTCTGGCGCGGCGCCTCGCAAGATTTGCGCAATCCCGGAGCCCCCTTCCTGCCGGGCGACGCTCCGCAGCAAACCACCAGCGACCACAGCAAAGGGTTCGCCCTCGGATACACCACTGTGCTCAGCCCTACCCTTACCAATTCCTTTGTTTGGGGATTCACCCGGCAGAGTTTCGGCGTCATTGGCGACACTCCCAACAATCAGGCCTGGAACACATTTCTGGGCATGGATCAGGGCATCAACTACAGTCACAACTTCCAGGTAAACCTGCACAACCTGAAGGATGATCTATCTTGGGCCAAGAAAACACATGCCTTTCAATTTGGCGCGGCCATTGGCCTGGCGCGCGATCCCCGCGAAAGCTTTCTCCATTCCAACGCTCTCGGCCTGGGAACAACCAACTGGACTTCCCCAATCGGTTTTTCCTTTACATCGAGCACGCTGGACCCCCAGAATGCCGCCGCCCATCCCAATCTGATGATCAATTGTCCCGGCGGGCCGTGCGCGCCCGGTACTGCGCCGGAGCCGCTTTCCTCAACGGCCTATGACCGCCCGCTGCTGGCTTTGTACGGCATGATCTCGGACGTCGTCGCGAACTATAACCTCGACCGCAACGGCACCGTTCTGCCCCAGGGCGATCCTGTGAAGCGCAACTATGGGCTCAACTCTTACGAGTTTTACGGGCAGGACACCTGGCGAATCAAGCCGAACTTCACACTGACCTATGGATTGCGCTGGTCTTTCTTCCCTCCGCCTTGGGAGACCAACGGTTTGCAGACCTCTCCGACCTTCGGTCTCGGCACGCAGTTCGCGACCAATGTTGCGAACGCGAAACAAGGGCTGGGCTATACGTCGGAGCCTGCGATGTCATTCACGCTCGGTGGTCCGGCTAACAATGGCCCCGGCTTCTACCCCTTGGAAAAGACCGATTGGTCACCAAGAATCTCGTTCGCCTATTCGCCTCGTTTTGGCGGAGGCTTGCTCAAGAGGATTTTCGGCGAGAACGACAAGACCGTCATCCGCGCCGGCTTCAGCCGGGTTTACGACCGGGCGGGTTTCGCGCTGCTGAATAGCTTCGACCAGATTGGTTCGGCCGGTTTGACCACCACCTTGCAAAATCCCTGCTGCACCTTTAATCAGACGGGAGCAGAGGATCTGCCACGCGTCACCGGCATCAACACGATTCCCCAAGTCAACAATCCTCCGCCCGGAATTGCCGTCGCGCAATTCTTGCAGCCGGCGCCTACGGGAGGTTTTCCGCAGACGCCAGGCATCGCCGCTCAGGCCAACTTGTGGGGCGTCGACAACACCCTAAAAACTCCCCACGCCTATGCCGTTGACTTTTCCATCGGCCGCGAACTTCCCAAGCGGTTCTCGCTGCAGTTGTCTTACGTAGGCCGCTTCGGCCGCGATTTGCTCACCCAGCGCGATCTGACGCAACCCCTCGATATCGTCGACCCCAAGACAGGAATCGACTACTACACGGCCGCCTCAGCCCTATCGAACTTGGCAAGGAAGTTTGCTACGGCCAACCTTAACCTTCCCGCCCCTAACTCCTGTGGGACGCCTAACTTCTATTCCGCTTGCATCACGCAGGCGCAGATTTCCAGCGTGACGGCCTCCATGCTGGGACCGACCGCCCAATACTGGGTGGACATGCTGCCAGCGCTTCGACCGGGCGCCTCCCGCTATGTGGATTCGTTTACCACCACCCCTACCTCCACAACCAACGTTACCGATAGCCTTCTCCAAAGCGTCTTCGATCTTTATTACAACCCGGCCTTGAGCGTCGTTGGCGACGAAATCGTAGGACTGGCCGACATTGACGCCTATGGCGGTTTGGGCGACAACATCGGCTCGGGCAGTTATTTCTTCAACGGCCCGACCGTCGGCCTCAACGGGGGCGCCGGCAAATTCCTGAATGACCAGGCCTTCTCGATGTACGGATGGAGCTCCATCGGCAGTTCGAACTACCACGCCTTACAAGCGAGCCTGCGCAAGCAGTTCAGCCACGGACTCCAATTTGACTTCAACTATACTTTCTCGAAGTCCATGGACATTACTTCCGCGGCGTCGCGCGTGGGCTTCTCTGTTTATGGCTACCAAAATATCGGCCTGGTCGGCAGCCGCTTGGCAAATGCCTTTTCCCCGAACCTGGCCCGCGCCGTTTCCGACTATGACCTCACGCATCAGATCAACCTCAACTGGATTGCGGATATCCCCATCGGCAAAGGCCGCGCGCTGGCACACAATGCCAGCGGATTTGTAGACGCAATCGTCGGTGGCTGGCAGCTTTCCGGTCTGGCTCGCTGGACCAGCGGATTTCCCTACAGCGTGGACGGCGGACAGCGCTGGCCCACCGATTGGTTCCTCACCGCAATCACCCAGATGACCGCCAGGCCCAAGACCGGCATTTACCACCTCTCCATTCCCGATCCCGTGACGGGAAAACCGGATTCATTTGTCAGCCCGTTTGCCAACCCTACCGCAGCCCAGAATGATTTCACCCTGCCGCTCCCGGGCGGAGTCGGCTCGCGCAACGTCTTGCGTGGGGATGGCTTCGCCAGTTGGGACATGAGCCTGGCGAAACGCTGGAAAATGCCTTACCGGGAAACTCACAATCTGCAATTTCGCTGGGAAGTGTTCAACGTGCCCAACCTCACACGCTTCAACGCCCAGGGCGTGGGAGCATCCCTGCTCACTTCGCTGACACAGTCGCCAGGCAGCTTCGGCGCGTACACCAGCCTGCTGACCCAGCCGCGCGTAATGCAGTTCGCGCTGCGCTACGAATTCTAGTCGCTGAGGTCAGGCTTCTTCTCCCGGTGGGACAGCCACTTCTGGCTGTCCGTTCCTCCTCGACGCCGGGGATGTGCTACCTTCGTTCACCTTGAACGCTCTGCCACAAGGTAGCGTCGCCCTGGTCACCGGTGCTGCTAAACGCATCGGCCGCGCCGTGGCCGTGCGCCTGGCCACCGAGGGCGCCGATGTTTTGATCCATTACAATCGCTCAAAATCCGAAGCCGACGATACAGTCGCCGAAATCGCCAAGCTCGGACGAAAAAGCATCGCCGTGCAGGCCGATCTACGCAGCCTCGCCGAAATCAAACGCCTCTTTCAGCAAACCGTCGAACAATTCGGACGCCTCGACATCCTAATCAACAGCGCCGCCAATTTCCTCCCCGCGCATCTCGACGATACCACCGAGAAAATGTGGGATACCGCGCTGGACACCAATCTGAAAGGTCCGTTTTTCTGTGCGCAAGTCGCCGCGCCACTCCTGAAGAAATCCAGCGGCGTCATCATTAATTTCGCCGACATCGGCGGCATCTTGCCGTGGGCCGGCTACATCCCGCACTGCGCCTCCAAGGCCGGCGTAATCATGCTCACCAAATGTTTGGCGAAAGCGCTCGCCCCCGAAGTCCGCGTCAACGCCATCGCCCCCGGCACCATAACAATGTCCGGCGACCCCAGTGAATGGGAGACCGACTTCATCCGCCGCGCCCCGCTGCACCGCGCCGGCACGACGGAAGATGTCGCCGATGCGGTCTGCTACCTAGTCCACGCAAAATTTATGACCGGCCAAGTTCTAATCCTCGACGGCGGGCGGACACTTTGAAGCAGGAATGTCCATGACCAGCTATCACACGGTCTTCGAGATTTCTCGAACGGGTAGCGGAATGCTGGAGTTCTTCCTGGTTCCGCTACTCTTCCTTGGCGTCGGTGTTGGGTTGGTACGGGGCTGGATTCAGGTCGAAGCCAAACAACGGGCGAAGATGTTTGGCTATTTCTTCATTTTCTTCTCCATGGTCATGGAGACTTTGGTCATTTGGAACTCCACCCGAGTGAACGCGGACTTGGAAGGTGCATTGAAGAATGGGCACTATCAAATCATCGAAGGCCCTGTGGAGAACCTTGAGCCGATGAACGATTGGGGGAACAAACACGAGAGTTTTTCCGTGCGCGGCATTCGCTTTCGTTATTCCGATTTCATCGTCAACCAGTGTTTTAATCACTCCAGTACAGACGGCGGGCCGATTCGGGCCGGCGTCCTGGTCAGAGTGTCCTACCTGGACGATTGCATTTTGAGGTTAGAAGTGGCCGACAATCAGGATAGGCCTCACTGAACTGCGGTTGTAATCCGGTCGTGCAGACTTGCGCGCTCCGGTGTATTCTATTGTGCTAATGCTGGAAATAAATTTTGACGTGATGCGGGAAACGCCATGCCTCAGGCCAATCGAATGAACAGCGACCAGTCGGACGTTATGAACAACGAAGCAACTAGCCTGGAGAACGGGATTGCCGTAAACAACGGCGCCACTGCCGATACCGAGACGCCCATCCCCGTGCCCCACGGACTCGACGATCAGGAAGTGAAGGAGTGGCTCGAGTCGCTCGACTCCGTCCTCGAATCCAGCGGGCCCGAAGTCGCCACCGAAATTCTCGAGCGTCTACGCGCCCACGCCACCGTTTCCGGCATCGATATTCCGTTCACCGCGAACACGCCGTACGCCAACACCATTCCCGCCCGCCTTGAGCCGCTTTTCCCTGGCGATCAGGAACTCGAGCGCCGCATCAAGAGCCTGATTCGCTGGAACGCGCTCGCCATGGTTGTGCGCGCCAATCGCGTGGAGCACAACATCGGCGGCCACATCTCCACCTACGCCAGCGCCGCCACGCTGTACGAAGTCGGCTTCAACCATTTCTTTCGCGCCCGCACTCCTGAGTTCGAAGGCGATACCGTTTACTTCCAGGGACATGCCGCGCCCGGCATGTACGCGCGCGCGTTCCTCGAAGGCCGCCTCTCCGCGCAAAAGCTCGAAAATTTCCGCCGCGAACTAAAGCCCGGCGGCGGCCTCTCTTCCTATCCACATCCCTGGCTCATGCCGGACTTCTGGGAATTTCCCACCGTGTCGATGGGCCTCAGCCCGCTGATGGCCATCTATCAAGCGCGCTTCAGCCGCTATCTCGAAGACCGCGGCCTGAAGCCTGCCACCGACGCCAAGATTTGGGCCTTCCTCGGTGACGGCGAAACCGACGAGCCCGAATCGCTCGGCGCCATCACGCTCGCGTCGCGCGAAAAGCTCGACAACTTAATTTTCGTCGTGAACTGCAACCTGCAGCGCCTCGACGGGCCCGTCCGCGGCAACGGCCAAATTATCCAAGAGCTCGAGTCCGCCTTCCGCGGCGCGGGCTGGAATGTCATCAAGGTTCTTTGGGGCAGCGAGTGGGATCCCATCCTCGAGCGCGACACCGAAGGCTTGCTCGTCAAGCGCATGGGCGAACTCGTCGATGGTGAATACCAGAAGCTCGTGGTCGAATCCGGCGCCTACGTCCGCCAGCATTTCTTCGGCAGCGATCCGCGTCTGCTTCAGCTCGTCGAGCCGCTTCCTGACGAAGCATTGCGCCGCCTGCGTCTCGGCGGCCACGATCCGCGCAAGGTCTACGCTGCCTACAAAGCCGCCGTCGACTTCAAAGGCCGCCCCACCGTTATCCTCGCGCGCACTATTAAAGGTTACGGCCTCGGCGAAGCCGGCGAAGGCAAGAACGTCACCCACCAGCAGAAAAAGTTGAACGAAGAAGAGCTTCAGGTATTTCGCTCGCGCTTCGGCATTCCTCTCAACGATCAGGACTGCATCGAAGTCCCCTTCTATCGCCCCGCCGAAGACAGCATCGAAATTCAATATCTCCGCGCGCGCCGCGAAGCTCTCGGCGGCTACGTCCCTAAGCGAAGTGTCCGCTCGAAGCCGCTCATCGCCGATCACGAAGAGCTCTTCAAGGAATTTCACGACGGTAGCGAGGGCCGGGAAGTCTCCACCACCATGGCCTACGTCGGCATGCTGCGCAAAATGTTGCGCGACCCGGAAATGGGCAAGCTCATCGTGCCCATTGTCCCCGACGAAGCGCGCACCTTCGGCATGGAGTCGCTCTTCCGCACCGCCGGCATCTATTCCAGCGTCGGTCAGCGCTATCAGCCGGTCGACGCCAGCACCTTGATGTATTACAAGGAAGCGAAAGACGGCCAGATTCTCGAAGAGGGAATTACCGAGGCCGGCTCCATGGCTTCCTTCATCGCCGCGGGGACGGCGTACGCCACACATGGCATCAATACCATTCCGTTTTTTATTTATTACTCCATGTTCGGCTTCCAGCGGATCGCCGATTTCATCTGGGCCGCTGCCGACATGCGCGTGCGCGGCTTCTTGCTCGGCGGCACCGCCGGCCGCACCACGCTTTCCGGCGAAGGTTTGCAACACCAGGACGGCAACAGCCACGTGCTCGCGTTGCCCGTTCCCAATCTGCGCGCGTACGATCCGGCGTTCGCCTATGAAATCGCCGTCATCATTCAAGACGGCATTCGCCGCATGTACAAAGATGGCGAAAACATTTTTTACTACATCACATTGATGAACGAACCGTACGCGATGCCTCCCATGGCCAGTGGCGTGGAGGACGGCATCCTGCGTGGCATGTACAAATATCGCGCCAGCGAAAACAAAAAGTCCAAGCTGCGCGCGCAACTTTTCGGCAGCGGCTCGATCCTGCGCGAAGCCCTCCAAGCGCAAGACATTCTCGAGCAAAAATACGGCGTAGCCGCGGACGTTTGGAGCGTCACCAGCTACAAATCGCTTTACACCGATGCCATCGAGACCGAGCGCTGGAACCGCCTGCACCCCGGCGAAAAGCCGCGCGTCCCATACCTCACGCAAACTGTGGGCGAAGCGCCCGGCGCTCTCGTCGCCGCCACCGATTACATCAAAACGCTGCCCAGCATGATCAGCAAATGGATGCCGCGCCGCCTGGCCACGCTCGGCACCGACGGCTTTGGCCGCAGCGAAGGCCGCAAATCCCTGCGCGACTTCTTCGAAGTCGACCACCGCTTCATTACATTAGCCACGTTGCACGAATTGCAGCAAGACGGCAAAATCGAGCCCAAGGTCGTAACCCAAGCCATAAAAGACCTCGGCATCGATCCCGAAAAACCGAACCCAGTTATTTCCTGACACAAGTTTCGGTGGGGCACCTAATCTCCTCCGTGCCCCTCTGAGTCCCCTGTGACCTCTGTGTTAAATTCTTTTATCGCTTGTCTGTAGAATCTCTCCCGGTTTTATCCGCCCCGTAGCCAGATTCGCAATCAGTTCGCGATTTGCCGACAAAAAATCATACTCGCCCAACTCCTTGGGCAGCACCCAAGCGATCTGCTCGAAGCACAACGGGGACGCTTCGCCCTCCGCAAGCGTCGCCGCAAAAAATCGAATCTCCAACTCTTCCGGCGAAGCCGCATACTGATGCCGCACACGGCCCATCTCCACGCATTTGGTCAGCGTGACGCCCAACTCTTCACGCAGCTCGCGCGCCAGGGCCGCCTCCGCCGCCTCTCCGTCGCGCACTTTCCCGCCGGGAAACTCCCACTTCAGCGGTGACGAATCTTCCTTCCGCCGCTGCCCAATCAGCAGCCGCCGGTCCCCACGCTCAATCACCGCCGCCACAACAGTCCTCATCCTATTCTCTGTGACCTCTGTGATCTCTGAGGTGAGTTCTTCTCTTCCAGCTCGCCCTCGCGCAAATGCAGCAGCTTCAACAATTCTCGCGCTCCATGAACTAACGGCGGCCCCGGCGTATTCAACAACTCATCCCGCACAACAAACACGCGCCGCTCAAGGATCGCCGGCACCTCCTTCCAAGCCGCCACTTTATAAGCCTGTTCGGGATCCGATTTCGCGCCAGTCGCCGCCCAAGCCAGCACCATCAGCTCCGGCCGCGCCTCCGCCACCTGCACGTCACTCACTTTTTCTCCCGCGGGTACAATCATCTCTCCGCCGGAAATCGCCACCAACTCCGCCACCCACGGCGGCGAACTGATCCGCGGATTCGGCCAAGCCTCGCAATAAACCCGCAAGCGCCGTTTCCATTTCTTGGCCGCGCGCTCGAGCTTCAAAAATTCCGACCGCATCTTCCGAATTAGCGCCCCCGCCGCCGTCGTTCGCCCCGCAATACCTCCCAGCAACCGAATATCCGCGTATATATCGCTCAGCGTTCGCGGATTCATCGCCAAAAAATTAAGCCGCTGCTCCAGCAATTTCCCCACGGTCTCCTGCTTGTATGGCACCGACCCGATCACCAATGTCGGCCGCAGCGCAACAACACCCGCCACGGATTCCATCCGCCAGCAATCTCCCACCTGCGGCAATCCCTTTACGTCCGCCACGTCGCAGCACCATTTCGTAACGCCCACCAGCAGCCGTCGCGCCCCAATCGCGCACAAGATCGAAGTAGCGCTCGGCGCCAGCGAGACGATGCGCATTCCCTCCACTCTTGGCAAGGCCATCCAAGAAGTGTAACGGACAATACTCCCAAGGGCGTTGCTATACTCTTGCTGATGTTTAGCGACGCTGTGCTTGCTCATTTTCAGAATCCGCGCAATGCGGGCGAACTTGCCGGCGCGGACGCCAAAATAGAAGTCAGCAATCCGGTTTGCGGCGATGTTTTGCAGCTTGCGGTGCGCATGGACGGCGAACGTATTGCGGAGGCACGTTTTCTGTGCCGCGGCTGCACTACTTCGATCGCGTGCGCCTCGCTGCTGACCGAGGAATTGCGCGGGCGGACGCTTGCGGAAGCGCGGACGCTTACCGCGGAATCGCTTTCGCAGGCGCTCGGCGGACTCCCTGAGGCGACATTTCACGGCGCGGAACTCGCAGCGGACGCCATTGCCACGATGCTGCGAAATATCGCCGCGAAATATCGTTAGTTCCGCGAGGCGGCTAATCGGGTGGCGGCCGGGTTGCGCGATAGAGCGTTTCCGGATCGTTCAGATTCAAAACGCAGCCCTCTTCATTAGTGCGTACTTCGAGGACGTCGGCGGGGTGCGCCCACACGACAGCGCGCGCGCCTTTGTCCGCCGGGGCGCGCAACAATTCTTCGTACAGTGCCGCGGGGAAAATGACGGGATGGCCACGGCGCGTTTCGTACAGGGGCAGAACAATTTTTGCGCAGGATGCGGCGTAGAACTGTTCGATCAAGTCGTGCACCAAGGCGCAGCTGATCAGCGGATGATCGATCAAGCATAAGAGCAAGCCATCCGTTCCACTCCCTAGGTTTTTGGCGAAACCGGGCAGACTACGAACGGCGGCTTGGATGGAGCTTAGCTGGCCGCTTTCCCAATCGTCGTTGATTACGATTTCGTCGGCGGGGAGCGAAATATTTTTGGCGATAGGCTCGGCGTGCGCGCCGAGGACTACGCGGCGGACTCCGATTTTCGGGTGCACGGTGACTTCCAGAAGGTGCTCGAGAAACGGGCGTCCCTGGTAGGCGAGGAGCGCCTTGGGTGAGCCCATGCGGCTGGAAGAGCCACCTGAGAGGATGACGGCCGCTAACATAAAAAAGTTTAGCGCGCGCTTGCGGCGGAGAGCGATTCGACTCCGACCTTTTTGTGCGCGACGGACGCGGCGTTGCGGCGCACGGCGATCAGCTCGGCGACGATGCTGATGGCGATTTCTTCTGGGGAGAGCGCGCCGATTTCGAGGCCCATGGGGGCGTAAATGCGCTCGAATTCTTCGGGGCGGTAGCCTTCTTTCTCGAGTGCTTTGTAGACGGAAAGGACTTTGCGTTTGCTGCCGATCATGCCGATGTAACGGGCTTGGGTGCGTGCGGCCCAGGCGAGAACGCGCATGTCTTCCTTGTGGCCACGGGTGACGATGACAAGATAGGCGGAGGCGTTGGGCTGAATTTTTCCGAAGGCTTGGTCGTAGCTGGTGAAGATGTCTTGGGCCATGGGGAAGCGTTGCAGATTGGCGAAAGCTTCGCGGTCGTCGACTACGCCGACAGCGAAACCGGCGGAGCTTGCGGCCTTGGCCACGGCCATGGAGACGTGGCCGCCGCCGAAAAGATAGACGATGGGCTGGGGGAGAATGGGCTCGACGAAAATTTCGACGGTGCCGCCGCAGATGAGCCCGTTGTCGTAGGTGGCTTCGTTGTTCAGATTGAAGACCATTTTGCGGGGCGACTCTTTTTGCATGACTTCTTTGGCAGCGGCCCAGACGTCGGCTTCGACGCAACCGCCGCCGACGGTGCCGACCAGGGAGCCGTCTTCGCGAACGAGCATGCGGGAGCTTTCGTAGCTGGGGATGGAGCCGTTGGTGTGGACAATGGTCGCCAGGGCGCCGCGCTGGCCGGCTCGGCGCATCTTCACGATCTCTTCAAACAGGTCCATAGGTTTGTTCTGCAATTTACGCTACGCCGTGCCCGCCCGAGTGTCAACGCACTCGGCGTTTTGCACGGCCGTGAGGCGCTTTTCTAGTGTGCAGCGCCACGCGCCGCGGCCTCACCTCAAACTGGACATTTTCCAAACGCTGCAAATACGAAACAATTTCAAACAGGTTGCTGGCCGTCGGATTTCCACTGGGGCCAAACATCTGGTGGAGTGTCTTCACGTGAATCTTGGTACGAAGCGCGAGTCGCGGGAATCCTACGGCGGCGTTGATGTAGTCGCGCAACAGCTCCTTCCCGAGGCCCACCTCGCCAGCTAGCAAGCTCTCAATTGCGTCACGCAGGAGCCCCTTGCGGAACGCAGGATCCCGCGTCGCGCGCGCTTGAATGGTTTCTCTAAAATCTCGCGTCAATGCCATTTTATTTCTCTTCTTTCTGCTGGTTCTTTCTTTGTTTGTAATCAGTCCATCTTTTGAGGGCGTGCGCAATGTCATTTCGCTGGCGGTGCTTCGTTCCGCCACCGAGCAGAACGACAACGGTGTCGCCGTCTCTCCCGAAATAGATTCGGTATCCGGGGCCGAAATTAATACGGGACTCATACACGCCGCCACCAACACTTTTCACGCTGGAGAGATTTCCGGAGCTATTGGCATTGGCGACCACGGAACGGCATTGGCGGCCGGTGCGAGTGCGATGCTGGCAGCGTTCAAGAGTGAAATCGGAGCTGGGTGACTTGAGTGTCATTTTGGTCCTCGTATGGAGTGAATTGGGGGAAGGGAGAAGCATACTCCCTGGTATTTTTGTCGAAGAGTGCGCAAAGCATTGAAAACAAAGGAAGAGAGAGGCAAAAAAAGCTGCAAGAGAGTTGAAGAGTGTGCAAGGGATAGGAGGGAAAGGAGATAGAGGAAGTTAAGGAGTTAAAGGAGTGGGGAAGAGAGAGAGTGTCGGAGTGCGAAATCGAAGAAACGACGGTGAAGCAAGTGTTCACGTACCATAATACGAAGAATTAGCGAAGTTGTCAAGACATTAAGTAGGTTCTAGTATTCAAGGATTGAGCACAATTATTATGATGTCCCCAAGCCAGAACGACACCCGCCTTGGCGTTATCCACAGATAGGGGGTTCTCCACAGGCGTTGCTACCGCAAGGCCTGTATTCAGACAGGGGACTCAGCTGTAGATCGTGGATAGCGGTTTTCAACGAAGCGGCATTCCCTAAAGTGCTATCAGACTTGCCGCTCGCTTGAGCCTTCGGAAGGAAAGAACGTCCGGTTATTAAGAAGAGCTTCCAAGGCAACCGGCAGCAGCTCAACAATTTTGTCTTTCAATAGAAAGCCGTCTCCCACTGCTCTGGCTTCTTCGATTATCTCGCTTATATCGTGGATGGAGAAAAAAAGGATGGGAATGGCGGGCTGGCGGTGTTTTATCTCTCTAGCGGCATCAAAGCCAGAGAGCATGGGCAGACGAATATCGAGAAGAACCAAATCCGGCTTCCATTCAAGAGCTTTTTCGACTGCCTCCTTGCCGTTTGTGGCCTCCGCGCATTCAACAGGAGCGCGAGATTGAAGAACCCTGATTACACTGCTCCTTATGATTTCGTGATCGTCAGCAATCAGAATTCGCAACCGAGGCCCCCCTAGGACGCCCGTCGCACTGGTACATTAACTAGGGGTGGCGAGAGAGGATAAAAATATAGGGTAGGGGTCGATTGGGATTGGCCGCGGGATTTAGGCGGACGTTCGATTTTGAATAGGCAGATGTTACCGGCGCGACTCCGGCGGCACAAGGTTGTTGGCGCGGTAGTAGACGACGAGCTGGCCGAAGTGTTCCGTGCTGTGCTCGATGGCGGCGATCCAGATGTAGGAATTGTGGACGACGTGCTTCCCGGTTTCCCATGCAAAGGGCATGGTTTTGTCGAGGCCGGCATCGCCCTGCTGTTTGATGACGGCGGCTCCGTCGGCGACGGCCTGCTCGAGCAGTTTCACGACGTCGGCTTTGGTCTTGTAAACGTCTCGCGACGGATTGTGCGTATTTTCGCCGAAGTCGGGGCCGATGTTTGATCCAGAGACCCTGCGGATGAGATCGTAGTCGACCGCAGCGACGTGTAGAAGGTTTTGGGCAAAGGTGCGCTCGTCTTTCTGCACTTTGAAGTCGTACTTGTCTTCCGGAAAATCTTTGGCCATGGCGATCAGCTTATTGCCGATGTGGTTCCACCACTCGAGGGTCTCGTCCGCCCGAGAGCGCACGGAACCCGCGGGTTGATTTTGTGATTGGCCCTGAGCGCAGAGACTGGTTCCGGCAACGGCGAGCAGAGTGATCGCGACTAGCGCAACGAAAGACCGCTTCATCGTAAATTCCTCCTTGGCAACAGGAACGACCAAACGAGGCAAGCTATTCGTGCCTCAGAGCTGTTAATGGATCGACGCGTAATGCGCGACGCGCTGGAACATAGCAAGCCAGCAGGGCGACGCCGAGCAGAAGAAGCGCGACACACGAAAAGGTCAGAGGATCGGTCGGCTTCACGCCGTAGAGCAGTCCTGCCATTGAATGCGAAACGATCAGCGCGCCAACAAGCCCAACCGCGGCACCGGCGATGGCTAGTCCCAATCCTTGACGCAGGACCATCCGCAGGATGTTCTCGCTTTCTGCGCCGAGGGCGATGCGAATGCCGATTTCGTGTGTGCGCTCGCTCACCATGTAGGAAATCACCCCGTAAATTCCAAGGCCTGCGAGCAGCAAAGCGGTCAAAGCGAACAAGGCAATCATGGCCATGGAGAAGCGCCTCTCGGCGAGAGACGCGGAGACCGTTTCGTTGAGTGTTTGCGAGCCGGAAATGGGTAGCGTTGGATCGACAGCCTGCACTTGCGCGCGTACCTGTTCTGGAATTGCGCCGGTGTCGAGATGTCCGCGCAGAAAGATTGCCAACCGGCGAGATTGGGACTGATACAAGCTCAGATAGATTTGCGGGACGTCCGCCTGCGCCAGCGATTCCGTTCTTGCGTTTGCGACGACGCCGACAACGGCAATCCACGGAGCATCCGCGCGATTTCTCTTGAAGCGCCGGCCCAGGGGATCCTGGTTGGGCCAGTAAGTGCGCGCGAAAGCCTCGTTGATGACTGCGACTTGCGGGGCCTTGTCGTCATCCGACTCGCCTAAGAAGCGACCGCGCAGCAGCGGGATTCCCAGCAGATGGAAATAATTTGGCGTAACGCTGGAGCGCTCGACAGCGGCAGGCTGGTCGCTCTGAATGTCCTGTCCCTCGAAGGTCAGGAGGAACTGGCCCTCAGAGATCACTTTTAGCTCGCGTAGACTCTGGTCCAAGGGAACCGAGGCGGTGTCGCCGATAGCAACTTCGTGCACGCCCGGCAGCGTTTTGGCGCGCCGAAGAAGTTCGCGTAAGAACGGCGTCTCTTGAGCGGCGTTGCTATAGAGGTCGTTCTTAGGAAAATTGGGGGCGGGCAGCCTGGTGCGGACGGCTATCACGTTCTGGGGACTAAATCCCAGGCGCACATTTAGCAGGTCCCAGAAACTGCGCAGGAGAAGGCCGGCGGCAATCATCAGCACGACAGAGAGCGCGAACTCGGTTATGACAAGTAACCGGCGTGTGCGCGCTTGTTCTCCGGATCCCGTCGAACCGCGCGCCGCCTCTTTGAGGGCATGCGTCAAATCGACCCGACCGGCATGCAGAGCGGGAGCCAGACCGAAGATCGCGCCGGTGACGAGAGATGAAACGAGAGCGAAGAGCAAGACGCTCCAACTGATCGATATATTGGTAAGCCGGGGAAAGCTCTCGGGTAGGAGCTGAAGCAAATACTGTTTCGTGCAGAGAAGAATCACAAAACCGACAACTCCGCCGAGCAAGGAAAGAAATACACTTTCGGTGAGCAACTGGGTTATCAGCCGCTTTCGCCCCGCACCAAGCGCCTGCCGAAGAGCCATTTCGCGCCCTCTTGCGCTGGCGCGAGCTAGCAGCAAATTGGCGACGTTGACGCACCCGATCAGCAGCACTAATGCGACGGCGCCAAGGAGCAGAATCAGCGACTGCCGGACATTGCCGACGACCCGCTCCTGCAACGGCACTAAGCGCACGGACCGCGCGCTTTGCAGGGGATAATCGCCAGGGAATTCTTTTTGCAAGGATGCGACCAACACGTCTACACGGCTCTGTGCCTGCGCGATGGTTACTCCAGGTTTAAGCCGGGCGACGGCGGTCGGAAGAAAACGCATGTTGCGGGGTGGGTTATCAGGCAAAGGGGTGCCGTAGAAACTGGTTGCGGCCCAGACCTCGATATTCCTTTCTTCCGCTGTTCGGCCCGGTGCGTCAAAACCGGCGGGCATGACGCCGACGACGCGATACAGGTCGGTGTCGAGGCGCACACTTGTGTCCAGAATATGCGGGTCGCTGCCGAAAGCGCGCTTCCACAGGCCGTCGCTGATGAGGACTTCCTCGAGAAGTCCCGGCGAGTGGTCCTCGGGATTGAAGGCGCGGCCCAACTGCGGCTTCACGCCGAGCACCGCAAAATAACTCGGCGCGACAATAAGTAGGCGGACGCGCGCTGGTTGACAAGAGCCGGTGAGATTGTTTTCGTCGAACCACGCCGGCGAGACGTATTCGAAAATTCCGGAACGCTGCAGGTCCTGCCATTCGGGCACGGACATCCCCACATCCCGTGCGCCCGCGCCGGGAAAATCATTCTGGATGGTTACGAGCTGCTCTGGTTGCGGGTACGGCAGGGGATGCAAGAGTGTGGCGTCTACGACGCTGAAAATCGCGGTGGTCGCCCCGATGCCTAAGGCGATGGTGAGCACAGCGATGGCGGTGAAGCCGGGGGACTTGCGCAGCATGCGCAGGGCGTAGCGCATGTCTCGCCAGAAATGATCCCACGCGAGCCAGCGGCCGGATTCGTAGAAGCGTTCTTCGGCGTGCATGAGGTTGCCGAACGAGCGACGCGCCGTTGCTTGGGCCTCAGCTTCGCTCAGCCCTCGCTCGCGCAGACGCTCTATCTCGAGTTGAATGTGCGCTGCGATTTCGGAGGTGAAGTCGTCGAGTTTGCGTTTGCGACCGAACATGCCATTAGCCTTTCGCGCCCTCCGGTCCTAAGATTCGCGCGATGGCGCCGGTCAATCGCTTCCACTTGTTGGTTTCCTTGACGAGTTGTTTGCGGCCGGCGGCGGTCAGCGCGTAGAAGCGGGCCTTACGGTTGTTGGAAGAGACTCCCCACTTTGCGGAGATCCAGCCGCGCTCTTCCAGGCGCTGCAGCGCGGGATAGAGTGCGCCATGCTCGACCAGGAGCTCTTCTTCGGAGGTTTCCTGGATGGCGCGGGCGATGCCTTGCCCATGCTGCGATCCAAAGATGAGGGTGCGGAGGATGAGCAGGTCGAGAGTGCCTTGCAGCAAGTCCAATCGTTCTTTTGCATCTTGGGTGGACATATCACCCGAGGATGCGCTGGTTCGGGTAAGATGTCAACCTGAAAGATTTGGCGGTGCGCGATGCGCGGGTCCGCCGCTCGGTGATTGAAGTTCGCGAGGTGAATGGAAGGGGAGGGGGAAGTGCTCGCGTTGGTTGCTAGCGGGGCTAAGAGCCCGCCTCTACATTTCTCGGGCGCCGTGCCTCTGAGCTTGGAGAGTGGGAAAGAAGAGGTCCTTAGGGTCGGTGCTCCATCCGTGGACGGATTCAGGTTTTATTAGACTTGGAGGATGGCTTTGGGTGGCATCGCTCATCTGTAGGGAATAACCGTTTGCGAGGTAGGAAGGGATGTCTCGGTAATCGGTGACCGGAATATAGGGACCTTCCTTACCCAGATGGACGTGGTAGCGGTTATCGTTGAAGCGATGGGGAAATAAGCGGGTTCGGAGTTTTTTGCCGCGAGATACAATGGCAAACAGCATGGACCACCCCTCAAAGCGAAGCAAAAATCAGGGGTATCTTACAAACGCAAAGCCACGCAAGTAAGTGGGTAGGTCTGTGGAAAACTGTGCATCGTTTTTCGCGGTTAGGTCGTCTTCCGAGGCGGCTTACCAGGCGATTTTTTCGGGAAAAAATTCGGCGAACAGGTCGTCGTAGTAAGGCTTTAGCTGCTTTACGTCTGGCTTGGTGTGACCTTTTGAGTAGAGATCGTAGGGGTTGAACTTGCGAACCCAGGGCAGCATGGCGGCGTCTTTATTGTTCATCAAGTGCGTGTAGGCGCCGTGGCGGTGCCAGGCGTAGAAGGAGTGGAAGCGGAGAATGTAGAGCGCTTCGTCGGGGAGATAAGGCTTCAGAGCTTCGGCGATGTAGCCGTCATGCCCGAACGACATGTGGACGTTCTCCAGGCCGCAGTTCGGTTCATAGATGCCGTAGGTGGACTGATATTCGGGCACATTGGCGTCCGGGTTGGCCCGGAAGTATTCGGGAAAGACAATTTGATCTGACCACGCGCAACCGACCGGGAATGTGTCGCCGACAACACCCCACTGCGGTTCGCCATAGAGGCAAAGGCATTTTCCTAAGTCGTGCACAAAGCCGGTGGCCACCATCCAGCGGGGATGACCGTCGTGGCGAATCGCTTCGGAGGTTTGCAGGAGGTGCTCGGTTTGGGTGAGGTCCGTGTCGGGATCGCTGTCGTCTACGAGGGTGTTGAGGTAGTCCGCCGCTTCCCAGATACTCTTTTTCCCGCGATTTAAGCCGAAGTATTCTTTCTCTTTGCCGAGAGCATAGGCGAGGGTCTGTTTTTCGTGGTTGAGGCGGTAAAACTCTGCCACCCCTGGGTCAGCCTTGGAATCGTACTGGCGAAACTCAGACTCGGGCTTGCCCTCTTTGTAGCGGCCCTCGAGGAAATCGTCCCAGTCATCCAGCTTGAGAAGCGGAGATTCTGATGGTTTAGGCGAAGTAGCCACGGGCGTTCCTTCTGGGGACTAAAGGGACAACATCCATAACTATAGAGGTCAATGAATTGGCGCGGCAAGCGGAATTTTCCCACAAAGGATAGTCAGCAGCCTCTGCGCTTGCGATCGCCGCTGGAGCTCGCGACAATGCGCTTTGCGCGCTGGTCAAACACGACGTACTCACAATGAGTCTCTGCGGCCAGTGCCTCTATGCGCGTCTTAGCGGAGGCGATGTCTTGGGCGGCTTCTATCCAAACCAGTTCGGAATCATTTTGTTTGAAGATATCGTACCGAGCGGAGGTCATCTGCCGGCGAGTATTGCACAAGAGAAATGAGAGTCTCTAGCAGGCCAATATCCCAATTTTGCGTAAGGTCTTCGTCCGCTGGGAACTTTCTAGGGAGAAATCAAGTCCGTCTGGGCGAGAAACGTGGAACGAAAACCGTTGCATCTCCACGTTTTGCTGTAGCGAAAATCCGCGATGCTCGAGGGGGCACGAATTCCTCTATGAAAGTACGGAGTTCCCGGGATGTTTCTTGGGTAGAACTAACTAGAACCAATCGCTGCGGTAGGCGATCCACCAACAGGCCATGCCAATGGGGATCGTCGCGAGGAGCGCCCACCAAAATGGCAAAGCGAAGTCTGCCACGAGGCCAGCGGCTGCGAAGGTCATCCAGAAGACTTTGCGTTGCACGGGATTATTGTAGCAGTCGAAGTTGCCAGCGGCCGGTGTGACGACGCGATCTCGACCTAGTGAAAACGGGCGCGGGTAACAAACGAGCCAGCCACGATCTCATTCCTCGTGACCGGCTCGATTGCAAAAGCAGATTTATCGATGCCGCGTTACTTGCTGGGAGGTGGGCTCGTGCGCGGGGTGATGACCACGGCCAGATTCTTACCGTTTGGGGCGGGTTGAAACTCGACGGTGGCATCGGTCCCCACGCTGACCTTTCCTTGGACTTGCGTATTGCCATCGAGCACAAACTGCATGGTGTGCTTGGCATTGCCATCGCTGATTTCCAATGTGAAGGACTTCTTGTCACCAGCGATGTCGGTAACTTTTCCCGAGGTGGTTTTGTTCTGATCGTTGCGCTGCTTGGGTTGCGACTCCTGCTGGGGAAGGGGACGCGCGTGCGCGGCAATACCCGCGAGCACAAATCCGGCGAGCGAGGCGGCACAAAGAAATTTACGAAGCATAGGCTTATACCTCCTGTGATGTGTGGACCTGGATTGGGCAGGATTGGCTTGAGTGGGCACGCGGTGGGCCATCGCAGGAATGCGTTCGAAAATCAAAAGAAGGACCTTGGGGAACGGTAAGCGTCAGCAGGGATGGGATTTGCGACGGCTTGATTACAGTACTCGACAACATGCGCTTCCATCGGCCGTGCATCTGGGGCGCATTTTTTTCGTTCGGTGGGCGGTTTCTTTCTCAAGGGAAAACATGATTACGCCTTAGTTGCGGAGGGTGCTAGTGGCACTTGGCCAGGATTAGAGTGATGTCGTCGTGTTGCTCTTGAAAGTTGAAGTGCAGGACTTCGTCTATGATGGAGGTGAGCGCGGCTGGCGGGGAGAGCGCGCGGTGGCGGGTCAACGCGTTGAGAAGGCGTTGCTCGCCGAATTCTTCGTTGTCGCGATTGAAGGATTCGGTGATGCCGTCGGTGTAAAGGGCCAGGATGTCGCCCGACGTAACCTGGCATTCGCCCACTTCGCAATCCCACTTTTTGAAAATGCCAAGGACGGTGGCGGTGGCGCCGAGGCGCGTTACGCTGCTGTCGCCGCGCAGTAGCAGAGCGGGAAGATGGCCGCAGTTGGCATAGCGCAAGAGATGCGTGCTGTCGTCATATTCGGCGAAGAAGAGCGTGGCGAAGGCGCCATCGGTGGTGTTTTCGCAGAAGAGTTTGTTGACGGAACGCAGAAGATCGTCTGGCTGCTGCTGAGCGATAGCGCAGAGACTCCGCAAGTTGGCTTGTAAATTTGCCATCAGGAGCGCGGCGCCGATTCCTTTGCCGGAAATATCCGCGATTACGAAGCCGAGACGATTTTGACCGAGATCGAGGAAATCGTAGTAGTCGCCGCCGACTTGCCGGGCCTGGATGCAGACGCCAGCGTATTCGAGCGTGGCGAGGGGCGGAAGAGTTTGCGGGAATAGGCGGGCTTGCACGTGCTTGGCGATTTCGAGTTCATGAGCGGCGCGGCGTTCGGCTTCTTGCTTTGTGGCGATGGCGCGGCGTTGCACTTCCATGGCGTGCGTCAGTTCGTCGAAACTGACGAGAGAGAAGGAGTTTCCGTCGACATCGCGAAAGCGGGCGACGATACCGCCCCACACAGGCGTTTCGTCACCGAGAAGCATGCCAGTTCTGCCGGCAGGGGCCGCGGACGGTGCGCTCGAGCTTCCTGCGGCGGCAATATTTTGACCTGGCGGAAGTTGATAGCGGATGCGCTTTAAGCGTGGCGGAGTTTGAAAACGCACGCCGCGCCGGGACCATTCTTGAAATTTTGCGGTGACGTCTTCGGTAACGAAAACGACTTGTGTGGAGCGACCGATAAGCTTGTATTGCTCGGAGTCTGGCTTGGGTGTGATGAGCGAAAGGATGGCGGCGCCGTCGGGAGGGGAAACGCCGACCCAGCGCTCGCCGGATTGCACGCGGGTGTCGTAGGCGACGTTGAAACCGAGCTGGTCGACGAAAAAGTGCAGGCTGCGGTCCTGGTCGCGGACGAAGACGTTGACGCAGTGCAAACGCAAATGCGGGGACTGGCGGAAGGCTGAGGGCAGCGTACCCATGGGCGCGATTATAATTCGGAACGCGGACGGCGCGGCGCGGAGATTGCCCACACAGCCAAAATAACTGTGCCACGAAAGGCGCAGGGGGTCTTGGGGCGGGCCTGCGCGAAGGGTACCCGGGGAAGAGGGGACGGCCCGAGCACAACTCGTTGGCATTAGCCCAAGCGGAATAGCTGGTTGAGCGAATGGACGCGCAATCGCATGAGGTGACGCAGATAATCCAGGTAGACTCCGGGCGTCACCTTGCTTGTACCGTCGACGCGCTCTCGAAAGGTGTAAGGAACTTCCGAGATGGAGCGCACCGGGACGCGACCAAGCACCTCGATGAGAATCTTGTAGCCGACTGGGCGCAACTCGCGTTGTTCGAGGGCTGACCGTCGAATCATGAAGTATCCGCTCATGGGATCCCTGACTTTTGAAATTACTTCGGGCAAAAGAACCAAGCCAGCGAGTTGCGCACCCCGAGAGATGATTCTGCGGCGGAATTTCCAGTCGCTTACGCCGCCGCCTGGGGCGTGCCGGCTGGCGACGGCCAAATCGACACCGCGCGCCATTTCGTTCCATAGCTTGGCGGCAACATCGGGGGGATGCTGCAGGTCGGCATCCATCGCGCCAAGAATCCTCCCTTGGGCGAGTTGCCAGCCACGAACGACGGCGGTCGCGAGCCCACGCTCGCCCTGCCGTCGAATCACGTGGAGGCAGGGAAATCTGTGGGTCGACGACAGCGCGCGCTCCCAAGTACGGTCCTGGCTGTCGTCATCTACCACGATGATTTCGTATCTCAGGCCGCTGATCGCATGGAGAGCTGCGACAAGCTGCTCGACGACCGCGGTTATGTTTTGGGCTTCGTTGCAGGTGGGCAGCACTATTGACAAGTCCACGCCGGACTCGCTGGGACATGGACCGACCAGCAAAGGACCGGTGCTCGCCGCGACTAACGCGGGCATCGCGACCTTCACGGTTTAGCCTCAATTTTTTCGATGCTCAAGAGGTTGAGTACAAAGTAGGTTGAAACGCCAGCCTGAGTGTCTCGTTTGCGCATCGTAGGCCTCTCCCGCCCGCCGCACAACGAATTCGCCGCGTACAACAACAGTAGCTCGCCGCATCAGGGAGGTGGTTCAGGACGTGGACCATCGGGCAGTATCTTTTGGAACGGTCCCGCGGGACAGCCCAGGTCCCTCACCGCTGTATTCTTCATGTTATCCGCCGTGCGGTTTTGTTTGATGTCGACAGACAGAAGCACCATGCTCTCATAGGCGAGACACACATGCTCTCGCACCAGCGGACACGTCATGTCCAAGCGCGGCTTACCTTCTACCTGGACGACCGCGCAACCCTTGCGATCGATCTGCCGGAAGACCTTGTCCAGTGGTGCGGCCAGCTCCGCGTTGTCCTGACTGAAGAGGAAGCCCGCGATAAGTGCGACTGCCGCCTGCCGGTTGTCACCGAGGGACAAGTAAACGGCAGCTATGCTCGTATAAAACTTAGGATTTTGAGGATTCAGGCTGAGACCATATTGGAAGGCCGCCAGCGCTTTGCGGGGATCGTTCAAACGCTGGTAAACAATGCCCAGTTGCATGTAAAGGTCGTACCAACCGTCGTTCGGAATCTGGGAAGAAGTCAGTTTGCCGCGCAGCACCTCCGCACGCCGATTCTCCTGGTTGTAGGCCTGATCGACGCGCACACCGCGCAGCAGTGGGTTCAGCGCTTTCCGGTACCAAACCATGTTTTCCGGAGCCGCTGATAGGTCGCCCTTAAACCGGTAATATGCTCCGGCGTGCGCATAGGTCGGGGCTGTGTTCTGGACGTCGGGAAGGTTGTCCAGGATTTCCAGGCTCCGGCCGATGTCGGCGATTTCCGTGTTCAGCCTCTCGCCCCGCGGGTACTTTTGATTGAGCGCGAAAGCCAGGGAGGCATGCGTCTTGAAACTACTCGGAGACACTTGAATCGCGCTGGTCCAGAGCGTCTCATCGTCCATCCAGTCGAAGTTGCGGATAAAGGTGCGGAAGCCGAACGCTAGACAAATCACGGAAATTCCTGCGGGGGCCAGCCAGCGCGGGCAGGCATAGCGGGCATTTGCGCGCCGGCAGGCAGCATCCATAGCAACCACCAGGCATCCGGCAAATCCAAGCGAAGGCAGATACAAGAACCGCTCTGCCATGATGGGGCCGATCAAGATAATCAGATTCGAGGTCGGAGCCATAGTGGCGAAAAAGAAAGCGATGAAAAAAAACACGGGCTTCGATCGCCGGTAGCTTTGGATCGCGATGGCTGCAGCGAGCACGCAGACCGCGAGGGCGATGAGGGCCTTGCAGTCCTCCCAGTTGTCAAATCGCCAGGTAACGAGTGGAATCTGGTTGTAAGAATAGTCGCTGGAAAGGCTGCGCGGAAAGACCAACAGCCACAGGTACTCTCCCAGGACCTTGAAGGCGGTGATCCGCGCAGTCCAGAAATCGGCGCCGAACAGCGGGTTGTCGACGAACGGAAATCGTGGCAGCGCCAGATTCCGATAGAGATGCTCCCGTACCTGCCAGAACAACAGTACCGGCAGCGAAAGCGCAAGGTATCCAAGGAGACGATCGAGCCAGGGAGTCTCGCTCCAGAACGTAACATCATAAATGACCATCACGGCCAGAACCACGATCGTGCTTTCTTTAAAGAACATCCCGATGGTGACGATTATCGTCAGAGCCAGAAGCCACGGCACCTTACGCCAGCCTGACGCGGCCGCGGCTTTCAGGTGGCACAACGCTCCCGCAAGCACCGCGGACGCCGAGAGCAGGTTAGCGCGGCCGATGATGTTGGTGACACACTCGGTGGACACCGGATGAAGCGCCCACACCGCAGTTACCGCAAAGGCTAGAGCGGTATCCCGCAGTACCCGCAAGACGAGCTGAAACACGAGCGCGATGCTGAGCCAATGCAGCGCAATGTTGACCCAGTGGTAGGTTGCGGGATGATCACGGCTGCCAAGGATGGCGTAATTAAAAAGGTAGGTAAGAGTGGTGACCGGCCGATAGACCCCACACACCACCAGAGGATAACAATAGTCCTGCGTGAAAATGAGCTTAAGGTTGCTCGGTGTGGGAGCGGTCAGACGGGGGTCTTCGAGGATCAGGGACCGGTTGTCGAGAGGGAAGCCAGCTTGGAAGGAGTTTGCGTAGGCCAGCAGAGTTAGGGCAAACAGCGCGAACAGCAACAGGGCATGCTTGGTGTAGATTTTCGGATCGCGATTCAAGGGGCCACCGACGAGACTAGCAAATCAGCTTCAGTTCGAACCTGGCTGGGGATTGTACTACCCGCTAGGGCGGATCCTCGTCGCGCGGCGATTATGAAGGGGGAATGCGTGCGGAGCCGAGTGCTGGTTGCCCGCTCAATCGACGCAGGCTGTGCCACGAAAGGCACGGACGGATTGTTTCGGTGGTGAGCGTGTGCGAAAATGGAGGGGCGAGGAACTATGAGCACATCGCTGGGTAAGCATGTCACGCTGACGAAGCCGGATGATTTCGGCAAGCTGCTGGAAGATGAAGGGATCATCTTCACCACGCTGGATAAGGCCGTGAATTGGGCGCGCAAGAGCTCGATTTGGCCGCTGGGGTTCGGGCTGGCGTGCTGCGCGATTGAGATGATGTCCATGGCGGCGGCGCGGTTTGATGTGGCGCGATTCGGCGCGGAAGTGTTTCGTCCATCGCCGCGGCAGGCGGATTTGATGATTGTGGCGGGGCGGCTCTCACAAAAAATGGCGCCGGTGGTGCGGCAGCTCTACGATCAAATGCCGGAACCGAAGTGGGTGATTTCGATGGGAGCGTGCGCGACTTCGGGAGGCGTGTTCAACAATTATGCGATCGTGCAGGGATGCAATCAGGTGATTCCCATCGATGTGTATGTGCCGGGATGCCCGCCACGGCCGGAGGCGCTGCTGTATTCGATTTTGCAGTTGCAGAAGAAGATCGATGGCGAAAAGGGCTCGTTCAAGCGCGCTCTGAATTTAGCGTAGAGCGTTTTTTTATCGAAGCGCGATTAGCTGTTCGACTGAAATTCCTGCCTCATTGAGAATTGTCCGAAGGGTTCCGACGCGTAGATTTCGATGGTTCGGAACCACTACGCGAACAAATGGTGATTCTCGCCGAAGAACCATATGACTGCCTTGCTGCCGTTGGAAAACAAAGCCGATTTTCGAGAGGATTTTAACGAGCTCCTTGCCGGATAGGTCCGTGGGAAGTTTCGTCATCGATCAAGCGCTACCTCAACGAAAGCGCGCCCGTCCTCAACGGGAACGCTCTCACCGGCAGCGCGAACGTCTTCCAAATAAACCTCGATAGCTTCTTCAATATTTTTTAGCGCCTCTTCGCGCGTGTCGCCCTGGGAAACACATCCGGGAAGGACTGGAACAGTGGCGACATATCCGCCGTCCTCTTCCTTTTGCAAAATCACTGTGTACCGCATGAACGGCCTCTCTGCAGAAATGATACAGGTCGCGGCCGACTTTGGCCATCAGGCTTTTAGGACTACTTTGCCGAATTGCTGCCCGGACTCCAGATAAGTGTGGGCCGCTGCGGCTTCTTGCAGCGGGAAAACGCGATCGACCACGGGCTTCAGGTCACCCGATGAGACCAGCTTCATTATTGTATGCAGCTCGCTCTTTACGCCCATGTACGAACCGAGCAACGAGAGTTGGCGGCTGAACAGAAAACGAAGATCGAGCTTTGCGTCGTAGCCGGTGGTGTTGCCGCACGTGACCAGACGACCCGCGAGCGCCAAACTGGCGAGACTGTCGTCCCATGTCGCGGCGCCAACGTGCTCGAAGACCACATCTACCCCGCGCTTGTTGGTGATGCGGCGGACCTCTTCGCGAATCTTTTGCGTTTTGTGATTGATGACATAATCGGCGCCGAGCTGGCGCGCTTTCTCGAGTTTCGCATCGGAGCTGGCGGTCGTAATTACGCGCGCGCCAAAGAATTTCGCGACTTGGATGGCCGCGCTGCCGACTCCGCTGCCCGCGCCGAGAATGAGCACATCCTCGCCGGGCCGCAACTGCGCGCGATCAACGAGCATGTGCCACGCCGTTTGGAAAACCAGCGGGATCGCAGCGGCTTCTTCAAACGAGAGATTTTCAGGGTAAGGAAGGCAATTCACCTCGGGCGCGCGGACGAATTCCGCGCAACCGCCATCGATCATGTAGCCAAGATTCGTGGCTAAGCGGCAACGATTGTCGAGGCCAGCGATGCACGCCGGGCATTTGCCGCAGCTCACCAGCGGTGCTAGCACCACTCTCTGACCGACGCGAACTGTTGTGACTTCCCCGCCGATTTTGGCGATTTCACCCGCGATGTCGCTGCCGGGAATGTGCGGAAGCGGAATGGGAACATTGGGCAAGCCGCGACGAACCCAGAGATCAAGATGATTCAGAGCGCAAGCACGCACACGAACGAGAACCTCGCTGGGGCGGGGTTCAGGGTCCGGGACTTCGACGTGTTGTAGAGCCTCGGGCCCTCCGTGTTGGTGGAAGAGGATGGCTTTCAACGGGCCCTCGGGACATAAACGCCCTTCACCAGCTGAATTAGTAGCAAGGCGACAAAAAACGATCCGGGAATCCAAACGCCGCGATCGCGAAACAAGGCGGCCCAAGGTTGAACATAGTACGTCCCGCCGTAGATCGAGACGGCACTTAAGTGATGCGAATCCGGAATTCGGCTTCCGATATGCGGAACAATAAAGTCAAAGCCAAGCCAAAGAAGGAGGCTCAATACAAAGATGACCGCTAGAATAGACCAATACAAAGGAGGCTTCTTATCCTTCCATTCAAATCGAACGCCCGTAGCGCCCGGCACGATTCCACCTCCAATTGTGCTCACGTTAGCATCGGCGAAAGCACGAGTCCACTCAAGTGCACGCTCGTCCTGACTAGGGGCATATATATCCTTGCTGCTTTTCTTACCGTAGCCATCTACCTGATCGCACAGGGAAGTGGTGCGGTACCGAAGAGAGGCCTGAAAGATTACACGCTGGTTTGGAGCGACGAATTCAACGGCAAAGACGGCTCGCCGCCGGATCCCTCGAAGTGGACTTATGACATCGGCGGAAGCGGCTGGGGAAATCACGAACTGCAGTACTACACGAACCGTCGCGAAAATGCGCGCATTGAGGACGGAAAGCTGGTCATTACAGCTCGCCAGGAAGCGTACACCGCACCGGACGGCGCGAAGTTCAACTACACATCCGCGCGATTGAAGACGCAGGGCCTTTTTTCGCAAGCTTATGGAAGATTTGAAGCGCGCATCAAGCTGCCCGCGGGGCAGGGAATGTGGCCGGCATTTTGGATGCTCGGAGGCAATATCGACTCCGTCCGATGGCCGAAATGCGGTGAGATCGACATCATGGAGAATGTCGGCAAGGAACCGGGAATCAATCATGGCTCGCTGCACGGGCCAAGCGCCACCAACCCGACTAGCGATGCGACAGCAACGGTTTCACTACCCGCGGGGCAGAAGCTCTCCGACGATTTTCACGTTTACGCCGTCGAATGGGAGCCCGGCGCGGTGAGCTTTTACCTGGACGCCAATTTATATGCGACGTTTACCGGCGCGCAGTGGCCTGCCGGCGGAACGTGGGTCTTCGATCACCGTTTCTTCCTTATCTTGAACGTGGCCGTGGGCGGCGATTGGCCGGGTTCGCCCGACGCGACGACGGCGTTTCCGCAGACGATGCAAGTGGATTACGTGCGCGTGTACAAGCGCAAGAGTTGACTCGCGCTACACCAGAAGACGCTTGACGTGAGGTTGGATTTGGCAAACACTTGGCGGCTCTGGCCCGGTTCGATCGGAGCTTGTCATGGGAGATGCGGAACAGCGGCGCTACCCGCGGGCGGTGGCTCCAAAGACGCTGAGGGTTGCGTGGGAGTCCGGCACGCGGCGCGCGGTATCGTATCTGGAGAGCGTCGGCCTGGGAGGATTGTTCATTCTCACGCGGCAGCCTGCGCCGATGCGCAGCATGGTGAAGCTACTCATGGATTTGCCGATTGGGGAAGTGCGCGCCCGCGCCGTGGTGCGACGCGTTACACCGGCGCGCGGCATGGGGATTGAATTTATCGCCATGACCCAGGAAGACCGCGCGCGTCTGAGTAAAGGTCTGCAGCCGATGTTTGCGACCGACTGAAGGCGCGCAATTCGCGCGATCTCTCAAACTCTTACACTCTTAACCTTGAAACTTCGCAACCACCGCCGATCCACCTCGGCATTCCAATTTTTGTCCTAATTCGTTGTTCTCTTTTCGGACGTAGCCCATGCCGATCGCGGACGCGAGCGCAGGCGAAAACGCCGCGCGCGTGACGTAACCGGCGTCCTTGCCGCCGGAAGTCAGAATCTCGCCAGCCTCCGGAACTGCGTCGCCAGTGAAACGCAATCCGACGCGCCGGCGATTGACTTGGCCGCGGGAGCGCACACGTTCGACGATTTCCTGCCCCGTGTAACAGCCTTTGGTATAGCTGATGTGACTGTTTTCCAGTGCGGCTTCGTGAGGAATTTGTTTCTCGCCAAAGTCGTAACTGAACCAGGGAATGCCTTCTTCGAGGCGCAGCGCGCTAAGCGCGGTATAGCCGACCGGCCCGCCACCCGCCGCGCTAGTCTTTTCGAGAAGCGTCTGCCACAACTCTTCCAGATGCGCGCGTTCCACCAAGAACTCGGCTCCGCCAACTTTCCCGGGCGAGCGGCGAACGATGGTGCAGGGGATTGCGCCGGCACGTGCATCGCGTCGCTCCAATTCCGCAAGCGAATTCAGATCCACGCCGGTGAGCTCGTTGACGATAGAACCCGCGGACGGCCCTTCCAGCGCCAACGTGCCGAAACGCTGCGTCTCGTCAGCGAGAGTGACGTCATCCATGATGATGTATCTCTCGATCGTTTCGATGAGGCTCTCTCGAATCATCGCGTAAGACACGCCGAAGAGACTCTCCGCGAGCGCGTACGTTTCGATCTCCGCCAGGATGCGTCCTTGCGGACTGAGCAGCAGCGAAACGTTGCCATGCGAATCCGACAGATCCTTGATGTTGTTGGTAAGGATGGCGTTCAGGTAGCGCACGCGGTCCGGACCGGTGAACGAAAGATAGCAGCGATAATTCTTGTCAATTAGCGCCACAGATTTGTGCGCGAACCAGTATTCACGCAGCCAATCGCCGAAGTTGTCAGGCAGCGCACAGCCAAACCACACACTCATTTTGGCGCCCGCTTGCTCATGACGCGCGGCGAGCGGCGTATAAATTATCTTTGCCATTTCCGGAGGTTGCATACTCGGCAGCCAACGCCCTCTGTTTAGAGTGTAGCAAAGCTTCGCATCCGCCTCGGCCGGCAGGCCGCAGGAGTGCTGGGCGCCGCCTGTGGGCTGCGCTCCTACATCGACTGTGGATTTGTTTTCTCAGGTGCGTTGGCGGCTCCGCGCCGCAAGGTTATACTGCGGACGATGGCCGAACTCACTCCAGAACTGACCCCCGCAGCGGGCGCGGAAAAGCATGGCTTTCTGCAAATCTCCATCCCGGTGGGAATGCTGCAGTGCAACTGCACGATCATTGCCGACCCTGCGACGCGCGAGGCCTTGGTCATCGATCCTGGCGATGAAGTAGGCCGCATTCTGGACCTGCTCGGCCGGCACAAGCTCACCGTGAAGGCCATCGTCAGCACCCATGCGCACATCGATCACGTCGGCGGCTTAAGCAAGCTGCACAAATACACCGGCGCTCCAGTGATGATGCATCGCGAAGATTTGCCGCTGTATCAAGCGATGGATGTGCAGGCCGCGTTCCTGGGGGTACTCCCTCCGGAGCTGACCGACGTACATCAACTGCTGACCGAAGGCGACGTTTTGCAGTGGGGCTCTCTGCAAGCGCAGGTGATTCATACACCGGGGCACACTCCGGGAAGCGTCTCCCTGTATATGCCGCAGGAAGCCGGGAAAATTATGCTGGCTCCGCCGCAGCTTTTTGCGGGAGACACGCTTTTTGCCGGCAGCATCGGGCGCACCGATTTGTGGGGCGGCTCCATGGAAGCGATTATGGATTCGCTGCGCGGGAAGCTGATGGCGTTGCCGGAGGACACCGTCGTGCATCCGGGCCACGGCCCGACGACGACGATCGGGGAAGAGAAGCAGTCCAATCCATTTTTGGTGTCGGGCGATTAGCTCGCGGTATCGCGCGGAATATGCTAACTCTGCGCTTCTTCTTTCGTGCGGCGCAGTTCCTCCATCACCGATTGCACCAACTCCTTTGCGCTAGTCAGCTCGTTCGCAATGATGCGGATGTCCATCGCCGGAAGCGTGGGATTGCGCTGACTGGTGCAATAAACGCCGTGTTGGCCAACTAAAACCAGCGCGTTGGTGAGGCGATCCAGCGACACCGCCAGGCGACCGCGCTCGCGGCCAAACATCTGTTCGTAGTGCTCCAACTCCTCTTTGTGTTCCTCAAAAGCAGACATGGATGTGCGTTCCTTATTCTTGATTCTTAGCTGTTGCGAGTCGGCGGAATCGCTGTCCTTGGCAAGCTGTTGTAGGGGTGCGCTTTAGTTCATCCCGAGCCTCGAAGGGCGCATCCCAGCCGGGCCGCAAGGCCTACCGCGCGAGGGACGCTGCCCTACAGACGGTTGCACTTCGGGCACACCCAGTACGTTGGTAACTTTACCCTACGCGGCGCCCGGAACATAATCCGATTGGCCCAGCGGAATGTGAGTTCGCTATGGGTCTAACGCGAGACATAACCGCGACATTAGGCGCGATCCCTGAAATGGCACGGGAGCGCGCTGGAGCAGCCACCATAATGCGACGTTCCGACCTGGTGCAGCACAAAGAAAACGAAAAAAAGGCCAGCACGCGCACCTCGCAAATCGTGTTTGGCGAGCGGCAGCATCTGCTGCGTGTCCTCGATTCGCTCGAAGGCACGGAACTGCCCATTGCGCGCATGCAGCAGGAGCGCCGCACTCTGGAAGAATTGATTCACGCGCGAACGCGAGAGCTAAACCAGATCAACACCGCCTGGGACGAAAAGATTGGATTGGTGCTGAGCGCCGACGCCAAGCCGGAAATGCTCGAGAAATTGGTGAAGCAAGCCCCAGAAGAAGATTTTTATCTGCTCAGGCTGATCAGCGAACATCCCCGCTCCAACGCCAAAACTTTGAACAAGCTAGCCAAGCATCCCTACGGAGCCATTCGCGAAAACGTAGCGCGACACCCGAATGCCGACGCCGCAACGCTAGCGTGGCTGAGCCGCGATCGCAGCCAGCCACTCTGGTACCTGGTAGCCTTCAATCCGAATACGCCCACGCCGTTACAACGCCGCCTCCGCGACCGCCTCAAGCGCCTGGGCGAGAGCCAGCCCTCTAAGTAGTATTTTCCTTCTGACGCCACAACTCGATCAGAGGCGATCTGGCAACAAATGACGGCACACGAAAAATGGAAGACGCTGTTTCGTTCATTTGTCGCAGCATCCTGCCTGTCACTCGTTGTGACGTATCTGCTCTATTTCGCAAGCCCGGGCCTTGCCGTCATGGAGGTTTGTGAAATTCTTGCGATCCCCTCATCTGTAACGGTGCAGTATTTCGGAGTCAAGTCCCAACTGGCATTTTTCGAGACGGCGGTGAATTCTGCCTTTTATACAGTATTGGTATTCTCTATAGCCCTCCTATATCGAAAGATACGCCGCAAAAGCGGCACCGAGAATCAATCCGCGCGGTAACCCGTCAGGTCGTCACAAGTTGGCACAGGCAAGAGCGCCTGTGCTACTCTGCGCGTCGCTCCAGCCTCAGGACTTAGACAACGACAAGATGGAGACGGACAGAGACGCATCATCTCTCGAGCCCAAAGCGCTTACAGCCGCGGCCGATTTTCTGCGGCGATTCTGGCTGCAGGTCTTGGCAACTTCCGCTGCCTTGCTGATCCCTTGCTTTTGGCATCGCCGCATTGAGGCCGGCGACCTCGCCAGTCACGTCTACAATGCTTGGCTCGCGCAATTGATTGAGCGCGGACAAGCTCCCGGCCTCTACCTCGCCAAGCAGTGGAACAATATCCTGTTTGATTTTCTCCTGCTTAAGCTTGCCAATGCGTTCGGGTTGGCGGCGGCACAAAAAATCGTGGTGCCGCTTTGCGTGCTCCTCTTTTTTTGGGGCGCATTTGCGCTGACCGCCGCCGTTTCCCGGCGTCCGCCTTGGTTTTTGCTCCCGTGTTTGGCGATGCTTGCGTACGGCTGGACGTTTAACGTTGGATTCTTCAATTATTACCTTTCCCTTGGCTTGGGATTTTTTGCCATCGCCATTGTCTGGGGTGGACGCGGTTGGGAACGCATCCTGGCCGCCATTCCTGCCGCCCTCGCGCTCCTTGCGCATCCGCAGGGTTTCGTGTGGCTCGTGGGCTGCATTGGCTACGTGCTCTTGTGGCGCTGGTTGCGCAGTTGGCGGAAATTGGCCGTGCCTGCCGCAGCCATGCTCGCGGTCATAGTCGCGCGCCTTTATCTCAGGAAACACTTCGAGTCGTTCGGAATCTGGGATACATTCGGCCCGGGAATTTACAACGGCAGCGACCAGATCGCGCTGTACAGCATGCGCTACTACCTCCTATCCGGCGTAGCGCTCTTGTTCGGTGTCATTTGCTTCGTCGCCGACGCGGCGCGCCGCTACTTCTTTCGCGAGCCCTGGACCGGCTTCCGCTTGCCGCTGGAGCTTCACTGGTTCGTGGTCTTCGCCATTTACGTGCTGCCGGACGTCTTGCGCGTTCCGCTGTATTCCGGCTGGGTGGGCGCACTGGCATTGCGGCTGACGACCGTTGCCGCAGTCATGGGACTCTGCGTGCTGGCTCTGATAAGGCCCCGAAAATGGCACACCACGGGATTTGCGCTCATCGCCATCGCGTTCTTTGCGTTCTTGTACCAGGACACCGCAAAGCTAAATCGGATGGAGGCTCAAATTGAGAGTCTGGTCGCCACTCTGCCGAAAGGCGAGCGCGTGACCGCGACCATCTGGGCGCCGCCGGATTCGCGTCTCCCCTACATCGTGCACATGATGGACCGCGCGTGCGTGGGAAAATGCTTCAGCTTCCAGAACTACGAGCCCGCCTCAGGCCAATTTCGCGTGCGCGTCGCAGAAGGCGGCAGCCCCATCGCGACGGATGATTCGGATCTGTCGCAACAGATGGAAGGGGGGGAGTACGTCGTGCAGCCCGGCGACCTGCCCATGGCCGAGATCTACCAGTGCGACGAAAACGATTTAACCCGCCTGTGCCTGCGCCAGTTAGCAGCCGGCGAAGCCAACGGCCGCATCGGCTATCGCCCGCCGAAGGAATAGTTGGCAAACGGGGCCAGTCCTGTAGCGCAGGTTTACCCTGATCCTCGAAGGGTCGGAGTCCCTCGGAGCCCTGCGGCTTTTCCTCGGCCTCTTGGCTCCCAACGCTCGCGGGTGTTGCTCTGAACTCCGCCCAGCCCTAGATTGTAGGGAGACAAATTGGCTCTTGTACCAGGCCAATGTCATGTACAATTGGCTCTCAGGGGAGAGCCCATGCTTCCTGTCCACCTCCAACCAGAGAGTCACGTTCCGCTATACGTCCAACTGCGCGATCAATTGCGCGCGCTAGTGCATGCCGGCGATCTCCGCCCCGGCGACCGCATTCCCGCCAGCCGCGAACTCGCCATCATGCTCGGCGTCCATCGCACCACGGTGGCCAACGCCTATGCCGAACTCGAATCCGAAGGCTTGATTCAGGGACACGTCGGCCGCGGCACGTTCATCAAGGGCAACGGCAATGGACTGAAGATTACCCCGCCTCCGCCGCCCGTTCTGAATGGTGGAAATGGCATCCGCTGGGAATTGCTGTTCGCCGATGAGCGCGGGGAAGAAGTACTGAGCCGTTTGACCGCAAGCGCTCCCGAAAATGCGCTCTCGTTTGTCATGGCGCGGCCAGCCCAGGAATATTTCCCGATCGAGGATCTACAAGTCTGCGTGAATGCCGTCCTGCGTCGCGAAGCAACCGACGTGCTCAACCTCGGACCGTCCGACGGTTATGCGCCGCTGAAAGAGGCCCTCTTGGAGCTTTTGCAGCACGAGGGCATTCCGGCGCGCGATGAAAATCTCTTGATTACCGACGGTTGCCAGCAATCGCTCGACCTCATCGCCAAAGCCTTTGTGCGTCCCGGCGACTCCGTGATTCTGGAGAATCCAACGTACCCAGGTGCCGTAGCCATTTTCAACGGAACGCGCGCGCGCTGCCTCGGCGTCCCCATGCGCACGCATCCCGAGCCCGGAACTTCGCTCGGCTTGGACCTGGAAGCGTTGGAAGCAACATTGGCTGCAAACCGCGTAAAGCTAATGGTGCTCACGCCGGATTTTCAGAATCCGACAGGCACATCGATGCCGCTAGCCTCGCGCAGAAAAGTGTTGGAACTGGCTTCCCGCCATCAAGTGGCCGTTGTCGAAGATCACATTTACGGGCGGCTGCATGCGCGCGAAGAGCGCCTTCCTTCCTTGAAGCAGTTGGATCGTTCGAACATCGTCATCCACATCGACAGCTTCGCGAAAGTGGCGTTTCCCGGCCTGCGCGTCGGATGGATTGTCGCGCCGGCAGCCGCAATCGAGCGCCTGCGCGTAGTGAAACAAACCACGGATCTGCACACCGATCAGTTGGCGCAAGCAACGCTCGCGGAATTCTTGCGCCGCGGAATGTTTTCCCGGCACGTGGCCAAGATGCGCAAAGTGTACGCCTCGCGGCTCGTGGCCTTGGATGAAGCGTTGCACAAACACATGCCGGAAGATACGCGCTGGACGCGTCCCGAAGGCGGCATGTGCCTTTGGCTGGAGTTGCCCGTGGGATTTGATGCCAGCGAGCTGCTGATTCATTCGAAAGAGCGCGGAGTGCTCTTCGCGCCCGGCCGTTATTTTTACGCGCAAAATCCGCTGCCCAATACGCTGCGCCTCGGCTACGCGGGTTTGGATGAAAAGCAGATCGCGCGCGGTGTAGCGACCTTAGCGGAACTGTTGCGCATCGAAATGAAGAAGCGGCAGCGTGGCGTGCGGCGCGCGGAGCGCAGCCGCGTTGCGTTGGTTTGAAGCGCGAAACACAGAAAAAGACTCAACACAGAGGACGCAGAGTGAAGAGCACACAGAGCGCAGAGCAAAAGTCAATCACTGCCGAAAAAACTACGATTACGCTGGCGCCGAATCCGGCGAATCGCTGCTTCGGGTGCGGCGGCGCTAATGCCGACGGCATGAAGCTGACCTTCGTGCAAGACAATGAAAAGCGCCGCATCGTGGGGCGATTTGTTTTAGGCGAGCGGTATCAAGGTGGAGGCGGAATCGGCCACGGCGGAATCATCGCTACCTTGTTGGACGAAGCTATGGGAAAGGTTTGCCGGTTTCGCGAAGTGCGCGCGGTGACCGCGGAAATGTCGGTGCAATATTTGCGGCCCGTCAGCGTGCAAGAAGAGATCATGGTAGAAGGTTGGGAAGAAAGCGAACCGAAAGGGCGGAATTTGTTTCACGTTGGCGAGATACGGAATTTGGCCGGCGACATCTTGGCTCGCGGCAAGGCTCGGTTTGTAATTGTCGGCGAGTCCAAGAAAGTTTAGCCAACAGAGGCACCGGGACAAAAAATTCCGCCACAGATTTGGAAAAGAATTGTCGAGAGGAGAAGTGACATGGACGCGAAGAAAGTGAACGGCAGCGGCAACGGCGGCAACCCCGCCAATGAATGGCGTGTGAAAGTCGGCCTGGCCGAAATGCTAAAGGGCGGCGTCATCATGGATGTGACCAACGCCGAGCAAGCGCAAATCGCAGAGAAAGCCGGCGCGTGCGCGGTAATGGCGCTGGAGCGCGTGCCCTCGGACATTCGCAAAGAGGGCGGCGTGGCGCGCATGGCGTCCATCAAAATCATTCGCGAGATCATGAAGACGGTGAATATTCCGGTGATGGCCAAGGTGCGCATCGGTCATTTCATCGAAGCGGAAGTGTTGCAAGCGCTGGAAGTGGATTTTATCGACGAGAGCGAAGTGCTTACCCCCGCGGACGAAGAGAATCACGTGTGGAAGCACGATTTTCGCGTGCCATTCGTCTGCGGCGCGCGAAATCTCGGCGAGGCGCTGCGGCGCGTGGCGGAAGGCGCGGCCATGATTCGCACCAAGGGCGAAGCTGGCTCCGGCAACGTGGTCGAGGCGGTGCGGCATATGCGCACGATTGTGAGCCAGATGAAAAAACTCACCACCATGCGCGATGACGAACTGATGCATGAGGCGAAGGAACTGGGCGCACCGCTGGATTTGATTCGCCAGGTGGCGAAGACTGGCAAGCTGCCGGTGCCGAATTTTTCGGCGGGCGGAATTGCAACTCCCGCGGATGCTGCGCTGGTGCGGCGTCTCGGAGCGGAAGCGGTTTTCGTCGGCTCGGGAATTTTCAAGTCGAGTGATCCGGAAGCGCGCGCAAAGGCAGTCGTGAAAGCCACCACGCACTTTGAAGATCCGAAGGCGGTGTTGGAAGCGCATGAGGAGTTGGGCGAGGCGATGCGCGGCCTGGATGTGCGCCAGCTGGAAGAGAAGGATTTGATGTCGACGCGCGGGTGGTAGTTGCGGTTATGCCAAGCTGGGGCGCATCTGCGCCTCTACAAGGAAAATGAATTGAAGATTGGGATTTTGGCGGTGCAGGGAGATTTTGCGGCGCATGCGGCGATGCTGGCCGGCATGGCGATCGAGGCCTTCGAGGTGCGCACGCGCGAGGACCTGGCGGGCTGCGATGGTTTGATTTTGCCGGGCGGGGAAAGCACCACGCAACTGCAATTCCTGCAAGAGGAAGGTTTGTACGACGCGATCAAGAAATTCGCCGCCGAGGACAAAGCCATCTTCGGCACTTGTGCGGGCGCGATTCTTCTGGCCACCGAAGTGAAGAATCCGCAGCAGGAGTCACTCGGTTTGCTGGATATGACCGTGCTCCGCAACGGCTACGGTCGGCAAGTTCACAGCGACGTGGTCAGCGGACCTTCCACGCTAAAAAAGGAGCCGTTGGAAATGGTTTTTATCCGCGGGCCGATCTTCGCGCGCGTCGGTCCTGATGTCGAAGTGCTCGCGGAATACGCCGGCAAACCCGCGCTGGTGCAAAAGGGCAATATCCTGGCCGCGGCTTTCCATCCCGAGCTGACCAACGACACGACCGTGCATCAGCGTTTTCTCGAATTGGCCGTCAAGTCGAATCAGCCTGCGATGGCGCGGTAGCCCGGCTAATGCAACCGGTTCCGCGCAAGGCCCACCTGCTACGTGAACTGCTCCTCAGCTTGTGAGAGACTCAACACTAGAGTCTGTATGAAAACCCAACGACCCAAAGTCTTATTTGTTTGCATTGGCAATTCCTGCCGCAGCCCGATGGCGGAAGCCATTGCGCGGAAAGATGCGCTGGGACAAATGGACGCGTCGAGCGCGGGATTGGCTCCGCTCGGATTTGTGGCGGAGATGACGACGCAGACGCTCCTAAAAAACGGCTATGCTGCCGACGGCTTAACGTCCAAGCCCATCTCGCCGGAAGCTTGGGAAGCCGCGGACATCGTCATCAACATGAGCGGCCGCGCGCGGGAGTTTGCATTTCGCAATTTTCGCGGACTCGCCAAAGTCGAGGACTGGGAAATCGAAGATCCTTACGGGGACGCCACAAAGTACCAAGGGACGTACGAATCAATTCAGCGCCGCGTCGCGGACCTCGCTCGACGCCTGCGAAAAGACTCTGCGGCGGCTGGCGATGGAAAACGCGATGCAAGCAGTGGCGTCCTTTTGTAAATGACAACCGAGCCGGGAGAACATTTTGCGGCGTGATAAAACCAGCGTGTCGCAGGAAGACTACCTCAAAGCCGTCTGGGAGATGCTCGAAGAGGACCAGACGCCGATCAGCGCGCGCTTGGCCGAAGAGCTGAATGTAACTCCGCCGGCGGTCACCGCAGCGTTGAAGCGCATGACACGCGACGGGCACGTGCGCGTGGACCGCGAAGGCCGCATCGATCTGACACGAAAAGGCCGGCTGTTTGCCGAGCGGCTTGCGCTGCGCCATCAACTCGCCGAAATGCTACTTACGGATGTAATCGGGTTGCCCTGGTCCAAAGCGCACGATGAAGCCGAGCGCATGGAGCATGCGATTTCTCCGGAAGTGGAAGCGCTGCTCCTAAAGCGATTTGCCGGCAAGAAAAGCTGCCCGCACGGCGTTCCGATGCGCGGGGGCATTGCCAAGCTGCGTAAGCAAGGAGCGGTGCTGCTGTCCGATTTGCGCGCGCAGGATAAGGCAGAAATCGTCTGCGTGTACGAAAAAGATGCGCAATTTCTGGAGTTCCTGGAGAACCTGGAGTTGCGGCCGGAGACTCAGGTAGAAGTGAAAAAGCGTGAGTACGACGAAACGATGACTCTGCGGGCAGGTGGGCGCACGATGCACCTCGGGAAGCCAGCGACCACTAGGATTTGGGTCCGAAAACTTGGCGCGTAAGACTTCCACGCAGCAAAGTCACACACGATCATCTAGAAGAGATTTCAGACGGGCGTAGCCGGCGCGGCTTACTGGTAGGCGCGTGCCGTCGGTCAAGATCGCGAGGCGGCTGTCTTTGCCGTAAGGCTCGATTCGCGCAACGCGCTCGAAATTGACGATGTAGGAGCGGTGAATGCGCACAAAGCGCGCGGGGTCGAGCGCCGCTTCGAGACTGGCGATGGTTTGCTGCTTCAAGTGCTTCGCGCCGTGGCTGGCAAGGGCTACATAGTCGTCTTGCGCTTCCGCGTAGTCGAGCTTGGCGACCGGGATCAACGTGACCCGCGTGCCATCGCGGATTACTACACGCTCGAGGAATTGCTGCAGCGGACGCGCTGCCGCGGCCAGCTCGGTTGGCATGGGCTTTTTCTCCGCGACGCGATCTTTCGCGCGAGTCAGCGCCGCTTCAAAACGTTCACGCCCTACCGGCTTCAAAAGATAATCCACCGCGTGCACCTCAAACGCGCGCATGGCGTGCTGGTCGTACGCGGTGACAAAGATCACAGGAATATCTGTTCCGATTAGCTCCAGAACGTCAAAGCCAGTCAGCTTGGGCATCTGCACGTCTAGAAAAATCAGGTCCGGTTTCTGTTCGGCCACGGCTTTCACCGCGTCAAACCCATTTGCGCACTCCGCGGCGACCTCCACTTCAGGGTGAGACTTCAGCAGTTCGCGGAGGGCGTGCCGCGCGAGATCCTCATCATCGACTAGCAACGCGCGAATTGTGGATTTGGCCGGCATGCTCAGGAGCGAACCTCTTTTGCCGGGGCAAGCTCACCCTCATCGGATTGCGCTGGCGCGTTCGCCATCTCCGCCGGCAGGGAAATCGTGACGCGAAAGAATTCTTCCTCGCCAGCCGTGCGCAGCGTAGCTTCTTTTCCATATCGGGTTTCCAGGCGTTGCCGAACGTTTGCAAGGCCCAGTCCTCCCTTTCGAGAAGCGGGTGCATCCGGGTCGACGGAATTCTCGACCGACAGATGGAGCCGGCCACCGCCGCAGGCCGCGGAAATGCGCACCTTGCCTCCCGCGGGAAGATGCGCAATGCCATGAATGATGGCGTTTTCGACGAGCGGCTGCAGAAGCAATGGAGGTAGCAGGCAGTCTTGGGCCTGAGCTTCGACATCAGCGTCGACGTGCAAGCGTTCGCCAAAGCGAACTTTTTCAATGGCCAGGAAGCGCTGCAATAATTCCAATTCCTCGCGCAGTGGAACGAGAGCTTTTTCGCCAAGGCCCAAGGTCATGCGCAGAAAATCGGCCAGCAGGATGCACATTTCCTGCGCCCGGTTGGCATCGATGCTGGTCAACGCGCTGATGGAGTTGAGGCTGTTGAACAAGAAATGCGGGTTGATCTGCGCCTTTAGGGCCTTGAGTTCCGCATCGCGCGCCTGAATGCTGGTTTCCAGCACGCGGGCTTGCGCGGCGCGAGATTCTTCAATTTCCAGAATCACGTAGTGAGAAGCAATCGCCAGCGAATAAAGCAGGAAGCCGGACGCGAACAGAAGCGGCGCTTGCGGCGCAAATTTGTGATCGAGTCCTTCAAACGAACGCAACTGAGCTAGAAGATAGGCAATCAACCTAGCCAGCTCGATCCAAAACAAACTGACAATGAGCGCCGCCACGGTGTGGGTAAGGAACAAGCGTTTGGGAGGCGTGGTCTGGATGGGCGCAGCCTTGCAGGAATACCAGGCAGACAAGCAGACAAATTCATAGATCAGGCACAGCGGAACCATCAAGAAGGTGGCGTTCCACCAGCCGAGGCCCGCCGACTTGGCCATCAAGTAAGTGAGGATGGCGGTGATGGGAGACCAGGAAAGCAGGTAGAGACCGAGCCGGTGAGAGGGGCGTTCGGGAATGATGGCGGAGCTTTTGCGAGTGAGAAGTGGATGCATAACAGCAGTTCAGTTTTTTATTTCGATGCCGCCGAAAACCACCATCCCGGTGACGATAAGCGTTTTTGGACTTCCAACCGCGGGATTGTTCGGGTGCCGCGTCTTGTCTTCATAGCCACCAAAAACGGGCAGATTACGAGAATGGACGTGCCAAGTCTCCGGGACACGAATTTCGACCCCGCCGAAGATGCAATTTACTTCGAGGATGGCCTCGTTTTCCATATCCGCGTCCCGGAAGTCGAGTTCGATGCCGCCGAAAACGGCGGTAGCTCTGCCGCCCTGGAAATTTTCGCCCGCTACGCGCCGCTCACATCCACCGAACACGGCGACGGCGTTGAGCATGGTGAGTGGACCTGATGCGCCTGTCACATGGTCTTTGAAGTCCCGAAAGGCTTTGGCTTTGCCGCGCAAAAAGCCGCGAGTCTCCAGCGATCCCCACATCAACAGAAGACCGACCGCTATTATCGCAATGGGCCACAGATCCCCCATGCTCAAGTGCGTGATTCCCAGAGCATTTAGTTGCAGCACAATGCCGGCCAGGATCAAGATCAGTCCGAAGAAACTGCCAGAACGGTTCATCAAGTTCATGACGCCGAAGACGACGAGAATTAGAGGCCAAAAGCGGGTAAGCGGGTCAAATGGAAGTATGCCCAGGTGGTGAAGAAGAATGGCGATGCCAATAACGACGATGATAAAGCCCCAGGCAAATCCCCAGCGAACATCGCCGAGAAACATGACCTTGGGGCGGGTTACCTTTGGGTTGATTTGCTGGTGAACGTCGCGGTGTATTCGCTCATGTATCTCTTGTTCGAGCTTGTCCTTAAACTCTTTCCCGTGGTCCTGTTCGCCCATCACTGATCTCCTTTCGGCGGCGCGGACAAACTGTGCCTGCCGGGCACGTTCGCGCCAGTAGCCCGCCTCGTCAAAAGAGCAATTCCGACCAGCATCACAAGGAACGCGGAGAATAGTATCAAGATATGATGCACGACCGAGAGCACCGCGGCGCGGTCGAGTGCTACAGCACGAACGACATGCAGCGAAGCTAATCCGACGCTGCCGAACAACCCGAGGGCATCTTCGGCGCTGCTGTTCAGCGCGGCGTGAAGTTGCCAGGTTATCGCGGCCGAATACGCCACCAGAACCGTGGAGCCGGCGATAAGCATTGCGGTTCCTACGAAGCTGAAATTGCGCTTGGAGTTCTGAGTTCGCATCATGCCAAGCCCCCCGGGGCGGTTGCTGCGTTGCCGCCCGAAGGACAGGGTACGGGCCGCTGGCGGAGCGTTCACGCGGTTTTCGGGGAAGAGCAGGCATTTACCGGTGAACGGAGAATCAGGGAGTGCCAACGACGGCTTGCGCCTGCCGTGGGGACCCCCTCCCCCGGGGTTTTGCATAAGTGTTCATTCTAAAGACACTTAAAGTGGTTTGTTTTCACACACTTTTGCAAGTGTTGATTCTAAAGACCCTTACACTGCATAAGAATTGCGAACGGTTAAGCGGCGAAACACCGTTCCGAAGAATGGCAATGTTACGGATGAACGTAAAAACGCCAGCAGGATGCCCTTCGAGGCTCAGGACAAGCTGGCGTTACAGGGCACAGGTTTACCCAGGACGTATAGTACGCGTGCATTAACCGTTTGTCAAGCAAAAAGCGAAAGCTGTCACGAAACCTGTCAAACGTTCTTAAGAACCTCCCCTGTTCCACGTCGATAGCGGTGTGCCTGTGGAAATCCTGCGGAAGCGCTTGCATTTTTCCCAACTTGGAACTAGCTTATGCAGACCTTCACAGGCCCAATTTCCGAAAAAGCAGGTTCTCTTGAGGAACCGAATGACGCGAAGCTATTTTTCCACACCGTATGGAGCGCGCTGGCGTTGGTTGTTGTATGTCGCTTTGGCGTTTGCGGGCGGGTTACTGACTTTCGTTGGCGCGCGGGCACAGCAGCGTGCTTCGGACGATGCGACGTTTCGCCGACTCATTGACGGTTATTGCGCAGCATGGAGCTCGGGCAATGCGGACGCGCCTGCAAAGTTCTACGCCAAGGACAATGGACTTGTTTTCTACGACTTGGCTCCCTTCTCGTACCACAGTTGGAAGGAATATCACGACGGAGTGCAGAAGGAATTTTTCGCTAACATGGAAAGCGGTAGCTTGACCGCGGATAAGGACCTGAAAGTCGCGCGACGCGGCACGCTTGCATGGACCACCGTCTCCATGCACTTCTCGGAAAAAACAAAGGACGGCAAGGCTGTGGAAGCGAAGGTCCGCTACACCGGCATTTGGGAGAGGCGCGGTAGAAACTGGCTTCTCGTGCATGAGCACCTCTCAGTCCCGATGGGAGGCTAGCCGTTTGGAGGAAGTACAGGCGTCCGGGCCTGTATACGTACTTACGATGTGGAAGATGTTGAGCTACTACTGGATCGTGTCTCGCGGTTACCGGCTGAATCCTTGGAAGAGCCCGTACCTGCGCTGGAGGTTCGAGACCTTTCTCGGGCCGGAAGCGGCTGGCCTGACGGCGAGCAAGTTCTTCCACCTGATGTGGAAATACCGCAATGAGATGGAGCGGTTCGTGGATTGGGCGGCGGCGCGGAGACGCTATCAGCGCCGGCGCGTTCACGTCTAGGCATTCCGCCCAAATTCCGGCCCACTTGGATGCCGGGCCGCACGCATGCCGCGCGAGACCCTTCTTGCGAAAGCGTATAATAAAGTAAAGGAAGGGAGGATGCGTGGCGCAACTGAATATCCTCCAGAAAACAGAGACTCTGCACGAAGCGCGCTGGTGGGAGCCGGAAGCCAACGGTCGTGTCCATTGCTATCTCTGTCCTCGCCACTGCCACATCAATCCGGGCCAGGCTGGATTCTGCTTCATCCGCATTAATGAAGGCGGCAAGCTCTATAGCCTCGGATACGGCGCGCCCGCCGCTTTGCAAGTTGATCCCATCGAGAAGAAACCGCTGAATCATTTTTTGCCGGGTACGCGCGTTTTCAGCATGGGAACTGCCGGCTGCAACATGGGCTGCTTTTTTTGCCAGAACTGGGACATTTCCAAATCGCGCCATGACCAAGTCCACTCGCAGCATGTGCCGGCCGAGGACGTGCCGCTGCTTGCGCTAGAGCACGGCTGCGATTCGCTGGCATTCACGTACAACGAGCCGACCATCTGGGGCGAATACGTCATCGATATCTGCCGGGCCGCGAAAAGGTTTGGCCTGAAGACGGTGATGGTTTCCAACGGCTACATCACTCGCGAGGCTTTCCACGATATCTACGACCACATCGACGCCGCCAACATCGACTTAAAAGCCTTTACGGAAAATTTCTACGGGAAGATCACGCTCACGCATCTTCAGCCGGTGCTGGAGACATTGCAGTGGCTCAAGAACGAGACCAACGTCTGGTTTGAGATCACCAACTTAATGATTCCGACGCTGAATGATGATCCCGCGGAGACGCGTAAACTTGCCGAGTGGATTCTGACCCATCTCGGTCCCGATGTGCCGCTGCACTTCACCGCCTTTCATCCCGATTTCAAGCTCCGCGATAAGCCGCGAACGCCTCCGGAAACGCTGCACCGTGCGAGGCAAATCGCGCGCGAAGCTGGGCTGCACTACGTTTACGAAGGCAACATCTATAGTGACGGCGCGTACACGAGTTGCCCGAGTTGCGGCACGTTGCTCGTGCGGCGCTCCTGGCACGATGTCACCGAGAACCGGCTGCGCAATGGACACTGCCCGCAATGCAGCACCGCAATTTCCGGCGTTTGGGAAAAGAATGCGAATAGCGGAATATCCTCGGCACGCACGCTCCCTGAAAAATACCGCCATCTGAATTTGTAGCTCGCAGACGCAAAGCAGGCCGCCTCGTGCCGTTAGCGGGCACCCTCCCATTTTCGGCGGCGCACTCTGGATCGCGCAGGAATCCGTTGCAACGTGACTTTAACTTGACAGTCGCGCCGCGCGGGTGTATCGATTCACCGCCGATGTAGTTCGCTATCGGCTATTCCCTATCCAGATTTTCCGGCTCAAGCACAAACCGAAGAACACTGGTGGCGTTACTCGCGATCAACCCGCGATCGGGGAGGGCCGACCATCAGTCTCGGATTTCACGTACGAGGAGAGAATCATGGTTGAGAAATGGATGAGAATTTCGGCAGTTGCGGGAGTCGCGATTATCGCGTTCATGGTTTCTGCCGAGCCGGTCGCCGCCCAACGGCTTAAACCGATACCGCACGCGGTCGGGGCGCCGCAATCGGCGGCTCGCGCTCAAAACGCATCGGGCCAGAAGCGCAACCCATCGCCGTGGACGCCGCTGACCAATCAGCCGAATTTTCTGCTCGATGGTGCTGCGAACCCGATCCTGCTCACCGACGGAAGCGTACTCGTTCAAGACGCAGGTTTCCCCGATTGGTGGAAGCTGACCCCCGACCAGAACGGCAGCTACATTAATGGCACTTGGACTCAAGTGGCTTCGCTGCCTGCGACCTACAGTCCCCTGTATCACTCTTCCGCGGTGTTGCCCGACGGCCGCCTGATCATCGAAGGCGGCGAGTACTTGCTGAATTTGGCGCAAACGCAATTCGTCCCCACCTGGACTCCGCAAGGTTCCATATACGATCCGATTGCCGATACCTGGACTCCTGTCGCGCCTCCCAGTTTCTTCAGCGGCTTCGGCAAATTTCCACAAACGATTGGCGATGCGCAGAGCGTTGTTTTGGCCGATGGCACGTATATGCAGGCAAATTGCTGCTTCACCGAGCAAGCCCTTCTAGACTCCAAGACGCTGACGTGGAGGCCTACCGGCTCGAACAAATTTGACATCAATGACGAAGAAGGCTGGACGCTGCTGGCGAACAACAAAGTGCTGACCGTGGACGCCTACGTTCCCGTGGGCATTCCGTACGAGCCGACTGGAACGAACTCGGAGATTTATGACCCCGGCACGGGCTCCTGGTCGAGCGCCGGCAGCACGGTCGTACAACTCTGGGATTCCTCGGCGGCATGCGGCGGGGAGAACGTCGCAAGTTTTGAGCTCGGCCCCGGCGTTCTGCGCCCGGACGGGACCGTCTTTTACACCGGCTCGAATAGTTGCCAAATTTCCGCCGGGCCACCTGCGGTCTTCGCTTCGGGCAACACCGCGATCTACAACTCCAGTAACGGGAAGTGGAAGGCCGGTCCGACATTCCCGGGCGGGGTTAATATCGCCGACGGTCCAGCCGCGCTCGAACCTAATGGCAACGTTCTGATGATGGCCAGCCCCGGTTTTGGCGACTCTCCTTCTGTTTTTTTTGAGTGGGACGGCCACGAGCTCGAGCAAGTTCCGGGTACTCCGAATGCGCCCGGGGATAGCTCGTTTTTCGGAAACATGCTGGTGCTTCCAACCGGCCAGATCCTGCTTACCGATTTCTCGAACGACATCGAGATCTACACGCCCACACCGGGCTACCGTCCTACCTGGGCGCCAGTCGTTCTCAACTGTCCATTCGTTGTCAAACGCGGAGCCTCGTACCAAATCTCCGGCTTGCGCTTCAACGGCATGTCGCAAGGTGCCGCGTATGGCGACGACGTTCAGGCCGCCACCAATTATCCCTTGGTGCGCATCACCAATCTCGAAACCGGTCACGTTTTTTACAGCCGCACCCACGATCACAGCAGCATGGCGGTGGCGTCGGATGACGTGGTTTCCACGCATTTCGATGTTCCCGCCGGCCAGGAGAAAGGCTTCGGCAAACTGGAAGTCGTGACCAACGGCATTCCCTCGGCTCCGTCGTTTGTCTTTGTGAAGTAGCGCGAGCGCGGTCCGTAATTGCTTCGCTGGCTCGTAGGCTGCCGCCAATCACAGCGAACTCAAGTTCGCTGTGATTCGGCGGTGCTTACCAGAGGTGACTTCCAAAGGCGTAATAACCCGGCCCGACGCGCATGGAGTGGTGCCAGGCGATGGGGAAAGCCCACCATGCCAATCCGCCGAGGATGGCCTGACCCAAGGTTAGCGGCAAGATGTTGCGCTCGCGCGCAAACAGGCAGCACATCGCGAAGCCGCCTACGAACGTCAGGGGCACGAGCACCGGATTGGGCCAATGCAGCAAAGCGAAAATGACGCTCGCGCACGACGCCGCCGCCAAAGGGCTCTCCACCGCGTAAAGGAAACGATCCATCAGATAGGAGTTGAGCGCGATTTGCTGCAGCAGGCAAAACGAAAAATAGCCGAAGAAGCGGCGCGGATCCAACAGATGTGCGGGAAGGCGATGGGTGGCTCCGAGGTAAAGGCCGGCGGCGCAGATGGCGATGATGCAAACGCCAAAGACTATGGCCGCCTGCTTCGCGGCAGGTTTAAGGTTATCCGCGCGCCAGCCCAGCGTCTTCGGCGTGTCGCGATGGATGAGGAAGCTGAGGACCAGCCAAACCGGAAACACGATCCAAGCGTGCGGGTGGCTAAATTGCAACCGCCAGATGAACCAGCCGATAAAAGCGGCGAATCCGAATCCTTCGATCAGAGTGAAAATTTGAAAGGTTCGCTTGTGCAACATACAGTCTCGGGCCGACGTGAGATAATTATAACGCGGCTTTGACAATCGGATGTCGCGGCAGTTGGCATGGTTGTGCGCGAGATGCGCGCAGCGAGTTGCGGACGATGACACAAACACATCGAGTTCTAATCCTGGGAGGTGGCTTCGCCGGTTTGAACGCGGCGCAGAAGCTCAAGCGCGCTCCGGTCGAGGTAACTTTGATCGATCGGCGCAACTTTCACCTTTTTCAGCCTCTGCTGTATCAGGTGGCCACCGGTTCGCTTTCTCCCGGCGACATCTCTGCCCCCATACGCGGCGTGCTGAACAAGCAGAAGAACACAGAAGTTCTGCTGGGCGAAGCTGCGGACATCGACCCCGACGCGAAACGCGTGACGCTCCGCGACGGCGGCTGCTTCGATTACGACTCCTTGATTGTCGCTACTGGATCGAAGACTTCTTACTACGGTAAAGAAGAGTGGCGCCAAAATGCTCCCAGCCTGAAAACTGTCGAGGAAGCGACCGCAATCCGGCACAAGATTCTTTACGCGTTCGAGTGGGCCGAACGCGCCGCCACCGAGGCGGAAGCTCGCGAGTGGCTCACGTTCGTCATCGTGGGAGCAGGCGCCACCGGCTTGGAATTGGCCGGCGCCCTCGCGGAAATCGCCAACGAGACTCTGAAGAACGATTTCCGCCGCATCAATCCAACCGAGGCGCGCATTATTCTGATGGAAGGCGGCAGCCGTGTGCTTACGGCGTATCCTCCCGATCTTTCGGAAAGAGCCGAACGTTTGGTGAGGCGCTTGGGCGTCGAGGTAATGAAGGGCGTCATGGCCACCGCTATTGACAGCGATGGCGTCACCTACAAACGCGGCGACAAAACCGAAAAGCTTGCGGCAAAGACCGTGATCTGGGCGGGCGGCGTTACTGCCACGACTTTCGGCAACAAGCTTGCCGAGCGCACCAAAGCGGAAACGGATCGCAGCGGGCGCATCAAAGTCCGTCCGGATCTTACCATCCCGAACTATCCGGACATTTTTGTCCTCGGCGATCTAGCCGCGGCGCAGGCAAAAGATGGAAAGCCGCTTCCTGGAGTAGCGCAGGTGGCGATGCAAGGCGGCACGTATGCCGCACGCACCATTCGCGCGCGGCTGCAGGGCAAGAAGGACATTCCGCCGTTTCATTATTTGGATAAGGGCGACATGGCCGTCATCGGGCGGGCTGCCGCGGTTGCCAATATTTTTGGCCTGCACGTTTCCGGTTTGCCGGCTTGGCTCATTTGGCTTTTCATCCATCTCATGTACATTGTGCAATTCCAGAACCGCGTGATTGTTTTTGTTCAATGGGGATTTCAATATCTGACCTTCAGCCGCGGCGCGCGTTTAATCACCGGCACTGGCGACGCCGATCTACAAAGACCACCCGCTCCCGGCAATCCCAACTGCTGACTTCCCTCGGCGCGCTGCACACTCCGCTGTATGCTTAGTGGCACTTGCCGCTGCCGGAATCCACAAATTGTTTTCCCGGCTCGGCGATGAACTGCCAGTCATACGCACCGGCGCGCAAAGTCAGCTTGAGCACGCCATATGCATCGGCGTTTCGCGATTCGCTGTTGGGCTTTGCCAGCACGATGGGGCGATGGTTTTTGCCGCCGGTGCCGACGACGAATTCGCGAATGCCGCGCGCCGCGTCGCTGCCTCCCTCCGGATTTTGCGGAGCGAAGCGCTCGTAGTTGTGGTCGTGACCGTTGATCACCACGTCCGCGTTCGCATCGTAAAGCGCCTGCCAGAGCGGTTTCATCTCCGGATCATTTCCGTGCGCGCTGCCGGAGCTGAAGAGCGGCTTGTGCCAATACGCCAGGGTGCAAGCGGCCGGGTGCGCCGCTAAATCGGAGCGCAACCACTGAACCTGGCGCGAAGCCGCATCGCACCCGCCCACGTCAATGCATTCGCTGTTGAGCACCACGATGTGCCAGCTCCCCAGTTCATAACTGTAGTAGCCGTACTTCGGATCGCCTGCGGATCCGCCGAAGTAATCGAAGTAGGGCGTTGCGCCCGCGGCGTGGAATTCGTGATTACCCACCGCCGGACGCGTGCGCGTCCTTACGCGGCCCCATGTCCTGTCATAGCACTGGAAATTCTCTTTGCTGCCGTCCGGGTAAGCGAGATCGCCCACAGCCATCACCGTGCCCTGAATTTGCTCCAACAATTTTGCCGTGGCCTCCGCGCCGGAAAGATCCCTGCAATCTGCGATATCGCCCGCCCCCACGAGTATCGCCGTCTCGCCTTCCACCGCGCTGGCGTCAGGCTTGGATTGGCCCTTGGCCAAAGAAACGAAAACTAGAAATGCCGTAAACGCCACACCGATTCTTTTCATTCTCATAGAACCTCACTTGGCTGTAACGCGCGGCCATTCTCCTCATCCACCATAAACACAGCCTAAACAAAAACAAATCGCGGCGGACCGCGAACGGCCCGCCGCGATTCTAGCTCGTTCTTACTTCTCGCGTACTGGCGACCAGCGGAAGCCGGCCGCAATCGTCGGCGTGTAGTATTCGCGCTGAATCATGAACTGCGGGCTGCCCTGATAGAACCCGAACACTTCATTCGTCAGGTTCAGCCCGTACATGATGAAATTCAGCCCGTGGCCCAATCGCACGCTTCCTTGCGCGTCCACCTGCAAGTGCGAGTAGAAGTATTGGTCGCTGAACGGTCCGCGCAATCCGCCGGGCGTCGGCGAACTGGGCGTGCCGTCCGATGTAGGCGTGCCGTCCTGAAAGGCGTAGCTGGAAATGTTTGCCTGGTTATAGCTGAGGCCTACGCGGATGGAAAAGCGCCCGCGGTCGTAGGTCGGGCTCAGGTTCCAGGTGTTCGGCGCATTGCGGAGGAGCCTTGGGTGATCCGAACGTCCCGGCAACCCATTCGCTTGCGAAGCGGTATAAGCGTAGTTGGCGGAAAGGCCCAGGCCGCCGAGGGCTCCCGGAAGAAATGTGAAATGTTGCAAGTACGCCGCTTCAAATCCGGATAGCCAGCCGCTACCGGCGTTAATCGGTTGCGTAGCGGTAAACGTTCCAGCGGGGACGCCGGGTACCGGAACAAAATTTTGCAGGATCGAGATCTGAGTGACGATGGGGTCAGTCAGTCTCTTGTAAAAATAACCCGCGGAGATTATGCCGAAGGGGTTGAGGTAATGCTCCATCAGCACATCAAAATTATCCGCCGTCTCGGCCTTGAGGCTCGGATTACCCAGGGTCACGAGATTTTTTATGTTTCCGGGGCTGCCTGCCGTTGAAAAGGTTTCCGCTTGCGCAATGTCCTGTGGATCGGGACGCGAAAGGCCTCGCCCGTAGGCCAGCCGCAGATTTGTATTGCTGGTGAACGCGTAGCGCATGGATACGCTCGGTAGATATTTCACGTAGGAGCCGCTGAAGGCACTGGGAATTACCGTCGCGGGGCTTGTGTTGTTGTCAAAAGTTTGGTTGTGAACGTCCAGGTTCGTTCCTTCAATGCGCAGTCCGGCAACCACGCGAATGCGGCTGCTGAAATCGATGGTGTTCATCACATAGCCGGCCGAGACCCTTTCGATGTAGCCGTAGTCCGCCGGATCGACGCCAAAGCTGCTGACCGACGTAAACTGGTTTAGGTTCCCATTGAGAAAGTCGCGTACCGTTTGATAGTTCACGTTGTAGCCCAGCTTGTACGATCCATCGTAGTAGTTGCTGTTCGTCAAGCCGTTGGGAAATTGGCTCAGCAGGATTTGCCCGTTGGGTGAGTACGTGACGTTGTAACCGTCGTCGTACTTGTGCGCGTTCCGGAATTTTCCTCCGACCTCCACGGTCGCCAGGTGCGAGCCGATGCGGTAGCGCTTAGCCATCGCTCCGGTAGCCTGAAAATTGAGCTGTGCGCTTTGTCCGTGTTGGATTTGCACGTTACTCAATGCCAGGTTGTTCGGATTGGCTTCCGTGAAACAAGCAGGCGTCCACTGCGGCCGAAAAATATCTGTCGTGGCGCCCGGGTCGAACTGGCAATTGCTGGTAGTGAGCAAGCTGCCGAAACTCGCCGTGCCCGGCAGAAGATTGTCCAGGTAAGAACGTCCCGCGGATATGTCCCAGGCGTACCACGTCGTGCTCAGAACGTGTTTGCCGCCAACCAACACGCTGCCGATTCCGATGTCGGGCCGCCGGTTCTGCGAATTGAACGTCGGCGGATTCGTGCCTGGGTTGGAGGGCGGACTCAACGCGTTTGCGCCGGAGTTGTCCGTCAGGGAATAGGCCCAGCGGTCGCCGTAGTTTTTGAAATTGGAGTACAGGATTCGCGCATAAATATCGGATCCCTCGCCCAGTTTATAGTCCGCGCTTCCGGCCATTCCCCAGCGAGAGCGGTAATAGCGGTACTCACGAATGTCTTGAGCGTCCTTCCAAAGCTGTGTCGAACCATTTGGCAATGTCGCTAGGTCCGAAACCGGCTCGATGTCGTCGATTCCGCGCCCGCTCCAGTCGTAAGTTCCCCCGAAGAGCAAGCCAAATTTTTTGTCTCGGCCGAATCGCTGCCCAATTGTGCCGGCGGTCTCATACTGTTGGCGTCCGCCCAGAATCGGCATGTATCCGCCCATTCCGCTAAGCGAAACCGTGGGGCGTTCACCCGCCGTTTTTGTCACAAGATTGATCGAGCCGCCGATACCGTCTCCGTCCATGTTAGCTTGCAGGGTCTTGTTGATTTCCACGGACTCCACGATGTCCGCCGGAATGGCGTCAAACTTGATCTGTCGCACGCCGGATTCCGGCGACGGCACATTGACGCCGTCGATGGTCGTATTGGTCAGGCGCGGCGCGGTGCCGCGAACTTGCACGTACTTGCCTTCGCCTTCGTCGCGTTCAATGCTCACGCTGGGCAGTCGGCCCAACGCATCGGCCATATTCGCGTTCGGCAAGCTCCGAATCACGTCAGCGCTGAGCACCTGCACGATGTTGTCGGCTGTGCGTTCCCGGTTGACCTCCTCCGCTTCTCCCGCCGCGCGATCCGCGGTCACCAGCACTTGCAAGTTCACCGACTCCACTTCCAACTTCGTATCCACATTGGCTACTTGGCCCGCGGTCACCACCGTATCTTTCTTCACCGCGGTAAATCCGACGTAGGAAATCTCGACCGTGTACGTGCCGGGCTCCAGGTTATTGACGTAGAACTGTCCCTGCCCATCGGTGACAACGCTTGCGCCGTTTTGCTGCAAAATCACCTGCGCGCCGATGAGCGCGCCTCCGGTCGGATCGGTTACCCGGCCGCGGATTGTCCCCTTACTGCTCTGGGAGAGCGCGTTAAGTGATAGCAATAGGCATAAAGCCGTTGCCAAATATCCTCTGAGATAAAGCCACTTCGAAAAACGCATTACACCCCTCCATTGAGATCTGCGCCGCTCCGCACACCCGGTTCGTCTCGGCACTCTTCTCGCCGCGCTTTGCCGCGCTGCAACCTTTATAGGGATGCTCTATGAACGTCTCGTGAATGTAGGTTAATGCTTGTTTAAAATTGTCTCGGCTACCACTCGGCGGTGCACCCGCGGTCGGACTCTATCGGGGTCGCACTTGGAAGGAAAATGCTGATACATTGGAGGGGGAAAACCCATGCCGACCCGCATCATCCTCGCCGATGATCACACGATAGTAAGGCAGGGCATTAAGTCCTTGCTCGAGCGAGAAGGAATGCAAGTTATTGCGGAAGCTGCCGATGGGCGTGAAGCTATTCGCCACGCCGAAGCGCTTGCACCCGACGTCGTGGTGATGGACATCGGCATGCCCACGCTCAACGGCATGGAAGCAGCGCGTGAGCTTGCTCGGTGCTGTCCCAAGGTCAAACCCATTCTCTTGACCCAGCACGACGAGCCGCAATATGTCTCCGCCGCCCTGCGCGCCGGCGTCAAAGGTTACGTCTTGAAGAGCCAGATCACCGGCGACCTGATTCAGGCCATTCAGCAAGTTTTGCGCGGACAGGTTTATCTCAGCCCGGGCATCTCCGGCTCGGTGATGGCCGCGCTTCATTCCAAAACGGAATCTTCGGATCCTTTGACTTCGCGCGAGCGCCAGGTGCTGCAGTTAATCGCCGAAGGAAAGTCCACGAAAGACGTTGCCGCGCTCTTGGGTGTCAGCGTGAAAACCGCGGAATCGCATCGCTCACGCCTGATGCAAAAACTCGATATTCACGAAACCGCCAGCCTCGTGCGCTACGCCGTTAAACACGGCCTCGTGCAAATTTAATTCTTCTCGAATTAGAAACCTCGCACTTACAAGTCTTCGCCGTCAGTCCCTGGAATATCGAACGTCGTCACCCGGTCTTACACTCTGCTTTCCGGTGCCATCTCCAGTCGCCTCCAATCATCCCTTTGAACGCCTCGAACGAAAGCTAAGCGTGTTAACAGAAATGCTCTTTTCGCGTCTTAACGATGCAAATGCGACGAACACTTATTTCACCTCTGCGACTAACAGCGGCGATGGCGCTCATGTCTGCTCTCTTCGTCGCTGTGGCGGAGCAGTCGCGGACATTCTCGCAATCGCCGCAAACGCCGGCGCGTAACGTGGCCACCTCTTGCCCGGTCACTCAGCGGCCCGTACATCCGTTCGTTCCGCCTGCGCCATACTCCGCGGAGCTGGGGCCAGAATCCTTCTGGTTCGGAACCGAACGACTGTGGACCGTTTTGCATGAGGGTGGCATCTGGAACGGCCTGCCTCATTACACGTCGGATGATCCTACCTTTCGACAAAAGCTTTTTTTCTGGAGCGCCGGTTTCGATGCGCATTCCGAACCGCGCCCGGCGCTCACCATAACGGGCAAGCGACTCGACGCTCCTGCTCCGCCGCTCGCCAGCGATCGAGCTAGCAACGGCTGGCAGGATCCAGAGCAGTCCTTCATGGTCACGGGCATAAATCTGCCGACCCTCGGCTGCTGGCGAATTACCGCCCGCTATCGCAACCAACCGCTGACTTTCGTGGTCCGTGTCACGCAATAACTTCTCCCTCTCACCCTTGCCCATACGAGGGCGGCTCGGTTAGGCGCGGCAAGAATCCGGTGGGCAGGGTGACATCCCCGGGGGTTCTGTATCGATGTGAAAATAAGACGCTTGTGGGAAGAGGGATTTGTAACGATATGAAAACACGAGAGTAAAAAATCGATGGGCAAAGGGATAACGCACCCTTCGAGGCTTCCCTCGAGGCTCGGGACAAGCAGGGTAAAGAGACGCAGAGAACGTGGAGACTCGCAGAGGTACCCCCCACCCGGGTGTTTTTGCAAAAGAGCGTGCAAGCTATTGAAAACAAAGGAAGCGAGCGCGCAAAAGAGCGCAAAGAGAGAAAAAGAGGCCGCAAGCGTGTAAGAACAAAGGATTTGCGACGAGGGAACCGAGCGCTCTGAGAGAGAAATAGCTGTGTAGATGTGAAGGCGAGGGTCGAGCGGACTGAAAAATCAATAGAGAGCATTGGCGAGGGCATCGTGGTTGGCGCTGGGTTCGCGGTCGGCGGGCTTGGCGCCCGGTTCTCTCTCTTTGCGTCGAGTCGCCTAGAAGTGGCGAGCAGGCTTGGGCCGCGGCAGCGCTTATGTCGTGGACTAAGTTACGCCATGGGGTACGCCAGGACAACTGGTCGAAGGGACGGTTTCGGTGCAGATGGCCGCAAAAAATCAAAATCGAGTGGCACCCTGGCGTACCATTACTCCACTTGTCCGATTAGCGCTTTGCCAGGAGTTGAGGGTTGCAGGGCGAATGGTAAACCAAGGAACTCTGGTGTTAATGTGACTTTATATGCCCATGAAGTTACCATGCAGGGTTCTGGTCCCGACGTTCCTAGTGTCAATCCTTTCGTCCGCTGTCCCATCGGATTGCCTTGGACAGGTTCCCCCGAAGGTACCGGAGACTACTGCGGTGCCCGCATCCATTCGGGAAGAACAACCACCATTTGACAAACTCGAACTATTTGGATTTCTTGCAGCCGGACCGTCCAACTCTTATGCGAGTCAGGTCATTCAGGCACGCGGTACCAACTTCACCCCTGATGCGACGTTCATCGCTTCATTTCCACTTCCAGGTGCTCAGGAAATACTAAAGAACATTAGGACGCGTGCTGCACGAACAACCTCGCCGGATCGTGACGCAGCCTATGAATCGCTCCGACGAGCATTCGATGCATACCGGAATCGGCACTTCGCTGCTGCCAATGACAGTTACCAGCAGGCACTGCAGCTGGCTCCAAACTCAGCTACTCTCCACGTCGCTTATGCAGTCAATCTTATGTTTTTAGAAAATTACCCTGCCGCCGAAGCCCAAGCTCGGCAATCCCTAAGACTCTGGCCAGAAAACGCCGACGCCCACGGGTCACTTGCTCTTTCCCTGACTGCACAAAAACAGTTCGCGGAAGCCGAATCGGAGTCTCGGGAGGCATTGCGAATCTTTCCTGAGCATCACTCTGGCATGTTTACCCTTGGAGTTTCTCTCACCTACGAACAGAAATATAAGGACGCAATTCCGGTACTGCAGAAACTGATTGCGGCATTGCCCAAGATGCCCGAGCCTAGGAAATTTCTGGGCATTTCGTTGTTTGAGACTGGGGAAATCGCTGAAGGAATCAACCAATTAAGTTTCTACGTGAAGAACACGCCAGCGGATGCAGAGGGTCATTACTACCTTGGAGCGGCCCTTCGTGCAAAGAACCGCTCTGAGGAAGCACGCGCACAATTTGCAGAGGCCTTCCGGCTGCAATCGGGTAACCCTATATACGAAGCTGCGGCACACCCGGACGTAAAGGTAAGTGCAACGGATGCAGTTTCGGGACCGAACCCCGAAGATGGTTCTATTTCCGAAAACGTGTACACAAACAAATTCTTTGGTTTTACATATGAATTTCCTAAGGGCTGGATCAGCCAGAGTCCGGAGGCGGCTCGCGCCGTGCTAGCGGCTGGTCAGGCATTTATTTCGACAGGTGACCCGACGGAGGTAGATATAAAGAAAGCCGCAGCGAGAAATGGCCACCCACTCCTTTATGTCGTGGAGGGCGGGACTGGGAATCAACCGATTCAGATGAAATCGGTTATGGTCCTTGCCTTCGATATAAGACCTGCGCCGGAACTGACGGCCGAGTCATTTCTGGAATCCATTGCCCAGCGATACAAACAGACCGGGGTGCCGATAGCGATTAGCGGGACACCTAAGAACATCATGATCGCAGGTAGAGGCTTCTGGAAAACGAACCTCGCGGCTCAGACGGCGATGGGAAGCCACTTCGCGTCCGAGTTCGTCACCGAGAATAAAGGGTATCTTTTGATGTTTGTTGTCGGCGTCCCGGACCCGACGAGTCTGCACGAAATCGAGAAATCTCTCGAATCTATTCGCTTCCTGCAGATTTCAAACTGACTCAGTTTCTGACCGGCGACCCTAAGATTTCATCATCGCCTTGTGTGCGGCCTACAGCCACTTAACCGAGTTTATGCCCCAGTAGTGGCGGGTCAGCGGGGAGCGAACTGCTGCCGCCCTAATACGGCAATCAGATTGCTGTAATCGTCGGTCCAGAGGATAGGGCGCTTTTTCAAAAGGACGGGGGTGGCCCTTTCTTGCAGGCCGGGGATTCGGAAGATCGCGGGATCTTGCGAGAGCAGAATCCACAAGCTGTACTGGTCATGAACTTGTACGGCGCTGAGGTGATAGGCCTGACCGAGGCCGGCGATTACCGGGGCAAGTTCCAGGAATTGACTGGAGACATTGAAGGCCAAGACTCCGGTGTTGTCTCGCAAGTGATGAAGATAGATTCCCAAAGCTTCCTTGGTAAGAAGATGCACGGGCACGGCGTCACTACTGAACGCATCGGCCACTAAGACATCGAACTTCTGCAGGTCGCCGCGCGCTGCTTCTCGCTCGAGCGAGAGCCTGCCGTCTCCCATTACGAGTTCAATCGACGCGGGGGAATCCTTGAGAAAGTGAAAGTACGGCGTGGGTCCAGCGGACAGCAGTGGTACGGCGGGATCGATCTCGTAGAAACGGAAGACGTCCCCTGAACGCCCGTAAGCGGCGAGGGTACCGACTCCGAGTCCAATCGTGCCTACGCGCAGGCGCTCCTTGCCGGAAGCTTTCCGAGGATAATTGCTCAGCAACAAGCCGATTCCGCTGTCCGGCCGGTAATAAACGGTTGGTATGCGGCTGCGCTGGGGATTCTTGAACTGCGTCCCATGGACGGTGCTGCCGGAGATGAACTCAATCAGCTCCGGCGTTTCGGTGACATACTTGATACCGAAAAAGCTTCTTTCATAGAAGAGGACGTGCTGCAATCCCACCGCAACGTACGAGTAGGCGAGAATCGCGAACACGCCGAGTAGAGCCAGCGCGGTTATGGGTTGCCACGGGAAGGCGGAATCCAGATCTTTTGTAGCGGCTTGCTTTGGTTTCTTGCGCAGAAATCTGGCAAGCAAGAGAACAGCGACCGCGGTCGCGCTCATGAAATACTCATTCCTAGCGTAGGACAAAGCTCTGGTCTGGGGAAAGAGACTTATAGCCTGGGGCACCAGGAAAAAGCCGAGCAAGGCCACTGCGACGCTCCAGGAAGCCTGCTCCCCGCGGCCGCTTCGATCCTCAAGAATGAAGGCTAAGAAAAGCAAGAAACCGCAGGAAAGCAAAGCGATCTGAAATTCCCAGAAGCCACTAAAAATAGCAGGCGCAACAATCACGACGAAAATGCCGCCCAAAGCGCCGCCGGTGGCAACCATGAAAAAGAACGCGGTCAGGTGACTTGAGGCCGGCTTGGAGCGGGCCAGCTCACCGTGGCAAACCATGCAGATGACGAACAGGGCCGCACAACAAACCATGATTTGAAAGGCTGTTCTCCCGGTATAGCCGAGCGATGCCAGGCCAAAAAGAAGAAAATACAGTGGCCAAAAAACGCCGCGCTGATACCAGCGAGTGCTGTCGAAAGTGAGAACGAAGGACAACAGATACAGGCTAAGAGGAACGACCCAAAGAAGCGGGATAACAGCCAGATCCTGGCACAAAAGATTCGTGGTGGCGAGAAGCATGGTCGAAGAGCAGGCGCTGAAGGCTACCCAAAGCAGATACCTGGCGGGCTGCGGGGCAGGAGCGTCGATCGATTTGGAAGTGAATGCCGGCCGGGCTGACGCATCACCCGTTGAGCCCGTCTTATCCCGGATCCGCCAAGCTATCCCGGCACACAAAATGATGAAGGCGAAATAGCCGGACGACCACAAATGAGCCTGGTGCTTGAGTGTGAAGAGCCATTCCAGAAGGAAGGGATAGCTCAGTAAGCCCAGGAGGGAGCCGGCGTTAGAGAGCGCATAAAGGCGATAAGGAGAGTTCCCGGTGCGCGTGCGGGCAAACCAATTTTGCAGCAAGGGACCCGTGGTGGACAACAGAAAGAAGGGAATGGCTACAGTGACTCCCAGCAGCTGCAAGATCTTCAACACAGGGTTGTCGCCTGGTTGGGGCCTCCAATCCAGGCCCGGAGTAAGGGGCGTGGCCCACTTCCACCAAACCAGCGCAAGCAAGGCCAGCGACAAAATCAAAAGAACGCCGTGTATCAACGCTTGTGTGCGAAGGGCAAACCGGCTGGCAAGAAGATGGGAGTACGCATAACCGACTAGCAGGAGCAGTTGAAAAAACAACATGCAGGTGTTCCAGACGGAAGGCGCGCCTCCAAATAAGGGCAAAATGTACTTGCCAATGATCAACTGCACTTGAAAGAGGAGAAACGCGCTGAGGAAAACGGTTGCCGCGAAAGCCAGCGGGGCCAAGCGCGATCCGCTTTTAGCGGGCCCCTCGACGGCGTGTTCCACAGTTGATTCGGGTTCAGCGACTAGAGCTTGTTGGGTCACATTTTGATTTTTACAGGCCGCTCGAGCGTTCACAATTGATATCGGGCGGCAGAATGCCGTTTCCGATAACGATGGGGCGCCTGCAAATCGGGGTGGGATGGCGACGGAAGATGAACTACGCAGAAGCGGCAGGGACTTTGGCGCCGTAGTCGAGGCTGGGCCGCTACGGGGCCTCGTCTGGGGAGTCGATCTCGGGGAGGTCTTCGGAGGTGGCGCGCTTTAGTTCGCGGCGGATGGTGTCGGAGGAGAAGCCGGCGCGGAGCAGGGTGCGGTAGAGGGAGGCGATTTTGCGGTCGTCGATTTCGCCACGATTGAGGCGGAGTTTACGGTCGATGCGCTGGCGGACTAAAGCGGCTTCGTCGGAGTTGGCGGAGGCTTCGGCTACGGCGGTTTCGATGTGGTGGTCGGGGACGCCGCGGGCGCGGAGTTCGCGGGCTACTCGATATTTCCCTTGGTGGCGGATTTCGGTGCGCTGGCGGGCGAATTGTTTGGCGTAGCGGGCGTCGTCGATCAGGCCGTTTTGTTTGAGGCGGGCGAGGACTTTTTGGATGAGGTCTTCATCGGCGGTGCGGCGGATGAGGGCCTTTTTCATTTCGGAGACGGAATGAGCGCGGCGGGAAAGGATTTTGATGGCGGCGTCGTAGAGGGCGGGCTCGTTGTCGATCGTGCGGGGGCGGAACATGGAAGAAGGATAGAAGTAAGGAAGGAATGAAGTAAAGAAATAACGAGGTAAAGAAAATGGAAGAGGGAGGAATTTGCCACAGGGGGCAATAGGGGCAGAAAGAGAGGGAAGGGAAGAACTTCGCCACAGAGGGATACGGATGGCACAGAGAAGAACGGAGGAAGACTTAGCAGGGGCGAGGAACTAAGATTTTAACTCTGGATTTAGCGCGGACTGGCGTTGTTGGAGGAAACGGCGGACGGCGGGGTCGCGCTCGAGTCCTATGGCGAGTTCGTAGGCTTGGCGGGCTTCGTTGTGGGCGCCTGTTTTGGCTAGGAGGGCGGCGCGGGCTGCCCAGTAGGGTTGGTATTCGGTGAGGCGGGCGTCGGCGGCTAGGTCTTGTTGCATGGCGGCGAGAGCGACGCCGGAGCCGTGCAGTTCGGAGATCGCGAGGGCGCGATTGATGGCGACTACAGGGGAATGCGTTAGCGAGAAGAGTGCGTCGTAGAGCTGCACTACTTCGGGCCAGTTGGATTGGCCGGTGCGGCAGCGGTGAACGTGGGCGGACTGCAACGCGGCTTCTAATTGGTAGCGGCCGACGTGGCCGATGGCGCTGGCGCGATGGAGCAGAGCTTCGGCTTCGTCGATCATTTGGCAGTCCCAAAGCGCGGGATCTTGTTCGGCGAGCGGGACGTAATCGCCTTGCTGGTTGCGGCGTGCGTGGCGGCGGGCTTCGGCGTGAAGCATCAGGGCTAGCAGACCCAGGGCCTCCGGCTCGGAGGGGAGGAGCTCGGTGACCACACGGCTTAGGAATATGGCTTCCTCGGCGAGATCGCGCCGGGCGACGTCGGTGCCGCCCGGGTCGGTCCAGCCTTCGGCGAAGGCGGCGTAGATGGTGTCCAGCACCGTGTCGAGGCGGGCGGGAAGCTCTTCGCGCTCTGGGACGCTGAAGGGGATGCCGGCTTGGCGGATTTTGTCTTTGGCGCGAACGAGTCGCTTGCTCATGGCCACCGGAGAGGTGAGGAACGCGGAGGCGATGCTCTTCGCGTCGAGACCTAGCACTACCTGCAGAATCAGCGGAGCGCGGATGGTGGCTTCGATGGCGGGGTGCGCGCAGGCGAACATCAGGGCGAGACGCTGGTCGGGGATGTCCGCGTCGGGCGCGACGGCGTCCAGGCCTGCGGCGAGAACTTGCAACTGCTCGGAGGCGATTTCGGCGCGGCGGCGTCCTCGGTACATATCGATCACCTTTCGCCGGGCGACGGTGAGCAGCCATCCTTCGGGATTTGCAGGGCAGCCTTTGACCGGCCAATCCGCCAGCGCCGAAGCAAAGGCCTCGGAGAGGGCGTCTTCGGCAGCGGCCACATCTCTGGTGCGAGCCGCGAGGAAGGCGACGAGTTTGCCGTAGCTGCGGCGAGCTACTGCTTCCGCGGTGCTACGAGCTTGCGCGTCGCCTTCGCGGATGATCACGGATTCATCCTGCGGCGGGTGCGGCGTAGGCTGATATGGCCCAGACGGGGCGCACCTCGACCGTGCCGTGACTGGCGCCGGGGCAACGCGCGGCCCAGGAGAGCGCGGAATCGAGATCGGGCACGTCGATGAGGTAGTAGCCGCCGAGCTGCTCTTTGGACTCGATATATGGGCCATCGAGCACCTGGGACTTGCCGTTTGCGACGCGTACCGTGGTTGCAGCGGAAATGGGCTGTAGGCGGTTGGAGCCCTTGTGGACCCCGGCCTTCTTCAAGGCTTCGGTGTAGGCGACGTAGGCTGCCACACCTTCCTGCTGCTGGGCCTTGGTGAGATTGGACCAGCCAGCTTCCTCGGCGTAGAGCACTAAGAGATATTCCATGTGAAACCTCCGACTTTGGATTGTAGCGGCTATTTGTGCCGCCATTATAGTGACGCTCGGTGGAGCGCGATTTGGACAGTATGTACGAGCCGGAATGAATCAATTCGTTTGTGTGGGGTTCGCAAAGCTTCGGATGCACGCGGATACAGCGAGAGAGAAGAGGCCCTTGAGCGAGGCGAGGGCCAGGAGCACACCGATGGCGAGCGCCGGGGCCCAGGGAATCCAGTTCCAGAAGGGGCGATCGACCATGGCCCGGGATACGTTGGCCGGATCGTAGAGAATGGCGACGTGCGAGCCAACCCCTTCACCTTGCGAGACAAGTTTGCGCTCCTCGAACTTGACGATGGTTCCCTGCACTTCAAATTCGACAACGGGCAAGTACACGATGCGGCCGTACATGCCGTTCGAGCTGGGATTGCGGTGCGTATGAAGGTCCGTCCGTTGGAAACCGACAACTTTGCCGCGAGTACGAGCGCCGTTGAGAAGGAGATGGACGTCAGCCTTGCCGGTAAAGTACCCAACAGCAAACAAAGTTACTGCGGCGAGAAACTGAGGCACGAAGGCATAGCGGAAAATCTTCTCGCGATTAGCAAGCATCCACTCGACTTGGGGCTGGGGAAAGGGCATTGGATAGGGCTGGGCGAAGCCCTGGATTATTTGCGGGCGAAGCGGTCGAAGTCGGCCATTTGGCGCTCCATCTCTTCGCGGGCGGAGTCGGAGGCGGAGCGGATGCCCTGGATGCGGAGCTTGAATTCGTCCGGGTTGGAGGAGCGCGACAAAGCTTCGTCGATCGTGATGAGCTGCTTGCTGTAGAGGTCGAAGAGCGATTGATCGAAAGTCTGCATGCCGTACTGGGAGGTGCCGGCGGCGATGGCGTCGTGGATGAGCCGCGTTTTGTCGGGGTTGATGATGCAATCGCGGATGTACCCGGTGCTGATCATGACCTCGCAAGCAGGTACGCGGCCTTTGTCGTCGGCGCGACGGACGAGGCGCTGGGAGACGACGGCTTTCAGCGTGGCGGCGAGCTGTAAGCGAATTTGTTTTTGCTCTGGCGGCGGAAAAACGGCGATGATGCGCTGAATGGTTTCGGTGGCGTCGAGAGTATGCAAGGTGGAGAAAACCAGGTGGCCGGTTTCGGCGGCGAGCAGCGCAGTGGAAATGGTTTCGAGGTCGCGCATTTCGCCGACGAGAATGACGTCGGGATCCTGACGGAGCGCGGCGCGCAAGGCGGTGGAAAAGTTGGCGGTGTCGACTTCGACTTCGCGCTGATTGATGAAGCTTTTCTTGTCGCGATGCAGGAACTCGATGGGGTCCTCAATGGTGATGAGGTGATCGGAGCGATTTGCGTTGATGCGGTCAATCATGGCGGCAAGGGAAGTGGATTTGCCGGAACCGGTGGTGCCGGTGACGAGGACCAGGCCGCGCTGCTCTTCGCAGATGCGATTGACTACGGCGGGAAGATTGAGTTCGTCGGTGGTGCGGATTTTCGTGGGAATGACGCGCAGAACCATGCCGACGTTGCCGCGCTGCTGGAAAACGTTGACGCGGAAGCGGCCGAGGCCGGCGACGCCGTAGGCCATGTCGAGCTCGGCGGTTTCCTTGAACTTTTGCTTCTGGCGGTTGGTCATCATGCTGAAAGCCATGGAAAGCATTTCTTCTGGGGTGACGCGAGGAACCTCGGTGATGGCGTTCAGAAGGCCGTCGACGCGGAGATAGGGATGGTTGCCGACTTTGAGGTGCAAGTCGGAGGCTTTGTTTTCGACCGCGCGGCGCAGGAGATCGTCGATGCTCAGTGACATTTGGTGTGAACTCCGCTCAGGGTGCGACTTTTCGACGTTAGCATTGGCGGGAGGGGCGGACAAGAAGGGTGAGGTGGAGAGTTGCGCGGTAGTTACTGGCTGGGAGTGGGCGAAAAGCGAAAAGCGAAAAGCGAAAAGCGAAAAGCGAAAAGCGATTACCACAGAGGGCACAGAGACCGGACCACAGAGATCGCAGAGACCGGACCACAGAGATCGCAGAGAGGACTAGATCGGCTTCTTTAGATAGAGGGTGTCGTAGAGGAGGCCGGCTAGGAAGCCGCCGGCTAGGGGACCGATCCAGTAGACACCCCAATTAGTCCAGTGATTGGAGGCGAGTGCGGGGCCGAAGGCGCGTGCGGGATTCATGGCGGCGCCGGTGAAGGGTGCGATCACGAGAATGCCGAGAGTGATGGTGAGGCCGATGCCGAATCCGGCGATGGAGCGGAAAGAGCCGCGCTCGTCGACCGCGGTGGCAAAGACGACCAGAACGAGGAAGAAAGAGGCGACGGCTTCGAGGACCATGGCGGAGAGGCGTGAAAAATCGCGGACGAGTTCCGGGGTGCCGAGGGCCACGGCGCGCCAAGTTTCTTCGGGGATGATGGTTTTCAGGAGAAATGCCGCCGCGATGGCGCCGAGGATTTGCGCGGCCCAGTAGAGAAACGCTTCCAGGGTGCCGACGCGCTTGGTTACCCAGAAGCCGATGGTAATGGCGGGGTTGAAATGGCCACCGGAGATGTGGCCGAGCGCGGAAACCATGATGGCCATGGCCAGGCCAGAGGCTAAAGCGATGCCGAGAACGCCGATGCCGCCGGAGCTTTGCAGGTAGCGATCGGCGCAGACGGCACCGGCCCCGAAGAAAACGAGCGCAAAGGTGCCGAGAAATTCGGCGGTGAATTTTTGGAAGGAGGTGTACATGGCGGGGAGATTCTAGCCGAGGAAACGGCGCGGCGGAGAAAAGATTTAACACAGCGTGCACAGAGTGGGGAGCACAGAGCTCACGGAGAGGAAAGCAGGAAGAGGTCGTTGTGGCGAAATCTTCTAGTCGTGCTGACGTTGAGATCCTTCGCCCATCCTAGTCGGATGGGCTCACGATGACACACGGTCGGTTGACGAATGCTAGCGCGTGGCCGCGGTTACGGGTGCACTTACTGGGGTTAGCCAATTGTGGCGGTCGGGTTTGGCACCACTGGTTATAGCGAAGAATTCTTCTTGCAGTTTGCGGGTGATGGGGCCGGCGACGCCTTTGCCGACCTGGATGTGATCGACGGAACGAATGGGCGTGATTTCCACGGCGGTGCCGGCGAAGAAGACCTCGTCGACGATGTACAGCATTTCGCGGGGAATGACGCGCTCTTTGACGGGGATCTTCAAGTCCTCGGCGATTCTCACGACGGTGTCGCGGGTGATGCCGGGCAAGATACTGGTGGCGAGCGGAGGAGTGTAGAGCGTGCCGTCGTGGACGAGAAAGACGTTCATGCCAGAGCCTTCGCTGACGTGGCCTTCGGTATCGAGGGCGATGCCTTCGGTGTAACCGTTGAAGCTGGCTTCCATACGAATGAGCTGGGAGTTCATGTAGTTGGCGGCGGCTTTGGACATGGCCGGTAGGGTGTTGGGAGCGATGCGCGTCCAGGAGCTGACGCCAACGTCGACACCTTTTGTGAGCGCTTCGGGGCCGAGATAGGCGCCCCAGAACCAACAAGCCATGTAGATGTCGATCGGGGAACTGAGCGGATTGACGCCGACTTCACCGTAGCCGCGGAGGACGATGGGCTTGACGTAGCACGAGTTGAGTTTGTTGAGGCGCACGAGCTCGGTGGCGGTGTTGCAGAAATCGTCGAGTGCGTAGGGAAGCTCCATGCGATAGATTTTCGCGGAGTTGATGAGGCGCTGCATGTGCTCGCGGAGGCGGAAGATGGCGGGGCCTTGCTTGGTTTCGTAGCAGCGAATGCCTTCGAAGACCGCTGAGGCGTAGCTAACAACGTGGGAAAGGACGTGGAGAGTGGCGTCGTCCCAGTTGATGAATTTTCCGTTGTGCCAGATTTTTTCGGTCTTGGTAATGGGCATGTGCTCTCCTCGGTTAGCCGCAATTGCAGAATACGGTAGAGGTCCGGAGGCGTCAATCGGCGGAAAGTACCAGCGAACGAGTGGAGGTAGACAAATTGGCGCGGTGAAAGCTGTGCGTGAAAGCGCCCGCGAAAATCCGCGGCCCCTACCCTTCGAGGCTCAGGGCAAGCGGTGCATGCATTGTGCGTTTTAGCCAGCAGTTTCCGTTGAGATCCTTCAGCTATCCTTATCGGATAGCTTCAGGATGACATTTTGCCAGCGCGGAGTTGATTCCGGGAGGGTTAGTTAGGGTTGCGTGGTCGCGTGTTTGGAATTAGGAACGGTTTGCATGGGTGGAGCTGAAGGTTTGGGTGGCGGATTGGTGTTGGCGGGTTCGTCGGCGGAGCGGAAGGCGGCTTGGGCCTGGTCGAGCATTTGGCGATTTTGGCTTTCCCAGATGCCGAAGAAGAAAAACGGAAGCGCCGTGGCGGCGGCCCAGAGCTTGGCGCGGCGCGGGACTTTCACTTCAGGTTCCCAACGGAAGAGTTGCGCGGCGACGAAGAAGCTAAGCACCGCCCAAACGGCGAGAGCCACTAACTGAACCACAATTCTTCGTACCGGGAAGGCAGAGAACACAGCATTCTGCAAGCCGCTCACTAGGTATGTGGCCGGCAAGAAAACAGAGAGGTTCTGGGCAGACTTGGGCAGGTAGCCCATCGGCAGCGTCGCACCGGATAGGAAAATCAGCGGCAGCCAGATCAGTTGGTTGAGGACCTGGGTCTCCTGCATAGTATTGGTGATGCTGGCGACGACCAGGCCGAGGGAGGCGAACGAAATGGTTCCGACGGTAACGAGAACGAATAGCGCAAGAGGATCGCCGAAGGTATTTACGTGAAAAATCATCCGTGCGAATAGTAGCTCTAGGAAAACGGTGGGCAGCGTAAGGACGTAGTTCGCGATGATGCTGGAGGCGAGCATGTCGGTGGCGGTCACCGGGGTGACGTGAAATCGGCGGAGAATGCCTTGCTCGCGAAACATGACCAGCATGGCGCTAAGGCCCCAAAAGCTGCCCATGACATTAAGAGCGATGACCGGCCCAAGGTAGAAACGAACACGGAGTGGATAGCTCTTGGCGAAAATGAAAGAGAACACGAAGAACATGACCAGAGGGAATATCACGCTGAAAAAGAAGAACATTTTGTTGCGCAGGGCTAGCTGAATGCGCATGCGTGTGAGGCTGGCAAGGTTGCTCAATCGCGTAGCCTCCTTCCGGTCATTTCGATGAAGACGTCTTCGAGGGAGGGGGTGGCGATTTCGAGGCTGACGAGTTCGTTGCCCTCGGCTTCGAGATGCTTGACGAGGGAGACGATGGCTTGGGGGGGGCGCTGGGTGTGCAGGACATAGGTGCCGTCCACCTCGCGGGCGTCGACGACGCCTTCGAGCCCTTGCAGAGTGCCGTTGGCGGCCGGGCGGGCGAGCTTCACTTCGATGCGGGTTTTCCCGCCGGAGTGTTGCTTGAGTTCGCGAGGCGAACCGAGAGCGATCACTTTGCCATGGTCGACGATGGCCACGCGATCGCAGAGGCGCTCGGCTTCCTCGATGTAGTGAGTGGTCATAAGGATGGTCTTTTTCTCGCGGCGCAGTTCTTCGATGATGTCGTAAATTTCGCGGCGGACTTGCGGGTCGAGGCCGGCGGTGGGCTCGTCGAGAAAGAGGACGCGCGGATTATTTACCAGCGCCATGGCTAGCGCGAGCCGCTGTTTCTGTCCGCCGGAAAGCTTGCTGTAATGGGTGTTGCGCTTTTCTTCCAGGCCGAAACGCTTGAGGAGTTCTTCGGGGTCGCGATGACGCTTATAGAATCCGGCGAAAAGGCGAAGCGCTTCCATGACGCGCAGCTTGTCAGGCAGGGAAGTGGATTGGAGCGAAGCGCCGATTTCGTGTTTTAACTCGCGGGCGCTGACTTGCGGGTCGAAGCCGCAAACGCGCACATATCCGCTATCGGGATTGCGCAAGCCCTCCAGGATCTCGACCGTTGTGGTTTTGCCCGCGCCGTTGGGGCCGAGCAGGCCGAACACTTCTCCTTCTTCCACGTTGAAGCTCACACCACGGACGGCTTGCACGTCGGCGTAGTTCTTGACCAGATCTTGGACTTGCAGAATGGGTTCGGGCATAACTGGCGAGCGGATAGGATACCGTAGATTCGCGGCGAAATCGCCGACGGCTTGGTATGCCGCCATTTGGGCGAGTGATGACGGCGTTCTGGAGGATTCCGCGGTTCGGATGAAAGCGACTCAGAGGTCGAGAAGGCTTAGTTGTGAGGGCGCCTGCGGGAAGATTTCTCTTTACCAACGGGCTTAGCGGCTTTCCAAAGGTGAGCTTTCAGGTCGACGCGCGATTCGGTAATCTTTACGCCTTCGGATTCGAGGAGCTTTTTTTGCAGAGAAGCGTAAGGCTCGCGGATAAGGATTTTGCCGCCGTCGCCAACTACGCGATGCCAGGGGATGCCTTTGCCGGACGGTGTGGCGGCCATGGCCCGGCCGGCACTGCGCGCCCCACCGCGCAGCTTCAGAGCTTTAGCTAACGCCCCATAGGATAAAACCCTGCCACGAGGAATTTGTTTCACGAGGCGATAGACCGGATCCCACGACATTTTCTTTACATATCCTTTCCAGGGTTCGATGTTCTCGGAGCATCCTACTAAATTGTGAGGGCCTTGCTCTAGCGCAACGACAAAACGGCGGCAAGGGTGTTTAATCCTTTGACGGTTGAAAGCGGAAGATGCGATGAGGCATAGAGAGAAAACCGTACAGCAAAAGGCAGGAACCCATACAGGAAGCATCTTGCGCGCCAGAGCATCTAAGGAAGTGTAGGGGCACGTGATGAAAACAATGGATGCGCGAAACGAATGGAACAGAGCAAGAAAAATGATACAGAAATTTGGCGGCGCTCGCGTATCTTCTAGCTCAGTCGGGAGTGCTTCGCGTATCGCCGGAAACACAAAACGGAAAACGTTACGCGAAGAGGCAAACGGTAGGGTTAACGCTTTAGAAGCAAATTCGCGCGACGGTATGAAACAGATGTTGAAGCCTGTAGTGGAAGTACAGTACACTACGGTCATGGAAGTCGTGGGGTGAGCGTCATGGCTTTCGTTCGCCGCAAAGGAAATGCTTTTTACCTGGTGCACAATGTGCGCCGCGGCGGAAAAGTGCGGCAACTGCATCTAGCGCGCTTAGGGGACCGCGCGCGGATTACGGAACGCGTGGTGCGAGAGGTCTCCAAGAAACATCCGTTTGTGGAGCTCAACTGGCGGGCTTTGCGCGAACAGGTCAACAGTCACCTGGACCTGGCGGATCCGAATTCGCCGGCAGTGCAGAAGTTGGTAGCGGCATTACGCACGTTGAATCTGGATCTTGCGGACTTGTTTCCGCCGATCGTCCGAATTTCTGAATCACCCGCTGTGGCGCGGGAGCTGCTGGTGCAGTTGCGGCTTCTGCAGTCCACGCTGCAGGTCAAGCTAGCTCAGTTTGACCACGGGCGGGGTCGATTTGGTGTCGCGTCGCAGCAGTTGCGGAGACGCTAAGGAGGCGGCCATGGGAGAACACATACTGCCACTTGATCCGAGCCAGCGCAGCACGGATACGCTGGAATTTCAGACGGCGCTGCGGTCAAAAATCGTCGGCCAGAGTGAAGGTGTGCAGGCCTTGGTCGACCTGTATCAGGTATTTTGCGCAGGCCTGAATTCACCAGGACGCCCGGTGGGGAACCTTTTGTTCCTCGGACCGACCGGCTCCGGCAAGACGCGCATTGTTGAGGCGGCCGCGGAGATTCTTTTCGGGGACGCGCGGTCCTTAATCAAGGTGGACTGCGCGGAATTTCAGCATTCCCACGAAATCGCGAAGTTGATCGGGTCACCCCCGGGATATTTAGGGCATCGCGAGACACATCCACTCATTACGCAGGAAGAGCTGGCCAAGAGCCACACAGAGAAGTTAAAGCTGTCGTTCCTGCTATTCGACGAAATTGAGAAAGCGTCCGACGCGCTTTGGCAGCTGCTGCTGGGAATCCTGGACAAAGCTACGTTGACCTTGGGGGATAACCGGCGCGTTGATCTCTCGCAGACGGTGATTTTCCTGACCTCCAACCTCGGCGGCGGGGAAATCACGGAATTGATGCATGGCGGAATGGGCTTTGTACAGCCCGGCGACACGCCGGCCGCGGGGCTGGACCAAAAGGTGGAGCGCACCGCGGTGGAGGCGGCCCGGCGCAAGTTTTCACCGGAATTCATGAATCGGCTGGACAAAGTGGTTGTTTTCCATCCCCTGCGGCGCGAACAACTGGAAGAAGTGCTGGACATTGAGCTCGGACAGGTGCAGCAACGCGTTCTGGAGACGGCCAAAGGCCAGTTCCTATTTCGCGTGACCACCTCGGGGCGCGACTTCTTGCTGAAGGAAGGTACGGATCAGCGGTATGGCGCGCGGCACTTGAAGCGAGCCATTGAGCGCCACGTGGTTTATCCGCTCGCTAACCTGCTGGCTACAGAGCAGGTGCATCTGGGCGATCTGGTCTGCATCGACTGGGACCGGGAACACATGCAGCTTACCTTCATTCGCGAGGGCGAAGGCGCGCTGGTGCAGAATCAACGGGAGGACGGCGAGCAAGTGGGCGCGGGGGCGGAAGCGAAAGACGGGCGCAAAGCCGACGTGCCGGCGGAAGCCATTACCGAGGGGAAAAAGCCGCGAGTCGCGCCTGCGGCGGCGGCTCCTGCAGCGGCTCCCCAAGCGCGTAAGAAGCCAGAACGCTGAACTATTTACACTCAAATGGTGCAAGGAGGCGGCAGAGTAAACACTCTGTCGCCTCTTTTTGTCGTACAGTCCCTGACACAAACTGTTTCAGGTCTCCCTGTTTTTGCAGCAATGAAACAGCGTCTCAGTGCGTGAGACGATTTTCAGAATCCCGAAATGCGTATGTCTCTGAATTTGAACGCTTTTCGCGAAAATGAAGGAGGCGGCGAAGTGGCACGCTCCATGCAACGTTTCAGGGTTGCGACTTCCTGAGATGCGCGTGCGTTCAGGGGAAGCTGGACGCACTGAGGATAGACCAATATGAAAGCTGCCGTCCGACACCAATTGGATCCCACCATCCGAAGCACGGATACCCGAGACTTCCAAGGGGCGCTGCGGGCAAAGATCGTGGGGCAAGAAGAGGGTGTGCAAGCGCTGGTGGACCTGTACCAGGTCTTCTGCGCCGGTTTGAACTCTCCCGGCCGGCCGGTAGGAAATTTGCTGTTTTTGGGGCCGACGGGGTCGGGCAAGACGCGCATTGTGGAAGCAGCCGCGGAGATCTTGTTTGGAGATTCGCGGTCAGTAATCAAAGTGGATTGCGCGGAATTTCAGCATTCTCACGAGATTGCGAAGCTAATTGGCTCGCCGCCGGGCTATTTGGGGCATCGCGAGACGCACCCGCTGATTACGCAGGAAGAGCTCGCGAAAAGCCATACGGAAAAGCTGAAGTTGTCGTTTTTGCTGTTTGACGAGATTGAGAAGGCCTCGGACGCGCTGTGGCAGTTGCTCCTGGGCATGCTGGATAAGGCCACCCTAACTTTGGGCGACAATCGCCGGGTGGACTTGTCGCAGACCGTGATTTTCCTTACCTCCAACTTAGGCGGCGGGGAAATCACGGAATTGATGCACGGCGGAATGGGCTTTGTGCAGCCGAAGGATATCCCTGCCGCGGGACTGGACCAAAAGGTGGAGCGGACGGCGGTGGAAGCGGCCCGGCGCAAGTTTTCTCCCGAATTCATGAACCGTCTGGATAAAGTCGTTTGCTTTCATCCTCTTAAGAAGGAACAGTTGCAAGAAGTATTGGACATCGAACTGGGGCAGGTGCAGCAGCGCGTGCTGGAGACGGCCAAGGGGCAGTTCTTGTTCCGGGTGACGGGGCTGGGGAAAGAGTTCTTGCTGCAGGAAGGCACGGATCAGCGCTACGGGGCGCGACATCTGAAGCGCGCGATCGAGCGGCATGTGGTGTATCCTCTCGCGAATTTGCTGGCTACCGAGCAAATCCATCTGGGAGATTTGGTTTGCATCGACTGGGACCGCGACCAGGACCGGCTGACGTTTATTCGCGAAGGGGAGAACCTGACGATGCCTGCGCGCCGGCTGGAACCAGTGGCGCCACAGCGCGTGGCGAAAGCGCACAGCGGTAAATCGGTGGACGCGCCTGCGACCGCAAGTGCTCCAGAGCCCACCCCGCGAGTGGCCCGATAAACTAAGAACCAGCACCTTCGATAAAGATGGAAAGCCCGAGTGCCACAGCACTCGGGCTTTTTTCTTTGGCGCCGCGCCGGTGTAAAGTAATCCTGAAAGCCCGAATCGCCATCCTAGCGTGCGAGGGCTCAGGAGCACCGATGGGATTCTGGAAATCAAAATGGCCGACGCGATTGCGTCGATCGTTGGCGGCTGTGCTGATGCTTGCATGTGCGCCCGGCTTGTGGGCGCAGCGCAGCAAACTGAAACCGCCTTGGAATGCGTATTCTCCCGAGAAGGACATTCAAGTCGGGAGGCAAAACGCGCAGATCCTGGAGAAACGGCTGCCGCTTTGCAATGCTCCGAGAGTGGATGCGTATTTGACAAAGCTGGGGCTCAAGTTGGCGGCCAGCTTGCCGACCCGCGGAGTGCAATACCCGTGGGAGTTCCACTGCGTGAACAGCAAGGAGATCAATGCGTTTGCGCTTCCCGGCGGATATGTGTTCGTCAATCGGGGAGCGATCGAGGTAGCGGACAATGAGGCGCAGCTTGCCGCCGTGATGGCGCACGAACTGTCGCACGTGGCGCTGCGGCATGGTACGGCGCAATTGTCCAAGGCGCAGCTCCTGCAAGGCGCGGCCGGAATTTTCGGGGGGATCTTCGGGGGAAGCACAAGTGGCGCGCTGCTTACGGAAGGTGTGGCTTTGGGAGCGGGCGGGGTCCTGCTGCACTATTCACGATCCGATGAGACGCAGGCGGATGTGCTCGGGACGCAGGCGTTGTATGACACCGGATATGACCCGCGAGCGATGGCGCAATTTTTCGAGAAGCTCGAATCGGAGACCAAGGGGAAAAATCCACCACAGTTCTTATCGGATCATCCCAATCCAGGAAATCGCGTGGAGCGCGTCGACGAAGAGGTGGACAAGCTCGGGGGCGTCCCGTCAAACGCGAAGAGAGACTCCGCGGATTTCGAGGCCATCAAGAGGGAAGTGCTGGCGCTGCCGGTGGTGAAGAGGCCCATCGCTACTATCGCGGGCGCGGTGCCAGCGCCGTCGGGCAAGTTCGTGGATTACCAGGGGAGCGGGTACGCACTCAAAGTTCCTGAAAACTGGAATGCAGCCGAAGGCCGAGGAAGTGTGACGTTTGCGCCGGACGGCGCGATTGCGCAGCAGGGCGGCCTTGTGTACGGAATGATCGTGGGCGTCCAACCAGTGCAAGCAGACCCAAGCGATCGTGCACTGGAGCACGCCACGCATGCGCTGATTCAAGAATTGGCAAAAACCAATCCTGGGCTGAGAGTAACGCGAGAGCCGGAACAGGTGCAGCTCAACGGGCAGCCTGGGCTATCAACGTATCTCCGCAACAATTCGCCAGCGGGCGGAGAGGAAGTCGATTGGCTGGTCACCGTGCTGCAGCCGCAAGGGCTGATTTCATTCTTGTGCGTGGCGCCGAAGGCAGCCTATCCGGAATATGAGAGGACCTTCGCGGCGGTGATGGATAGCGTCAGGCTGCAACACTAGGGAAGCGATTACGCCGTTGGAATTACGGGAGCAGGCTCCAGGCCCTTGTGCTTGACCTTATGCTTGGCGGAATTCGGATCGGACTCCTGGCGCGAAGGGTCCCAACGCAGGATTGGCTTGCGAGCGGCGCCGACCTCGTCGAGACGGCGCACGCGCGTGGAATGCGGCGCGGTCTTGACCAGCTCTGGATTGCTGGCGGCTTCTTCGGCAATTGAGCGCATGGCGTCGATAAAAAAGTCGCACTCTTCTTTTGATTCGGATTCGGTGGGCTCGATCATCAACGCGCCAGGCACGATCAGCGGAAACGCCGTCGTGTATGGATGAAATCCGTAGTCGATCAGGCGCTTGGCGATGTCCATGGTGTTGACGCCGTTCTTTTTCTGGTGTGCGTCACTGAAGACAACTTCGTGCATGGAGGGCAGGGAATAAGGCAGATCGTAAACGCCTTCCAGATGCTTGCGGATGTAGTTCGCATTGAGCACCGCGTCTTCCGTGGCCTGCCGGATGCCAGGGCCATAGGCCAGGATGTAAGCGAGAGCGCGCACCAGTACACCGAAGTTTCCGGAGAACGCTTTTACGCGGCCGATGGAATCGGGGCGCACAGACTCGAGCGCGAGACGGCCGGCCTCTTTTTCGACAAGGATGGGCACGGGGCGAAAAGGCTCGAGAATTTTCTTCATGGCCACCGGGCCGGCGCCCGGACCGCCACCTCCGTGCGGCGTGGAAAATGTTTTGTGCAGGTTCAAGTGCATGACGTCCACGCCAAGGTCGCCGGGCCGCGTGATTCCCGCGAGGGCGTTCATGTTGGCCCCGTCCATGTACAGGAGCGCGCCCTTGGCGTGCAGAATCTCGGCGATTTCCGGAATGCGCTGCTCGAAAATGCCCAGCGTCGAAGGATTCGTGATCATCAGTGCGGCGACGTCAGGCGTGACCAGTTCGCGAAGTTTGTCGACATCAATCTGGCCATGCGATTCGGACTTGATGTTTTCCACTTCATAGCCGGCGATCACGGCGGTCGCGGGATTGGTGCCGTGCGCGGAGTCGGGAATCAGAACTTTTTTGCGTGGATTGCCTTGCTTTTGCAGGTAGGCGCGGATCAGCAACAGCCCAGTAAGCTCGCCTTGCGCGCCGGCGGCAGGCTGCAGCGTGATGGTGTCCATGCCGGTGATTTCGAGAAGACATTGTTCCAGCAGCCGCAGAATTTTCAGGCAGCCTTGCGAAAGCTCTTGCGGCTGGTAGGGATGCTCGGTGGCGATGCCCTCGAGTCGCGCCACGAATTCGTTTACGCGTGGGTTGTACTTCATCGTGCAGGAACCCAGCGGATACATGCCGTAATCGATGGCATAGTTCCAGGTGGACAGGCGCGTGAAGTGGCGAATCACTTCGATTTCGCTGACTTCGGGAAACCCTTCGACGCCGCTGCCGCGGTAGTTCTCGCCGAGCGCGTCGGCAGGATCGACGCTCGGAACATCAAGCGGCGGCAGTTCGAAGGCACGTTTGCCAGTGGAGGACTTTTCGAAAATGAGGCCCTCGCTCTGGCTGGTGTGGCGAAAAGCTTTTTTGATTCTGCGATTCAAATTGGTTCCTGTCTTGGTGGAACAGCCAATCTTGGCTGTTCCGTCTCACTGATTCTCGATGATCCCAAGCGCCTCGCCCGCATATAAGCAGGCACAGGCAAGAGTGCCTGTGCTACAAGGGCTGTTCGAGAGCGCGTCTTATCCCGCCAGCCAGTTTTTCAATATCGGCACGCGTCGTCGTTTCTGTTACGCAGACCAGTCCGTGTTTCGTTAACTCCGGATAGGAGGTGCCAAGCACGACCGGGCCCACGATTTTCTCGCGCAGCAGTTCGGAGTTAACAATTCTCACGGAGCGCGGGAACTCCAACGCGAATTCATTGAAGAAGGGCGCATCGAAGGCGCGGCGCACGCCAGGAATCCTCGTGAGTTCGGACAGTGCGAAGCGCGCTTTCGATAGATTCTGCTGCGCCATCTCGCGCAGGCCTTCTTTGCCGAGCAGGGTCAAATGCACGGTAGCGGCAAGGGCGCAAAGCGCCTGATTGGTGCAAATGTTGGACGTAGCCTTTTCGCGGCGGATGTGCTGCTCGCGCGTGGCCAGCGTAAGCACAAAGCCACGCCGGCCTTCGAGATCGGTGGTCTGTCCGGCCAGCCGCCCCGGCATTTGGCGAACGAATTTCTCTCGTGAGGCAATCACTCCGACAAACGGGCCGCCGTAGCTGGGCGGCAAACCGAAGCTTTGTCCTTCCATGGCGACAATGTCCGCTTCCGAGGGCGGACGCAAAGCACCTAGCGAGACTCCTTCCGTAACAGCCACAACCAAAAGAGCACCGGCGGACTGCGCGATTTCCGCAAGCGCGGGCACAGCCTCAACACAGCCGAGAAAGTTCGGCGACTGTACAACGACCGCCGCCACATCGTCGCGGACCGCGGACCGCAATGCCTTGTCATCCAAGGTGCCGCTTTTAGAGAAGGGAAGCTCCTCGAGCTGCAAGCCGGAATTTTTTGCGTAAGTCTGAAGGACGTCTCGATACTCCGGATGCAGGGAATGCGCGACCAGAACGCGCCGCCGTCCCGTGATGCGCTCGGCCATGAGCACAGCTTCCGTGGTCGCGGTCGAGCCGTCCCACATGGAAGCGTTAGCGACCTCCTGGCCGGTGAGCTGGCACATCAAAGTTTGAAATTCAAAGATAGCCTGCAGCGTGCCTTGCGAGATTTCCGCCTGATACGGAGTGTAGGAAGTGAGAAATTCGCCGCGCTGGATAATCGCGTCCGTCACCACGGAGCGCAGATGATTGTAAACTCCGGCGCCGCGAAAACTCGTGTAGCCGCGCGAATTTTCTCCCGCGCGATCGCTGAAATACTGGATGATTTCCGCTTCAGAGAATGGTCCGGGCAGCTTCAATTCCTCGCGCAGACGGAAGCGCTCCGGAATACTGGAAAACAGCTCCTCAATCGATTCCGCGCCGATAGCGGAAAGCATTTCCTGGCGCTCTGCGGGGCTCTTGGGGAGATAACGCATCAGGCGGAAGCTTCCTTGCCCTTGTCCGCGATGAATTTTTCGTAAGTCGTTGCATCCATCAGCGATTTGACTTCGGCGGGATTGGCCAGGCGCACTTTGACCAACCACGCGTCGCCATGCGGATCGGAATTGATTTTCTCGGGCACATTCTGCAGAGAGGAGTTGGCTTCGACTACTTCACCGGAGACCGGAGCGTAAATCTCGCTGACCGCTTTCACGGATTCAACCGTGCCGAACGACTTCCCGGAGGTGACCTTCGCTCCGGGTTTGGGCAGCTCCACGAACACGACGTCGCCGAGTTCATGCTGCGCGTAGTCGGTGATGCCGATGGTCGCGACATCGCCTTTAACGTCGACCCATTCATGCTGATTTGTGTAGCGATAGTTCGCTGGATACGCCATTTCTCTGCTCCTCGCGGCGCTCCGGTAAAAGCGGAGCGCCGCACCACTGTCCTTCAGACTGTCTTGGCCGTAGAAGAAGCCGCTGATTGCGGCGCCGCTTTTCGTGCTCGTTTGTAAAACGGGGTCGGAATCACCTGAGCCTTGGCTTTCTGGCCGCGAATTTCAACATAGATCGGAGTTCCGATCGCCGACATCGCGGGCGGCACATAGGCGAGCGCGATATTTTTGCATAGCGTCGGTGACGGCGAGCCGCTCGTCACTACGCCGATGGTCTCGCCTTTTTCGTTGCAGCAGCAATACCCATCGCGGGCTATTCCGCGCTCAACCATCTCCAGGCCAACCAGCGTGCGCGTCAGCCGCGCGGTCTTTGCGCGTTCCAGGGCGGCACGGCCTAGGAAGTCGCCCTTCTCCATTTTGCAGTAGCGGTCCAGCCCCGCTTCCCAGACATTGATCTGCTCGCTGATCTCGTGTTCGTAGAGCGCCATCTTGGCTTCCAATCGCAGCGTGTTCCGTGCCCCGAGACCGCAGGGAATGATGCCGAATTCGCGCCCCGCTTCCATAACCCTTGTCCAGACTTGCTCGCTCGTAGCTTGGTCCGACGGCACATAAATCTCAAAGCCATCTTCGCCGGTGTAGCCCGTACGCGCGATCAAAATATTCTTCAACCCGCAGACCGTGCCGTGGGTGAACCAATAATTCTTGAGGGCGCCGAGATTTGCGTCGGTCAACTTTTGCAGCATTTCAGCCGCGCGCGGCCCTTGAATCGCGAGCTGCGTATACGCATCGCTCAAGTCTTCTACAATGCAGTCGAAGTCGCGCGTGTTCTGCCGCACCCAATCGATATCTTTCTGACGCGTTCCCGCGTTGATCACCAGCAGAAAATCATCTTCGCCGAGCCGGTGCACAATGACGTCATCCACAAACGTCCCCTGCGGATACAGCATCGCGGAATAGTGCGCCTGGCCGATAGCAAGCTGCGACGCGTCATTCATGCTGATGTGCTGTACGGCGGCCAACGCGCCTCCGGATTTGCGCCCGGAGCGAATACGAATGTCGCCCATGTGGCTGACATCAAAAACTCCCACGCTGCCTCGTACCGCTTTGTGTTCGGCCACCAACCCTCCGGTGGCCGGATACTCGACAGGCATGTCCCAGCCGCCAAAATTGACCATTTTCGCGCCCAAACGGCGGTGCAACGCGTTCAGCGGTGTCTTGCGGGCTTCGGTAATAGTGGGCGAGTTGGCTGCTTCCATTCCGATGGCTCGGGCAGAAATCGATACTAGCATGCACCCCCACACGCGTCAAAAGAACCCACCTGGTTGCAGAGAAATCAGCTTCGGCGTAAGGCCTGCAACCAGGTAAGAAATTCGCCGCATGGGGAAGGCTCACGCCTTGCCGCGTTTCCCACGCTCAGGTACAGTTTTCCCTGGAGGCTCCCATGCCCGGTTCTGCCCAATGCGCGATGTGCGACATGCCAGAAGATCGTTGCACTTGCGAAAAATACTGCGCCATCTGCAAAGGACAGCACAACGTGCGCATGGGCGCAGACGGTCTCTACTACTGTCCGGATTGCCGGGAAGCCTGCGACGTTCCCCTGGCGAATTCCCGTGGCCGCTGAAGCGAAAAGCGTTTACATGCAAATTGAAGCTGACGCGCGGCTGGCCGCGGCGGCTGGCGGAGCCGCGCGTTATCTTGCGGATGCCGCTGGACTGGAAGGTCCTGCAATTTCGAACTGGCAGACCGCCATTGTAGCGGCGTGCAAGGAAGCGTTTGAACATTTGTCTCTCGAACACCCGAAGTTGAAAGTGACGTTAACGCGTTTGGCGGATCGACTCGAGGTTGCATTGTCCTTCGAGGGAGATACGGAGCCTGCCGTCGGGCTGGACGCACTTGCGGGCTTCGCGCCAGACGCCTCCGGTGTTCAAGGGCAGCGCAGGGGCAAATCCGCGGTTCTGGGAGGAGTCGATCGCGTGCAGTACGAGACGCGCAACGGCGTTGCGGTCACGCGGCTGACGAAATACATCGCGCCTCCACCGCGTCGCTCTTAAACAGCTCAACGACGGAACGCCATCCCGCTACATTTTCAATGCGAACGTATTGTGTTTGATCAGCGAAGCCATCTGCTCGTCGGTCACAGTCAGGTTCAGGATCACTCGATCGCCCGAGGGCAAGACGCGCGCTTTGTCGAGCATGTCCGCCATGTCCGGATTGTCCTTGGCTTGATAGCGCTTGTAGAGCAAGCCGGCTTGTAGCAACTGTGCCATCGTATTGGCGTCCTGGGGCGAACCGCAGATGGACTGGAATTTTCCGTCGAGGCCGCCGCTGGCGTTTACGTTGATCAGCATGTTCTGCATCCGTGAGACGAGTTTCGCGGCTTCCGGAAATTGTTCGACCTCCGGAGCGAGTTGTTGCATGGCCAGTCGCGTGTACGCCGGATTCAGCACTGCCCACACGATTCCGTTGCCGTTCGCCTCATTGATCAGCGGGAAGAATCTTTCATTTCGCAGCAGCCCCTCTTCCGTGCCGGACCGGACTTCCACCATCTTTTCCAGAACCGAGCGATGTCCGAACGCCGCCGTACTCGAATCGATAAAAAGAAAAAATAAGTCGCTGGGGCCGGCCCCCGTGCCGAAAGCATAGAGCGTGTAATTGCGCGCCTTGAACGTGGGCAGTTTCTGGCGCTTGAAATACGCTTCCGTGGAGTCAGGATTGTAGTTTCCGAGCGCCACCCCGACAATTTGCTCCCCGGTGGGAATCCCGGCAGCTCCCGTGCCGTCGGTCTTGGACACGCCCTCCGCGACCAGTCCCCAAGCCAGTTCTTCCACTTGGGTGTTGGGGTCTACTCCTGCGGAAGCGAGAAATTTTTCAAACTGCTTGAAGCGGTCAGGAAGAATCTGCTCCTGCAATTGCGGGAACCACTTCATGCTTCGCGCTTTTTTTAAGTCCGCGTACGCAAACTCGCCAACTTCTTTCGGGAAAAGCGCGATGATATCCATACCGAGCTGATTAGCGCGCGCAGGGTGTGGCATCAGCAAAATCGCTGTTACTAATGCCATCGACGCCGCGAGCCTCAGAACGGTGACTTTCGGTGCGGATGCTGCGGCGGCTCGAATCGCTAATTTCATGTTTTTTCCTCACAAATCGCAGGGCTGTCCGGAAACTACGCGCTGATGGAGCGGAAGGTTTCGCCAAGGCGTTCGCGTAGCGCGGCGCCCTTTGCTCGGGTCGAGGCGACGTAATTCGCGTCCACGATACTCTCGAGATTGATCTCCACGTTTGCCAAAGCCCCTCGCGCAGCAGCGGCGGCCATGAGCCGCGCCACTTCTAAGTCTGACTTCATGGATGCCGCGGCGATAGATGCAAGTTGTCCCAAGCGTTCGAAAAGCGCAACGCTGCGCTGGGCGACCTGCAGGGGCACCTCCGCCGCTCCACGCATGGCGCGCTGGATCGCGTCCTCACGTCGGCCTTTTTCTTCGGCGCTGTCTTGCGGCAATTTGTAGGCTGCCATCACCGACTCGTATGCGGCTGCGTCCTGGTCGATCGCTTCCGCAAGCTCGGACGCGTCCCGCCGCAATTGTTCGACCGCCTCGGAAAGTTGATTTACAAACGATGCTTGCGCCTTCTTCTTGCGGGAAAGCCCCGCGACCATCTGACCCAGCGACGCTGCAAGCGCTCCGGCGAGAGCGGACACGCTGCCGCCTCCGGGCGTTGCGGTGGGTGCGGCAACTGCTTCCAAGAATGGTTCTGCCAACGCTGCCAGCTTGCCCTGTTTCGCCACAGGGTCCAAGGATTGTCCGGTGAGCGCCGCCTGCAATCTGTTTTCAAAAACCTGTGCCGGTGAGAAATTCTCAACCTGCAGGAAATAGTCGGCGGCCATCTCAATTGCTTTTTTCGGGATGAGTCCCACAATCTCGCTGCCCACAGGAATCGCGCCGTAGCGCGCGGCCTCGCGCTTCACCATTTCGTACACGCGATGCATCGGCGTCTGCTCAAAATCAGTGAGGTTGATAGAAACCTGCGCCAGGTTGCGCGCCTTCAATTCCACACCCATCGATTTCACGTGGCGCAACCCGCCCGAAGAAAAGCGTATGGCCTTCGCGATTTTGTTCGCGATGCCCACGTCCGAGGTGTTCAGGTTCACGTTGTAGGCGATCAGGAACTTCCGGGCGCCCACCACGGTAGCGCCAGCCGTGGGATGCAGTTTCGGCTCACCCACATCTGGCAAGCGAGCGTGGTCGCGCTTCATCTCTTCGCGCAGGCCTTCGAATTGGCCGCGCCGAATGTTCTCTAGGTTCGTACGTTCCGGCCGCATGGCCGCGGCTTCGTAAAAATAAATAGGGATTCGGTAGCGCTTCCAGATTTCCTCGCCGACCCGCCGCGCCAAGGCCACGCAATCTTCCAAAACGATCCCCTCGATCGGGATGAACGGCACCACGTCAGTCGCTCCAATCCGCGGGTGCGCACCGCTATGTTTCGTCAGGTCGATCAGCTCCAATGCTTTGCCCACTCCAAACAGCACCGCCTCTGCAACCGCATCGGGCTCTCCCGCAAGCGTCACCACGCTGCGATTGTGGTCCGTATCCATCTCGCGATCCAGGACGTAGACGCCCGGCACCTGGCTCATCGCCGCGACGATCGCGTCTACCTTCGCCGCGTCGCGTCCTTCGGAAAAATTCGGCACGCACTCAATCAATCGTTTCATCGAGCTGGGTCCTCAGCTTGCGCCACACTCATCATAGGAGATTTTTGCGAGCCCAGCCACTTACGCGTGTGCTTTTTGGAAAACAGGCTGGCCCTTCTTCAGCGTCCTCCAGCACTTATTCACGCCAAAGTAGTAGGGAATCTCGCGATAGTCGTCCACGTCAAACACCGCAATATCCGCTTGTTTCCCGGCCTCCAGCGAGCCGATCCGTTCTGCGCGCCCCAGCGAATAGGCCGCATTGATCGTCGCGGCGGCGATAGCTTCCGCGGGACTCATGCGCAGTTGCGAACAAGCCAGCGACAATATCATCGCCATGCTCAGCGTCGGACTCGTGCCGGGATTGTAGTCCGTCGCTAGCGCCACGATCGCACCGGCTTCAATCAGCGCGCGCGCCGGAGCGTATTTTTTCAGTCCGAGATGGAAATCGCATCCAGGCAGCAACGTAGCCACCGTTGTTGATTTAGCCAGCGCCCGTATATCGGCCTTGTTCACCTGCTCCAGATGATCGCAGCTCGCCGCTCCAAGCTGCAC